>WOYI010995909.1_pt1 | contig 29321 bp, 23 predicted proteins | sample 6423411 | NCBI WGS metagenome assembly WOYI01 (sample SAMN13441803, study PRJNA592873) | oil field metagenome | biome: oil field; feature: oil-well bore; material: oil-contaminated soil; isolation source: oil-contaminated soil from oil-well borehole | place: Germany: Wietze | collected 2016-10-18 ...
CGGAACCCACCAACATTTTCTCCTTCCGATCAGATTTTGCCTTATTCATAGAACCCGCGCAGAATAAATCGCTGATACTCGGGGGATAAGTCACGGGCAGCCCCAGCAAATGAACATGATTCCAACGGTACGCTCTGATGGTGGGGGGCGAGGCGCGATATCTACCCCCCACAACTCCCCCTTCATCGAGTAAAATTGTTAACAATATGCACATCCTGCTGATCCACCAGGCCTTTGCGGCGCTGGATGAACCCGGCGGCACCCGCCACCACGAACTGGCACGATACCTGGCTCAAAAGGGGCACAAGGTCACCATCATCGCCAGCCCTGTCTCATACCTCACAGGCACCGATCAGCAGAAGCGGGTCCGCAAACAGGTGGATGATTTGGGCGTCACGATCATTCGCTCCTATACCCTGCCCGCTCTGCACCGCTCCTTTTTCTGGCGCATCCTGAGTTTCCTGAGCTTCATGATTTCATCTTTCATCAATGGACTCTTTGTGCGCAGGGTGGATCTGGTCTGGGGCACCACGCCGCCGATCTTCCAGGGGCCGACGGCCTGGCTGCTGGCCCGGCTCAAGGGCGTGCCCTTCCTGCTGGAAGTGCGCGATCTCTGGCCGGCTTTTGCGGTGGCCGTGGGCGTCCTGAAAAACAAGACCCTGATCCGCCTTTCGGAAAGGCTGGAGCGGTTCCTTTACAAACATGCCGACCGGGTGATGGTCAATTCCCCCGGCTTCCTGGCGCATGTCAAAGCGCGGGGCGCGGACGAAGTCGCCCTGATCCCGAATGGCGCAGACCCGGCGATGTTCGACCCTGAGTCGGACGGCGCAGCGTTTCGCCAGGCGCAGGGCCTCGAAGGGCAGTTTGTGGTGCTCTATGCCGGAGCGCACGGCCTCTCGAATGACCTGGATGTGGTGCTGGATGCCGCCGCGCTTTTAGCGGATCAACCCAGGGTCCGGATCGTCCTTTTGGGCGACGGCAAAGAAAAGCCCCGGCTCCAGGCGCGGGCAGACGAGCTGGGCCTGGATAAGGTCCTCTTTTTGCCACCGCTGCCCAAAACGGAGATAGCCGACGCGCTGGCCGCAGCGGATGCCTGCCTGGCGATCCTGAAGCCGATCGAACTTTACAAAACCACCTATCCCAACAAGGTGTTCGATTATATGGCGGCCGGGCGGCCGGTGATCCTGGCGATTGACGGTGTGATTCGCCAGGTGGTGGAAGAAGCCGAGGCCGGCGTCTTTACCCAGCCCGGCGATCCTCAGTCTCTGGCTGTAGCCATCAGGGAATTGACATTAAACCCGACAAAATGTCGTACAATGGGTAAGAATGGCAGAAAATCAATTGAAATGAATTTTTCAAGACTTGAGCTCGCAGAAAAATTCAACGCGCTCCTGGAATCAATGAGGAGGAGAAATGCCTGAAAAGATCTTGGTCGTTGATGATGAAATCTCTTTGCAGGAAACCGTAGCATACAATCTGAAAAAGCAGGGGTACGAAGTCCAGACCACGGGTGACGGCGCCGAAGCGCTCGAACTGGCGCGGGAGATGAACCCCGACCTGATCATCCTGGATGTGATGCTGCCCGGTTTGGATGGCTTCGAAATTTGCCGCATCCTGCGCAAAGAGATGACCACGCCTGTGTTAATGCTGACCGCCCGTGATGATGAAATTGACCGGGTGGTGGGCCTGGAAGTCGGCGCCGATGACTATATGGCCAAGCCTTTCAGCATGCGGGAATTGATTGCCCGGGTGAAAGCCATGCTGCGCCGGGTGCGCCTGATCCGCGAAGAGGTTAACACCGGCGAGGGTGCGGATGGCAAACCCAAACAGGAAATTATGGAATTTGGCAACCTGAAGATCGACATGACCCGCCGCGAAATCACTGTGGATGACGAAGTCGTGGCCTTCAAGCCCAAGGAATATGAACTGCTCACTTTCCTGGCCCAACACCAGGGACAGGTGCTTTCCCGCGAATTCATCCTGGAACGGGTCTGGGGCTGGGATTTCATCGGCGACAGCCGCACCGTGGACGTCCATGTGCGCTGGCTGCGTGAGAAAATCGAACCCGATCCTGCCAATCCGAGGCGGATCATCACCGTACGGGGTGCTGGTTATCGTTTCGAAGGCTGATCCATGCGGCCCCTGATCCGGTGGCGGATAGTCTTACCCTATCTGGTCCTGTTAATCCTTTCGATGGCTGTGTTCACTGCTTTTGTGGTGAACACTATCCACCAGCAGGAACTGGACCGGTGGCAAGTCCGATCGCTGGAGACGGCGCAATCGTTTGCCCTGCAAACCGCGAGACTTTTCAACCAGCCGGGGGAAAGCGAAGTGCTGGCAGCCTTTGCCCAATCACAAGCTGAAATTTACGATTTTGAAATCACCTTTCTGAACCCGGATGGTGAGATCATTGCATCCTCCCTGCCGAGCGAGCGCTGGCCCCGGGACCCGCTCCGGATGCTGGGCGTGGGCCAGGCCCTGGAAGAAGGCCGGGGATTCAGCCGGGCAGACCGCTCGCTCGGCACAGCCCTCATCATCCAAGATGCAAGCGGCCAGCCCCTGGGGCTGGTGCAATTGCAAATCCCATCCTCCTACTATCAGAGCGATTTTGAGCCGGTCCTGCTGGAGAGCCTGGCCGTGATCGTGATGAGCCTGGCCGGGCTGGTCCTGATCGCCCTTTTCGTGCGGGATCTGTCCCTAAAGCCGATGGTCTCGCTCACGATCGCCGCTCAGCAGATGAGCCTGGGCAACTTCACCAATCTGGAATTCCCTGAAAATCCGCAGGAACTGACCGAGGTCAGCGGCGCTCTCCAATCCATGGCCAACAACCTGGGCACTCAGATCAATGCCCTGACCAGCGAGCGCGCCAAGCTTTCGGCCGTGTTGAACCAGATGACCGATGGCGTGATCATCGTGGATTCGGATGGCAAAGTCCAGCTGCTGAATCCCGCCGCGGAGCGCCTGTTTGAGATCAGCGAGGCGGCCGCCCTCAACCGCTCCGTCGTGGAAGTGATGCGCTATCACCAATTGGTGGAACTCTGGCGCAAAGCCAAATCCGGTGAGCGGGAGACCATCACGCTGGAAATCGGCCCGCAGCACCTCTTTCTGCAGGTGGTCGCAACCCCCCTGAAGGCCGCCCTCCCCGGCAGCACCATGATCCTCCTGCAGGATCTGACCCAGATGCGCCGTCTGGAAACCGTCCGGCGAGACTTCATCAGCAATGTTTCCCACGAGCTGCGGACGCCCCTCGCCAGCCTGAAAGCGCTGGCGGAAACCCTGCAGGAGGGCGCCCTGGACGATCCCCCCGCCGCCCGCCGGTTCATCATCCGGATGGAAACCGAGATCGACAACCTGACCCAGCTGGTCAACGAACTTCTGGAACTCTCCCGGATCGAATCCGGCAAGGTGCCGCTCTCCTTCCATCGCATCACGCCCTTTGACCTGCTGAAACCTGCCACAGAGCGGATGGCGCTCCAGGCGGAACGGGCCGGCCTGGAATTGAGCCTGGACTGCCAGGTGGATCTGCCGGCGGTCTTTGCCGACCCCAGCCGGATCACCCAGGTGCTGATCAACCTGATCCACAACGCGGTCAAATTCACGCCTCCGGGCGGCAAGATCACCGTCTCGGCCTATCAGGATGGCGACCATATTGTCTTCTTCGTCCGGGATACCGGTGTGGGCATCGCCGGCAAGGACCTCAACCGGATCTTTGAGCGGTTTTATAAGGCCGATCGCGCCCGGGCGGGCGGCGGCACCGGCCTGGGCCTCTCCATTGCCCGGCACATGATCGAATCCCACGGCGGCTATATCTGGGCCGAAAGCGAAGAACAGGTCGGCAGCACGTTTTATTTCACCCTGCCCATTGCTTGACGTTAACCGGTTCTTTACTATGTTTTAGTACTCTTTAACTGATTATTGGTATTGCCCAAGCCCACTCATGATATGATATGGATGCGGGTGATTTACATTATATACACATCCATTTCACCCCATCAGAATCCATTAGAGACCCCTCCATGTTCCAATCCAAACCCGCAGAATTGCTAACGATGACCCAGGAAAAACAAAAGACCCCTCTGCCCCGAACCACGCTGACCAGCATCAATGTTGGCGAAACGGATGGCAGTCAGGACCTTACCAAGCTGCCGATCAAATTGACGGTGGATGACCTTTCCATTTACTATGGGAAGTTCAAAGCGGTGAGCGAGATCACCATGCACATCCCTAAAAACCGGATCACGGCGCTGATCGGGCCTTCCGGCTGCGGCAAATCCACCCTGCTCCGCTCCTTCAACCGGATGAACGACCTCATCAGTGGCTCCTGGGTGGAAGGCCGGGTCCTGCTGGATGGCAAGAACATCTACGACCCGGATATTGACGTTGTGGATATCCGCCAGCGGATCGGGATGGTCTTTCAGCGGCCCAACCCCTTCCCGATGAGCGTTTTTGACAACGTGGCCTACGGCCCCCGGCTCTATGGCATCCGCAAGAAGAGCGTGCTGGACGAGATTGTGGAACTTTCCCTCCGCCGGGCCGCGGTCTGGGAAGATGTCAAGGACAAATTGCACCAGTCCGGCCTGGAACTCTCCGGCGGCCAGCAGCAGCGCCTGTGCATTGCCCGGGCGATCGCGGTGGAGCCTGCGGTGATCCTGATGGACGAACCGGCTTCCGCCCTCGATCCGATCTCCACCCTTAAAATTGAGGAGCTGATGCAGGAACTGAAATCGGATTACACCATCGTGATCGTGACCCACAATATGCAGGAGGCCGCCCGGGTCTCCGATTTCACGGCTTTCCTGATGATCAACGATGAACGCTCCGGCACCCTGGTCGAATATGGCCCAACCGAGCAGATTTTCACCAATCCCCAGAAGCGGCAAACGGAAGAATATGTGACTGGTCGTTTTGGCTAGAATGTTATACAATAACCCAACCAACTGATCCATCCTTCGGGAGCGCGAAATGCCACGTCAGACATTAGATCGAGAAATCCATCATCTCCAAGACGAAGTCCTGCTTTTGGGCAGTATGGTCGAACAGGCTTTGCTCAATGCCATTGACGCGCTCAAAAGGCGGGACGTTGAATCAGCCAAACACGTTTATCTCAATGATGATCTGATCAACGAAAAACGCTACGCGATCGAGAACCGGGTGCTGATCCTCTTCGCCACCCAGCAGCCCATTGCCCATGACCTGCGGCTTTTAGCCGCCATTCTGGAAGTGATCACCGAACTGGAGCGGATGGGCGATTACGCCAAAGGGATCGCCAAGATCGTGATGCGCATCGGTCAGAGCGACATCCCGATCCCTGGCCGGGAGATCAGCCGGATGGGCGATCAGTCCGTCAGTATGCTCCACCGGGCGCTGAGCGCCTTCATCACGGAAGATGTCCCCATGGCTTATCGCATCCCCAAGGAAGACGATCTGGTGGATGACCTCTACAACCAGGTCTACCACAAGATGATGGCCGCCATGATCGCCGACCCTGAAATCATCGACCATTCCAATTGCATCATGTGGGTGGTCCATAACATTGAAAGGACCGCCGACCGGGTGACCAATATCTGCGAGCGGACCATCTTTATCGCTACCGGGGAACTGCTTGAAATTGATGCTTCGGACGATGAATGGGATGACGAGGATGAACTCTGAGTCTCGTTTTTGCCAGGTCCATTAATCTGAAATCAAACCGGCTCGCGAGCCGGTTTTTAATTATGCAGTGGGTTCGCGAAGAGTTATCAAGTATAATTTTGATGACCCAATTTATACTAATTAATTTGGAAGGTTCGCCGTGTTAAGAAAAAATACCACCCCAGGCAAGCTCATCATCGTCGAAGGCATTGATGGCAGCGGGAAATCCACCCAGATCGACCTGCTCTATAAATGGCTTCAGGCGCAGGGCCGTTCGGTTTATTTCAGCGAGTGGAACTCCTCTCAGCTGGTCAAAAGCACAACCAAACGGGCCAAAAAGAACAAAACTTTCACCCCGACCACCTTCAGCCTCCTGCAGGCCACCGACTTCGCGGACCGCTGGGAAAACCGGATCCTCCCCCTGCTAAAGGCGGGGGTGATCGTCCTGGCCGATCGCTATACCTTCACCGCCTTCGGGCGGGATGTCGCCCGCGGTGTGGACCGAGTCTGGGTTCGCAACCTGTATTCCTTTGCCATGCAACCGGATATTGCCCTCTTCTTCCGGGTGCCGCTGGATGTCGCCGTCAAACGCATCACCAGCGCCCGGGCCTCGCTGAAATACTACGAGGCCGGCATGGACCTGAAGCTTTCCGAGAGCCGAATCGAAAGTTTCCATCTTTTCCAAGAGCGGATCCTCAACGAATATGACCAAATGGTTGACGAATTCGGCCTGACCGTGATTGATGGCACGTTGACCGTCCAGGCGCAGCAGCGGCTGATGCGTGAGATCGTCCGCAAGGAATTGGAAGGCTGGGAGGGCTTACCCATCCCGGATGCCCCGCCCAAAACTCTGTTGAAATACGGCATCTACGACGAAAAAGGAGGCGCCAATGTCTAATCCTGAATTCTATGGCGCCGGCTTCCCCTACCGTGAGTTCGCCGACCTGCCCGGCAAGTTGATCGTCCTGGAAGGGTCCGATGGTGTCGGCCGATCGACCCAGACCCAGCTCCTCCGCCGCTGGCTGGAAGATGAAGGCTTTGCTGTCTCGGATACCGGCCTGCGCCGCTCCGGTCTGACCCAAAAAGGGCTGGATGAAGCCAAAAACGGACACACCCTCAGCCGGATCACGATGAGCCTGTTCTATGCCACCGATTTCGCCGACCGGCTGGAAAATCAGATCATCCCTGCGCTCGAAGCGGGCTTCATTGTCCTCTCCGACCGCTATTTCTATTCCATCATGGCCCGCGATATCGTCCGCGGCGTCGATCCGAAATGGGCGCACAAAGTCTATGGCTTTGCGCTCAAGCCGGACCTGATCCTTTACCTCAAGGCGGATGTCACCGACCTGGTCTCCCGCCTGATCCATGGCCGCGGCCTGAACTATTGGGAAGCTGGGATGGACATCCACCTGGCAGATAACCTTTTCGACAGTTTCATCAACTATCAGTCCAAGATCAGCATGCAATTCAGCCAATTTGCCAAGGAATATGACTTCGTCACCATAGACGCCGGTCGTCCGATTAGCGAAGTCTTTTCAGACCTGCAGAGCCACATCCGGCACCTGCTGGAGGACCAACACCCGATCATCGACATCGACCTTTAGGCAGGCCGGATTCCAGCCGAGAAGATCCGGAGGTTTTCAAATGGGCAAGCCATCTCCAAAAACTATTTGCCAATTCGGTATTTATTTCATGCTGGAACAAACCCAAGGCCTGGTTGAAGAAGTGCCCGGCGTGCAACTTGGCCGGGATAGCGAAGCCATCCACCGCATGCGGGTGGCATCCCGGCGGCTGGCGACCGCTCTCGACGTCTTCAAATCCTGCCTGCCCAAAAAGAAATCCCGGATCTGGCGGGATGAAGTCCGCAAAGTGACCATCGCCCTCGGCAAAGCCCGTGACCTGGATATCCAGATCGCCCAGCTCACCGAACTCTATGGCGATCAGCTGGATGCCAGGTTCAAACCGGGATACAACCGCTTGCTGCTGCGCCTCAAGCAAGACCGGACCAAAGCCCAGAAAAAGGTTAATAAGACTGTCTTCAAGCTGAATGAGAGCCAGGCGCTGGAAGAGATGATCCTCTGGTTCGAAAAACATTTCGACCCGGATGTGATGGCGGAACCTTACCCCTCCTCAGTCTTCCAGATGGCCCACCAATCCATCACGGACGCTTTGGACGCCTTCCTCAAACACCAGGATTTCATCGCCTCCGACGCCGATAGCGACAAACTGCACGCCATGCGGATTGCCGGCAAGCACCTGCGCTACACGATGGAGATCTTCGCCCCGCTCTATGGCGGCGCATTGGACCCCTTCACCATCGCAATGAAGGAGATCCAGGATACCCTCGGCGAATTTCACGATGCTGATGTCTGGGTAACCTGGCTGCCAAAATTTGTCGATAAGGAACGGGCGAGGATTGAGGATTACTTCGGCAATACCGGCCCGCTTGAGCGGTTGATGCCCGGGTTCCACAACCTGATGGAACACTATGAGCAGGCCCGGATGGACCATTACCAATCCTTCCTGCTGACCTGGCAGACCCTGGCAGATGACAAAGCCTGGCAGACCCTGCGGTCTATCCTCCAGCCCCCGCCGCTCCCGATTGAAGAAGAGATCGAGGAAGTGGGCGGGCTGAATACCACCGCTGAATTGCCTGAATGGATCGAAGAGGAACAGCATGAAGCGGGTGAAAGCGGCGAACTGACCAAAGTGATCGAAACTCCTGCGGAAGCCGAGCTTGAGCCGGAGGAGGACCAAACATCTGCGGACTCTGATGAGGACACCAGCGAAATCCCCTTCATTGACCTGACCGACCATTTTCCGACCGACGAATAACAAACAGCCCTTCAACATGAAAATTTTGCTCATCGCCGACATCCACGGCAACCTGCCCGCGCTCCAAGCCGTTCTGCGGCACGCCCAGAGGGAAGCGCCTATCGAAACGATCCTGAACATGGGGGACTCCGTGGGCTATGGCCCCTATCCCGATGAAGTGGTCCGGGTCATCCAGGGCGCGGCTTTCATCAACCTCCTTGGCAACTACGATAAGAAGGTCCTCAGCAAACGCCACCGGGAAGAGGACTGGGCGCGGGTCAGCACGCCGGATAAGCGTCTGCTTTTCGCCTGGACCTATCAGGCGCTCAGCAAATCCTCACGGAAATATCTCAAGTCGCTGCCAAAATTCCGCGAACTGACTTTCGCGGGGAAAACCATCTTGATGACTCACGGCAGCCCGGCTTCCCACACGGAACATCTGCTGCCCGACACGCCCACCGAACGCTTCGCCGAACTGGCCGCGCTGGCCGGGACGGATATTGTGCTCTGTGGGCATTCCCACCAGGCTTTCTCATATCAGGCGGGCGAGACCCTGTTCATCAACCCCGGCAGCGTTGGCCGCCCGGATGACGGACTCCCACTGGCCAGCTATGCGATCCTGACCCTCGCGGGAGAGGCCATCGAGGTGGAACATTACCGCATCCCCTACGACATCCTGGCTGCCGTCCGGCAAGTTCGGCAGTCCGGCCTGCCCTCGATCTTCGCCGAGATCCTGCGACAGGGCTTAAACTATGATGACGCCGTCGCGCGCCTCGGGCCATCCCCGCGTCCCAACTCGCCCGACCCCTCCGGTTGCATCACCCTGCTGACCGATTCCAGCCTTCAGCCCTATGTCGTTGGAACCATGCAAGGGGAAGTCGCTTCAATTGCCCCGCAGGCCGGGGTAGTGGAGATCAACAGCCAGGCAAGCTCACGGCGTTTCCTGGCCGGCGCGCACCAGCTGGCGGAATTGCCCAGGTTTTTCCCGGCTGGCACCGTCCATCTGGCGATGATGAACGCTGCGCAAGGCCCCCAGCCGCGCGCGATCGCCGCCCGCATCGGCGCGCACTTCTTCATCACGCCCGACGACGGCCTGCTGACCGTCCTACTCCAACAGGCTGCCTGGCGTGAGGAGCCGGTCGAAATCGTCGCACTCGACAACCCCGAATACTGCCTGCAAAACCCGCCCTCCGCCGCCCACCTTTGGGGCGTGCTCTGTTCCGCGGGCGCTCACCTGACCAATGGCGTCCCGCTGCGCTCCCTGGGGACGCTCATCTCCGACCCGCTCCAACTCGAACTCCCCCAACCCATCCGGATCACCGATGGCTGGGAAGCGGAAGTGATCTGGGTGAACCTCGCCGGCACCCTCCACACCAACCTGACCGCGGGACTGCTGCCGGAAGATCACTCGGCCTTAAAAGTCATCATCGCAGGCGAAACGATCTCCGGGATAGCGGAGGACATTGACCCCGCTGGCGGCGGCCAGCTGGCTGCCTTCATCAACGACCGGGGAGAGCTGGCGATCCTGTCCGTGCTGGGCAGCGCCGCGGAACGGCTGAACGCCAAACCGGGCACCCGGGTCATCGTCCGGAATTAATTTCTTCCAATCCAACCGCCCATCCTGTCCACTCCTTCTTAGGCCTTGGCGACCCCTTCTTTTTCTGTGCGACAGTCTGGTAAAATTCAATGACGATTATTGAAAACGAAGGAACCTATGACGTTCAATATTGACAAAGTGCGTTCAGATTTTCCCATCCTGCAAACAAAGATCAACGGCAAGCCTCTGGTTTACCTCGATAACGGCGCGACCACCCAGAAGCCCCAGAGCGTGATTGACGCGATCACGGATTACTACACCCACTCCAACGCCAACATCCACCGCGGCACGCATCACCTCTCCAACGTAGCAACCGAGGCCCACGAAAATGCCCGCAAGACCGTCCAGGCTTATATCAACGCCGCCCACGACCACGAGGTGATCTTCACCCGCAGCACCACGGAATCGGTCAACCTGGTGGCTTTCTCCTTTGGGCAGGCCTTCGTCAAGCCCGGCGATGAAGTGATCGTCACCGCCATGGAACACCACTCCAATTTTGTCCCCTGGCAGATGATGTGCGAGCGCCAGGGCGCCAAATTCCGAGTGGTCCCCTTTGATGAGAAGGGCGACCTGCGATTGGATATCCTGGCGAATATGCTGAATGAGAAGACTCGAATCCTCGCCTTCAACCACGTTTCCAACTCCCTCGGGACGATCAACCCTGCTAAGCAGATCATCCAGATGGCGCATGAGGCCGGGGTAGCCGTCCTGGTGGATGCGGCCCAGTCCGTCCAGCATATCGAACACGACGTGCAGGCGCTGGACGCCGATTTTTACGCCTTCTCTGGTCACAAGATCTACGGCCCCACCGGCATCGGCGTGCTCTATGGCAAGGAAAAATGGTTGGACGCCCTGCCTCCCTATCAGGGCGGCGGTGAGATGATTGACATCGTGACCGAAACGCACACAACCTATAACAAACTGCCCTTCAAGTTCGAAGCCGGGACGCCCAACGTGGTCGGCCCAATCGGCCTTGCGGTGGCGATCGAATATCTGAACCAGTTTGATTTTGACGAGATCCGCGAGCATGAAGACGACGTGCTGGAATATGGGCGCGAGCGGCTGAACGAAATTCCCGGTCTGACGATCTATGGCAACAGCGAACACCGCACCAGCATCCTGGCCTTCAATATCACCGGAATCCATCATTATGACCTTGGCACCCTGCTCGACACCCAGGGCATCGCCGTGCGCACGGGACATCATTGCACCCAGCCGGTCATGGCGGCGCTGGGAGTTGATGGGACGGTGCGGGCCTCGCTGGGGATTTACAATACCAAAGCCGAAATTGACGCGATGATCGAAGCGATTTACAAAGTACGAAAGATGTTAGGACGGTGACCATGCCCTCAATAGATAAGATTCAGGCTGAAATTGTTGAAGAATTTTCCTTCTTGCCGGAATGGGATGAACGCTACGCCTACCTGATCGAACTCGGCCAGAAGATGTCCCCCCTGGCGGCGGCCTATCGCACGGAAGAGAACATCGTCCGCGGCTGCCAGTCCACCGTCTGGCTGCACCGCGAATGCCAGGACGGCAAGGTCTTGCTGCAATCCGACAGCGATTCGCTGATCGTTAAGGGCCTCGCCGCCTTGCTGATGAAGGTCTATTCCGGCCAGTCCCCGGAGGACATCCTGCAGGTGGACCTCTCCTTCTTTGAGGAGACCGGCCTGGACAAGCACCTTTCCTCCCAGCGCGCCAACGGCCTGAGGGCCATGATTGACGAGATCAAAGCCTTCGCGGTGAAGTGCGCGGCGGGAGAAGTTTAGGACGGCTTTTTCCACTGTTCTTTACAAATTAATGACCCATAGGTCAGGCATAGTGAGTCCAGAAAACAAACCTGCATGACACTTGTATCTTTAAAATGTGTAAACTGGGAGGAAAAGGATTACCAACCAGGGACGTGAGGGGCCGTCACATGCGCAGAGTAGGTAGGGCCGCCCAGCCGCAGTGAGTAGGGTGTACACCTCGTTTGTGCGCACCAAAAAGGTGGTGCGCTCAAGAGGTAATATCCATCCCCAATCTGGTCCGTGGGCGGCCTTTTGAAAAAATTTAACCGAACCTTTACTGCAGGTAGATTGTTCCGATCATTGTATGGGTTTAGAATAAGGATGATATGAACAATAAAACAACCCAAATCCTTTTGACCAATGACGACAGCATCCACTCACCCGGCCTCTGGGCCGCCGCGGAGGCGCTGGACCCCCTCGGCTATGTCCATGTGGTGGCCCCGCGCGACCAGCATTCAGGTGCGGGACGCAGCATGCCAATCCACACCTCCGGCATCATTGAAAAAATGCCCCTCACGGTTAACGGCAAAAACTGGGATGGCTTCGCGGTGGATGGTTCACCAGGGCAATCTGTGCTGCATGGTATTTACGATATTATCCAGGGCAAGCCGGACCTGGTCGTTTCCGGGATCAATTATGGTGAAAATGTCGGCTCGGGCGTGACCGTCTCCGGGACGATCGGCGCAGCCCTCGAAGCCGCCACCCTCGGCATCCCTGCCCTGGCCATCTCCATGCAGACTGGGCGGGAGCACCACTTCTCCCTCTCCCAGGATGTGGATTTCAGCACGGCAGGCTATTTCACCCATCTGATCGCCGAATGGATGCTCAGTTCCAAGCTGCCGGACGATGTGGATATCATCAAAGTGGATATCCCCTTTGACGCCACACCCGAAACCCCAATGGCAGTGACCCGCCAATCCCGCCAGCGGTATTACCTCCCCAAACCGGCGATGCGGGCTTCCGTCTCCGAACCCGGCCCGGTGGGTTACGACATCCTGGATGATTTCTCCATCCTGGAACCCAACAGCGACCTTTATGCCCTGTTGATCGAAAAGAAGGTTTCCGTCACGCCGATCAGTTTGGACCTGACCTCCCGGACGGACTTCGAGCAGCTCAACGCCCTGCTTCACCAATAGCGTTTGGGGATTAAGTAATCAAACCACCACAGCGGGTTTTGGAATAACCGCTGTGTTTTCTCTGTAAACCCAGCTGCTACTCCAATCCTTCTTCACTTTCAAGACCCACATCATTTTGTTTTATGCGGGCGGGGATGGGTCAGCGACCCACCAAAAAATGGAGGCCACCTGGCCGAGCGTGCTGCGTTGATTATCCCGCTAACTGGGCGATCAGCACATCCAGCGCCAGGCCGACGTCCATCCCGCCGGTCTTCCCCTCCAGATCGATCTGCAAAAGCTGGTGGTAGATTTCTTCCAGGGCGGAGAGGCTGAACTGGCGCGCCTGCCCTGTGATTTTTTGGGCGACATAGCTGTGCTGTTTAAGGCGTTTGGCCACTTCCGCCTGGTTCCCGCCTGCATCAAGGATCTCCCGGGCCTGGAGCATTAGCCGGAATTGGCGGACGATCATGCCGAAGAGCGGCAGGGCGTCGCTGTCTTCCAGCAGGATATGCAGGGTCTTGACGGCGGTCTGGCCGTCCCGATTGCCGATCGCATCCACCATGTCGAAGATGCTGGCCTGCTGGTCCTGGGCTGTCACCTGCTCCACGTCCTTATCATCAGCCGGCCGGGCGAAATTGACATAGGTCAGAAGTTTGGTGATCTCCTGGGCGGCGCGCTGGGTGTTATTGCCCACGTATTCCACCAGCATGCTCACGGCCGCGGGCGACAGGCTGCCGCCGAGTTCGGCCGCTTTGGCCCGCACCCATTGGGACATCTCGGCGTCGGTGGGCAGGGCGCAATCCAGGATGATCGCTTTTTCGGGGTTTTTCACCGTCCAGGCGATCAACCAGTTTTTCTTCTGGAGCGTTTCCCATTCGAAAGACCCCCGGCGATATTTGCGGGAATCCGGGATGACCAGCACCAGCGCGGTGGTCTGGGGCAGGCTGTTGAGCAGCTCCAGGAAGGCTTCCCGGTCCTTTTCCTTGCCGCGGCCCGCAAAGGGCTGCAGGGCGTCTTCTACAATCACCAGGCGGCGGTCCGTCAGGAAGGGGATCGCCAGGGCAGCTGACCGCAGGTCGTTGAGCGAGATAGATTTTCCTTCCAGGTGGGAAGTGTTCATCTCGGCCATGTCCGGTTCGCCCAGGCGCGCGCTGAAATCATGCAGCCGGGATTCGATCTGTTCCCGGTCATCGCCGCGCAGGATGTAGACGGTGGGCTTTTCGGTGGTCATCAGGCTATTATCCTTATCCCTCTGTGAATACCCGGTGGAATTTCTGCCCGGCCCGGATGGCGGTCTCCACCCGCACCAGTTCCAGCGCTTCGGGGTTGCCGGAGGTAGTGATCTGTTTCTGGATGATGGGACCCAGCGGCTGGGCCGCCACCAAAGCGGCGGTTGCCAGCATGATCATCAGGGGGAGTCGGGCGAGCTTATTTTTGATTTCTTTCCCTGCCCCGATCGTTCCCAGCCAGGCGGCCAGGCCGGCAAAGGCGCCGGAGACCGCGAAGTTGGTGCCGCAGTTCTTGTGCACGGCCAGCTGAGATTGCCCTTCGCGCAGCCTTTTCAGGGCTTCGATCGCCGCTTCGGCCACATCTTCGGTGCTCACATTGCCAATGATCGTAAATCCGATCGGATCAGAATGCCCGGCCAGGGGCACCTTGGGAAATTTGCCCCCCAAAACGTGCATGGTGGCGTGTTCCAGGCCGTGGTTGCGCCGCGTGCGGGAGATGGGTTTCAGGTCAAGGATGGAATCGCTCATGGTGGGTCCTTTTCTTCCGATAAAATCCAGGCCCAAACAGCTGATTGGGCTTCAGTTGAGTCATATTATAAACGGGAATGGTTGGGATTCGGCTACTCGACCAGGGCCAGTTTGAGCGCCTGTTTCAGCGAACGCGCTTCCTGCACTTCAATGCCCTCGGGCCAGCGTTCCTTGTTGTGCAGCCGGTGCGGGACAATGGCTGTCTTGAAGCCCAGGCTGGCGGCCTCCCGCAGGCGGGCGTTGATCTGCCCCACCATGCGCAGCTCGCCGGAAAGCCCCAGTTCGCCGATCAGCACCAGGTCCGCCCGGACGGGCTTATCCCAGAGCGAGGAAGCAATTGCCGCGGCGACGGCCAGATCCGCGGCGGGTTCATCAATCCGCAGGCCGCCCACCACATTGACAAAGATATCCTGCTCAGAAAGGTGCAGGTTATTTTGCCGGGAGAGCACGGCCGTGATCAGCAGCAACCGATTGAAGTCAACCCCATTGGCCGTGCGGCGGGGGTTGCCGAAATTGGTGTGGCTGGTCAGCCCCTGAATCTCCACCAGCAACGGGCGGGTGCCTTCCATGGTGACGGCGATGGCCGAGCCGGGGGCGTTGGTCAGGCGTTCCGCCAGGAAGGCCTCCGAGGGGTTGGTCACTTCGATCATCCCGCGCTCATGCATTTCAAAGACGCCCACTTCGGAAGTTGCGCCGAAGCGGTTCTTGACCGAGCGCAGCAGGCGGTAGGCCTGGAAATGGTCGCCCTCCAGGTAGAGGACGGTGTCCACAATGTGTTCCAGCACCCGCGGCCCGGCGATCACGCCCTGTTTGGTGACATGGCCGATCACGAAAACGGCGATGCCGGAGCTTTTCGCCAGTTCGCGCAGCTTGGAGGCGCTTTCCCGCACCTGCGAAACCGATCCGGCGCTGGATTCCAGGTCCGGCCGGTAGACGGTCTGGATCGAATCGACCACGAGCAGGCGGGGTTGGATGGCCTGAATGTGCTGGAGGATCATGTCGAGGTTGGTTTCCGTGACCAGGTAGAGGTCTTCGGGCAGCTCGCCGGTCTGATCCTGTTCGCCGCGCAGCAGGCGCATCGCCCGCATTTTGATCTGGCGCTCGGATTCCTCACCGGAGACATAGAGCACGGTGTTGCTGCCGGCCATTTGCATGGTCATCTGCAGCATCAGGGTGGACTTGCCGATCCCGGGGTCCCCGCCGATCAGCACGATCGATCCGGGGACGACCCCGCCGCCGAGCACACGGGAAAATTCCTCGATCGGCACGGAGATGCGCTCTTCGCTGTCCCCGTCAATTTCGTTGAGCCGTTTTGGAACGGAAAATCCGCCCAGGCCAGGCAGAGCCTGACTCAGGGCGGACTTAGATTCTTCTACGACGATCTCTTCGACCATGCTGTCCCATGCGCCGCATTGCGGGCAGCGACCCAGTGCTTTCGGTGCGGTTCGGCCGCATTCCTGGCAAATGTATTGGGTCTTGGTCTTGGCCATGGATTAGAGTCCCACGGCAGCCAGATCGGGTTCTTTCTGCTGATCGCCTGCATTGTCGTGCTTCAGGACGATCTTCTTCACTTCCGTGCCGTCCACCATGCTGGTTTCAACATCCACCAGGATGTTGTCCCCATCTTCGAATTCGTTGGCGAGCAGGGCATCGGAGAGCCGGTCTTCCACGTTTTGCTGGATCACTCGGCGGAGCGGGCGGGCGCCCATCTCGGGGTTGTAGCCTTCATCCGCAATCAGGTCCAGCGCTTCTTCGCTGGCTCGCAGGTGGATGTCATTGTCCACCAGGCGGGCATTGACCTTATTCAGTTCGAGCTTGACGATCTTGTGGATGTCCTCTTTGTTCAGCGAACGGAAGATGATCACCGAATCCAGCCGATTGATGAACTCGGGCCGGAAGGTGCGTTTGAGGGCATCGGTCAGTTTCTTGCGCATCTCTTTGTAGGAGTTGGCTTCTTCTTGGGCTTCATCCGTGGTCAGCGAAAAGCCAAAGTTCGATTGGCGCTGGATCATATCGGCGCCCACGTTGGTGGTCATGATGATGATCGCGTTGCGGAAGTCCACTTTGTGGCCGCGGGCATCGGTGAGATGGCCTTCTTCCATGATTTGCAGCAGCATGTTATGCGCTTCGGGATGGGCCTTTTCGATCTCGTCAAAGACGACGATCGAGTAGGGGCGGCGGCGGATCGCTTCGGTGAGTTGGCCGGCGTCTTCATAGCCGACGTAGCCGGGAGGCGCACCCACCAGGCGGCTGACGCTGTGCCGCTCCATGAACTCGGACATATCCAGCTGGATCAGCGCTTCTTCGCTGCCAAACATGAACTTTGCCAGAGCTTTGGTCAGTTCGGTCTTGCCCACCCCGGTCGGGCCGAGGAAGATGAAGGAACCCACAGGGCGATTGGGGTCTTTTAACCCAGCCCGCGCCCGGCGGATGGCCTTTGAAATGGTCTCAACCGCTTCGTCCTGGCCGATGATCTGCTCTCGCAGGTGATTTTCCATATTCAGCAGGCGGGCGGATTCTTCGGTCTCAAGCTGCATCAGGGGCACGCCGGTCCACATTGAGATCACCTCGGCGATATCGTCGGCGGTGACATGGGGGCTGGTGCTGCGGTCCCAGACCGTGCGCATCTCTTCAATCTGGCCTTCGAGATCTTCGATCTGGTTTTGCAGATCTTCCACCTGGTCAAACTGTTCGTCATCTTTGGCCATCTCCAGCGCTTTGCGGCGGTCCCGCAGGGCGGTGATGACTTCTTTGGCGTCCACCGCGGCCGGGCTTTTATACATCCGGACCCGGGAAGCCGATTCGTCGATCAGGTCAATGGCCTTGTCGGGCAGGAAGCGGTCGCTCACATAGCGGGCGGAGAGCTTGGCTGCGGATTCGAGGGCCTCATCTTCAATGGTCAGCCGGTGGTGGTCTTCATAAGCCGAGCGGATCCCATGCAGGATCTGAATGGTTTCATCCACGGAGGGTTCTTCCACGACGATCGGCTGGAAGCGGCGCTCGAGGGCGGCATCGCTTTCGATATTCTTGCGATACTCATCCAGCGTGGTTGCGCCGATCACCTGCAGCTCACCCCGGGAAAGGGCGGGCTTGAGGATATTGGCGGCATCCACGGATGAGCCGGCGGAACCGGCCCCAACCAGCATGTGGACCTCGTCAATGAAGAGAATTGAATCGGAGGATTTGAGTTCGTCAATCACCCGTTTGAGCCGTTCCTCGAACTGGCCGCGGTACATCGTGCCGGCGACCAGCGAACCAACATCCAGCTGGAGCAGGCGCCGGTTCAGCAGGGGCGCAGGGACATCGCCCTCGATGATCCGCTGGGCCAGACCTTCCACAATGGCGGTCTTGCCCACGCCGGGTTCACCGATCAGGGCGGGGTTGTTCTTGGTACGGCGGGCGAGGATCTGGATCACCCGTTCAATTTCCATCTGGCGGCCGATCACGGGGTCCAGTTTGCCGTCCTCGGCCAGGGCCGTCAGGTCCGTGGCGAGCTGGTCCACCAGAGGGGTTTTCTCTTCGTCCTTCTTTTCAGACTTGCGGCGGCGGGTGCTGGTGCGGCCGGCGAGCGATGCTCGGGATTCGGACTGCTGCGTCTCCCGCAGGACCCGGTCGATCTGTTTGCGGATCTGGTCCGGGGTGACGCCGAGCTTGCCGAGGATGTTCATCGCCTCGCAGTTGCTCAGGCGGATCAGCCCCAGCAGGAGATGCTCGGTGCCGACTTCCTTCTTGCCGGCTTCGGCAATGGCATAAGGGATCACCTGCTGCATCCCGGGGGAGAGGGTGATTTGTCCGAAATGATCGCCAAAACCGATTTCCTTTTCGACGATCTCTTTGACGCTATCTGTTTCCAGGCCCAATTCTTTTAAAACGCGACTGGCAACGCTGCCCTCCATAGCGATCAGCGCGATCAAAAGATGCTCGGTGCTGATCTGGGGCTTGCGTAAACGTTCTGCCTCTTTCTGAGCCAGGCTGAGGACTTGACGAGCTTTGGGGGTGAAATTATCAATTCCAGCCACGGCTTACCTCCTTAATTTAGTTGGCACTGCTTTAAATAGTAATCTGGACCATGTCAAGGTTGTATTCTTGAAGTGAATCCAGGGGGAAGTTGGAGACCCAGACAACTTCAAACGGTACAAACACCAGTAGAGTCTGCGATTTCTTTTCTCGGGTCTAATTTGATTCTACCAAATTTTATCTGAAAAGAAACCACTTGGAGGCCTTTATAATAGAATGTTAATAAAAAGTGAGTTTGAGACGATGATATTGTGGGTCACGTGCCGCGCCACGCACGTGATAAGTTCATAGGTGCGCTCCGAAATTGAGCGCACCTTTTCCCTGTGACATACGAAAAGACATCGTCTAAGGCGTCACAATGTTAGGGTGTAGGTGGGTCGGCGGCCCACCCCAGAAAGCCTTTCACCAGGCTCAAGAGGGCGTTGTATGCGGTGGGTCCACCCTACGACTGGAACTCGCCTTGAAACTGCCGTCGGGTATGTGTCGCCCAGCGCACGTAACCTGCGGATCGACAGGCATTCTTAATCCAAAAGAGACGCCGCATTGCGGCGTCTCTGGGTTACCTTTTGTCCAATTTTCTTATTCCGGTTCCGCAATCGGCTCACCGACTGCCGGCGCACCGGGCTGGGCGGGCTGGTCTTTGATGCCAAACAGCGCCAGGGTGGAGATCAGGAAGAGCAGGCCGAAGATCCCCATTAGCACGGTAAAGCCCACACCGTCGCCGATGGGGCCGCCGATATAAGCGCCGATCGCGCCCGCGCCGGCCCCGGCCAGGTTCTGGATGCCCAGGTAACGCCCAGCTTCATCTTTGGGCACCATGCTGGTCCCCAATGCCCAGCTGGCGGAATAGAAGATCCCGATCGCCACGCCGACCATCAGGCCGCCAATGTAGAGCATCGTCATGCTCGCCGAGGCTATAACGACAACCGTGCCTGCAGTTGCGAGCACGCCGCTGAAGGCGCAGAGCGGCTTGCGGCCGAATTTATCCGTCAGCCAGCCGGCCGGGATGCTGGAGACCAGAATGGCAAGCCCCACGTACATCACCAGCATAGCCGTCGGGCCGGCCGCGGCTGCGCCTTTCAGATCCGGGAAGCGCTCTTGCAGGAAATAAAGGACAAAGGAGGCCAGGTTGGTGGAACCGACCAAAAAGGCCAGGCGGTTGATCACCCACCAGGTGAAGGAATTCTTGTCGCTGGTGCCTTTCGTCTCGCCGCCCAGGCTGATGCGCACGCTTGCCCAAACGCCGAGGATCACGGCAATGACCATCCCGACCACGCCCATGGCAGCCGTCACGATCAGGGCGGTGGTTTCAGGCAATTCCGTGGCCAGCCCATTGACAAAGCTCACCAATTCACCAGCGCCGAGGATGATGATGGTGAAAACAGCCGTCATGGCAACCAGGCGCAGGATCGGCTTCCAGTCCATTTCATAGGGCGGCTGCTTGATCGGTTTCTCCGGCACGAACATAGTGATCAGGGTGCAGGTCAGCACGATCCCACTCAGAACCAGCAGCGCTCCCCAGATATTGCCGGCTTCGACCATCTTGGTAATCACGAAGGACACAAAGATCAACGGCGCGGGGAGTTCAAAGAAGGCTTTGACCCCGGAGAAGATCCCGTGTTTATTCTCAGGCACCAGGTCTGGGATCAGGCCCTGAGCGGCCGCATGCCCCGTGTTGGAGGAGAACATCGAGAGGATATAGGCGGCAAACAGGGTCCAATAGCCCGCGGGGCCTTCCATGGTGGCGGCGATCACACCGATCCCCAGGAAAACCAACACCTCGGTCACGCCGCCGATCAGGATGAAGGGACGCCGCCGGCCCAGCCGGGAGGTGCTGCGGTCCGAGAGGATACCGACCAGACCCTGCACCAGCACGGCGATCATCAAAGCCCAAAGGCGCAGGTTGCCATAGGCCGCCCCTTTGACCTCTTCGCCCATGAAGGTCTGCACCAAGAGGGGTAGGATCAGGGGAGTGAGGGTCTGAGAACGGGCAGTCAGGGCAAAATAAAAGATATTGATAGTGATGTAGTCGTACCAGCGGATCTTGCGTTCCATAGGTCTTCCTCCAGGCGATTGGATCAGGTCAGTTACTCATCATTATAATTTCAAAAAATAACCCGCAGAGCTGCGATTGGGTGTGATTCAATCCAGCAGCAGGATGCTGTAAATGTCCAGATCGAGGGTCAGGTCCTCGCCTTCCAGTTCAAACGTTTCTTCCTTGTCCGGTGAAATGGCCCAGGCGCGGACGGCCCGCTTAAAATGAACCGTCACCTTTTGCGGCCCCTTGGCGTAGTTCACCAGGTGAACCTGGTTTTGCCGGCCCTGCTGCCAGGTTTCGATCAGCACCGGGTCCGCGGCTGATACGGTCGGGGTGATTCCTTCGGGGAGGGCTTTGAGCAGGGTCTGCATCACCGTTTCTTCGGGCAGGTTGAACATATTGGTTTGGATCACCAGCGAGGCCATGTTGAAGCGGTCCATCAGGCGCCGGGCGAACTTGCTGGAATGGTAGGCGCGCACCAGCCCGAGTCCGACCGTCTGGGTCAGCGAGTGCTGGAAGCCGCCCCTGGATACGGCGGTGGGTTTCAGCCAGGCCCAGCCGGGCAGGTCGGGGACGTGAATCCGCGGCAGGGTTTCTCCAGCGGTGAAATCCTGATCTTCTGGTTTGAAGGTGAGCAGAGCTGCCAGCCCATCGAGCGCTTCGCCCTGACGCACCACCCGCCAGGGGAAACCGGCAACGGTCAGCGCCTGGCCCGCGCCGAGGTAGATCGGGGCCAATTCAAACCAGTGCCGCCAAAGCGTCTCTTCGGGATGCAGCAGGCCGATGGGGGCGGTGTTTTCCCGCCTTTTATAGAGGTCCGCGTGGGCTTCCAGCCAGCGGTTATAGCGGCCGATCGCGGCGTGCTGGGATTGGTAGGCCGGGTCGGTGAGCATGGTCATTTTCTCGCCGTCGTTATACTCGGTGCCCTTGATGGTCATGCTGGCGCCGCCCGCGGCGGCCTCGCCGATGCCCTGCTGGTGGCGGCGGGCGGGGTAGACCGGGTCAAACCCGATGCCGACATCGTATGAGAGCACGCTCAGGTGCACGACTTTGCCGATCAGGGCCTGGGTGTTGTGGATGGTCAGCGCGTTGTTGGCCAGGCGGGGTTTCGGCTCCCGGTCCCAGCGGGGCAGGGCGAAATCTTCCACCATGATCAGGTCCTGGATCTTCGCCAAGGCTTCCACATCGAGTCCGTAGATCAGGAGGCTGTTGCGCATGGTCACATCGAAGTCATTAGCGCTGATCGGCGCATCGGGCTTGATGCTGTGGACGTAATCGGCTAGCTCCTGCAGAGTGGCTGTGACCTGCCCGGCCCGCCAGCGCAGGTAGTCCGCGACATCGTCCTGGTCGGGGAGGATTTTCTCGGGGATGGCCTTCCCGCTGGCCTCGCGATAGATGGCCTGGCAGCGGTCGCAGTAACAGCCCGCGCCGCCCAGCCAAGCGCCCCTCAGGTGGTTGGGTTCTTCGCCATACCAGAGGTTATCGAAGAAGATCCCGTCTGCGCCTCTTTCGAGCGCGCCTTTGGCGAGGTCCTTGAGGTGCTGAATCCATTCGGGATGGGTCCAATCGACCATGTAGCGGCCGGAATAGTAATAGACTTTTTTGCCTTTGGCATCGCGGGCATACCAGTCTTTTTCCAGAAAACTGCCAGCATAGACGCAGTTGGAACTCTGGATATAAGCAAAGACCGGCGACCCCAGGCGGTGATAGGTTTCGGCCCCCTTGCGGAAGTCTTCCCAGTCTTCTTCTTCAATTTCCGGCGGGAAACCCCAGTCGTACATCAGATGGACCCAGTTGCAGTCCATCTCTTCCACGACGACCCGGGCAGCCTCATCCTCGTGGACGGCCAGGTGTGCGGCCTCATCCACGGGGTAGTTCATGAATTTCACCCGGTTCATCCGGATGGTGCCGGGGCCGCCCCAGAGGTAGATCGGCCGGTATTTCCCAATTTCAAAATGATGGTTCAATTTGGTGCTCTCCTCAACAAATTCTTATAATAAAAAACCTGCCCGGTCAGAAACCGTTGCAGGGTGTAGGTTGTAGGTGATAAGGCGACATGAGCGATCGTCCTGAACCATCAGGCTGGGTTTAGCGGTCATGCAGCAGGGAACCTTTGGGGTCGCGGTCGATTTCCCAGGGGTAAACGATGTAAGCGTCGGTGATCGCTGCGAAATAATCCGGCCGGTTGGTCCCGAAGAGGTTGCGGTAGGGGTTGAAGTGCAGAACACAGGTGTAAGGGAGGCCGCCTGCGGCCGCCACCCGGTTTTTGACCGAGGTGATCGTCCGGCCCGACCCCCAAACATCATCCACGATCAGGATCCGCTCACCGCTGACCAGTTCCTCCTCGGGGAACATCAGGAAGTTCGGCCAGGCCAGCAGCCGCGGCCGCTGCATTTCAGCCAATTCTGAGGGGAAATCCACCGCCGCGATCAGGATTTTTTGGATGTTCATGGCCTCGGTCAGCAGGCCGCCGGGGATGATCCCGCCGCGGGAGATCATGATCATACCGTCAAAGGTCAGTTCAAACTGGGGGAGGAGGTGGTCGATCAGCCGGTCGACATCGTTCCAGGTGAGCATTTCTTGTCGTTGGGCCATTTTAGCTCTCCTTTATACTTTGGTGTGGTGTGCCGAGGGTTTGGGCCAGGATCGCCGGGGGCTGCGCTTTGCTGCCTGCGCCGCGCTCACGGGCAGCTGCCACATTGCGCGTCCACTGGTAAAGCGATGTGGCATAGCAGGCGCGGGTGTAGGTGCTGAACATGATGCCGATGATCGTGGGAACCCAGGCGATCAGCATTGCGATCCCACCGGCCAGCACCCGCTGCCAGGGGCCGACAATTGCCGGGTCGGCGATCTTGAGGCCCACAGCAAAACCCAGGGCGACCCCGAGGACGATCAGCAGGGCTTCGATCAGCCCGGCCACCAGCCGGACCTTGATCAGGTCCTCCCGGAAGCGCAGCAAATTTTCGCTCACGAATTGGCGGAGCCGGTCGAGCGTTTCCTGGAAGGTGGCGCCTTCCACCACGACCACGGGCAGCGCCAGGGTCCGGGCTTCGAGCCAGCGGGATTTTTCAGCTGGCACAGATTCCGGTTTGGCGAAGAGGTTGCGGAGGCCGTTCCCCAGCGCGAGCAGCGGGAGCGTGAGGGCCAGCAAGATGACCGTTCCGGCGTGGGCGCCGAGGAATTTCAGGTTGGAGGGGGGAGCTTCGGGGTCCGTGATTTCAAGGGCCGCGAAAGTCCGGGAAGTGAGCAGGGCAGTGACCTCGCCCCAGAGCAGCAGGCTGACCAGGGCCAGCAGGGCCAGCAGACCGAGCAGCGTCAGGCCAAGCGGCGTCGGCCCGATCAGCCCGGCCACCACGCCGATCGGCAGGAACCAGACAAACAGGAGCACCAGGCTGCCCAGGCCGAGGGTGAACCAGGGTTCCTGAAGTTTGACCTGTTTGAGGGCCAGCGAGAGGCTGGCTTTGATGAACTGGAAAGCGTTTTTGATGGCTTGCACTTTGTGTCCTGTTGCCAAAAAATGAAAATGATGTCCCTATTATAACGTGTGGCGGGTTGCCGTGTCAGCGGACTGGGTTGAAATTTGGATGGCTCTCAGAGCAGGCTGGGCGGGTCCACCTCAACGATCCAATCGGTCAGGGGTCGGTTCCGCAGCAGCTCGGCGGGGCTCTGCCCTTTCAGGATGATCTGCCAGCGGTAACGCCCATAGAGCCTGGTGAAGAAGCAGGGCACCGGGCCGATCATTTCCAGCGGGTGGTCCCCCTGCCGGATCCAGTCGCGCAGCGTCCCGGCCAGCGCCTCAGCGGTGCTTTCCGCCTTGAGCGGGTCGGCGTTCTGATATTCCAGACGCACCAACCGGCTGAAGGGCGGGTACTGCGTGATCCGCCGGAAATCCAGCTCCTGCTGGTAGAAGCGCTCGAAATCATGGTGGGCCGCGGCCTGGATGGCGTAGTTATCCGGTTCATAGGTCTGCAGGACCACCTGGCCGCCCAGGGGGCTGCGCCCGGCGCGGCCCGCCACCTGGGTCAGCAGCTGAAAGGTGCGCTCCCCGGCCCGGTAGTCCGGCAGGTTCAGCCCGACCTCGGCCAGGATCACGCCCACCAGGGTCACCAGGGGCAGGTCCAGGCCCTTGGCCAGCATCTGGGTGCCGATCAGGATGTCGGCGTTGTGGTTGGTGAAGTGGTTGAGGATCAGTTCGTGCGCGCCTTTTTTGCGGGTGGTCTCCGCGTCCCAGCGCAGCGTGCGGGCGGTGGGGAACTGCTCCCGCACCAGCTGTTCCACTTTTTCCGTGCCCGTGCCCAACTGGCGGATCTGTTTGCTGCCGCATTGAGGGCAGGTCTGGGGCATTTTACGCTGGTAGCCGCAGGTGTGACAGGTCAGCTGGTCCGCGCGGCTGTGATAGGTCAGCGGTTTATCATCCCGCGGGCATTTGACGACATAGCCGCACTCCCGGCAGAAAACATAGGTGGCCGACCCCCGGCGGTTGAGGAACAGGATCGCCTGCTGGTTGGATTCCAAAACGTGCTCGATCCCGGCCCGCAGTTCGCGGCTGAAGATGCTGCGGTTGCCGGCGATCAGTTCCTGGCGCATATCCACCACCGAGACTTTGGGTAGCCCAAGGTCGGCCGCTTCGCCTTCGCCGGCCAGCTTTGGCAGTTCGATGCCCAGGCGCTGGGCGTGATGGGCGATCGCGGCGCGGTGCGCCAGGATCCGGCGGGGGAGTTCGATCAGGGTCCACTCACCATTGGCCGCCTGGAAATACTGGGTCACCCGGGGGGTCGCGGAACCCAGCAGGATGGCGGCTCCGCTCAAGCGGGCGCAGGCCACGGCGGTGGGGACGGCGTGGTAATAGGGCAGGGAGTCCGACTGGTCGTAGGATTCGTGATGGCATTCATCCACCACGATCAGGCCGAGGTTTTCCAGCGGCATGAAGAGCGCGCTGCGCGGCCCGATGAGCACCGAGAGTTCACCCTGGCGGACACGGCGCCAGGTGTCATAGCGTTCGCCTTCCGAAAGTTGGGAATGGATCACACCCACCTGGTCGGGAAACCGGGCGAGGAAGCGTTTGATGGTTTGGGGGGTGAGGGAGATCTCCGGAACGAGGATGATGGCGGTCTGCCCCGCCGCGAGGGTCTCCCGCACGGCGCGCAGGTAGAGTTCCGTCTTGCCGGAGCCGGTCACGCCGTGGATCAGGAAGGGCGCGATGAGCTGCCCCTGCCGGGCGCTTTCCAGCCCCTGCCTGATCCGGTCCCAGGCTTGGACCTGGTCATGAGTCAGTTCGGGGGCCGTGTCGGGGACAAAGCTGGTATCCTCCAGCGGGTTCCGCCAGACCTCGGCCTGCCGCAGGCTGATCAGCCCGGCTTCGGCGAGCATCTTCAGGTCGCCGTTGTTCGCGCCGGTCTGCGCATAGACCCAGCTGGGTTCCACCAGGCCGGATTCACCCGCGAGGAAGCGCAGGACGCGCAAACGCCGCTCCTGGACCTTTTCGACCCGGCTGAGCGGGTCTGGCAGGGTTTCGACCTGGTCCGGCGGGATCGCCAGAGCCACTTTGCGGACGGTCTTGGGACGGACGCGGGTGGGCGGCAGGACCGCGCGGGTATGCACAATCCCCGCCCGGGCCAGCCTGCGGACGGCGCCGCGCCATTCGACATGCCGCAGCGAAGCGTTCAGCTGGCGGCCGCGCAGGGGACCGCGCGCCTGCAGCAGGTGAACGATCCGCCTTTCAAGGGGGGCAAGGGCTTCATCGTCAAAATCCCGTTCTGGGTTGAGCGTCACCAGGGTGTCGGTGCGCTGGCTGAGGCCGGGCGGCAGCATCAGGTTGATGCAGGCGCCCAGCGGAGCGAGCGTCTCTGCGGTCATCCATTGCGCCAGGGCGATCTGCTGGGGCGTGAGCGCTGGCTCTTCGTCCACCAGATCTTCAACGGGCTTGGTTTTGCTGACTTCCGGCTGATCCACCCGGCGCAAAACGACCCCCTGGGCGCGCTGGCGGCCAAAGGGAACGATCACCAGCGAACCCGGTTGGACGGCGCTTTCCAGATCGGCGGGCAGGTGGTAATGAAAGGTGTCGGTGATTTGCGGGAGGTTGATCGCAACTTCAACATAGGAAGCCATAGGATGATTTTACCTTGAAAGCGCCCCCTCAATCAGAATTCTGCGCTCAGTCACCCTGGATGATGATCAGCGTTTGGCTGCTGTAGGCGTACAGACCGGCGGGCATCGCTGAACCTGCGAGGATGTGATCGCGCAGGGCATAGGCGAACGCGCTTGCGTCATCCAGGCGGTCGTAATCATCAATTGCAAAGAAGGGCTGGTAACGGGCGGCCAGGTAGCTGATCCGGCTCATGTCCAGCTTGATCTGCGGCCAGTCATCCCGAGGAAAGAGGATCGGGTGGTCCGCCAGCAGGATCACTTCGTCCGGCAGGGTCGGCAGGAGCGCCCGGAGGTCTTTGAGGAAGAGCAGCGGGTAGCTTTCAGCGCGGTATTCATAGGCCCGGTTGGCATCCCGATGGGTGACATAGGGGGCAAAGTCCTGCCAGGACTCCCGGAGCTGCACCTGGACGTAAGCTGTCCCGCCGGCGGGGATATCCTCGATGGCAACACCCTTGCCGGGCGTACCGCCCAGCACCAGCTGCATCTGGAGCATCTCGCCGTCAAATTCGTGGGCCACGTTGAGGTAATAGACCGTGATCGTCTCGCCGAGGAAATCCAGGTTGCGGTGATAGATCGCCCGGTCCAGCAGCTGGAAGCTCATAAAGGCCCAGAGGTCGTTGACCTGGTCAAACTGGTCATAGCCGATCTGGGTGACATGGATATAAGACCAGTCTACCGTTTTACCATTGGTGTCCGTGTAGGGGAACAACACCGCGGGCCGGGCTGGGACGGGGCTGGGTTCGGGGGTGGGGCTGAGGGTGTTGTAGGGGGTCGCTGTGAAGGTGGGCGTGCTGGAGGGCCGCGGCGTGATCGTGAAGGCCGGCGTGGTCGTCTGGGTGGGGGTGGGGGTCCGGGTGATTGTGGCGGTCGGGGTTGCGGAGGGGTCGCTTGCGGCTTGCCCGGCGCCGCGGCAGCCGCTCAGGCCCGTCAGCGTGAGGGTCAGGATCAGCAGGAGGTACCAGGGGGTTCGGGCTTTGGCGGGCATTGGACCGGGAGGTCTCAACTGGGGCGGGTGATGGCGGCCGCGCCATAGCCCACCACCGAGGAGCGGTCCCCAGTGACGGCGGCGGAGGTGTTGTAATCCAGCAGCGTGACTCGGTCCGCGCCCCAGGCCTGGGCTGCCCAAAGCACGGCGGCGATCGCCGAAAGACCGCAGGCCTGGCCCAGCCCCCGGTCCTGCAGGTCAAAAAGGGCGTCGGGTGAGAAGGTCGCCAGGGTCTTCAGCACGAGGCCGTCCAGCCGGTTGGCCTGCGATTCGGGGTGAAAATGCGAGAGGTCGCTGCTGGCAACCAGTAAGGTGGTCTCAGGGTCCAGAGCATCCGCGAGCGCCAGGCCCAGTTCCTTGGCCACGCGCCGGGTCTGGTCCCGCACCATGATCGGGACGAGGCTAAACTCACCAGCGAGCGTGCGCTGCAGGAAGGGGAGTTCGATTTCGAGGGAATGCTCCCGGTCACCAGCGATCCGGGTGAGGGTCAGCCCCGCCCGTGCCTGAAAGGCGGCATCCACCGCGGCAACAGCCGTTTTGTCGATTGGCAGGACGCCCAGCGGCGTTTGGTAGGCGCTGTGTGCGCTGGTCAGCACGGGGCGGGGGTCATATTGATGCAGCGGGGAAAGCACGGCCACCCGCTCAAAATGGCGGCCCATGACCGTTTTGAAGGCATAGGCGGCCACCGGGCCGGAATAGATGTGGCCGGCATGGGGCGCCACCAGGCCCACCACCTCACCTGGCAGCGATTGCGGCTCCGCCGCTGCTAGATAAGCGTCAATGCTCCCAGCCAGCTCCTTTGGATTGGCGCTGTACCATGAGCCTGCGATCGGTGAAGGTCGGATGGACTTAATCTCTTTCATCATGATTAATTCTAGCATATCCCCCGTTGCAATCCTATATGAATTGGGCGGGGAAGCGGGTTGAAATCCAGGGAAATGTGGATACGCAATAAGACGAATGACATAATCGGTTTCTCTTGTTGGGATCCTACTGGAAGCGAATTTCGAAAATCAAATCAACTTGTATATTTCCGGGATATAAAAAGCTCTTTCTGCCGCTGCACTTTGTTTGCAACGCGAAAGGGGGTCAAAAAGTCAGTTGAAACAATCCATTTCACGACAATTTAAATGAAGTCAAAACGCGATGCCCTGGGCCAGCCAAGGTCGCTGAATCCGGGTTTGAAGCCTGCTCTATATGAGCCTGTTGCACGGACATTAATAAAGAGGGTGTTTTTTGTGTTCTCCATGGGTTAAAGACCATTAATTGATGAGCGTTATTCGTTAATCTTGGATTCAACTCGTTAGTGCAACAAAGCTGGTGGTAGAAAGGTAAGCTGCGGTAGAATAAGGCCCTTTCAACCTACCAGAGTCAAAGGAGCACTCATGAGTTACACACAGCTTACCTGTGAACAACGATACCAGATTTAT
>WOYI011219311.1_pt1 | contig 29313 bp, 18 predicted proteins | sample 6423411 | NCBI WGS metagenome assembly WOYI01 (sample SAMN13441803, study PRJNA592873) | oil field metagenome | biome: oil field; feature: oil-well bore; material: oil-contaminated soil; isolation source: oil-contaminated soil from oil-well borehole | place: Germany: Wietze | collected 2016-10-18 ...
TTCGGAACCTGGCTGCGTGGTCACCAACGGCATGAGCCAGTATTCGCGCAACGAACGCAACGCCAACAGCGGCATCGTGGTCAGCATCACGCCGGAGGACTATCCGGGTGATGTGCTGGCGGGCGTGGCCTTCCAGCGCCAGTGGGAATCGCGCGCCTTCGAACTGGGCGGCAAAAATTATTCGGCCCCCGCGCAGCGCGTCGGCGACTTCCTCGCCGGACGCCCCTCGACACACCTGGGCGAAGTCGTGCCCTCCTACACGCCGGGCGTGACGCCCACCGACCTCTCCACCGCCCTGCCAGACTACGCCATCGCCGCCATCCGCGAAGCGCTACCCGCCTTCGGCAAGCAGATCAAAGGTTTCGACATGGACGACGCGCTGCTGACGGGCGTGGAGACACGCACCTCGTCGCCGGTGCGCATCAAGCGCGGTGAGAACTATCAGAGCATCAACATCAAGGGTCTGTATCCGGCCGGAGAAGGCGCGGGTTATGCGGGCGGGATCTTGTCGGCAGCGGTGGACGGCATCGAAGTGGCCGAGGCCGTGGCGCTGGATATCGTCAATAGTTGGGGAAGGTCTGATTAAGTCCGAGAGCCATGGTTCGATACATTTTCCGTTCGTCCCGAGTGCCGCGCTTGCGCGGTGTATCGAGGGAGCGAACGGAAAATACTCACCACGAACGGACTTAATCAGACTTTCCTAGTGCAAGGTCTTGCTGGCTGTCACCGCCGGCACATCGACGAACACCGCATCGGCATCCACCTTGTCGAACACATAGCGCTCGTTGCAGAACTCGCAGTGCACTTCGATCTCTTCGCGCTCGGCCAGTATCTCGTCCACTTCTTCGCGCCCGATCATGCGCAGCATGTTGGCGACGTTGTCGCGCGAGCAGGTGCAGCGGAACACCACGGGCTGGGCGTCGAACATGCGGATGTCTTCTTCGTGATAGAGGCGGTGCACCAGTTCTGCGGCGGGCAAATTCAATAATTCTTCCGGCTTGAGCGTATTGGCAATCTGCGTCGCGCGATCCCACACATCCTCGTCGTGCAGCTCGCCCTGCTCCGGCAATTTCTGCAGCAGCATGCCGCCCGCGCTGTTGCCGTCCGCCGCCAGCCACAGGCGCGTCTGCAATTGCTCGGAGCGCGTCATGTAGCCTTGCAGGATGTCGGCGATGCTGTCGCCTTCCAACGGCACGATGCCCTGATAGGCTTGCCCGCCGTCCTTGGGGTCGAGGGTGATGACGAAACGTCCGTCGCCCACCAGCTCCGGCAGCGTGCCCTGGCTGATCTCGCCTTCCCACTTGGCCGTGGCGCGCAGTTCCATATCGCCCGTACACTCCACCACCAGCAGCTTCACCGCGCCCTTGCCGTGCACTTGCAAGATCATGGAGCCGTCCAGTTTGAGCGTGGCGGCCAGCAGCACGGCAGCGGCGCACAGCTCGCCCATCATGTCGCGCAGGATGGGCGGATAGTCGTGGCGGTCGAGCACATGCTGCCAGACGGCGTCGAGACGCACGATCTCGCCGCGCAGCGGCAGGTGTTCGAACAGGAAACGGGACAGGGAATCGGCAGGCTTTTTCATGGCGCGCGATGATACCGCAGCGGGCGGATCAAGCTCAAAAAATCAGTTGTCCACGAAATACACGAACGGACACGAAAAAAAACAAATGAACGAGCCCGGATACACCAGATGGCGGACTACTGCAATGTGGGCAACAGCAGGCCTCATTTCGTGAATTTCGTGTCTTTCGTGGACAACTAGGTTTTTGGAATCAATGCGCGGGGCAGAGCAGATCGGAACGTTCCTGTGTGGCCGGGTGGCTGGCCAGATAATCCATCACCGAACCTTCTTTGTTGTTCACTGCTTCGGCCTGCCGTTTGGCATGCGCGGCATCCAGCTTGAGCAGGATGCCGCGCAGCAGGCACGGCGACATGCCATTCATGGTAAGCGTACGCGCCGCGTATTCATCCGCTTCGCGCTCCATGTCGCGCGAGTAACTGGCTTGCACCAGTATGGCGGGGACGGTCGCCAGCAATGAACTCACATCGCCCATGTACCAAGTCATCGCCAGGCCCACCGCCGAGCTTTGCAACACCATGCGCAGCGCGTGGCGCTGCTCGACATGGCCGCGCTCGTGGGCCAGCACCGCAATGATCTCGTCGTCGTTCTGCGTCGACGCCACCAGTTCGTCCAGTATGACAATGTTGCCGTCCGGCAGGGCGAAGGCGTTGGGGCCGATCTGCGGCGCGCTGCGGAATTCGATGCGGTAGTCGAGTTGCGCATCGGGCAAAGCAGCCAGCTTGGCGTAGGCTGCGCGCAAGGCTTGCTGGCGTTGGGGGGCCAGCTTGCTCGGTTCGAGCATCAGTTTGTCCGGCGTCTGCAGGGACGAAGCGCCCATCTTCTGCAGCATGTTGGGCGGGATGCTGTGCGCGACGACCTCGGCCCCCCAGGGCAACAGGTAACGGTAGGCGACCGCGAATACCAGCACGATGAGGATTGCCGAAAGCAAGGCCCAGCGCATGCTGTGTTGTATGCCGTCCAGCCAGTTGCTACGGTAGCCGCCCTGTTTCAGCAGCGCATCCAGCGCGTCATGGTCGGCCACTTCGCAGTGGCCGCCATCCGGCAAGTTTATGCGGCGCGGCGTATCACCCAGCCGCTCGCTGACTTTGATCTCGTGCCACGGCCACTCGTGCGCCAGCACTTCACCGCGCATCTGTAGCCACTCTCCGTCCAGCGTCAGCGTCACCACTTGCGCACCGGAGGTCATGCCGTCGAAATAGAGTGCTGCGACCATATCAGAGCGAGATATCCAGATCGAACATCTCTGCGGTCTCTTCGCCGGTGGCGCTATCCGCCTGCACCTGCCCCGCCACGAACCCGGCCAAATCGCCCTGCGCCAGCAGTCCCATGCAACTGAACTTGTAGTGCGCCATGCGGATCTGCGCGAACGGGATATACAGGCCCAGCGTGAACACGATGCCGAGCAGGTTGGTGAAGGCGATCCACAGGTACTTGCCGACTTCCATGCGGCTGTACAGATCGTGCTCGCCCAGACCGGTCTTGCTCCAGATCAGGTTGGGCAAGCGCACCGCCAGAAAACCGACGATGTACAGATAGACCAGCGGCAGGACCACCATCAGAACGGACATATGCAAGGCGGCAGAGATGCCAAAGAACACACCGGCCAGCAGCAGCAAACCCAAAGCTTTGAGATAGATGCCGTAGAAGTTGCCGGCCGTGGCATCGAAGCGGAAGAAGGTGTCACCGAAGCGGCTGTTGTAGTGCTGGTATTGCTTGATCTTGTAATGCGCGAACGGCGCCAGCAGGTACAGCGTCAGCACGCTCAGGACGGGAAGCAGCAGGAACACGGCATAGGCCGCGCCGTCACTGCCGGCAAAGCCGAAACGCAGACCGCGATAGCTGCTGTTGTAGAGTTTGAAGCGCAGCGAGCGCACGATTAGCCAGGGCATCACGGCTGCGAGCAACACGAATGCAAGAATGGCCAACAGCAGATTCAGATTGCCTGCCACGGTATAGGCCACCAGCAAGACAAAAGCGATGAGCCGCCCCTTGAGGATGGCGATGGGCGTGCCGTGGTATTCAAAGACGGCCCCGGCCAGTCGCGTGTTGCGGTAGAAATACTGCAGACGGCGCACTTTTGCCCAGGCGCTGTAGATGCCCAGCGTGAGAATGGACAGCAGCAGGTTGACGATCCATATCTTGAAATAATCCCGGCCATTGCCGGTAAATTCGAATGCATGTTCCTGTTGTGCCTGCATAAACTCTCCTGATTGAACGACCGCCCCTCCCGCGCGAACGCCCGCTCACTATAACTGCGGCACGGGCAAATAACGATATGCTCGACGGCCTATATACCGGCCTATACCCGCGAGCAACACGCTAAAAATTTCGACTTTAGTCATACCGGCGAAGCCGGTATCCAGATAAAAAAGATGCTCCGCATAGCGGACAAAGCCTTGGTGTTTTCCCACTTGCGTGGGGTATTTTGCTCGACGGGATACCGGCTGCACCGGTATGACGGCACTATGAAAAATGGCAGCCGAAGCTGCCATCCTTGAACTGCGCCGACTGGTGCGCTCAGTCTTCCCAATCGGGATAGTTGGGGATGCGCACCGTCTCTTCGTCGAACACCGCATTCTTGGCCTGTGTGTGGCAGGCATCGCAGTAGCTCAGCGATTTCACATCCTTGTTGCCCTTGACCATCTTCTCGGGGATCTCGTGGTGCTTGCGCTTGATGTAACGCACCTCGGTGATGCGCAGCGGCGCTTCGCCGTTCTCTGTCGCCACCGCGATCTTGCGCGCGCGTTTGTAATAAGACTTGTCGGCCGCATTCTCCCGCGCGAAAGCGCGGACCTCGCGCAGGGTGTCTGCCTCCAGCTCCGCGTTCTCGCCGAAGTGATTCTCCAGCGCCTTGGCATTCAGCAGCTTCTCCCACGACTGGCTGGGCAGCAGTCCCGGGGGATAGGCGAAGTGGCAGGAGCCGCACTCTTCCGAATAGGTCGCATTCTTGACCGGGTTGAATTCCTTATGGCGCGAAATGCTCAGCATCCAGTCGGAATATTGTTCTTCGGCTTGAACCGCCACAGGCAGACACAACAGGCCGGCCAGCAGCAACAGTGTTTTCATGTTGATACGCATCTCATATTCTCCAGATTTATTGAGCCAGCAGGAAAGTCAGGAAGTCTGTCTTCTCCTGCGCGGTGCATTCTCGGCCCCAGGCATCCTTGCAGTTGCGCTTGAACCATTTTTCGATCTTCTTCACATCGGTGAAGCGCTCGGCATTCACTTTGCGCGACATCGGCTCGATCACTTTGCCGGTCTTGTGGTGCTTGCCCGACTTGGCAAAATCGCTGCCGTGGCAGGTGGCACAGGCCATCAGCTCGCCGTCCACGCTCACTTCGCGCATCCAGTCCTGTTCGGCCTTGGCCGGATCGGCCTTGCCTGCGCCTTCCGACTTGTACTTGACCAGCAAGCTGTCCGTCGCGGGCGTGGCGAATGCCACGGGTGCAGCCAGCAGGCCGAACGCCAACAACATCGCTGTCAGTTTCTTCATGTCTGTTCCTTTACCAGGTGATCTTGATCGCGACCGCCATACCCAGCGCACCCATCTCGGCGATGCCGGCATGGCTCACGGGGGTGGCGGAATTGGCGGACTTGTTGACCGCATAGGCCATCAGCGCGGCACCGGTCACGCCCAGCAAGACGTGCAGATTGTCCGGATCGGTGAGACCGTCTTCCAGATGGAAGTCATTCCAGTGATAGATCAGGCCGGTGGCGATGGTCGCCGCAGCCAGTGCCACGGTGGCTTTGGCCAGCTTGGCGTGCGTGCCGTTGGTCTCGCGCGGAGGCAACTGGCTTGGCGGCGGACAATTTTGCTCGCAACCTTCACCCGGCGCGGTCGCCGCAGTCAGCACCGCAGCGGCGATGGTGGAAAGACCCAATGCCAGGTGGGCATTGCTGCCCGAGAACAGCGACGGCTCGAATGCTTCCTGCGTCGGCTTGACGATGTTGGATGATGTTTCGGTGGTCACCATACTGTCGTTGGCGGCCAGCATCATCGGCATCGCACGCTGCGCGTAAGTCTGCGCCGGGGTGGATAGATCAAGTGCGGCTTCCTGCGCGCCCGCCAGCCCTGTCCAGGCCAGCATTACGGCACCTGCCAGCACCATGCTGCTTCTTTGCTTTACATGCATAACTTCCTCCTCTTGATAAATCGAAACCATAGTTTAATCCGTTGCTACTGCGCGTCAGTGGCTTTTGGCTTCAAACCGGTCACCATCGCCCGCACCAGATTCTCCTTGTGCTGCAGGCTGCCGCTCACCACGCCCAGCAGGTGCAGCGGGATCAGCAGCAGCGCGATGTTCACCATCCAGTCATGCGCGTGACGGAAAAAATACGCCTTCTCGTCGCTGACGCTGTTGGCCAGGAACAGCAGCGGCCCTTCAAAATCGATCACCGCCAGCGTCACCAGACCGGAGACGAAGATCGCCAGCAACAGGGCCAGCAATGCGAACACCATCAACGCGCCGGCCGGATTATGGCCGTAATAATGCTTAGTCTGGCCGCCGCGCATGGAGCGCACATAGGCCAGCGTCTCCTGCGGGGAAAAGATGAAAGACTTGAAGCGCGCATAGCGGCTGCCGGCAAAACCCCATACCAGCCGGAACAGCAACAGCGCGATCAGCGTATAGCCCGTCCACACATGCACGGTCATCTTGTGCAGTTCAGCGGAGAGATAAGCCGTTACAAAACCTGCCACCAAAGACCAATGGAACAGGCGCAGCGGTACATCCCAAACCTTGATATGCGTTGTTTCTTTATCCGACATTCTGTCCAGCTCCTCAAAAAACGGACGCGATTCTAACCCGGGAAAAAAAATTGCAAAGTTGACATTGCTGCCGGTTTCGATTAGCCGCCGTCACGGCGACCCTCCGCAACCCGCCCTGCGACCGGCAGGCCGGAAATTAGTTCAACGTCGGCAGCATAAAAGCGGAAATATGGGGCGGCGCGCAAGAGGCCGTCGCCAGAATGCGGCGACCCGCCTGCGCTCACTGCGCGCGGCTGACCGGCTTGCCGTGCGACAGCATCTCCCCGACCAGTTTTTCGAACCCGGCAACCGGCAGCGGCTTGCTGAACAGATAGCCCTGGAAATTGCCGCAGCCGTAGCGGTGCAGCAAAGTGAATTGCTCCTCCGTCTCCACGCCCTCCGCCACCACATCCAGCTCGAAATTCATGCCCAGATCGACGATGGTCATCACCATCACCCGGTCGGCATTGTCGCTGGCTATCGTGCGCACGAAACTCTGGTCGATCTTGAGCTGGTCCAGCGGCAGGTTCTTCAGATACGACAGCGAGGAATAGCCGGTGCCGAAATCATCCATCGAGAAGCTGACGCCGAACGCCTTTAATGCTTTCATCTTGGCGATGGAATCCATCACGTCATCCAGCACCAGGCTCTCGGTCAGTTCCAGCTTGAGCGAGGTCGGCGGGATGCCGTGTTTTCTGACCGTTACCCGGACAAGTTCGACAAAGTCCGGCTGGCGGAACTGCCGCGCGCTGACATTCACCGCCAGCGTCAGATTGCCCATTGCAGGATGCGCATGCCAAACCTTGATCTGCGCGCAAGCCGCGTCGAGCACCCAGTTCCCGATCAGCAGGATCAGCCCTGTCTCTTCCGCAAGCGGGATGAATTCCAGCGGCGGCACCAGTCCGCGCTGCGGATGATTCCAGCGCAGCAACACCTCGGCCCCCTGCGGGCGGCGCGCCGCGTCCACCTGCACCTGATAGAACAGTTCGAATTCTTTTTGCGCCAGCGCTTCATACAGATCGGATTCCAGCGCGGCACGCTTCTCCACCGCGGCCTGCATGGTCGGATCGAAGAAGCGGATGGCATTGCGCCCCGCTTCCTTGGCGCGGTACATCGCCATATCCGTCCACTTGAGCAGCTGCTCGATCTCGCCCGTGTGATCCTTGAACACGGTGATGCCGATGCTCGAAGAACAATGGTGGACAAACTCTTCCGACTCGCCAAGCGCGCCCGTTCTGGTCAGCAAGTAAGGTCGGGCGAGCGATTGCCGGATCTTCTCGGCCACCGCTTCCGCCTGCAACGCCGCCTCGCCTGCATCGACCGCCAGGCCTTCCAGCATGACCACGAATTCGTCGCCGCCGAATCGCGCCGCGCTGTCTTCGTCGCGCAGGCATTCGCGCAGGCGCCGCCCCACCTTGATCAGCATCTGGTCGCCCATGTCGTGCCCGTGCAGATCGTTCAGCACCTTGAAATGATCCAGATCGAGGAACATCAATGCGCCGTGCTGCCGCGTGCGCATGCAGGTCGCCAAAGCCTGGCTCAGCCGGTCCAGCAACAAACGGCGGTTGGGCAAACCGGTCAACACATCGTAGAACGCCAGGTCGTGCATCTGCTGTTCGAGTCGCTTGCGCTCGGTGATGTCATGCACCACGGAGAACAACAGCGTGCGCCCGTCCACCTCGACCGGCGAGGAATGCACTTCCACTGTCCGCTCGCTGCCGTCGGCCAGACGATGCGAGAACACGAAATAGTTGCGCTCTTCGCGCAGGGCCTGTTGGCGCTCCCTGGCGACCTCTTCCTTGCCGCTGACATTGATCTGGCCGATGTTCAGCGACTTCATCCGCGCGATCGAATAGCCGTAGAACCTGGCGGCGGCCAGGTTGGCATTCACGATGCTGCCGCTTTCCGGTTCGATCAGCAGCATCGGCGAGGCGTGGCTCTCGAACATCTGCCGGAAGCGCGTTTCACTTTTTTGCAATTCCAGCGTGCGCGCGGTCACCTTCTGTTCCAGTGTGGCATTGGCCGCCTGCAGGGCTTCATCCAGCAGACCGCGCTCCGCAAAGCTGGCGCGCAAGCGGCGGTTGTTGCGTGCCAGATAGCCGGCCAGCCACAAAGTCAGCACCAGCGCCAGCAAACCCATCGCGCCCAGCGGATACATATACCTGTGCAAAATGTCGCGCAACTCGAATTCCTGCGCCAGATCCGGGTTGGTCTTCAGGCGCATCATCACCGCCTCCACGGGCGCGTAATTGCCGGGCGGCGTGAAGCCGTAGTACTTGCCACGGCGCGCGGCCTCGTCCCCCGGTTCGATGTGCAGCAAGGTCAGCACCACCTGGCGCGTCAACGCTTCCGGCACGCCCGGCAATACCGAGAACGCCCATTCCGGATACAGGCGCGTGGACAGCATCTGCGGGAATTCGGTATCTTTCCGCAGATTGAGCACTTTCACCCGATCCAGTTCGAGCTTGCCCTCGCGCGCCATGTTCTCCAGCACGCCGGTACGCACGAAACCGGCATCGGCTTCGCCGTCCAGCACGGCCTGTACCACCTTGTCCTGCGGCATGCCGGTGAATATCACCTTGCCCATTTCGCCGATCTGGATACCCTGCTCGAACAGCGCCCAGCGTTGCACCACATAGGCACCGAACGACTGCTCTTCCGCCGCCGCCACCTTGCGTCCGCGCAGGTCGGCGAAGTCGCGGATATCGTTGCGGTCGGCGCGCGCCAGCACCACGCCGCCGAAGCTGTCCACGGGCCGCCCGTCAATGACCGGCATCAGGGTGGCGATGACCGACAGGCCATGGCGCGCGCGCAGCACGATGTAGTGGTTGGGATTGGTCAGGATGAAGTCGAAGCGATGTTCGGCGGCGGCCGCATTCATCTCTTTCAGGAACAGCGGCTCCATACGAAAGCGATAGTTGCCGCGCACATGCGCGTTCAGATAGTCCTCGGTCGCCTGCCACTGCTGGCGCGTCTGCTCCAGAGGACGGAACGACAGCACACCGATCTTTACTTCCTGCGGGGCGGCTTGCACCGTGGCAACCAGTCCCAACAGGGACACGCCCAATAACAGCGCGCGCATGCGGCTCACAAACCCTCCGGCATGGACGACAGTTTCACGCAGTTGCGACCGGCCGCCTTGGCGGCATACAGCGCGCGATCCACCTGCTGCAGCATGGCGTCCGGCGTTTGCGGCGTGCGCGGCAGATGCGCGCCTATGCTCGCCGTGAACGAGAATTTGTGCTGCCCGCTGTCTATCAGCAGCGCCTCGATACGCACGCGGATACGTTCGGCGACGGCGAGCAGGTCGGCCTCGTTGCAATCCGGCAGCAGGATGAGGAACTCTTCTCCGCCCCAGCGGGCGGCATGGTCGTAGGCCCGCATCACCCCGCCCAACACCTTGGAGGCAGCGCACAGCGCCAGGTCGCCGGCGGCGTGCCCGTAGCGGTCATTCACATCCTTGAAGTGGTCCAGATCCAGCAACAGCAGACCGAGCGAACCGTCCTGTCGCGCCTGGCGCGAGATCTCCTGCTCGAAGCGCGCCATCATGCCGCGCCGGTTGAGCAGCCCGGTCAGCGGGTCCACCTCGCTCAATCGCTGCAAAGCATCGGTGCGTTCCAATACCTTGCGCTCCAACTCGTGGTTGGTGTCGCGCACTTTCTGCACCATCTTGCGGAAGGCGAGCGCAAGGGCTTCCACCTCCCCTTTGCCGACCACCGGCGGCTCAAGTTTGTCGTCGCCGTTCTGAATGGCCTGCATCGCTTTGTGCAAACGCCGGATCGGCGTCAAGGCCCAACGGTTCAGCAGCCAGCCGAACAGCGTCAGCGCGATCAAAAACAGCATCACGAACAGCAGCGGCACCCAGTTGTATTCATGCAGCATGGTCAGGCTCTGCTCATCCATCAGCGTCAGGTCGTACCAGCCCAGCTCGGGCAACCAGGCCATGCCCAGCAGGTGCCGCCCGCCCTGATAGTTCACCCACAGCGTGGCGATCTCGCCGGCGGGTTTCTCCAGCAATTCTTCCGCCGCGCGCTGTATCGCGGCAATATCGGCAGGCCGCTTGATCAAGCGGTCGATGCGGATACGCTGATCGACCTCTTTGGTGAGGCTGGCGAAATCGATCATCGCGGGATCGGTGGAGAGCTGGATCGCCAGGCTCTTGTCGACGAAGAAGTTTTTTACGCCCGGCTGGTGAATATCCACGCTCTCCTTGATGAAGCCGGACAGATCGATACCGGTACCCGTCACGCCCAGCACCTTGCCGCGATCTTTCAGCAGCACGTTGATCCACACCCTGACCACATTCAGATGCGCATCGGGATCGACGTTGACCTGATAGTCCGCGCCGTCTTTCAGCGTGGCATAGAACCACCGGTCGGAGGCGCTCCCCGGGTTCAGCGTGTATCGCAGCTGCCTGCCCGCGTAACTGTTTGCGGCATCGTTGTAGTAGTAGTGCCCGCTGCCGGAGAATGCCGCGAAATAACTGCGCTCGCGGAAACGGTAACGATATTCTTCCAGCACCTGCAGGCCGCGGCGTTGCACGGCCGGATCATGTTCGTTGGCGGCCATCCCGATCAGCGCCGGTTCGCTCGCCATCTTGCGCGCCAGCTCGATCTCGCGGATCAGCGGCGACAGCGTGCGGTATTTGTCGAACAGCACCTGGCGCTGGGCGAATTCGCGCGCCCATTGCATGTTGATCCTATCCACCACCGCATCGAAGGACAGCCAGACCAGCCCCCCCAGCGCGATGAACACACCGGCGCGCAACAACAGGAATCTTGTGGTCAAGCTCATCCGTTCATCCCAGGAAGCGCGCGACGTCAGCGGCAGGCAGCGGCGGACTGAACAGGTAGCCCTGGTATTCCTCGCAGTGCAGCGACTGGATGAATGCCAGTTGGTCCGGTTGCTCCACGCCTTCCGCGATCACTTTCATGCCCAGCGCATGCGCCAGCGCGGCGGTCGCGCTGACGATGCTGCGGTCGTTGGGGTCGGTGGCGATGTCGCGCACGAACGACTGGTCGATCTTCAGCGAGCTCATGGGCAGCATCTTCAGGCGGCTGAGCGAGGAATAGCCGGTGCCGAAGTCGTCGAGAGACAGATTGAAGCCGGCATTGTTCAGCTGATCCAGCACGCTGTTCTGGTCGATGCCAGATTCCATCAGCATGCTCTCGGTCAATTCCAGCTCGATGTAGCGCGTATCCAGCCCGCCTTCGCGCACGATGCGCGCGATGCGTTCGACCAGATCGATTTGCTGAAACTGGGCGACCGACAGATTGACCGCTATCGGCACGATGCTCCGCCCCTGCGATTGCCACATGCGCTGTTGCAGCACCGTCTGGCGCAGCACCCAGTCGCCGATCTCGTTGATCAGCCCGGTCTGCTCGGCCACCGGGATAAACACCGCCGGCGAGATGAAACCAAATTCGGGATGCTTCCAGCGCAGCAGGGCTTCCATACCCACCACGGCATTGTCGGCACAGGCCACCTTGGGCTGGTAATACAACATCAGTTGCTGCTGCTCGATGGCGCTGCGCAGATCATTCTCCAGCCGCAGCCGCTCCACCGCTTTGACATTCATCTGCTCTTCGTAGAAGGCGAAGCGGTTGCGCCCGCTGTCCTTGGCGCGATACATCGCCAGGTCGGCGTTGCGCATCAGTTGCACCTGGGTATTGCCGTCGTCCGGGCACATGCTGATGCCGATGCTCGGCGTCACATGCAGCAGATGGCCGTTGATCTCGAAGCCGTCGGCGCAGGCGGAGATCATCTTGTCGGCCACGAAGCCGGCCTCGTTCTCGCTGCCGATGTCGGTGACCAGCGCGATGAATTCGTCGCCGCCCTGGCGCGCCAGCGTGTCGGTGCGGCGCAGGCACAGCTTGAGTCGCTCCGAGACTTGCTTGAGCAATTCGTCGCCGATGTCGTGTCCGAGCGAGTCGTTGATATGTTTGAAGTGGTCCAGGTCGATGAACAGCATCGCCAGCTTGCCGCCGTGGCGCTCCGCCTGCGCCACCGCCTGCTCGACGCGGTCCGCCAGCAGATTGCGGTTGGGCAGGCCGGACAGGGAATCATAATTGGCCAGACGCGTGATGCGCTCTTCTTCCAGCTTGCGTTCGGTGATGTCGATGAATACCCCGATGAAGTGGGTGATCCCGCCCTGTTCGTTGCGCACGGTGCTGATGGTCAGGAACTCGGGGAATATCTCGCCGTTCTTGCGCTTGTTCCATATCTCGCCGCGCCAACTGTTGTTTTCCAGCAGTTCGCGCCACATCGCGCGGTAGAACTGAACGACCTGCCGACCGGATGCCATAAAGCGCGGGTTCCTGCCAATGACTTCGTCGCTGCTGTAGCCGGTGATCTCGGAGAAGGCACGGTTGACCATCACGATATTGTTCTCCGCATCGGTGACAATGATGGCCTCGCTGTTCTGTTCGAACACCTTGGCCGACAAACGCAGCCCCGCCTCGGCTTCGCGCCGCTGTTTGATCTCGCGCGTCAGGTTGCCCACCATGTCATGGATGGCCTGGCTCAGATGCCCGACTTCATTGTCACTGCCGTGCGGCGGCGCGTCATAACTCAGATCACCCGCTGCCACCTTCTCGGCCGCCATGCTGATGCGGCGGATCGGCCCCGCGATGCGCCCCGCCATCAGCCATGTGAGCCAGGTGAAGAACAGGCCGACCAGCGCGCCCACCATCAGGATGTGCTGCTGCAGGGCACGCGCCGGCGCAAACGCGGTGGTGATGTCCTCGCGCACCACCGCCGTCCAGCCGAAGCCCTTGTAATCACGATACCCCGACGACACGGCATGGCCGACCAGATAGGTGTGACCGTTGCTGAACTGTTCGATGTGGTAACCCTGTTTCACCCCGGAGCGGATATGCATCATGGTGTCCGGTGCCATGTCGGCGAAATCCGCCCAGGCCGCTTCGGGCCCCGACAGCACCCTGCCGTCGCTGGAGAGCAGGAAGATGTCCTGTCCTGGCGTGCGCTTGCTGTCCAGCGCCTCGGACGCCCAGGTCCAGTAAATATGCCCGCACAGCACGCCGAGCAGATTGTTGTTGTGGTCGAACACGGGCGAGGCGACATCGACCAGATAGAAAGTCTCGCCGCTGGGATTCGGCAACAACTTGGCCAGCAGCATGGCATCGTGCACATCGCCGATGTAATCGCCTTTGCGGCCCTCGATACACCATGGGCGCTTGGCGAGATTCTTTCCTTCCAGATAGCCGCCCGTGCCGACCAAACCGACGGCATCCGGCCCGCAAAAACCGATCCAGGCATAGGCATCGAAGTTCTTCTGCAAACGCTCCATCAGCTCGCGCTTGCGCGGCACGGACACTTTGGGATCGCGCATCTCGTCCAGCAGCGCGGCATTGCGAATCTCGCGGCTGCGTTCGTACATGCCGCGGTCCAGCACATCCAGCGCCGTCTGCGCGCGCCGCACGAAGGCATCCCCTTCGCTCTGCTCGATCTGGCGCTTGCTGGTCTCGGCAGCGTAAAAACTCAGCGCGGTGGAAAGCAGCAGCACGATCACGCCGCTGGCCAGGCTGATCTCCGCGCGCAAACTGCGGCGCGGATCGATCGCCCTTAAAACTGAACCCATACCCCCTCCTTACCCATGCTTTTTTCTATTTGTCGCCATAGTACTGACTTGATGCGGGTTTTGCGAGGGAAAAACCAGCCACACCTGGCGCGTGGCTATTGCGCTGGCGGTGCCTCACTGCCGGTTGCGCGCTGCCAGCATTCCTGCGGGTGTTGCGCCACCTGCCGCACCACTTCCCGGTCGAGCTTGCCGTCGCTCACCATCTCGTCAAGCATCTCCATGATCGCATCCGGCGACAGCGAATCGCGATAAGGACGCTTCTGCGCCAAAGCCTGGAACACATCGGCCACCGCCACGATGCGCGCCTCCAGCGACAGGCGACTGTTGGTCAGGTGATAGGGATAGCCCGAGCCGTCCGAACGTTCATGATGCTGTGCCGCCCACTGCGTGATGGTTTCCATGCCTTTGATGTTGCGCAGGATGGCGTAGGTATCGAAGCTGTGGCGCTGGATATGGGCATATTCTTCCGGCGTGAGGCACTCGGTCTTTTCCAGCAAGGTATCTGGCTGGCGCAACTTGCCGATGTCGTGCAACAGGCCGGCCAGCTCCAGCATCTCGCAACTGTCTTCGGAAAGTTCGAACAGCGTACCGAGGTAGCGCGCCAGTCGCGCCACGCCATCGGAATGCTGGCGGGTGAAGGCGCTCTTGGCATCGACGATAAAAGAGAAGATGCGCACAATACTGCGCAGCGCCGCGAAATCCATCGGCTGCTGCCGGGTCTCGGACATCCACACCGACACGTAGCCGTCTATATGCTCGTTTTCCAGCGACAGCCAAAAGGCTTCAGAACTCGACACCTCCATGAAGACATCCACCAGTTCCGGGCAGAACCAGTCGCCGCGCTTCGCGATGATCTTGTCGCGGATCTGTTGCCGCCCCAGCAGCAAGTTATCTTCGTCCATCAGGAAAGCGAGCGACAGCACATCCACGCGGTCCACCAGATAGATGCAGTTCGCGCTCAGTTTGATCTCCTCCGGCAAGTCCATATCCTTCAGCGCCGACCAGTGCGTGTGGTGATGGCGCACGATGGGTGCCAGCGGCGCCAGCAAAGGGCAACCCTGCAACAACTGCTCTCCCAGCACGCAGTGTTCGTTCTCCTGTTCCCATTCGAACTGCGCCAGACGTTCGTGCACGACCGTCTTCGACACGCCCGAATCGTGCAGGATCGCGGCCTGGAACAGATCGTCCACGCGTTTGCCCTGCCAGCCCATGCGTTTCGCGCATTCGGCCGCCATGAAGGCGACGCGCTTGCCGTGATGGATATGCGTCACCCCCACCAGATCGAGCGCGTCGGAGAGAGAGTAGATCGCCTCGTGCAGATTGATATTGTATTGGCCCATCGTTAACGCCCCTCTGTTTCATCGCTTTGCAGCGTTACTGTACGCCGTTCTTCAGCGCGGCCTCGAATTCATCCCGCGGCTGCGGCTTGCCGAACAGGTATCCCTGGAAATGATGGCAACCGCGCAGGTCGAGGAACCCGCGCTGCTGCTCCGTTTCCACGCCTTCGGCGATCACATCCAGTCCCAGCACTTCGGTCATGGCGATGATGGTCTGCACGATGGCTGCGTCGTTGGGATCGGTCGCGATGTCGCGCACGAAGCTCTGGTCGATCTTGAGCTGGTCCAGCGGCAGCTGCTTGAGATATTGCAGCGAGGAATAGCCGGTGCCGAAATCATCCATCGAGAAACTGACGCCGAGCAGTTTCAATTCGCTCATCTTGGCGATGGTGTCCTGCACGTTCACCAGCACCGTGCTTTCGGTCAGCTCCAGCTTCAGATGAGAGGCCTTGACGCCGTTCGACTGCAACGCCTGCTGCACGGAGGAAACGAAATCCGGCTGGCGGAACTGGCGCGCGCTGACGTTGACCGACAGTATGAGTTCGCGGGTGTCGTGATGCTGCTGCCAGCTCTTGAGATAGGCACACGCGGTATCCAGCACCCACTTGCCGATGGGTACGATCAGGCCGTTCTCTTCCGCCAGCGGGATGAATTGCATGGGCGGCACCAGCCCCCTCTGCGGGTGCTGCCAGCGCACCAATGCCTCGGCACCGATCACCCTGCCGGTGCTGTCCACCTGTCGTTGCAGGTACAACCTCAGTTCATCGTTGTCGACCGCACCCATCAATTCTTCGCCCAGCTTCAGCCGTGATTCCAGTTCGGCCTGCAGCACCGGATCGTAAAAACGGATCGCATCGCGCCCGGCCGCCTTGGCCTGATACATCGCGGTGTCGGCATATTTCAGCAAGTCGTCCGCTTTAATCTCGTGATCAATGAAGGTTACGATGCCGATGCTGCTGGAGACGCGCGCGGAGAAGCCGGGCAGCTCGAACGGCTCGTGCAGCATGGCGCGCAATTTCTCGGCGATGTTCTCGGCCTGGGTGGCGGCTTCGGCGGCTTTGTCGCTCAGACTTTCAAGGATGATCACGAACTCGTCGCCGCCCAGTCTCGCCACCGTATCACCGTCACGCACACCGGCATCCAGACGCCGCGCGACTTCCTGCAGCAATTCGTCGCCCGTGGCATGCCCTCTGGAGTCGTTGATGCCCTTGAAGTCGTCCAGGTCCAGCATGCACAAGGCACCGTAGCGTTTGTTGCGTGTGCTGGATGCCAAGGCCTGCCGCAGGCGGTCGCGCATCAGGCGCCGGTTGGGCAGCCCGGTCAGCGTGTCGTAGAAAGCCAACTGATGGATCTGCGACTCGGCTTCCTTGCGGTCGGTGATGTCCTCGTACATGCCCAGCACGCCGATGACCTCTCGCCGATCATTGCGCAACGGCACTTTGGAGGTGCGCAGCCATATCGTCCTGCCGTCCGGCGCAGTTTGCGGCTCGTCGAAATTAAGCCTGGCCTTGTCCGAATCCATCACCTTGCGGTCATCCGCCCGGTACTGCTCCGCCTGCGCACGCCAGCCCATGGAGAAATCGTCCCGACCTGTCAACTCCTCCGGCGTGCGCTTGCCCGCATCATGCGCAAAAGCGGCATTGCAGCCCAGATACTTGAGTTGCTTGTCTTTCCAGAAGATGCGGATCGGCGCGGTCTCCAGCACCGAGTGCAGCATTTCGTTCGCTTCGCGCAGCATGCGTTCGTTCATTTTTTGGTCGGTCAGATCGATGAAGAATGCCAGCGTGCGCGTGCCCGCTTCGGTTTCGATCCGCCTTGCCGACACCAGCAAGGGGAACTCCGAACCGTCCTTGCGCAAACCCGTTGTCTCGGAGGTATTCGCAACCGGCACGCCCTGCGCCCGCTGCCGCAATTTGTCGTGCACCCCGGCCCGCGCCCGGGGTGCGATGACATCCAGCAGCGCATGCCCCTGCAACTCGCCGCTATCGGCATAGCCGAACATCTCCAGCCATACCGAATTCATATCCAGCATCGCGCTGTCGCTGGCGACCCCCACTCCGATCGGGCTCAACTCGACCAACGAGCGGAACTCGTTTTCCAGTTGCGACAGGGAGTGCTGCATCTGCTTCTGCTTTTCCTCGGCTGCCGCGATCTGCGCATCGTTGTTTTTGCACAGCAGGATCGCCCGCGACAACTGCGCCAGGATCGGTTTCAGGATCAAGGGCAGCGCCAGTTGGGTATCGGGACGTTCGACCCCGAGCAGGATCAGCAGCGAGTTGCCTTCAAGCGGCAGTCGCACAAAGGAGTGATAGCACGCATTCACGCCTTTTATCGGCACCGCAAGCACGCTCTCTTCAACGCCGCCCGAACTGTTTGCACACACCAAGGCACAAGGCATCTCGACCGTCTTGCCTGCCATCGACACCAGGTCGAAATCGCCGACCGCCGCCTCGATCTTCACCCGGTTCACGCCCTGCGGCGTCACACAGTCCGGGACATCCAGACAGACGAATCCGGCGGAGTAGGAGGTGTGATACAGCAGGCGCTGCAGGGTGCGCTGCAACAAGACATGCAGCTTGATCTCGGAACCTATGGTGACCGACAAATCGTAGAGAACCGGCAGGATATCGCGCGGCTGCATAAGCCCGTCTACCAACGCGCGGCGACCAGGGTGGCGTTATGGAACAGGGGATAACCGTGCAAGGTGGAGCTGCCGATCTCGCCCAGCGACAACGCGCCGGCGACAGGCGACGGCTGGGTGCGCGCGCAGAATTCCTGCAGCTCCGCCGTCGCCAACTCCAGCCCCAGGTGCATGCGGCGGCCGGCGCAATAGAACAGCAGCAGGTCCCCGCCCGTATCCCCGTCCATCGCTTGCAGGCCGTTCATCAAGACGCGCAAAGTCTCGTGCGTGTCGACCTCGGGACGCTCCAGCAAGGTCAGCACCGAATTGGTCGGCACTTCGCCGATGCAGAACAGTGAGCCGTCGTCGTTCAGCGCGACCGGGATGCGCACCACCACATGATGGTTGGCGCGCACGATGCCGAACGGGAAATGCACCGCATGCTCGTAGAAATTATCCTTGTCGATCTCCAGGCCGTACTGGTCGCGCACCAGTTCCTGATAGACCTCGAACGCCGGCTGCCAGTCGATCTGCGCGATGCGGTTGCCTTCGGTGGAGGTGGCGTACACGGTGCGGGCGGGCGCGTGGTAACCGTGTTCCAGCACGGCACCCTTGTGATGCGGGAGCAGAACGAACAATGCGCCGTTGCCGATCACGCGCCCGCTATCGAACAAACAGGGCATGGGCTGAAAGGTCTCGCTGCCGGCATTGACGCCGGCGTAGTGCACGCGGTTGGCCAGGCTGAGATAGAGCTCGTCGAGGATGGAACCGATGTTGGGTTGCATGGCATCGAACAGCATGAACAGTGTCGCCTCTTGCGTCCCGTTCAAGCGGGACACCAAGACGGCGCTCACTTCGCGTATGCGTTCAGTCACTTTCGCTGCATCGACAGGCAGATCATCCAGCAACATATAGTGCGGCATCTGCCCGAAGCGCATCAGCCAGACCCCCCGCGTGCGGAATTGTCCGCCTTCGAGCAGCGCGGGAAAGATGCCGCCCACCAGCGGAATGCCTTTGTCCCGGCACACCGTTTGCAGAACGGGCAGCTTGTCCTTTTCCGCCTCGGGCAGCATGGCGCATATTCCCATGCGCGGGTGCGCCGCTTGCCAGCCGGTCAAAGCTGCCTCCAGTTCACCGGCGTCGATTGATTGCAAATACTGGAATGCGTCCGACTGCTCCATGCTGCCTCCCTTTTTTTCGCGATGATACCTATTCAAGCTGCAATGCGGCTTCAAATGCCGCCAGCGGCACCGGCCTGCCGAACAGATAGCCCTGGAAACTGTGGCAACCGCGCAGCTCCAGGAATTCCTGCTGTTCCTGCGTCTCCACACCCTCGGCGATCACGTTCAGCCCGAGCGCCCCGGTCATGGCGATGATAGTCTGCACGATGGCCGCGTCGTTGGGGTCGCTGGCAATGTCGCGCACGAAGCTCTGGTCGATCTTGATCTGGTCCAGCGGCAGACGCTTGAGATACTGCAGCGAGGAATAACCGGTGCCGAAATCGTCCATGGAGAAGCTGATGCCGAGCAGCTTCAGCGCTCGCATCTTGGTGATGGTGTCTTCCACGTCCAGCAGCACGGTACTCTCGGTGAGTTCGAGTTTGAGCAGCGACGGACGCACGCCGGTCTCCAGCAGCACGCGGCGCACCTGATCGACGAACTCGGGCTTGCGGAACTGTCTGGCGCTGACGTTGACCGCCAGCGTGAGATGGCGGGTATGCGCATGCTGCTGCCAGCTTTTGAGTTGCAGACAGGCGATGCGCAAGGCCCACATGCCCATCGCCACGATCTGCCCGGTCTCTTCCGCCAGCGGGATGAACTGCGCGGGCGACACCAGCCCGCGCTGCGGATGCATCCAGCGCATCAACACTTCCGCGCCCAGCGGGCGGTGCATGCCGTCCACCTGCACCTGATAGAAAAGGTGCAACTGGTTTTCCTTCAATGCGATGTCCAGTTCGCTTTCCAGGTCGAGACGGTTGTCGATGGCCGCCTGCATCGCCGGATCGTAGAAACGGATGGTGTTGCGCCCCGCCTGCTTGGACTGGTACATGGCGATGTCGGCGAACTTGAGCAGATTCTCGATGGCTTCCAGATGCCCGCGGTAGAGCACCACGCCAATACTGGGCGAACTGAAATGCCGGTTGCCTTCGAGCAGGTAAGGCTTGTTCAAAGCGTCGCGTATCTTCTCGGCCACCGCCTCGGCCTGCGGTGCCGCCTCGGCGGAACTGATGCTCAATTCTTCCAGCACCACCACGAACTCGTCGCCGCCCAGGCGCGCCACCGTGTCGCCTTCGCGCACGGCCAGGCGCAAGCGGCGGGCCACTTCGCACAGCAGCTGGTCGCCGACATCGTGCCCCTTGCTGTCGTTGACCTTTTTGAAGTCGTCCAGATCGAGCAGCATCAGCGCGCCGTAGCGGCCGCTGCGCGCGCTGACCGCCAGCGCCTGCAGGGCACGGTCCAGCAGCAGACGCCGGTTGGGCAACTGCGTCAGCGAATCGTAGAAGGCCAACTGGTGGATGTCGCGCTCGGATTGCTTGCGCTCGGTGATATCGAGGATGACGCCGATGATGCCCACCGGCGCGCCGCCGCTGTCGTTCAGGCGCGCCTTGTGGAAGATCACGTCGTGCAAGCTGCCGTCGGCATGCTGTACATTGCTTTCGTACACCTGCACCTTCTCTTCCGAGGTGAGCAGATCCAGATCATGGTCGCGGTAGTCCTCCGATTGCGGCCGCCGCGCGATCTCGAACTCCGTCTTGCCGATGATGTCGGCTTTCTGCTTGCCGAGGAACTCGGCAAAAGCGGTGTTGCAACCGGTGTAGCGTCCCGCCGTGTCTTTATGGAACACCGGCACCGGCATGGTCTGCAGCAGCGAATCGCTGAACGAGACGCTCTCCTGCAACGCCGCCTCGTTCTTCTTGCGCTCGCTGATATCGAGGAACGTCACCACCGCGCCGATCGCCTTGCCGTGCTTGTGCATGGGCTGCGACCAGTATTCCACCGCGACAGGCGTGCCGTCCTTGCGCCAGAATACCTCGTCGGCGGAATGCGTCGCTTCATTGCGCACATAGGCCTGGTAGGCCAGGCATGTGCTCGCCGGATAGGGGCTGCCGTCCGCATGCGCGTAATGGATGATCTCGTGCAGACACTTGCCCAGCAATTCCTCTTCGCGCTCATAGCCCAGGATGCGAAGCAGCGCCGCATTGACGAAAGTGCAGAGCCCTTCCGTGTCCACGCCGTACATGCCCTCGGCGATGGAGTCCATGAACATCTGCATTTGCTTCTGTGAGTCATGCAGCGCGCGCTCGGCGGATTTGCGGTCGCGGATATCGCGGCAGGAACCGTACACGCGTCCGTTCGGCAACAGCACGGCGTTCAGCTCCATCGGGATCGCGCTGCCGTCGCGGGCGACCACCCTGATCTCCATCACCTGGCGCGTCTTCCCGGCCACGAAGCGGCGAGCGCCTTCACGATAGCGTTCGCGCCAATCCTCGGGCACCAGATCGAATACCTTCATTTCATACAGATCGCTCCGCTCGTAACCCAGCAGGTCCACCACGTTGTCGTTGGCGTAGACGATGCGCCCGTCCTGCTCGGTAATGAACACCGCGTCCGGCGCGTTCTGCAAGGTCATGCGCAGCCGTTCTTCGCTCTCGCGCAGGGCGGAGATCATCACTTGCGTGTCGCGCTCGCTGTTGGCCAGCAATTCGCGGTTCTCGTTCTCAAGCTCGGTCAGTTTCATCGCGTTCCTGCGCCCCCTGCGGCGCGCATTTGCGAAAGCGGCGAGTAAAACGATGACGGCGATGAAGATCGACAGAGCGATCAGCGGGGAATCCCAGATGAATGACACGCTATCCCTTTTGCAAAATGTCTGTGACGTTTATAAGGCCTTGCGGGTGCTGCGTTTTGCTCGTGATGATACGCGAAGCGCATCACTCTGACTTGCTTCGGCATCAGCAGGCCAAGCTTTAATGGATTCTTCCGGGCGCGCATCGCAGAGTGGCTTGGGTCTATAATCGCGCCCTCGCACATTCATCGCATTCCGGAGCCAGCTATGTCCCACAACCTGTTCGATACACGCCAATCCTTCAAACTCGCTTCCGGCAAAGAAGCCACGCTGTATTCCCTGCCCGCGCTGGAAAAAGCCGGTGTCGGCAACATCTCGCGCCTGCCGGTCTCCATCCGCATCGTGCTCGAATCCGTGCTGCGCAACTGCGACGGCAAGAAGGTGACCGAACAGCATGTGAAAGAACTGGCGAACTGGAAGCCGACCGGCGACCGCACCGCAGAGATCCCCTTCGTGGTCGCCCGCATCGTGCTGCAGGACTTCACCGGCGTGCCGCTGCTGGCCGACCTCGCCGCCATGCGCGACGCCGCCGCCAAGCAAGGCCAAGACCCGAAAGTCATCGAGCCGCTCGTCCCCGTGAATCTGGTGGTCGACCACTCGGTGCAGATCGACAGCTACAACAACCCGGACGCGCTGAAGATCAACATGGAGATGGAGTTCGAGCGCAACACCGAGCGCTATCGCTTCATGAAGTGGGGCATGCAGGCCTTCGACACTTTCAAGGTCGTGCCGCCCGGCATCGGCATCGTGCACCAGGTGAATCTGGAGTATCTTGCACGCGGTGTGTTGCAAAAAGATGGCGTGACCTATCCCGACACACTGGTCGGCACCGACAGCCACACCACCATGATCAACGGCATCGGCGTGGTCGGCTGGGGCGTGGGCGGCATCGAGGCGGAAGCCGGCATGCTGGGCCAGCCCGTGTACTTCCTGACGCCCGATGTGGTCGGCGTGCACCTGAAAGGCAAACTGCGCGAAGGCGTGACCGCCACCGATCTGGTGCTGACCGTCACCGAACTGATGCGCAAGCACAAAGTGGTGGGCAAGTTCGTCGAGTTCTTCGGCGAGGGCACTGCCGCGCTGACGCTGCCCGACCGCGCCACCATCGCCAACATGGCGCCGGAATACGGTGCCACCATGGGCTTCTTCCCGGTGGACGACGTGACCGTGCAGTTCATGAAGAACACCGGCCGCACCGCCGAGGAAGTGGACGCCTTCGAGTCTTACTTCAAAGCGCAGGGCCTGTTCGGCATCCCGCAGGCGGGCAGCATCGACTACAGCAGCGTGGTGGAACTCGATCTGGCCAGCATTGAGCCTTCTTTGGCCGGACCTAAGCGCCCGCAGGACCGCATCGCGCTGTCGAAGATGAAAGAAACGTTCAACGAATTGTTCAGCAAGCCAATCGCCGAGAACGGCTTCAACAAGCCCGCCGCAGAACTGGGCAAGCGCTACACCACCTGCCTGCCCGACCGCAGCGGCAAGGTATGCGTGCCGATTTCCGGCGGCGGCAAGCAGGACGGCGCGCAGAGCAGCAGCGAGATGGAGATGGCGGGCGATCACCCGACCGCAACCCTGCGCTGCGAAACCTCCGGCGAGATGTTGCCGCCGGTGGAGATCGGCCACGGCGATGTGCTGATCGCGGCCATCACCAGCTGCACCAACACCTCCAACCCCGGCGTGCTGCTGGCCGCCGGTCTGCTGGCCAAGAAGGCGGTGGCCAAGGGCCTGCGCGTCAAGCCGCACATCAAGACCACGCTGGCCCCCGGTTCGCGCGTGGTGACCGAATACCTCTCCAACGCCGGCCTGATCGAACCGCTGGCGCAGCTGGGGTTCAGCGTCGCCGCCTACGGCTGCACCACCTGCATCGGCAACTCCGGCCCGCTGGATGCCAAGCTGGAAGAGACCATCGTCAAGAACGACCTGATCGCCGCCGCCGTGCTGTCCGGCAACCGCAACTTCGAGGCGCGCATCCACGCCAACATCAAGGCCAACTTCCTCGCCAGCCCGCCGCTGGTGGTCGCCTATGCCATCGCCGGCAAGATGAACATCAATCTGGACAAGGAGCCGCTGGGCACCGGCAGCGATGGACAGCCGGTGTACCTGAAAGATATCTGGCCGAACAGCGCCGAGATCCAGACCGTGATGAAGTACGCTTCCGACCCGGCGGTGTACCAGAAGCTGTACTCCGACCTGACCAAGGATCTGCCGCTGTGGAACGCCATCCAGGCCCCCACCGGCGAGCTGTACCAGTGGGACGATTCCACCTACATCGCGCGTCCGCCGTTCTTCGAAGGCGAGACACCTGAAGTCGGCGACATCAAGGGCGCGAAGGCGCTGGCCCTGTTCGGCGATTCCGTCACCACCGACCACATCAGCCCGGCCGGCAGCTTCAAGCCGACCACGCCCGCAGGTAAATATCTGCAAGGCAAGCATGTCGCGGTGAAAGACTTCAACAGCTACGGCTCGCGCCGCGGCAACCACGAAGTGATGATGCGCGGCACCTTCGCCAACGTGCGCGTGAAGAACCTGATGCTGCCGTTGAAGGAAGACGGCTCGCGAGTCGAAGGCGGCTATACCCTGTATCAGGGCGAACAGATGGCCATCTACGACGCCGCGATGAAACACATCGCCGACGGCACACCGACCGTGATCTTCGCCGGCGAAGAATACGGCACGGGTTCAAGCCGCGACTGGGCCGCCAAAGGCACGCAGTTGCTGGGCGTGAAGGCAGTGATCGCAAAATCCTACGAACGTATCCACCGCAGCAACCTGGTGGGTATGGGCGTGCTGCCGCTGCAGTTCAAGGGCAGTGATTCGCTGGGTTCGCTGAACCTCACCGGCGACGAAACCTTCGACCTGCTCGGCATCAACGACAACCTGAAACCGCAACAGGACGTGACATTGACTATCACGCGCAAGGACGGCAGCAAGCAAAATGTTCAACTGCTGCTGCGTATCGACACACCGATAGAGGTGGACTACTACAAGAACGGCGGCATCCTTCCGTTTGTGTTGAAGGAGTTGGTGGGCTAGGCAGTTCTTCTTTGGAATACTTCACAAGCACAGGAAAAATAACAAATGTCATCCCTTTATCTTGGTCGTCTAAAACCAGACGAACGTCAGGCACTGATCTCCACACTGCATACCACGCAGCATGGCAATTGCTTTATCTGCGAGCAAGCGATTGACTTGGTAGTTCATAAAGACTCCATAGATATTGACCACGTAGTACCGCTGAAAGTGGGAGGAAAAGATGACCCAGTAAATTTTGCTCTGGCACATGCAAGTTGCAATCGCTCTAAACAAGCATCGCATCTAGAAGTGGCGCGCATATTGCACAGATTCAACAACCTTAAAGAAAAGTTGGCTGCTGAAAACCGCAGTCCAAATCTAGGTGACTTGTTGCAACAGGCCGGTGGTGGAAACCACACTCTTGGATTCAAGTTGTCACCGCATGAAGTGACTTTCAGCCTGAGTGAGCTTGGTGACAATGCACTGCGAAGCGTCCCTGTGTATGCAGATAAATTGAGTGGGTTTAGATTTTTCTTTGCCGAGCTTCCAATTCAATACTTGGCGCACGACGATCATATCAATCCACGCTCGATCGGCCCCAACATTTCCAAATTGGTGGAAGAGTTCCACCAGAAGCGTCCGCAATTGCATGTACCTCTTGCGTGGATAAAGAGCGAAGGAGGCAAGAGTGCAATCCATGTTTTTGATGGCCAGCACAAAGCCGCTGCACAAATCATGCTTGGAGCTCGTGCATTACCGGTTCGAGTATTTATTGATCCCGATCCTGATACGTTGATCACCACCAATACGAATGCAGGCACTACACTCAAACAGGTGGCTTTCGATAAATCCGTGCAACGGCATCTTGGCAGCTCCCTCTATCATGATCGCATTCAAAGATTCCGTAGTGAAACTGGGCGAGCTGAAGATGATTTGAGTTTTTCAGAACGTGACTTGGTCAATCACTTTAAAGGGCAATCTAAGGAAATCAAACGCTACATTCTTGATGCGGTACGGAATGGCGTAACCTCAGATCCAAGCAATAAGTTGAGGGACTATATCGACTTTGGAGGGCGGGGAAAAGAATCGCCATTGTCTTACAGCACCATTGAGAAATCTTTTTATTCATTCTTCGTTTACCAAGAAGTACTGGAAACGCCAATCAATTACCGTGCTGAAGAGGGGGAAAACCCGCGCATCGTTGAATGTAACCAAATTCTTCGACTCATGAACCTGATTGCAGAGCTGATCTATGTTGATAAATTTGATCCAGATGTTGGCACTGACAAGATCGAAAGCAAGATACAGAAAGGTGAAAAATTTAAGCTCGATCATCTTCGAGCCTTCCGAATGAGCAAGGAAGAAATTGTCTACAACTGGTTACAATTAGTGGGACAGGTTGCTCGTACGTATTTCATTACATTAGGGAAGCCTGATCCAATGGATCGCTTATTCCAAGTTCCGTTTCCCGATCAGGTGTGGGAGAACATTCGCAAGTTTATTGAAAACCTAATGGACTTGCCTCTTTGGGTGAATACCGACCTCTCTGACACGGTATTTGGCGGCAAGCAAAACAACGGGTTCTGGAAAACAGTTTTTGAAACGGGGCGTACTCCACAGGGAATGCAAGTATTGACACAGCCGTTAAACCTGATTGAGATGATTAAATGACTGCCGGTGGCCGGCGTAGAGTGCAATAAGCCCAGCCCGCGTAGTATGGGTTGCCCCCTACGGGGACAAGAGCAACGCGATGCCCATCGTTCTTTACGTAACCTGTTGGGTATCGCTACCGCTCCACCCAACCTACCAAGCCATCACCCCGCAATCTCCTCAATCAACTCCGGGTGCTTATCGAGCAACCGGAACAGGTTGATGACCGCCGGAACAGGTTTGGCCTTGCCGTTCTCGTAGCGCGAGAAGGCATTCACACCGCCGCCGGTAAGTTCAGCGGCCTTGCGCTGGGAGAGGCCGAGTTTCTTGCGGATGCGCGCGAGTTCGGCGGCTTCTTCCGCATCCACTTTGGTGCGCAGTTTTTCCAGCGCTGCGGCATAACGTTCGCCTTCCTTGCCTGCGAATTCGATCTCGCCGCACGCGTGACAGTGCCAGTCATCCACAGCTTTTACTTTGGCTTGCTGGCCGCGATATTCGATCACGGCGTCTTTCTTCGTGCGCAGCATTTCGGCGGTTTCGCAATTGAGGCAGAGGTGTTTCATTTCATTTCTCCTTGAACTGGATCACTACGATCCTGTTCTCGCGCAGTGTCACTTTGATATACGCCACCCGTCTGGATTTGAGGGCAACGTGGTGCGTATTCCAGACCAAACTGGACACGCGTTCCACGGCAAACTGGACAGCATTTCCAGCGTAAACCGGACAGGCGTAGCAAGACGCGGGATAACCGTGGCACCCTCGATGATTTTTATCGAGGAGCCACATGGCAAACAACAGGTTATCCATGCGCAAGATCACAGAAGCCCTGCGACTGCATTACGAATGCGGTCGCACCCAACGAGAAATCTCCCGCGCCATTGGCGTATCGCCCACGACGGTAGGCGAATACCTGCGTCGTGCCAAAGCGGCGGGTCTTGGCTATCCACTGCCTGCCGAGTTGGATGAGTCTGCCGTTGAGCAGCGCCTGTTCCCGCCCCCGGTTCCCGTTGATGTCGTGCGTGCCGAACCGGATTGGGTGATGGTGCACAACGAGCTGCGCAAGAAGAGCGTCACCCTCGAACTGCTCTGGCAGGAATACAAATCTGACTCCCCGGACGGCTACCGCAACAGTTGGTTCTGCGAGCACTACCGCCTTTGGGCGGGCAAGCTCTCGGTCAGCATGCGCCAAACCCACACGCCGGGCGAGAAGTTGTTTGTTGATTATGCCGGTCAGACCATGCCGGTGATCGACGGCGGTAGTGGCGAGATACGTCAGGCACAACTGTTCGTTGCCGTGCTTGGCGCCTCCAACTACACCTTCGCCGAAGCGACCTGGTCGCAGCAACTGCCGGACTGGATCGTTTCCCACGTCCGCTGCTTCGAGTTCATGGGCAGCGTGACTGAGATACTCGTCCCGGACAACCTCAAGTCTGGCGTCAAACATCCGTCCTATTACGATCCCGAACTCAACCCAACCTACCGCGATCTGGCCGAGCACTACGGCATCACCGTCTTGCCGGCGCGCAGTCGCAAACCCAAAGACAAAGCCAAGGTCGAGGGTGGCGTGCTGATCGTCGAGCGCTGGATACTGGCGCGGCTGCGCAACCAGCGCTTCTTCAGCCTAGTCGAGCTCAACCGTGCGATAGCAGACTTGCTAGTCGACCTCAACGCACGCGCCTTCAAGAAGCTGCCCGGTTGCCGTCTGAGCGCCTTCCTTGAGATGGATCACCCGGCACTGCGCCCGTTGCCGCAGAACCGTTACCAATACGCCGAGTGGAAGATGGCGCGGGTCGGCATCGACTACCACGTCGAAGTGACTGGACATTACTACTCGGTTCCCTATCCGTTCTCCCGTCAGGAAGTGGATGTGCGCTATACCGAGACGACGGTAGAGGCATTCCATCGCGGCAAACGCATTGCGGCACATGCACGCAGTACCCACAAAGGTCGGCACACCACGGTGGACGAACACATGACACCTGCGCATCAGCATGTAGCGGGCTGGAGTGCGAAGCGTCTGCTCGACTGGGCACAGGGCATCGGCATCCAAACGCACGCCGTCGTGGAAGCCATGTTGGGCAGTCGCAAACATGCCCAGCAAAGCTATCGCGCTTGTCTGGGCGTGTTGCGTATGGCCAAAACATACGGCAACGCCAGACTGGAAGCCGCTTGTGACCGAGCCCTGCGACTGAACGCGACCAATTAACGCAGCATCAGCTCCATCCTCAAGAACGGGCTGGATCGGGTGGCTGAGACGAGCACACAAACCAGCTTGCCGCTCACGCACAGCAATGTGCGCGGGCCGGAGTATTACCACTGAGCATTAATCAAGAAATGACCATCCAACAACACATTCTTAACCATCACAAAGGAAATCGCAGATGCTGAACCATCCCACCCATCAACAATTGAATCAACTCCGTCTGTTCGGCATGGCGAATGCACTGGAAGAGCAAAGCCGCCTGCCGGATCTGGAACGAATGAGCTTCGAGGAACGGCTTGGCTTGCTGGTCGAGCGCGAGATCAGCGCACGTGCTTCCACCCAGATGGCAGGACGTTTGCGCCGCGCCAAGCTGAAGCATGCGGCCACGCCGGAAGATGTGGACTACCGGACGGCGCGCGGCCTGGATCGAACCTTGTTCAATCGTTTGCTGACTGGCGGTTGGATAACACAACACCAGAATGTACTGATCACGGGGCCGACCGGAGTCGGCAAGACTTGGCTGGCCTGCGCATTGGCCAATCATGCCTGCCGTCAGGGACACTCATCGTTGTACTTGCGCGCACCGCGCATGATCGAAGAGTTGACCATTGCTCATGGTGATGGGCGATATGTGAAGTTCATGGCGCAACTCGCCAAAGTGGATGTACTGCTGTTGGACGATTGGGGTTTGGCAGCACTGACGGATTCAGCCAGACGCG
>WOYI010753609.1_pt1 | contig 29264 bp, 31 predicted proteins | sample 6423411 | NCBI WGS metagenome assembly WOYI01 (sample SAMN13441803, study PRJNA592873) | oil field metagenome | biome: oil field; feature: oil-well bore; material: oil-contaminated soil; isolation source: oil-contaminated soil from oil-well borehole | place: Germany: Wietze | collected 2016-10-18 ...
TATAAAAATCCACGGGCAATCCCCATCCCATCTACCTGCAACGGGAAAGTTATATCAATATTGAGATGCATAAAATTGACTATGGTTCAAGAGAGCGTTTATCGAGCTATTGAACTCGTAGGATCATCCCCCATCGGTTGGGAAGATGCTGCCAAAAACGCAATCGATACGGCTAATAAATCCATCTGGAACCTAAGGATCGCACGCGTTGCTGAACTTGATGCCAAGCTAGATGGAAATGGTAATATAATATTATACAGAATTAAATTAAGAATATCCCTCAAATACGAAAACTGGAAGATGGATCTGGGCTGGAAGGTTCCAAAGGGGGATGCAGCCAAGTCCCTCTGCTGAGGCAAATCGATAATCTTGTGGCAGGCAGAGCAACCTACAAATACAATCAACCCTTATCGCTGTCCCGGCGCGGTTGGGAACATGTCAGAAATAAAGCTGCTCATCGATGATCGAGAGGTATCCGTCCCCCATGGGTCCACCATTCTCGATGCTGCCCGCATTGCGGGCTCTTATGTGCCGTCTCTTTGCCACCACCCGGACTTGAAGCCCATAGGCTCCTGCAAGCTCTGCATCGTCTCTGTGGAAGGCCTGGATTACTATCCATTATCCTGCAATACTCCTGCAGCCGAGGGAATGGTTGTCCATACCCGCACCGAGGAACTCCAGGAGATGAGACGACACACCCTGGAGCTGCTCCTCGCCCTCACCAACCATCCCACCTCCTGCCTCTTCTGCGAGAGAAAGAACGAATGCAGCGAGCTGCGGGAGTGCATGCGCAAGTTTCCAGTAACAGTTGGCTGCAAATACTGCCCCAACGACGGCCAGTGCGAGCTGCAAGAGGTCGTCACCTTCACCGGTTTGGACAGGATCAGATATCAGACCTCTTTCCGGGATACGCCGGTCTTAAGAGAGCCGTTCTTCGACCGCAACTACAATCTCTGCATCATGTGCGGCCGGTGCATAAGAATGTGCGACGAGGTGCGCGGCCTGGGCATCCTATTTGCCAACCCCGATTTTCACCGCAACCACTGGATAGGTCCCGAATCCCTGCAGGAGGCAGACTGCAAGTTCTGCGGCGCATGCGTGGACGCCTGCCCCACCGGCGCTCTCTTCATCCGTTCGGAGAAATGGGTCCGGCCCGACCGTACCGTGGTCACCATCTGTCCCTACTGCGGCGTAGGCTGCAGCCTGGATCTCAAAATCTCTGAGGACAGAATATTATCCGTCACGCCAAGCCGGGATGGAGCGGTAAACCGTGGTCAGGCCTGCGTCAAAGGCCACTTTGGACTGGAGGAGATCATCCATCATCCCGACCGCTTCACCACTCCTCTGATAAAGAGAAACGGTCAATTCGAGCCGGCATCCTGGGATGAGGCTCTGGACCTGGTCGCCCGGAGGTTCACCGAGATCAGAGATCGATACGGCCCCGATGCTCTGGGGGCGTTCTCCTCCTCCCGCTGCACCAATGAGGAGAACTATCTGGTGCAAAAGCTTGCCCGGACGGCTTTTAGAACCAACAATGTGGACAACTGCGCCCGGGTCTGCCATGCCCCCTCAGTGACCGGTCTTGCCGCCTGCTTTGGCAGCGGAGCAGCCACCAACTCCTTTAACCAGATTGAAGACGCCGATGTCCTTTTCATCATCGGCTCCAATACCACTGAAGCCCATCCCGTAGTCAGCCTGAAGATAATCAAGGCAGCCAGAAATGGTGCGAAGATAATCGTCGCTGACCCCCGCAAAATCGAGCTGGTCGACAGGGCATCGGTCTGGCTCAACCAGAAACCTGGAACAAGCATCGCCCTGATCAATGCAATGATGAATGTGATCCTTAAAGAAGGGCTGGAGGACAGAGAGTTCATAGACCGGCGCACCATGGGATTTGAGAACCTGCAAAAGACGGTGGAGGAGTATCCCCCTGAAAGGGCATCCCAGATCACCGGAGTGGCTGCAGAGGATATCATCGAGGCCGCCCGGCTCTATGCCAGGGCCGATAAAGCGATGATCATCTACGGCCTGGGCATAACTGAGTACACCACTGGAACCTCCAATGTGATGTCCCTGGGCAACCTGGCAATGCTCACCGGAAACGTTGGCCGCCGCTCGACTGGCATCATGCCTCTGCGCGGCCAGAACAACGTCCAGGGGGCCTGCGATATGGGGGCTCTTCCCAATGTCCATGTCGGCTACCAGCCGGTGACCGATGCTGGCATCCGGTCCAAGTTCGAGGAAGCCTGGAAGATTGCCTTGCCCTCTGTCCCAGGCCAGACCTCCACCCAGATGATAGAGCGCAATCCGGGAAAGGAGATCCGCGGCCTTTACATCCTGGGAGAGGACCCCGCCCATACCGAGCCCGACACCAACCGGGTGAGATCAACTCTGGAGTCCCTGGACTTCCTGGTGGTGCAGGAGATATTCCCCACTGAGACCACCAGGTATGCAGATGTCATCCTGCCCGCAGCCAGCTTTGCCGAGTGCGATGGAACATTCACCAACGGCGAGCGGCGCATTCAAAGGGTGCGAAAAGCGATACCAGCACTATGCGGACAGGAGAACTGGCTGACGATCTGCCAGATCGCCCAGAGGATGGGCTATCCGATGAGCTACGGCCACCCCTCGGAGATCATGGACGAGATCGCCTCACTGGCGCCGATGTTTGCCGGAGTGAAGTTCGATCGGCTGGATGACGGCGGGCTGCAGTGGCCCATACCATCCCTTGACCACCCGGGAACAGAGACCCTGCATGCGGAGAGCTTCAGCTGCGGCCTGGGAAGGTTCAATGCCGTACAGCACAAGTACCCTGCTGAGCAGACCGATGCGGAATATCCCTTGATTCTCACCACCGGCAGGAGAAGGGAGCATTACAATTGCGGATCCATGACCAGGCGATCCAAAGGAATAATGTGGGTATGGCCGGAGGAGGCCATAGAGATAAGCCCTGCCGATGCCAGAGGGCTCGGGATCGAGGACGGAGAGACAGTTGTAGTCAGCTCCAGGCGGGGCTCTGTTAAGACCAAAGCTAGGGTTACAGACAAGTCCTCCCGCGGCATGGCCTTCATGTCATTCCATTACCAGGATGTCTTGACCAACCTTCTGACCAATGCCGCTCTTGACCCCCAGGCGAAGACTCCGGAGTACAAGGCATGCGCAATCAAGGTAGAGAAGTTAAAGGCGTAATGATTTGATGATCTCTAGAATCTACATTTCCTACGATCCGGATGATGAAGACCTGGCTCTGCGGCTCTCGCTAGCGCTGGGGCGGGTGGGCCTGGAAAGCTACGTCGCTCTGTACAATCAATCGCCTGCTATCTCTCTTGCCGATAGGGTGTCCTTTGCCATAAGAAACTCTGAGTGCCTGGTGGCTCTGGCAACCCGGAAGGGAAGTCGTTCTCCAGCCCTCTGCCAGGAGATAGGTCTGGCCAGGGGAATTGACCAACTGATCATTCCCCTGCAAGAGGAGGGCGCTCAGCTTCCTTTTCTGATCGATCAATTGCGAGCTTTATCCTTCAGAAGGGAGAGCTTTGCCGATGCCATAGGCATCTTGATCAAGAGCATCCGGGAGTTGAGCCGTCTGGAGTGGCTTCGGGTGGTCTGCCCCCAATGTGGAGAGGAGATGACCCAGTATCTGACCGACCAGGATGAGGTGGACTCTGCCCTGGAAAAGGGAATCTTCCTGGAGACGATCTGCAGCTACTGTCAGAACACAATCCTGCTCGATCCGCGGACATTCGAACCCTTGCCGAGCGAGGAAGAATCAATGAAACCTCAGAAGTTCCTAGAAAATTTTTGACAAATGGCTTTTTTTGCTTTGCATAGGTTTAAGTGAATTAACATGATCATACTACCTGAAGTCCATGCCCATTGGTGTTTATGTATGTCATTGCGGCCTGAATATCGCCGGCGTCTTGGATATTGAAGAGCTGAAGAGCTTCGCCGAGAAGCTGCCTGATGTGGCCGTGGCCAGAGATCTGCAGTTCTCCTGCTCGGATATTGGGCAGGAGCAGATTCAAAAGGATATTGCTGAATATAAGCTAGATAGGATCGTGGTGGCCGCCTGCTCGCCCCGACTGCATGAGCCCACGTTTCGCCGGGCCATTGCCAAGGCCGGGCTGAATCCCTATATGCTGGAGATGGCCAACATCCGGGAGCAATGCTCCTGGGTGCACATGGACCTGCCGGCCATGGCCACGGAGAAGGCCAAGGACCTGATATCAATGGCCGTGGCCAAGGCCGCCCTCCTGCAGCCCTTAGAGCAGGAGCAGATCCCGGTTAGCAAGGATGTGATGGTGGTAGGAGGAGGCGTGGCCGGGATCGCTGCCGCCCTGGACCTGGCGGACGCGGGCTTCCATGTGTTTTTGGTGGAACGCCGGCCGACCATCGGCGGGCACATGGCCCTGCTCACAGACGTCTTTCCCACCAACGACTGCTCCATCTGCGTTCTGGGCCCCAAGATGTCCGAGGTCTTCAACCATCCCAATATCACCCTCTACACCTATTCCGAGGTCCTGGGGGTGGAGGGCAGCGTGGGCAACTTCACAGTATCTGGAGTTCACCGGGCACGCTATGTGGACCCGGTCCTCTGCAAAGGCTGCATAAACGAATGCGCAGACGTCTGTCCAGTGGAGGTGCCCAATGATTACGACTTTGGCATCGGCAAGAGAAAAGCCATCTATGTGCCCTATCCTCAGGCCGTCCCCCTGTCGGCATGCGTTGACCCCAAGGCCTGCATCGGCTGCGGCCGGTGCGTGGAGTCCTGCCCCACCCAGGCGGTCAAGCTGGATCAGGTGGTCGAGCACTTCGAGATCAATGTGGGGGCGATAATCGTGGCCACTGGATGGCAGCCCTTTGACGCCGCCCGGAAGGAGGAGTACGGCTTTGGCAGATTAAGGGATGTCGTCACCACTCTGCAGATGGAGAGGATGCTCAATGCCTCCGGTCCGACCAAAGGTGATGTTGTCCGGCCGAGCACGGGCCAGGTCGCCCAGTCCATAGCTTTTTTGCAGTGTGTCGGCTCCAGAGACGCCACAGTCGGCAACATATACTGCTCTCGGATCTGCTGCATGGCCTCGCTGAAGAATGCCCAGCTGATCGCTGAGAAGTACCCCGGCTCGGATATCACCATCTATTATATCGATATCAGAGCATGCGGAGAAGGTTATGAGGAGTTCTATGTGCGGGCTCAGATGCTGGGGATAAACTTCGTTCGCGCCCGCGTATCCAGCATCGAGGAGGTAGATGGCGATATCTATCTCAGCTTTGAGGACACCCAGACTGGGGAGATAAAGAGGGTCCGGCACGATATCGCCGTCCTCTCCGTGGGCCTGGAGCCGGATAAGAGCGCGGACGTTCTGGGCAACCTTCTGGGCCTCTCCCGCAGGCCGGACAGGTTCTTTGAGATCGCTCATCCCAAGATGAGGCCGGTAGAGGCTCATATCGATGGGGTGTTCATCGCCGGGTGCGCCTCCGGGCCCAAGGAGATCCCCATATCCATCGCTCAGGGCAGTGCTGCTGCTGCCAAGGCCATAAGGATATTGCAGAAGGGATTCTTGGATCTGGAGCCCACATCCGCCTATGTGGATCCCGATCTGTGCATCAAGTGCAAGCTGTGCGTCGATGTCTGCCCTCAGAAGGCCATATCTGTGAAGAGCCCGGCTTACGTGGACGAGGCAGCCTGCAAAGGCTGCGGGTCGTGTGCTGCCGCCTGTCCAGTGGATGCCATCAAGATGCGTCTGTTCTCAGATGAGCAGATTCTGGCCCAGGTCAGAGCGGCGACCGAGGTGAAGAAGGAGTTTCCCCTTATCATCGCATTTTTGTGCAACTGGTGCAGCTACGGTGCCGCCGATCTTGCCGGTACCTCCCGTATCCAGTATCCCACCAATGCCCGCAACATCCGGGTGATGTGTTCGGCGCGGGTGGATCCCAGCTTCGTCCTGGAGGCCTTGCGGCGGGGGGCGGATGGGGTGCTCATCGCCGGGTGCCGTTTAGGCGAATGCCATTACCATGATGGGAACTACCAGGCTCTGCAGAGGGTGAATGTATTGAAGGGTGTCCTGGAGAAGATCGGCATAAATCCGGGGAGGGTCAAGATCGTCTGGTGTGCGGCCAGCGAGGGCGAGATCTATGCCAAAGATCTGAGGGAGTTCATCGGGGAGCTGAAGGCCATCGGGCCCATAGGAACTGAGCTGGATAAGAGGAGAAAAGGGCCTGGAGAGGATGCCACAAAGGAAGCGGAGATACAATCGGAAAGCACGATGGCCAAGGGAGGTGAGGGGCAGCATGATGGAGATTGAGAAGGACATGGAGGTGGAAGGATCCCATATCCTGGCCAAGCAGAGGACCAAGGATAGCGAGAAGACCCTGGATTACGATTATAAGAAATGCGCCGGTTGCTCAATTTGCGTTGCCATCTGCCCCAAAAAGGCCTTGCAGGAGGGGCCGCTGAAGGAGATCGCCAAAGGCCTGGATGCGCCGCCTGTGTTGATAGACCAGGATCTTTGCGTATTTTGCGGTATGTGCGTGAACTTCTGTCCCATGAAGGCCTTCGAAATGAGAGTTGTGGAGAAAAAGGCTGAGCCAGAGGCGGCAGAGGCAGCCGAAGCAAAAGCATGACCGAAAATGTGTGTGAGACCAAGGGCAAGGCAATGCCAAAGCCGGTCGACTTCAGAGAGAGGGAGGAGTATCCCAGGCTCATGGCCGAGGCGAAGCCAAATGATAAGTGTCTGCCCTGCCTGCTCTGCGAGCCCGTCTGCCCAACGGCAGCGATCAAGGTGACCTTTGACAAGACTCGGGAGGATTTTGGACCTCTCCGGGAGGGGATTGAAGGGAAGATCTCCATAGATCAGGAGAAGTGCAACCTCTGCGGACGGTGCGCCAGGTTCTGCAAGGCCTTCCTTCTGGTCGATAAAGGGGAAAAGGATCGGGATCCCCGCGATCTGGTGCCTTATGAGCAGCTGCTGATAGACGAGGATCTTTGCGACTATTGCGGGCTTTGCGTCCCCCTCTGTCCGGAGGAGGCGATCGCTGTCGAGGGCGAGCCTCTGAAGCTTGATGAGGAGCCGAAGATCGAGGGCAAGATAAAGGTCGATGAGAGCCTATGTATTGGCTGCGGCAGGTGCGCTCTGGTCTGCCCCTATGAGGGCATGGACATATCCAAGCCCTTCCAGGGGGAGATCAAGATGGTGGAGAAGAACCTCGTTCGATGCGATCCCCTGGGTTGCCTGGCCTGCTTCAACGTCTGCCCTGCCAAATGCTGGTATGTGGACGAGCGGGGCAAAGCCGCTCCGGTGGAAGATCAGTGCATCCTTTGCGGGGCCTGCGAGAAGGCCTGTCCCGTCTCGGCCATTGATGTGCAGAGGTCTGAGGTCAGCCATACGGAGGTAAAGGAGACCCCCTGGGCAGAGGAGTGGAAGGAGGCGATCCGTACCATATCGACCGGCGAGCGGAAGATCCCGGATGTGAGCGGCGCTGTGGTCCCTCCCAAGATCGATAGGACGCCACTGCCCGCTCCGGAGGCGCCGAAGGTGGATCCCGAGCTTCTGAAGATGGTGGATGAAGCCTTAGAGCCGCTGGTGCCTCTGCTGGCCAAGCCCAAGATCCGTCAGATCATGGAGAACGAGCCGCCGGATAATGCGAGCCAGAAGATTGTAGAGAGGCTCCACGAGGCTGAAAAGAAGAGAAAGAAGGCAAGAGAAGAGAATGCGGGGGCAGTGTAATGGCCACGGCAATAGAAGAGGATTTCAAGAACGAGGTATTAAGGCTGGCAGGAGAGGAGGTCAGGACCTGCATTCAGTGCGGCACCTGCTCGGCCAGCTGTCCCACGGCTCATCTTATGAAACCGAGCATAAGAAGATTGGTCAAGCTCTGTCTGGAGGGCAGACGGGAGGAGGCCCTGCACAATGAGACTCTGTGGCTTTGCACATCCTGCCTATTGTGCACTGTGCGCTGTCCCCGGGGAATAAGGCCGAAGATGGTCGTGTCCGCTCTGAAGGAGCTGGCAGACAGGGAGAAGATAGAAAGCCCTGGAAAGAACTACGACCACCTCTTCAATAAGCAGATCGAGGATTACGGCCGGATAAGCGAGCTTCCTCTCATCGGCGAGTTCTTGCTCTTCTATCCCCAAGGGACTGTTCAGTCCATGAAGATGGGCCTGGAGCTTCTCCCGAGGGGCAAGATAACCCTGGAAAGAGAGCAGGTTATGGGAAAGGATGAGGTCAAGAGGATTATGGAGGAGCTGGGCAAATGAAGCTGGCTTACTATCCGGGTTGCGTTTCCCTCTCCACGGGAAAGGAGATGGACAGGTCCACCAGAGCGGTTTTTTCGAGCCTTGAAATCGAGCTGGAGGAGCTGGAGGATTGGAACTGCTGCGGGGCAACTCATGTCTCCAATGAGATGGTGGCCACGGGGCTAGCTGCCCGGAACATGTCCCAGACCGAGCTGGATATCGTGACCTCCTGCTCCATCTGCTACAGCAACCTCAGGGCGGCGGCCATGAAGCTGGAGGATGTGGAGATCAGAGCCAAAGTGAATGCCGCCCTTGAAAAGGAGTACAGAGGGGCGAAGATTCGGCATGCTCTGGATGTGATCCTCGAGGTTCTGGAGAAGGATGACCAGGGAATTGTGGTTCCTTTAAAGGAGCTGAAGGTGGCTGCTTATTATGGCTGCCTCCTCTCACGCCCTCCTGGGGTGTACAGCCCGGAGTATCCCGTTGTCCTGGAGAAGCTGATCCGGATTCTGCAGGCGGACGCTGTTGACTTCCGGCGGAAGACCTTCTGCTGTGGCGGGCCGATATTCATGCCCAAGGAGGAGGCTGCCAATGAGACGGCCTATCGAATCCTGAAAGACGCCAAGGAGGCGGGAGCGGAGGTCATCATCACCGTCTGCCCTCTGTGCCAGCTCATGCTGGACACCAAGCAGAGGTCGGTGGAGCAGAGGTATGGCGAGGAGATAGGGATTCCAGTTCTCTATGTGACCCAGCTGGTGGGCATTGCACTGGGCCTGGGGCCGGACGATCTGGGAATGGATATGAATGCCGTATCGCCCATTCCGATGATGGAGCGGATATACGAGAGGATGGCGGAGCAGTAGAGAGAATAGCAGGAGGCTGCCACTTGGGTTGCTTCAATTCTATGAGGCAATATCTTCTTCGGCTCTTCGCTTAAAGATCACAAAGGCCTCGCAAAGGTAATCCAGTTCTTGATAACCCAATAATCCTTTGGTGCGGTCTTTGTGTCCTTTGTGTGCTTTGTGGTTTATGGCTCTTTGCTGAATTATTTGGGTGAGGTACGGCAGCGGTTATCTCTCAAGGCATATTGCAGGTCACATTGATCGATGCATATGATCGATGCATATAATTCTGTTCAATCATATATGGACTCTGCAGAGGGTTAAAATTTGAGAAAACTAGAATTTCCCGAACCGTTTAGGCATGATCATCCTCCTGTCCAAGAGTTGGGTGATATAGATCCTGGCCCATCCAGCCAAGGAGAGAAGTTTGCCGATTGGGTTTACAGGAACTTAGGGTCATGGCGATTCATACTCGCGCAATCGATTCTTGTGGCAGTTTGGGTGCTGCTCAATGCAACTGCCTACATGCAAGCCTGGGATCCCTATCCGTTTATCTTCATGAACTTGATCTTCTCATTGCAGTCTGCCTACACCGCGTCTTTAATCCTGATGAGCCAAAATCGCCAGGATCGCCTAAAAGCTCATAATGATTATCTAATGAACCTTCGCGCAGAGGAAGAGTCCAAAGCTGTCCTGGACAATTTTGCCGCTCAGAATAGAGCACTGGAGGAGATCTATCGTGAGCTCCTTGCCTTGAAGAGCAAAATGGAAAAGGCAGAATAATATTGCCAGAAAGGAATCTTGAGTGGCCTGCCAACTCCTGGATATTTGAGGTGTGTTTTCATGGAAAGATGCACTGAGACACAGAGAATTTCCGATTCAAGTAAAAAATATACTTTTCCGGTATCGATTGCCCGCAGAAAAGGGCGTGCTACCAGGATATTACCCTGTAGACCCAGTTGCTTAGAAGCGTCCAGATCTTGACAAAGCCTGATCCCTTCTCCAGCTTATTCTTATCCTTTGCAGAATATCTTTCCCTATCATTCATCCAAGAGTCCATGTGAGGTTTTCACATCTCTTTTGAATATAACAATATCGGTGCGCATGATGAAAGGGCCTGATTTGCAGCACTAAGATCCAAGATCTCCTGGCATAGGCGAGCTTGGAGACGGCATGAACCCATTCAGCAATAAATTAATAGCGGTGCAAAGGAAACCCTTTTCCGATATGGATATAAAAAGATAATGCCAGATAAAGGTAATATAGCATAAGCACGAAGATGTTGGCAGAAGCATTGAGCCGTGGCGAGCAGCAATTTAGCAGGAATATCGCAGAGGATGAAATGAAGTCGCCGGAAAGGATCACCATAGCACTGGACGAAGAGACAGCTGGCCTGTTCAAGAAGATGAAAGAGGACTCGAACATGTCCCAGAGCGAGCTGATGCGAGAGTCTCTGAAGTTCTTTGGCAAACATAAGTTGCTCTTTGAATATGCGGAGGACAACAAGGTCTACACCCATGCAGAGATGCTCGCTGCCGGGGAGCATGTCATACTTGATATCGACCACTGGATACTGTTTCTGAGCTTCATCGAGACGCATCCGGAGAAAGAGAAGTTCTGGAGCCTGCATAAAGAGGTCAGCCGGGCCCATGCCGAGCAGTTCAAGCACAAGCTCTTCAATGCCGAGACCATCCTCCGCCGGCTGGAGATCTGCAACCTCTTTGCCATGAATAAGACCGGCAAGAACGAGTTCACTCTGATCTTCGGATCGGATGCCCCCAAGAAGTTCGTGCTCAAAGAATTAGAGGAGATCTTCGATGGCATGGGCTTCACGGTGGAGATCAAAGAGGACTTCTCCAAGCTCAGGATTAAAGTAATTCATGATCTATAAGAAAAATTAATCCCCTAGAAGGATCATACCCCCGAAAAGATGAATGACGTTTCCCTTTCCATGGATCTCATCTCCCTGGCAGAGGACTTCATCGCCACAAAGCAGGAAGAGATAAGCCTGGAGCTGGCTGGAAAATATCTGCTATCCCTTGACGGGGTATCGGAGATCGTATCCACATTTTTGGAGGATTCTTATGGGCCGGCCATGGCCCTGGCAGGGGAAATTGCAGGGAGAGAGGGGCTGGTGCTGCTATTTATCGGCAGGAAGGACTGCGCCATCTGCCAGCGCTGCTATCCGGTCCTGGAGAGATTCATCATTGAGCACAGGGAAATAGAGCCGGTGATCCTCGACTACTCCCAGACTGAGGGACTGATCTATCACCTGATCCATAGAGAAGAGAGGGGAATGCTGCCTTTAATTGCTTTCATCTATAAAGGGAAGATAATGATGAAGACCTGTGGCGAATGCGTTGCAGAGCATGTTTATGAGAAATGCTATCGCGACATAAGAGACGATTGCAGCCAAAATTTATATGTCCACTGAGATCGCACCGGAGAGCCGAGGAAGAATATGACTATAATTGTGCTCAACTTCAAGACCTATCGTGAATCAACAGGCTCGGAGGCTCTGCGCCTGGCCGAGATCTGCGAGGATATCGCCAGGGACTATTCTGTGCAGATGATAGTGGCACCCCAGACGGCAGACATCCATGCCATATCTCAGAAGGTCAAAATTCCGGTCTACGCCCAGCATGTGGATGGCGTTGGCTATGGCGGTTTTACCGGCCATGTGACCGTCGCTTCTCTGAAAGCAGCAGGTGCAAGAGGTTCACTCATAAACCACTCGGAGAGAAGGATCAAGCTGGCCGATATGGAAGCCTCCCTCTCCGCCTGCCGGGATTTTGGCCTCGCGAGCATCATCTGCACCAACAATGTGGCCACCACCAGGGCTGCGGCAGCTCTTGAACCTGATTATGTGGCAGTGGAGCCTCCTGAATTGATAGGAAGCGGAATTCCGGTATCCAAGGCCAATCCCAGCGTGGTTAGTGATTCGGTCAGCGCAGTCAAGAAGATCGCCCCTCGTGTGGGGGTCCTCTGCGGCGCGGGGATAACCCACGGCGAGGATCTGAGAAGCGCTCTGGACCTGGGATCGGAGGGCGTCTTGCTGGCATCGGGAATCATTAAAGCCAAGGATCAGCGTCAGGCTTTAGAGGATCTTGTGACTGGGGCAAAATAGATGATGTCGGTGCACGTCAGGGTTTCTGGCCGGGTGCAGGGTGTTTATTATCGCGCCTATACCCGTGACCGAGCCAAATCCCTGGGAATCAATGGATGGGTGCGAAATATTCCCGGGGGCGGAGTGGAGGCGGTGCTGGAGGGAGAGAGACGACAGGTGGGAGAGCTGCTCCGATCCATGAAGTCCGGGCCTTCCGGTTCTGTGGTCCTGGGTATAGAGCTCTCGGAGATCGAGGCCAAAGGCTATAAAGACTTTGAAATAAAATATTAAAATGGATGTGATTTATTGCTTACCGTCAACAGATACAAGTGCTGCTACTGTGGTGCCTGCGTCAGCGTATGCCCGACATGTGCCCTGGAGCTGGTGGAGACCTGGCTGGAGATTTCCGCAGACTGCAAAGAGTGCGGCATCTGCACCAAGATATGTCCGGTGGGAGCGCTAGAGGTCGAGGCATGAAGTGCGATGTGATAGTGGTTGGAGCGGGCCCGGGCGGCTCCATGGCCGCGAAGACGGCAGCAGAGGCCGGCCTGAATGTGGTCCTGCTGGAGAAGCGCCAGGAGATCGGCGATCCGGTTCGCTGCGCTGAGGGGGTGGGCAAGAGGGCCTTATGCAAGATGGTCAAGCCAGAGCCGGAGTGGATCGCCTCTGAGGTAAAAGGCGCCAAGATCTACTCTCCAGACGGAAGCAGCATAGTCATGTCCGAGGACAGGAGCGGGAGCGAGGTCGGCTACGTTCTGGAGAGAAAGGTCTTCGACCGGGCTCTGGCTACGCAAGCCGCTCGCGCCGGGGCCCGAGTGCTGGTCAAGACTCGCGCTGCCAGCCTTCTGATGAATGATGGCGTTCCTTTTGGCGTTAATGCCATTCAAGTGGGGGATCCTCTGCGGATCGAAGCCCCCATCATAATCGGTGCGGATGGCGTAGAGTCAAAGGTGGGACGCTGGGCAGGAATTGACACCACGCTCAACCTCAAGGACATTGAATCCTGCGCCCAGTTTCTGGTCTTGGATCCGGGAATCGATGAGGAATACACCAAGTTCTACTTAGGAAACAGCATTGCTCCTTCAGGGTACGCCTGGTCCTTTCCCAAGGGGGAGAAGCTGGCCAACGTCGGCCTGGGAGTTCTTGGAAGCCGATCCAGGCCCGGTGAAGCCATCCGTCTGCTGCGGGAATTTACAAAAAAGCACTTTCCCAATGGCAAGATAGTGGAGATGGTGGTGGGCGGAGATCCCTGCTCCGGGCCCATCCAGTCGGCCACTGCTGACGGCGTTATGCTGGTCGGAGATGCCGCCCACCAGACCGATCCACTGACTGGAGGAGGGATTCTCAATGCCATGGAGGCAGGAGTCATCGCCGGAGAGGTGGCAGCAAAAGCAATTGCCGCCGGCAACGTCGCGAGAGAGGGGCTTCGAGAGTATGAGGACCGCTGGCGAGAGGGCATAGGCAGGCACCTGGCTCGCGGCCTGGAGTTCAAGGAGTTCTTCGTAAAGCTGACCGACAAAGATCTCAATATGCTGATCGGTTCCCTGGCAAAGGAGGACATATCCAAATTGGATCTGCCCAGCCTCTTGCGGGTGCTCTTCCGGTTGAATCCCAAGCTTCTCTGGGAGTTGCGCCACCTCGTAACATAGTTGCCGGTCTTCAAGGGATCTGGATTCTGAATATGGCTTTGGCTTATTCCAGGGTGGAGGTGCCATCTGCCTTCTTTGGCAGCCTCTCCAGGTCAAAGCCGATTTTTATCTTCTCTTTATCCGCATCGAGCTTCACCACGCCCATATGGAAGATGTAGCGCATGGTCCGGCGGCCATCGGGAATGCGCAATTTATGCTCCCGGCGGAGGATCATGGCGCTGGCGGACTGCAGTGCCGGGCCGCTCTGCAAAAACAGCAGTCCGGGTAGGTTGAGCCGTTGGTGGCCAGTGGTCGGATATCTCTCATCCATCAGCTCTGCCAGTTCTTCGCGACGGATCTCGACGACTTCATCGCTGCTTTTGACGACGATCTGACTCTCGTCGGCATGCACCTCATCTATATGAGAATGAAGGGCACAGAGCACATAGCTATCCCCCCTGCCCTTATTCTCCTGGGGCAAAAGAGCTTCCAGCTTATTCATAAAGGGCTTAAGAAGAGGACTGGTGCCGGCAAAAAGTGCCCCCGGTAGGTTTTTGACCTCAGTCTTTGTCAGCTCATCCAGATCCATTTTGTCAATCTCGATGGCGATCATAGAGAACTGAAGGACATTGCGAGATATATCTATGTCGGGACGAATAAATTGCGATTATAAAAAAATTTTCAAACTTATACTAAATTATTCTCCCTAAATTAATTATTTAACTCTATTTTGTAGTTGCTTTCGCAAGAATGGCTAAAAAACGGCTTTAATTTTTGAGGAATATCATCCCCTCAAAAAATCATTGTGATTATAAATTCCTAATCAGGCTTATTTTATCCTAAATAACCATCTAAATGAGAATATCAGCTGCATTTTAACTTATTATCTAAAGTATTAGTCTAAATAAGTAAAATTAAAAGACCAAGCCTTTCAAAACAAATTATTTATATCATTAAGTATTAGTGGCCAGAAAAATATGGTGACGATTATGAGAGAGTCGACAGTAAAGATCCTGGACGATAAGGACATGGAATTCGTGGAGACCCTCCGCTCCCTTGGAGTGCCCCGAAACGTAGCAACCCTTATCACATTTCTGGCAAATGTGGATGAGGCATCCTCAAGGGAGATAGAGATGGGCTCAGACCTCAGGCAGCCAGAGGTGAGCATTGCCATGAGAACCCTGCGCGACAACAACTGGATAGAGGAGAAGGAGATTAAACGCGAGGGCAAAGGAAGACCGATGAAGGTCTACTCATTGAAAGCGGGCATTGAAGAGGTCATAAAACATTTCGAGGAAGAGAAGCTGCATGAGTCCGCTCAGGCCATGGAGAGCATCCAGAGGCTCAAGCAGCTCATATCAACATAAATTATCCAGGATCAATTATTGCTCGATCGTGGATGAGGATTTCAGATCTGCCTCTTAACTTGGGGAGATGAAAGCACCTCAACCTCTATTTTTGCTGCTATTCCCCGTCCAAGCGAGATCTTCGATCCGTTAAGCTCGATTACCACCGGTCCGCCAAAGGGATGGCAGGTTATTTTGCGCACACGGCTGCCTCTTCTTATTCCCATGGATTCAAACCTCCTCTCCCAGCCGTACTCGCCGTTCACGGAATGAATCTCCAGGGTCTGATTGCAGGGTGCCCTTGAGAGCTCAATGTACCTCATAATCGCACATTCACCCCATTCTCCTTCAGATATGTCTTGACATCGATGATGCTGCATTCCTGGAAGTGAAAGATGCTGGCCGCCAGAGCGGCAGAGGCATCGGTCTTTTGGAAGACCTCCAGCATATGCTCTGGACTTGCGCATCCTCCCGAGGCGATCACAGGCACCTGGACCATTCTCGCCACAGCGGCGGTAAGGGGGATGTCAAATCCAAGCTTGGTGCCATCTCTGTCCATGCTGGTGAGAAGGATCTCTCCTGCTCCCAGGGAGACGGCCTTTTTGGCCCAGGCGATGGCGTCAATTCCGGTGAACTCCCTGCCGCCGTAATAGGAGCATTCAAACCAGCAGGGCCCCTCTTCCGTCTGTACCATATTCCGGCCATCCTCCTGGGAATAGCGCCTTTTGGCATCTATTGCCAGAACCACGGCCTGATTTCCATATCTACCGGCGATCTCGCTGATGAGATGCGGTCGCTTTAGGGCGGAGGTGTTAACGGTGACCTTATCCGCACCAGCGTTGAAGACCTCCCTTGATTGCGCCAGGCTGCTTATCCCCCCGCCTACGGCCAGGGGCACAAAAACCGAGAGCGATGTCTTCTTTATCACACTGGTCATGGTCTCCCGCCGGTCACTGGATGCAGTTATATCCAAAAAGACGATCTCATCCGCTCCATTCTGATAGTACTGGTCAGCCAGCTCCCAGGGGACTCCTGCATATCTGATCTGCTTGAACTCAATTCCCTTGACCACTCTGCCCCCAGGGACACCCAGGTCGCAGTCCAGGCAGGGAATGATCCTTCTGGCTAGCATATGGTGGACCTCACGAAGTTCTTCAGTATTCTCAGGCCCTTTGGCCCTGATTTCTCGGGATGAAATTGGGTGGCAAAGAGGTTATCCTTATGGACTGCAGCTGCCAATTCCACTCCGTGATCTGTGGTGGCGGCTATAACCGATTTGTCCCTCGGCTGGCCGTAGTAGGAATGGACGAAGTAGAACATGTCCCCCTCACTGATGCCATCAAAAATCTCCACCCGGCGCTTGATGGAGAGGCTGTTCCAGCCCATCTGGGGAATCATCACCCCATCCGGCAGGCGCACAACCTTCCCCTCTATCCAGCCCAGACCCGGCGCACCCGGACTCTCCTCGCTCTCCTGGAAGAGCACCTGCATGCCAACGCATATGCCCAGCATCGGCACTCCCACTTGGAAGCATGATAGCAGCGAGTCTGAGAATCGAGAGAGCTGATTCATGCAGCTGCCAAAGGCCCCCACACCCGGGACAACTATGCCTTTCGCCCCGGCCAACTCCTCTGGATCGCGGGCAATCTTAGGATTGCCGCCCACATATTCCAGGGCGTTGTATATGGAAAATAGGTTTCCCATTCCATAATCCACTATGATTATCCTCATCTATTTCGTCCTTCTCGTTATGGCGCGATTCTATTTGGCGCTATTAATATCTCTATTTGCGATCCTTTCATATCTTTTCATAAGCCTGTTGGCTCGGCGGAACATATATTCCTGCGAGGCACCATACCCCGCAGGGCATAAGGATTATGAACTTTCCTAATAAATTTTTTAAGATTATTTATGATTTCTTCACAATTTCGCATTCATAGAGCTTCATATTGACTCAATTCGTCCGTTGTTTTTCCATTTCTTATCTGCAATTTAATTATAGCAAATCTTTAAATAGGCCGACAACTCAATTCCGCCCTTCTCCATCACTTAAAAATTTGACCCATAATACTTAAATAGGGAACGATGGACATCTCCCTCCACCAGGTCATAAAAATTAAGATTCGGGAAAATACTTAATGGAGATGCAATATAATGACCAAATCGAATCCTTTTGAGATAGCTCAAAAACAGCTTGATGATTGTGCCAAGATCCTAAACCTAGATCCTGGTGTGCATGAGTTCCTCCGCCACCCCAGGCGAGAGTTCCACGTATCGATTCCCGTGCGCATGGATGACGGCAGCATAAAGATCTTCCAGGGATACAGGGTTCAGTATAACGATGCTCTGGGCCCCTGCAAGGGCGGCATAAGATACCATCCGGATGAGACCATCGATACCGTGAGAGCTCTAGCCGCCTGGATGACCTGGAAGACCTCCCTTCTCGGCCTGCCCCTGGGCGGAGGCAAAGGTGGAGTGATCTGCAATCCCAAGGAGCTCTCCACCGGGGAGCAGGAGAGGCTCTGCCGGGGCTATGTGGATATGGTCTGGCAGAACATCGGACCGGAGAGGGACGTTCCTGCGCCGGACGTCTACACCACTCCCCAGATGATGGCCTGGATGATGGATGAGTACTCAAAATTGACCGGCTCGAACAACTTCGGTTGCATCACCGGCAAGCCTCTGTGCGTGGGCGGCTCCTGTGGCAGAAGCGATGCCACTGCCCGGGGAGGCATGTATGCTCTGAGGGAGGCGGCAAGGGAATTAGGAATTGATCTCTCCCGGGCTACAATTGCCGTTCAAGGGTACGGCAATGCCGGCAGCTATGCTCACAGCCTGGCCAAGGAGCTTTTCGGCAGCAAGGTTGTCGCGGTGAGCGACTCCAAGGGCGGCGCATTCAATCCGGCAGGAATAGAGCCCGCTGAGGCAGCAAGCGTCAAGGCGGAGACTTCCACGGTGGCCAACATGCCCGATGCCAAGAGGATAAGCAATGAGGAGCTCCTGGAGCTCAATGTGGACATTCTCATTGCCGCCGCTCTGGAAAACGTGATCACCAAGGAGAATGCTGGAAATATCAAGGCCAGGATCATTCTGGAGCTGGCCAATGGTCCCACCACACCGGAGGCAGATGAGATCCTCTTCAATAACAAGGTGCATGTCATCCCCGACTTCCTGGCCAATGCCGGCGGAGTCACCGTCTCCTACTTTGAGATGGTGCAGAACATCATGCGCTACTGCTGGTCATTCGAAGAGGTCTATCAGAGGCTGGACGAGAGGATGACCATGGCCTATCAGGGAGTATTGGCCGCCTCCAGACAGTACAATATCAACATGCGTCAGGCAGCCTACACCGTGGCCGTGGCCAGGGTGGTCGATGCCATGAAGACCCGCGGCTGGGTTTAGAGGAGAGACGAGCCTCCCTCTAAAGGGTCAGATAAGCAGCTAAAAATAGGTCCTTTGCATCCTCCGAGCAAGAAGCCCGGAATGATTGCAGAGGCCTTTGATCTTTATTTTGTCATCATTTGGTCTTTTGATCTTTGTTGGACTGGGAATTTGTCTTTTTGCAAGGGATAGAGATTTCCTTGGATGAGTTTTGCTCTCTTTATAGGAGGGTTGGGCAAAGTCGATATCTAACGAGGTAGGAGGAAAATTGGCCGTAATGGTTGTGGTCGACTTTTGCCCGCTAATTGCTCGTCATTCAACGATATAAATGTATGGTGCAAAATCCCCGGTGTTAGGGGGCCTCGTTGGCTGCGGCGACGTCCACTGAAAAGCAGCCTGCTTGGATTACTATGGCCTTAATCCCATCTGGATCCGAGAAATAAAATAAAACAATGCGCCCTTACATATAAATGGGAACTTCCCATTTGTTCTGCTTATCCTTTGGAGCATTTAAGCTATCTTCCCGGCCAGTGGACTTTTCTGATCTTCGGCGATGGGCCAGAGCGGATCATGAAACCTTTATCCCTCTCAAGCAGCCCTACAGAAGACCATCTGGAGGTCACAAAAAAGCTGGCCGGCCTGAGGTTCTCAGAGCTTGTAGACGATTTGGAGGTTGGAGACACACTTTCACTGGACGGGCCTTATGGGAGCTTCTCCGAGTCAAATTAAGCGCGAGCATTTCAGCGGGTACAAGAGACCGAACGCGGGAGAAGAGCTGGTGGGATAGAATCTATTTTATCTTTTCCCTTCCTCCTTCTTCTCCCTTATCCAGGAATTAATCACCCGGTCCGACCTCTGCAGGGCCTCGTGGGTCCCGCCATAATGAAGGGCCGCCTCTCTCATCATCTGCTTGAAGCCCTCCATATCTCCGGAATCCGTTTTTTCGCACAGCCGCATGCACTCCGCCACAAAGGCCTGCCGGGCAGCAGCCGCTTTGGGATTCATCTGAATGGAGGCATAAAGCTCAGGATTCTGGTCCAGGATTCTGCCCACAAAGTCGATCATTATCTCATAAACCGGAGACATGAACCGGTGCGACCTTTGCACATCAAAATCCAGAGCCTTCAGTGCCGCCCCGATGCTGATATAGGCGAAGTGGGTGAGCGCCTGCACCACGGCCATGGTCTTGTCATGCTCTTCTGCCTCCAGAATTTCGATCCTGGCTCCATCCGATTCGAAGAGGGACTTGATCACTCCAAGCCACTTTCCCGTCTTCCCCTCCACCGGGGTGAAGATGATCGTCTGGCCAAAGAGAGATGGCATGGTGGGCCCGAACATGGGATGAGTGCCCAGTGCTTCTACACCCTTGGGAGCATAAGTCTTCATCGCTCTCACCGGCCCGGACTTGACCGAGGTCACATCCATGATCAGGCTGCCTGAATGCATGCGTGGGGCAACCTGACGTATCACTTCCACCGTCTTCTCGATGAGCACGCTCACTAAGACCACATCGCTCTCTTCCACCTCAGCCATCATATCATGGGCATAGCGCACTCCCAGACGTTCGGCTACCTCTACCTTCCCGCTCGGCCCCCAGATGGCCACCTCCCATCCTTTTGATTTGAAATAGCGAGCAAACCAGGACCCCGTCTCCCCAGTTCCGCCCAATATCAGTATGCGCGCCATCTTCCCTCCCCCATCCTAGATCTCCTTATCTTCATCACCTGCTCTTCCTCTGCCTTCGCTCCTCCAGGCTCTCCCTGACCGCCCTCTCCATCACATCTGCTGGAGCCTTCCTGCCCGTCCAGATCTCAAAGGCCCTTGCCCCCTGATAGACCAGCATCATCACTCCATCGATGGCCGCTGCACCAATGGACCGAGCATCCCAAAGAAGCTCCGTCTCCCGGTTATACACGATATCAAAGACGACATGGTGGCTCTTTAAGAGACGGCCATCGATTATCCTCCCGTCCCCCTCTCTCATCCCCACCGAGGTAGCATTGATGATAACATCCGCCTGGCCGACCAGGCGTTCCAGATCACACAGGCAGTAGCCTATGCCGCCCACAGAGGCAGCCAGCTCATGAGCCCTCTGGAGGTTCCGATTCGCTATGGAGACCTCCGCTCCCTCCCGATCCAGAGCATAAGCTATCGCCCTTGCCGCTCCTCCCGCGCCAATCAATAGAACCCGGCTGCCTTTGACCTTGACCCCGGCATCCTGCAGAGCCAATAGAGCCCCCCAACCATCGGTATTATAGCCCTGGATTCGGTTCTTTCCTTTCTCTTCCCCCGCCTCTCCAGAAAAGGATATGGTGTTCACCGCTCCAATCGCTCTGGCCAGATCATCCGCCTCCAGAAAATCCAGGCTCAAAGCCTCCTCCTTGAGAGGAATGGTCAAATTCAGCCCGCCAAATCCCATAGCGTCTGCTCCAATGACTGCATCTTTAAGCCTGGACCGGCTGACGCGAAAGGCATGATAACATCCATCCATGCCCAGGGCCCGAAAGGCGGCATTCTGCATGGCTGGAGAGAGGCTGTGCTCGATTGGATCGCCAAAGATTCCGAAGATCTTCATTTTTTCATGTGCTCCTATGATCCAGATTCTCGGCCTGAATTATTAACAGGGTAATTTTGATGCTCTAGAGGATATTCCAGATATGCAGCATGTACCAGGCAACTCCTCCCGCAATGGCTCCAAAGGCAGTAGCTGTCAGGTTCACCCCGTTATTGCTCAGGGTGTCCCGGCTCTGCAGGGTCGCTCCCAGTAAGCTGTCGAAGTTGGTGCCCAGGAATCCAGCAGCTGCCCCGATAACGATTCCTAAGAGTCCAGTCATCCCGCTTATCGCGGCCAAAATGCCGATGATCAGTGCGCCGAGCAGCGATGCCCCCTCGCCAAGCAGCGTCACCCCTCCATCGACACCCGGCTCAGTCTCCTTAAGAGTGGTAATCATCCTGGGCTTGGAGCTGCTGGTCTCTCCGATCTCGCTGGCCAGGGTATCGCCATTGGCCGTGGCCACAGATCCGATGAAGGCGTATACGAACAGGTCATTTCCGTAGATACCATAGAATACTGCCATGGCCAGCGGTACCAGGCTGTTGCTAAAGACGTTCTTGTAGCCTCGCGCTCCTCCATGTGACTGGGCTATCCCTAGCTTCTCCTTTTTAGCATATCCGTAACGAGTGAACCCGCCACCCATCAGATAGAAGATCAAGAGAAGCAAAAACCAGCTCAAGCCAGCGAAGATTATAACCAGAAAACCGACTATGGTCTCGCTGATCACGGCAGATGCGTCTGCCGCCTTAGCCCAGTAAGCGCCCACTCCTAAAATGAGGGCGAAAAGGCATATGAGTATGATTGTATGCAGCTCCGGGAATGGATAGCGGAAGGAGAAAAGCCACATCACCATGGCGGTTCCGAAGGGAACGGCAAAGTCTCTCATCCTGGATGCCTGATTTAGAAATGTGCCGGAAAGACCACCCAGGACAGCTAGGAACATAGCGCTCTCCTTGGGAATAGTACCCGCGGAGATCCAGATCGCGAGGGGATAGCCCAAAGCTACAGTGATGAGAAGATGAGCTATGCTTCCTGTTAAGGAACTAAACCTCAGATAGCCCAATGAGGCAAAGGTGGAGGCCACAAAAGAGATAGCAATAACATACAAAGGAAGATCGATGCTCATCTGGGCGAGAACAGGCCTAATGATCAGGAGAAAACCCAGGGTTGCCGCAAGCAAACGGGTGCTCTTCTCCATAAAAAAAGCCGCCGCCAGAGCGATTACTGTGAACGGCCAGGCATAAGGCAGAAGCAATGCCATAAGTCCTATGGCCAGCCTGGCGGCGTTCTCGCGGTTCATGCAGTACAAATCAATTTCATCGCAAAAATACTTTGCCTATGGAAAACCAGTGATGAATTGATGATTCACCGCCTGTATGAAAAGCTCCTAGAGATGCGCATATCCAAGGCCAATCTCCCTGGCTGCATTGCCGTAGTCCTCAGCTCAGGGGATCTATTTGATGTGGGCCTGGATAAGCTGAGGGATATCATCGAGTGGAGCAGATCGATGGGTCTTGCTTCACTCGTCCTTTACATCAATGATAACGAGCCCACCCTCTGCCAGAAGATCGCAGACACCCTGCGGAGCTCTCCCGCTCAAATCTCTCTGCACACAGCAGATGCAGATCTGCTTACAGGTTCCGGCGGGAGGATGAGGGTTGCCGTCTCTTTAGGATATGGGGGCAAAAGAGAGGTGACTGAGGCTTTCCGAGATCTGCTCAGTGAGGTGGAAGAGGGAAGGCTGATTCCTGAGGATATAGATGAAAAGGCAATAGAATCCCGTCTTCGCTTCAGCCAGAAGCCAGATCTGGTGATAAGGGCGGGAGGAAAGCAGCTGAGCGACTTCATGATCTGGCAGGCGGCCTATTCAGAGCTTTATTTCACCGATGTCAACTGGCTAAGGCTGCGCAAGATAGATTTTCTCCGTGCCATCAGAGATTATCAGGGGCGAGAGAGGCGCTTCGGCCGCTGATCATTTATTTTCCCGCCTGGGAATATCCTTTGAGGCGAGAATGCAGAGAAATCGGGCAGGGATTATCTCTGATATAACGATATCATCGTTTACAGTCATCATCTTCACCCCTGCCTCTCTGGCCGGGGCGGCATCCACCTGGATTACCTTCGGATTCCCAGTGCGGTAGCCTGCCACCTCCCAGGCCTTATTTGGGGTGGTTGATAGATGGACATACCTCTGGGACGCGGACTTGAGGCCGATCTCCAGGATCCTGTCTGCCTCCTCCTCGCTCGCTCCGTAATATAGCCTGGGAAGATGGCATTCCGGATGGTCCAGTTCTATGTCCATAGAGTGACCGTATCTGGCCCTGATCCTCTGATTTGAGATCTCATATCTCTGCTTGGGATCGGATTGAGCAAGGGCGATAACCATCTCTTTGCTCGCCCAGCGATGTCTTTTTTGAACCACCTCTCCCAGCTTTGAGAGGTCAACCCAGCCTCGAGAGTCCATCTCCAGGCCCAGATCAAGGGGAAAATGCCGAAGGCCCCCCGCTACCAGTCTGCCTAGCTGCTCCGTCCTGGCCTCATCCAGAATGAGCTGACCGGCAAGTCCGCACTCACAATGCTCTCCTCTGAAAAATCCGTGCTGAGGGCAACGCTTGATCATCAGTAGACCTCCTCTGTCATCATGAATAGCCTTTCGCATAGATATAGCTGACTGCTCCCTGTTAAAAATTTCAATCGGAAAAATCAAAGACCTGCATTTCAGGAAGCAAAGCCTCAAATATGTCCGTTTTGAATAAACTATTATGCCCGGTTCGAAGGATGTCGAGAAGAGAATATGCCGGATGCTCGATATGAATGAAGAGGAGCTGATGGCCGAGCTGGAAAGTTCTTTTATTTTGTCTGATGACTGCGATGAGAGGATCAAAACCAGCTTGGAAGAGATGATGCAAGAAGTGGACAGGCTCCTATTGAAGATCGATCAGCTGGAAGAGGACGAGTCTGAGATCAGCAACTGGGAATCAAATCAGGAGTGAATGCATTTGGACTCTCTTCCCGATATTCAAGCCTGCGAGCCAGATTTTCCTTTCAATCTAACCAGGGTGGGTGTTACCGGCGTCAAGAAGCTGATTAAAGTCGAGAGAGGGAGCGACGAGAGGCCAGTGGTCCTGATTTCCAATTTCGAGGTGTTCGTCGACCTTCCATCCGACCGCAAGGGTGCCAACCTCTCCCGGAACTTCGAGGCCATAGATGAGGTTCTCGAGGATGCCATAAACCGGCCGGTTTATGAGATCGAGGAGCTGTGCGGCGAGATCGCCAAGAGGCTTCTTGCCCGGCATGAGTATGCAACCAGGGCAGAGGTGAAGATGAAGAGCGAGTACATTGTTCGCAGACAGACGCCCTTCACAAAGGTCACCTGCCAGGAGGTAGTGGACATATTTGCGGAGGCGGTGGCAAGAGCAGGTCCAACCGGATGTCTGAGAAAGACGGTAGGTGCAGAGGTCATGGGGATGACTGCATGTCCCTGTGCTCAGGAGATCATGAAAGATCAGGCTCGGGGTGAGCTGATCAAAGCCGGCCTATCCGAAGAGGTCGCTTTAGATGTTTTGAGCCGATTGCCTGTGGCCACCCATAACCAGCGAGGCAGAGGCAGCATCTCTGTAGAGGTGCGCGACAGGCGTTGCGTCTCTATTGACAGGATCATCAAGATCATCGAGGAGTCCATGAGCTCCAAGGTTTATGGCCTGCTCAAAAGGCCTGACGAGGCCTTAGTGGTGAGCCAGGCGCACAGCAATCCCAAGTTCGTAGAGGACTGCGTCAGGACTATGGCTCAGAAGACGGTGGAGGCTTTCAGCGATCTGCCGGATGATGCTGCAGTGACGCTGAAACAGATCAATGAGGAGAGCATCCATCAGCATAATGCTTTCGCTGAGAGGACTGCCACCATGGGCGAGCTGCGAGCAGAGCTGGCCTGCCTGAAGGTTTAAATGCCTTTGAGTTGATTAATATGGAAATTGACAAGATCGCCGGCCCCCTTCGCAAGGTGCTGCGAGAGAGGGAGATCATCGCTCGATGTGAGCTATTGCTTCGTACCTATGATATCGTCAGGACAGCGGATTTGAGCGAGGAGGAGCGAGAAGAGCTGCAAAAGACCGTAGGCAAGAAGATAGCTCCCGGCATATTTGTTAGCATTATGAGCAAGGAGCCAGCGTTTTTCGATCTGCCAAGGCTGGATACCTTCACCCAGATGGATGGGCGGATATTCCACTTCCTGCATACAAAAAAGTACAGCAAGCAGGACTTCGCCGAGGCCAACCGCAAATTCCTCAATTCAATGCCCGAGCTGAGGAGGATCATGTATCAGAGCCTGAAGGATCTCCTGGCGGAGTTCATGAGCGATGCAGGATACAGACTGACCTCAGAGGAAACTGGGGAGATGGTGTTCAGCACGCCGGAGAGGAAGGTCAGGGCCTTTGTGGCAACGAGCGTGAGGTCGCTGGATATAGATAAGTGCCGGGGAGAGCAGGGCGAGGATGTGGTGGCCCTGGTGCCCAGCGGAGAGAATTTGGAGCCTTTTGTGCAGTTCTACCAGGAGAATGGCCCAGAGGCAGAGGAAAGAGAGATTCAGATATGGGTGACCAACATGGAGAAGGGCAGCATAGACCCCTTTGTGGGTTATACCATGGACCTGGATATCTACAATCAATTTGAAAATCCGCGCCTGGCGGAGATGGTGAGAAGCAACTGGAGCCGGAGAAAGTAGTTCTAATTCGATTAAATTGAATGACTGAATATTATTATAAACTGATTGACTCCGATACTCGCTTCTAAAGCAAGTATTAAATAGAATAAACGCGCTAAAATCTGCAAGCAACAGATCAAAAGTTGATCGGGAGTGGGGTACAATGAAGGGAATAATTAGGCATTTTCTATTGGCAATGGCGGTGTTCTTGATCACTACGAGTATCTCCCTTGCTCTTGTAGGCGATGTGGATGAATCTGATCTTTACATGCAGTCGGACCAAGGCCTGTCAGGCACCGCCTCAGAGAATAGCGGTGGGCGATCGGCAAGCATAGAAGGAACTGGCCCGGTTGGAGCTTATATTCCTTATCAAGGGAGCTCATCAACCCAGTCGCCATATCAGAAAGGCTATGCCGAAGGCTTTGCAGAGCCGTCGGAGTCTTCATCCGTTTCTGCTACTTCATCATCGCAAGGATCGTTATATCAAGCGCCATGGATTGGCGGACCGGTCGAGGATCGGATGACTGCCGAATCGCTCGGATTCTCTATCCCCAAGGCGGAGAGCTTTTCGCCTGATGAAAGCCTGAACTTCGTATCACATCCAATTCCTACGATGACTGCAGGTGACGCTTATGGTCAGGATGGTTCAGCTATGCTGGGCTTCATGGCCGGCTCAGGGATCAGCAAGGCAACCAGCTCCAATGTGGGCTCGACCGGGTGGTACTATCCGGGCCTGGTCACATCTTCAAACCGGTTCTATGTTCAGACCGCTTCCGGTCTGGCAACAGTGGCTGGTTGCAGCTACAGAGGATACCTGCCCCTGTGGGCAGAGATCAAGTCGAAGGGGTATTTCTTCGTCTACGAGTGGTATCCGAAGACGTCCACCCCACTGGTCAGATCGTGGGGCTGGTCAGTTCCGGGCTGCAAGAAGGGCTGGTTTACCGGCGATGTTCCCGGCTGGCATGTAATAAGCTACTGCTGCGGTGCCTGGTCCAACTATATCTATATCTATGTCTATCCTTCAATGTACAGCTCAATCCCGTCTTCATCATCGTCCGGCTATCTGGCAGGCGACGGATCTGCCATTCAGCCCACGATGCCATCTGCCCTGCCATCTGCCGGGCAGTCACCCATCCAGCCATCCATGCAGCCATCATTGCCTGCTGGAGCGCCAACACCGCCTGACATCTATTCCGAGAATATTGCCCTTCCCAATTACAGCTTGTATCGGCCAGCCACCGGTCAGACTGGAAAGACTCTTGCCACGCCCACCGCTGGTGGCAGCACATCTGCCCAGACCACAACCTCCTTCACCACATCCACTCTGATAACCGAAGGAGTCTACGGAAACTGTCCTTATGTGGACGATAGCGGCCGCTGCCAGGAAAATATGATCTCAAAAGGCCCTGATGGGCCGAGCAATTACGCCTCCCACAGCAGCAAAGCAGTATTTCCAAAGCCATCCAAATGTAGATGCAATGAGTACTATGTCCTCAATTGCAATGACGATATAGATACCGTAGCGGGCGTATATTGCGGTGACTGGCTACCCCTCTGGTCCAAGACAAGCCGTTCTGGAGAGTACTGGTCCTATGAGTGGAAGATATGCCATACTGGTGGCAATGGCTGCAATCCCGAGGTCAAAAACTTCGGCTACAAGACGTCTGGCTGGTACCAGACCTGGTTTAGGGGAAGCGAGCCAGGCTGGCATATACTGAGCTACTACTGCAATGATTGGTCCAATTACATCTACGTCTACGTCTGGCCAGCAGATTAGTCTTTCATTGCTCTATCGGGCTGGCCGGCAATCCTTGGCCAGGCCGGCTCGAAATGGCATTTGAATAAGATCATTTCAGGATCTTTATGGCCTCATCAGCGTTCTTGCCTTTGTTTACTATGGCCGCTATAGCCCGGGTCATCTTCACCGGATCTTTATGCTGGAAGACGTTCCTGCCTATGGCCACTCCGCGCGCGCCAGCCTGTAGCGCTCCTTCGATCATCTTCAAGAACTCCATGTCTGTCTCGGTCTTGGGACCGCCTGCTATGACCACTGGCACCGGGCAGCCCTTGACCACCTTACGGAAGCTGTCGGGATCGCCAGTGTAGTTGGTCTTGATGATGTCCGCTCCCAGCTCCGCTCCCGCCCGGGCAGCGTGGGCTACCACTTCCACATCATTGGGATTGGCTATGTTCTTGCCCCGAGGGTACATCATGGCCACCAGCGGCATGCCCCAGAAGTCGCAGCGCTCGCTAACGCATCCCAGGATGCTCAGCTGATCGGACTCGGTCTCAGAGCCGATATTGATATGAACGGATACAGCATCAGCGCCCATCTTGAGGCACTCTTCCACCAGGCAGACCTGGACTTTGTTGTTGGGATCAGGACCTAAGGAGGTGGAGGCACTCATGTGCACAATCAGTCCCACATCCTGGCCGTAGCCGCGATGACCGTGCCTGACCATTCCCTTCTGCTGCAGCACGGCATTGGCTCCGCCCTTGGCCACCTTGTTCACCATCTCCGGGAGGTCGACCAGGCCCTGGATGGGGCCTACAGATATGCCATGGTCCAGTGGAATGATGACTGTGTTCCCGCTGTCTCTATCCATTATCCTCTCAATTCTGACTCTCTTGCCAATCTCACTCAAATCCAATCACCTAATCATGCTAACACGTAGCATGCTAGCACATAACATATATAAGGATTGCGATTGGGTCAAAAAAAAGGGACTATTGAGTCGAAGCCGAACTATGCCAAATCTGAAGATATTGAATCGAAAATCTCTTTCGTTGTTTCCCAAGGAAGATCAGATCCAATTACACATACAACAGTCGCTAAAACGCCATCATAGCCATCAACTTCATATTCCTCCATGGTCATTTCTCGGCTGCCGTGAATCATATCCGATTTCTGAATGCAATGCTCAATGCCTGTTGATTGATCCCTTTCAGAGATAGGTTCATCCATCGGCTCCGAGGCGCTCATTTGATGGACTTCCAGCATAATCTGGCCTAATGTATCATCGATTATTATGTTTGCAGGTGTGATCTCATATTGAAAACGGATATCTTTTTCCTCGTGATCCATTGAGATGACACTCTCCTTCTCTATCGTATAAGAACCAATATTTTCCAGGTCCAATGAGATGGTGGCGGGACCCAATGTGATCGTCTCCCCCGACGCAATAGCTATTGCTGGTGTTGCGGCGATCAGGAATAGCATGACAAGAAAATTAGCTATCTTCATTTATGTGCCTCTTGCGAATTTTTAATTAGATTCTGATTGTCAAATATTTATAGACATGGTACAGACCCTGAAAGAGAATGCTCTAAAGAGGACAGCTCGAAAAATATATCCGAAATAATCTATGTCCCCGTAAGCTGACGGTTGCAGCCACATTTCTGCCATGAAAAGCCTGCCTTCATCACATAAACACAGGCTGGAAGCCCCGCTCTTCAGGGCGGGGAGGAAAGCCGT
>WOYI011351116.1_pt1 | contig 29235 bp, 29 predicted proteins | sample 6423411 | NCBI WGS metagenome assembly WOYI01 (sample SAMN13441803, study PRJNA592873) | oil field metagenome | biome: oil field; feature: oil-well bore; material: oil-contaminated soil; isolation source: oil-contaminated soil from oil-well borehole | place: Germany: Wietze | collected 2016-10-18 ...
CGTGCCATGAATCGAGGGCACTGTGCCGCTCACTCAATTTTGATCGGAGGTACTGACGAAAGCGGAACATATAATAGTGACTCTTCTCTGGATTGCGTCTGCCTGGAATCCATGTATCTGGCAAATACACCATGAAGGGTTTCAATTTTCTATACCCCCTTGATCAGGTTTTTATCATTTGCGAGGAGAGGAGAGACGATGAGTGCCAAAACATTGCAACAGATACAGCGGGACGGGCTTGATGTACTCGTTGAGCGGCTTGGACCAGATGATGCCATTCGTTTTCTTCAGATCTATGAGCCTGGAAGAGGTGATTGGACGAAGGAGAGGAGAGTGATACTGGAGAATGATCCAGATACAATCATCAGAAATATCCTTGAACGAAGAAAGAAGGCGGATGTAATTTAGACGTATGTTCTGCATGGAACTTCGGATCCAGAGAGCGGAGTGGCAAAGCAATACCTGGCAATGATGACGAGATAGTGTACGCAGAAGACGACCCTTCAGAAGCCTTAATACCGCAGAAATGAAATTCTATATCCCGATCTCTGCCGAGGTAGTCTAGTCCGGGAAGGCGGTGGCCTCGAAAGCCACTGGTGTTTGCACCTCGGGAGTTCAAATCTCCCCCTCGGCGTTTTAACCCTTTTCCGGACAGTCCTCTACGTGTCAACGATTGTTTACATACCTGTCATATCTGACATCATCTGCTCGTGTAGTCAGCCATACCGCTTCCCCGGAGGAGGCCTTGATCAGATATGCAGGAGAACCTCCGGACAAAACCCGATGCTCTTATAGTACCTGAGAGCAGAATAGTCAGAGTTGAGCATGACAATCCTGACACCGATGCAGGTAGATGCGCTGAATGAGCTGGGGAATATCGGATCATCCCATGCCGCCAATGCGCTCTCTGCTCTCCTGCAGCACCGGATCCAGATGACAGTCCCGGCTGTTGAGATCGTTGATCTGGCAGATATTCAAAATTATGTCACTGACGATCTCTTTGTAACAATCCTCTTTGAGATGCAGGGGGAGATCGATCATGCCGGGTACATCATCTTCTTCCTCCCACTCGAATCAGCCATCCGTATGACCAATGTGCTCCTCGGGATAGCTGAGGAGGATCGGGAATTAACTGAGATGGATGAGAGCACCCTCCAGGAAGTTGGAAACATCATGGTTTCAGCATTCCTGAATGCAAGCGCTGAGCTGCTCAGTGTCGTGATGCTCCCCTCTCCACCAAATCTCGTCATTGATATGGGGCATTCGGTGATCGAGGAGGTTCTGGCAGAACTGGCTGTCGAGGTGAACGAGGTGATCATCTTCCATACAATCCTCACCTGCGACCAGTATTCGATCAATGGGAACCTGATGATGATGCCTGCCATTGATACACTCTCAGAGATACTCACGATTATGGATCAGCTGCTGGAAGATGCTGCCTGAAGAGAGTGGAATAAGGATTTTTTCGGGAAAAAGAGAGAAAATAGGAGGGGTTGTCATCTTCAGGCCGGATTTCCGATCCGGTACTCTCCTTCCGGCACAGAGAACTCGAACCTCGCACCTTTTCCTTCCTCGCCGGTCTCGGTGATGGTGATACCCGTGATCGCAAGGATTTCACGCACCAGGAAGAGGCCGAGGCCGGTGTTCTTCCCAAAACCGCGTTTGAATATCTCCTCCTTATCATCTTCGGGGACACCTGTGCCATCATCCTCCCAGATGATTATGAGGCCGGATGATGATGGGTGGCAGGTGATCTCTATCCTGGTTGCCCCCTCAGCATACCTGAGAGCATTATCATAGAGGTTGTAGAAGACCTTCTCAAGCATCGGATCGCAATAGATCGAGACCCCTTCGCACGCAGAATGTATTGGAAGGCGCTCCTCTGTATCGATCGCCTCGATCAGGGTATCCATCGCAAACCAGGTTGGCTCCTCAATTCCAAGCTGTTCGTACTGGCGGTTGAAGACCAGGATATTCTGGATTACCATAGCTGCAGCCCTGACATGCCCGAGATATTCTGCCTGTGTCGGATCAGTCGCCATCTCTTCGGCAAACCCGAGGAAACCGTCGATGACCATGATCTTGTTGAGGATATCATGACGGGTGACGCTTGATAGGAGGTTTAACTTGGCATTTAGTTTTTCCAGGGCTTTTTCAGCCTTTTTGCGTTCCTGTACCTCCAGGAGAGCCTGATCTTTCATCTGGCGAACCGATCGGATCTCGTGATCGAGCTCGGTAACATCCTCGATGATGATCATCACACAGGGATGATCCGGATCGCTTCCCGGATACCTGATAACAGAGGTCTGCTGGACACGAAGCATCCCGTCAGCTTTTCTACAGGGTATAAATGATGTATGGAGCTGGGAAGAGAAGACTGCCGGTGGCCCACCATCCAGTACCTGATCGATCCTCACCCTGTATGAAGGAGTGTTGAGATCAGGATACAGGTCCAGAAGATTCTGTCCTGCCATCTCCTCGCCGGAATAGCCGCTCCAGTCTGCAATAGTTCTGTTCCAGAAAAGGATTATGTGTTTTCGATCAATAACACAGATCCCAACCGGCAGTGCATCCGAGAATTCTGTAAGGACAGACAGGTTTTTCTGCTGGTTCACGGCTCTTCATCCCTTGAAATCTCTCTTACCCGCTGGATAAGGGTTTCAAATGATTGAGCTCCCATAATGATGAGGATCTTCCCCTCAATATCAAGGTTTTTGATGAACATATGGGTCTCTGCAAGCAGGATCGCCTCACGGTGCTCCTGCCTGACATTCTGAATGAGGGCAGGCATATCCGCTTCACTGTATGTGGGAAGCGAATAGGTGAGCTGGCTTTTCAGCACATTGGTGATCGAGCCCATCACCCCGTTGATCAGAATATTTCCGACCTCCTTGAGTGTTTCTGCCTGAATCGAACTGAAGGGCTGCTCTGGTCTGTCCTCAGACAACTCTTCCCCGGTGATCGCATCTATGAGGATATGGGCACTTTCTGCCGGGAAGAGCGTATACGTCATTCCGGAAAATACTCCCTTAAAATCAAGAGAGATAGCAGAATAGCGCTCTGTGCCTATCTGGGAGATGATCTGCCCCGACTCTTCCTGCGAATATATGCTGATATTTGGTATCGTGAGCTCGATTGTTGATCCGGTCATCTCAGAGAGGATGCCTGCGGCTTTCCCGACACCGATATTGACCAGTTCACGGATACCATCCAGATCCGAAGCATCGATCTCCATCAGGCATCACCGGATGGTTCCAGCACCTTCCGCATTGCCGGAACAAGCTCTTCCTGTCTGAGCGGCTTATTCAGGAAACTGCGTGCCCCAAGTTTCAGGCAGAGATCCCGTGTGGCATCCTGAATATCAGAGGTGAGGACGAGAACGGGAATGGTAATTCCCTTCTCCTGTATCGCCTTTAAAAACTCTATCCCATCCATATCGGGCATCAGGAGATCAACAATGATAACGTCAGGGCTCTCCCTCTCCGCCATCTCAAGCCCGAGACGACCGTTGTCAGCTTCTATGCAGGTGAACTGTTCGTTTGTGAGAGTCTTTTTGATGATGGTGCGCTGGAAGGATGAGTCGTCGATGATCAGAATGGTTGGCATAGGCATCTGTTGAATTATACGTAATCCAATCAAGAAATAATTATGGCTTCTGGTTGCCAGAAACCACATTCTTCGGGTGGATGGATATCCAAAAATAAACATCAATCACACATCCATGATATGTGTTCTTCTCCCTGAAAGTAGGCGCTTCCTCCAGATGAGACACCCCACCCTGCCGTGATTCTGTTGATACGAAAGCAAAGAGTTTTTTAAGTTTCGCTACCTTTAGAGATACATTTAATCCTGTGTATGCCAAACAAAAGGACTCAGGATTAACAAGGATATTCCAAAGCCGGATTGCTCAAAGAAGTAGTAATTAAGGCTTTTATTGGCTGAAAGCCGATTTTTCGGCCCAGTGTATTGGGAGGAGATGGATTATGAAAGAGGGGAAAGCCTCAAAAATTGGCAACATGAAGATCGGGACGAAGATTCTGATCATCTGTCTGGCACTCGTCATCGTGCCGACGGTGCTCCTTGGCGTCATTGCATATACTAGTGCAAGTGCGGCTTTGGAAGAACAGGTAGAGACTGAATTTGAACTTCGCGTCAGTGAGAGCGCAAAACAGGCAGATGCCGTCTATACACTCACCATGGATATATTGGAAGCAGGCCTGAACGTCCTCAGATCTGAATTCCAGAGTTATGGAACACCACAGATTCAGAACGGCCAGCTGGTTCTTGTCGATTCGGCGGGCCAGGTAACTGTTGTGAATGACAACAACGCAATGGTTGATGATGTGGTGAACCAGGTCGGCGGTGCAGCAACCATCTTCCAGGTGCAGGGCAACCAGGCGATCCGGGTTGCAACAACCGTTATCGGTGCGGACGGCAGACGTGCCCTCGGAACACCGGTCTCGCAGCCGGTCTATGATGCAGTCGTTGTCCGTGGAGAGACCTTCTATGGAACCGCAAATGTCGTCGGTGTCGACTATATCACTGTGTATGAGCCGATCCGCGGTCCGGGCGGTGCGGTGATCGGTATCCTCTTCACCGGAGTCAAGGAAGATGCGACACTTGGTGTGCTCATCAATGATTTCAAGAATACAGTGATCGGTCAGGACGGGTATATCTATGTCTTCAACTCTGAAGGCACCGCAGTTCTGCACCCGACCCTTGAAGGACAGAGCCTCGCCCAGTATGATTTCGTCCAGGAGATGCTGGGGCAGAAAGAGGGTCTCATCCATTATGAGTGGGAAGGCGACGATAAGATCGAGGCATTCACCTACTATGAGCCTCTTGACTGGTACATTGCCGCAGGTGCTGACTGGGCAGACTTCACCGGGCCGATTGACGCTATCCGGAACGCGATCCTGATCATCGTGATCGGTGCGGTCATCATCGGTGGGGCAATTGCAGTCCTCTTCGGGCGCAGCATCGCACGCAGGATGGGTGACCTCGTCATGCTCGGCAGGCGTGTTCAGGACGGAGATCTCTCCGGTACCATGCAGACCGATGGAAGCGGGGACGAGATCGGCCAGGTGGCAGGCGCATTCAGTGGCGTTGTCTCGACGATCCAGCAGTTCGGCTCCGAGATGAACATGATAAGTGCCGCTGCCAGTGATGGGAAGCTGGATGTCAGGGGTGACCAGGCGAAGTTCAAGGGCGATTATGCCCTGATGATCAATGGCGTCAATGACATCCTTGATGCAGTCATCGGGCCACTCAATGTGGCAGCAGAATATGTCGACCGGATCAGTAACGGCGATATCCCCGAGAAGATTACAGACGAATATAAAGGCGATTTCAACGAGATCAAGAACAACCTCAACAAGTGCATTGATGCTGTGAACCTCCTTGTCGATGATGCGAACATGCTTGCAAATGATGCAGTTGAGGGAAAACTTGATACCCGTGCTGATGCTGGAAAACATGAGGGCGACTTCAGACTCGTCATTGAGGGAGTAAATAACATTCTGGATGCTGTTGTTAAACCCATCAAAGGTATGGGCGGGGCAATGAACAAGATCAGCAATGGAAATATCCCTGGGAAGATCACCCGTGAGTTCAAAGGTGAATACAATGAACTGAAGAATAGCGTGAACAGGTGTATCGATGCAATCAACATGCTTATCGATGACGCAAACGTGCTTGCCGGGGCTGCAGTTGAAGGAAAGCTCGCCACCCGTGCTGATGCATCAAAGCACCAGGGAGACTACCGTAAAGTCATTGACGGGTTGAACAACACCCTTGATGCGGTTGTCCAGCCGGTAAACGAGGTGATCCGTGTTGCTGACTCTTATGCAAACGCTGACTTCAGCACCAGGTTCTCAGACGATGTCGCTGCAAAAGGCGATATGGAGAGACTGAAGAATGCACTGAACAATGTCTCCACCCAGATCTCACAATCAATCGGTGAAGTGAACCGGATGATGGGAGAGCTCGCTGCCATATCAGAAGAGGCGAACGCCAGCATTGAGGAGGTCTCTTCCGGCGCACAGCAGATCGCAAAGAATACCGGCCATGTGAGCGAGAACTCAGAGAAGGCAAACAATGGTGTCGTGCAGGTGCTCAGAGCGATGGAGGATCTCTCGGCCGCAGTAGAGGAAGTCACCTCGAATTCTGAATCTGTTGCCTCAATGGCAAGAAACGCAAACGACCAGTCGAGGGAAGGTGCGAAACTTGCTGCAGCCGCTGAGCAGGGTATCGGGGAGATCAGCCAGTCTGCTGGCGATGTTGACAAGATTATCAAAGGCATCAACGAGCAGATGGACCAGATCGGAAAGATCGTCGGACTCATTGCAGATATCTCAAACCAGACGAACCTGCTGGCACTCAATGCCGCAATCGAGGCGGCACGTGCCGGAGATGCCGGGCGTGGGTTTGCGGTTGTTGCTGCTGAAGTGAAGTCGCTTGCCCAGGAGTCCGGATCATCCGCCGAGAGTATAGCAAATATGATCGGGGAACTCCAGGTACAGGCAAAGAGGGCGGTCGAGGCGATGGGAACTGCGAATTCTGCTGTTGAAGCAGGATCTGACCAGATGGAGAAGACGATTGTCGCCTTCAATGAGATCGTCCAGTCTGTCGAGCAGATCTCCCGTGCAATTGAGGAGGTTGCCAGTGCCTCTGAAGAGCAGGCGGCAACCGTCGAGCAGATCACCGCAAGCGTCCATGAAGTGAGCAGTCTCATTGATGAGAATGCACGTGAGGCAGGAGATGCAGCAGCGGCAACCGAGGAGGCATCTGCCGGTATCGACGAGGTTGCACGGATGGTTGAGAATGTGAGCGCAGTCGCCAACAAGACACTTCAGGCGAACCAGCAGTTCAAACTGGCGAAGTAGGTGAGATGGAACCATGGCAAGTGAAGTGCACAGTGATGATAGCCAGGTGATGTCCGGATCAATCCAGGTCGTCGAGTTCATCCTCGGTGATGAGAAGTTTGCAATCGACCTCTTCGATGTCCGTGAAGTGGTGGAGTATACGCGGATCTCCGCCCTCCCCAACTCCCCTTCCTATATCAAAGGGATCATCGATCTCAGGGGCGAGATCACCACTATCATCGACTTAAAAGATCGCCTGAACATAATGAGAAAGAACGACCGGCCTGATGAAGAGTCACGGATCATCGTCCTTGACGAGAATATCACAAAGAAGAAGGTCGGAATCATGGTCGACGATGTACTCTCGGTCTCGACATTCGAGATGAACCAGGTCGACAGAACCGGTGCGGCTGATGTTGATGACGATTCAAGTATCCTCGGCATCATCAAGAAGAAGACCAAGGTGAAGGATAAGGATCTGACTGATCTGATCATCTGGATTGAGATCAAGCAGCTCCTCGGCGATATGCTGAAGATGTAGGATCGTCCTTATCCTGATGATCTGTTGGGGGATCATTCTCCTTCATCCAAACCTTCTTTCCCTATCTATATAGATCGGGATACAGGACACTCAGATGAAGATACATACGAATGAATATCTCCCCCTCCTTGTTACAGTTACAACCACGCTGTCAATCATCATCGGGTTCCTGGCGCTCAATTCAGGCGTCTATTTCATCTTTCAGAACCTCTTCTACATTCCAATCGTTATCACCTGTATCTTACTATACCAGGCATGGCCTCCCCTTCTCCATTCTTCTTTCAGCACTCTACCTCGGCATGCTCCTCCCATATGCAGGAGCCGGATACATCTTGATAGAGAAGATGACGGCCATTCCATCCGGATCAGGGATAACGGGATCGAGGTCCCGGTACAGGCACAGGAGAAGATATTTGAGCCGTTCCATATCGCCGATCAGAATTATCTGAGCCGGCAATATAGCCAACTCGGGCTCGGCCTTCCTATCGCCAAACGGTATGTTCAACTTCATGGCGGGAGGATTACCGTGGAGAGCAGACCGGGGGAGGGGAGTTCGTTTACGGTATGGATCCCGGATCAACAGCAGAAGAATACCCCATAGAAATCGTTTTATCTCCTGTACCAACACAGTATACAAACAGAACAATGGCATTCACCTACTTCTTTCGGGATCTCCAGACGCTCCAGATGATCATCGATCATATGCTCCCCTCCATCCGTGGGAGGACGCATATCAATGTCTGGAGTGCCGGGTGTGCGATGGGGCAGGAGCCCTATACAATCGCCCTTCTCCTGAAAGAGCATATGGGGCCGATGATCTTTCGGAATGTCAGGATACTTGCAAGTGACATCGATCACTCAAACCTCTTTGCAGACATAATCGAGAAAGGCAGCTATCCCTATGTGGAATTAAAACGGATTCCAGAAGAGTTCTTTACAAAGAATTTTACTCCGGATCCTGGTAATGACGACCATTTCATTATAGCTGAGGATGTCAGGAACCGGGTTACGTTTAAACGGCATGATCTCCTCACCCTGAACCCTCCCGGCAATAATTTCTCACTGATCAGCTGTAAGAATGTCCTCCTCCATTTCACAGAAGAGCAGAGGATCAACGTTATCAGGATGTTCCATGATACCCTGGTTGACGGCGGCTTCTTTTTAACCGAACAGACCCAGAAGATGCCTCCCGAGGTTGCAGATCTCTTCGAACGGGTCGTCCCGAATGCCCAGGTCTTCAGAAAACTGCCTGCCGATTCCCGTTCCTGAAAAATCAGGATAAATCATTTGTTTCCGACAAGAGAAAGAGACTCAGATCACCATGAAGATTCAAAACCTCACCGGCAATAGTAGCATGTACACCTCGAATGTGTATCTGGTCACCGGAACATGGAATGCACTTGCTGATCAGAACACGCTCATTGATGTCGGACGTGATCCATCGATCATCGAGGTGATACAGAATGCCCATACCGGTGTTGGGAAGCGGAAGCTTGACCAGGTGATACTCACCCATTCACATTATGATCATGCATCACTCCTTCCGCAGATCATAGAGAACTTCCAGCCAACGATCTATGCCTTCTCAGAAGCTCTTCCGGGCGTCAACACCTATCTGAGGGGCGGAGAGATCATACGTATCGGAGATCGCCGGGTTGAAGTTATCCATACACCAGGCCACACGCAGGACTCAATCTGCCTGTACTGCGAGGAAGAGGGCGTTCTCTTTGTAGGAGATACACCAATCATCATCAGGACATCCGGAGGCACATATGAAGAGAGGTTCTTCAATGCAGTGCGATATATTGCCACAAAAGAGGTGAAAGCGATCTATTTTGGCCATGGCAAACCGATGCTTGAGTATTGCAACAATACTCTTCAGAGTTCTCTCAGAAATATACGAAACAGCAGAGTAATCCCTGAAAAACAACCGGGCAATCCATGATGATCGGCATCCTCTCAGACACCCACGACAACCGCCCCGCCATCCGGGAGGCGATCAATCAATTCGTCTCACTGGATATCGGACTCGTCCTCCATGCAGGCGATATCACCACACCCCAATCACTTGAGATCTTCTGCGATCTTCCCTGTGAGATGATCGGGGTCTTTGGAAACTGTGACCGGCAACAGAAGCGGATCAGGGAGACAGCCATGAAATGCGGCACGATACGGGTAGAGAACCGTGTCGCCGATCTCTCGGTTGATGGGCTCAGGGTCGGGATGGTGCATGGGGATGATCCCGGATCTGTTCTGGCACTTGCTGAGGCGGCTGTATTTGATGTCATCATCTCCGGACATACCCATCGGTCGGCGATCAGGAGGTCGGGTGAGACACTCCTGATCAATCCGGGTGAAGCCTGCGGTGAACGATACGGGGAGCCAACGGTGGCGATCCTTGACACTGATACATTGGAGACAGAGGTCCTTTCTCTCTCTTTTTGATCTGCAAAAGAACACCCTATGAGCAGAGTACACTCGAACAGATACAAAAGTGATACAATTGAGCATTGCAGCAGGCAGAGACGAAAGGAGATCTAACCTGCCTCCTTGCAGAAGAGGTGAAGAGATTCTCTCTTCGTGACCTTGAGATGATGTATACCCGATTCGAGGAGAAGACACGCAATCTGCCCAAACAGTACCGGAAGGAGGGAGAAAACGTCTGCCCTGTCCGGGATGCAGCAGACGGGGTCCCCTTCGCACTCTGTCCATTCTGCCCTGCAAGGCAGAGTGATGAGCCGACGTACCCGGAGATGAGATCGGTGAGGAAGGAACGGAGACGAAAAGAGTCACTGGATAATTACCGGACCAACTACAAAGGCTGACCATAGGAAGGTTAATTACAGGCGCCCTACAAGCTCTATCACATGAAGATCGTCTCTGTTGCCGATGCGCACGCCGCACCAAACCCACATCATGTCGATGCACGTAAGATATACGATACCGAACATGCAGTAGCCGTGGTCATCACGCTCGAACCCGGTGAGGCACTGAAGAAGCACGCCACCCCGGTGGATGTCTTCTTCTATGTGCTCGAAGGAACCGGTGTTGTCGAGATCGGAGAGGAGAGGAAGGAGGTTTCGAAAGATATGCTGGTTGACAGCCCGGCAATGATCCCACACCGGTGGATGAATGAGAGCAGCGGGATCTTCAGGGTGCTTGTGGTGAAGATTCCAGGACCCACGACAGAAACAAAACTGCTCTGATCTTGTTTACCCCACTCTCACTTTTATTTCAACCTAAAAATCCTTCATAACAAGCAGTCTCCAATCGGTTCCATGGAGGGAAATGGTATCCCAGACGATATGTTTCTTCACTCCGGAGAGGCTGATGATGGCTGCTCCTTTTGGTTCGGTCATTATACGGGTGGTAAAACGCTCCACATCAGGAAAGATTTCATATCCCGGATCCGAGAAGATCATCGTCCCGACCTCCTCCGGATCGTCTGCATAGAGGACTGTGCCATCCACCTGGATCGTTCGTGCCGTATATGGCGATCCGATCTCTGCCTTCTCTGCTGCCCCGCCGAGGAGAGCTGACGGAAGAATCATCGCTGAGATGCCACCTGTGATTCTCCCCTCAGCAGTCACAACCGGGTAGGCAAGCGATACTCCGTCCTGGCCCTCAACAGTATGGAACAGTTGTGAGAGCACCGGTTTCCCCTCATCCAGTATAACACGGATATGCGGCTGGTCTGAGATATCCGCCTTAATAGCAGATGCATACTCATCCGGATAGATGCCGGTGATCCGGCCTTCAAGATCAAACGAGACAACATCAAGGACCGCTTCTGAGGTTTCAGCGACATACGTGAGCACCTCATGGGTGGACGCATTCGCAAGCCCGACAGCGCTGGCATGAGCTCCTGCAAGCAGCACCTCGTTATCGAGGGAGTTGAGCTCTGATTCCGTCTCTTCAAGGTACCGGGAGAGGAGAGCCTGCATCTTCACCTCATCTGAAAACGTGCTCTCACCCACATAGTAGATGCCTGCTCCGATCCAGTAGGTATCATCCACCATCCTGACATAGCTCACTTTCGGTTCAGGCTGCATCCCTCTCTCCGGGTTTGGATAATGGTGATAGATGAAACCGCCGCCAAGCCGGGAGAGGGCGATCTCGATGCGTGTTACATTCAGGCCCTGGTGATCGGTGAGATCGAGCATGCTCGTCCCGACAAGCTCCGGCTGGTAGGGGAGGGCAAGCGCGTTGCCACCCATATCAAGGGCATAGATATAGAGATCGCCACGGACATAGGGGCCTTCCGGATCATTGAAGGTGGCAAGCGCCTCCTCCCTCCCGGCTGCTTCTGCATAGAGGGCGGCATCGTTAACGAAATCGGCAAGGGCGGCAGTCACTTCGGGATCGGGCATCATTGTCTCGTCCGTGGAATAGAGACCTGAGCCAAGCACCCACCCATCACCGCCTTTCATCACATAGCTGGTCTTGGGTTCCACTGCAAAGTTAGCTGCGGGGTTTGCATAGAGATACGTGACAAAACCTCCCCCTGCAAGACCGGTTTCTATGATTTCCCTGATGAAATACCGCCCCTCTGCATCCTGAAGATCATAGCGGCTGGTTCCAATCTGGTCTGGTTCAAAGGGAAGGGCAAGTGTCGTCCCATCCTCTTCATAGGCGAAGATGTAGAGATCTCCTTTCACAAATGATCCATTTGGATCATTAAAAGCAAGGAGGGCAGCCTCTCTTCCATGCATGTCAGCATACTCAAATGCGGTCTGGACAAATGCCACCATCTCTTTTGGGGATACAACAGACGGCTCTTCTGGTTCAGATGCCGAAATGCAGCCAGCAGCAATCAGAAGAAGAAGGCATAGTCCGATAATAAAAAAACCCTTTTGCATAACAGAAGGTGATTCATCGGAGAGAGGAAAAAGGTTTCTTTTCTATAGAATTACCGCAGCTTCCCGGCAACCAGGATCTCCCTGCCACCTGCCCCGTACATCATCAGGATATCGCCATCGATCTGGTATGATCGGACCTCTTCAAGGAGATATAAAAAACGGCCCTCCTGCTCCATGAGACCCTCACCGGGGCAGTACATCAGGGTAGAGGCAGGCGAGCTGATGACAAGCTGATCTCCTCCTCCACGATACTCAGCAGAATAGCTGTTGCATCCGGCAGTTCCACTGACCGTGCCATCTTCTGAGAAGTGGAGGGAGACATATGCATCTGTCCGCACCATCTCACCGTCATCGCCCTCATATGCGACAAGTGTCCATGATGTCCCCGACAATCCGCCTGTTACCATGGAGCAGCCGGCGGTGACAAGAACGACTGCAAGGAGAATGGCGATTATGAAGAAACCTGATCTCATACAGGAGAGGTTGGAGGGAGAGAAGATAACCATTCACCTCTACTTGAAACCAAACCTGCCTGATCTGAGACGAGGATCAGGAACCCTGCTCCCCTGCAAGGAGACGGTCAAGCACCGACTTGCACCGCCGGAGCTCCTCTTCACCCTTCACCTGGCGGGTGACATCAAGCCCGGTGCTGATGATATGAGTGACTGCTCCGTCATCATCGCAGATAACAGAAGTCGACCAGTCAATTATTATGGGAGTCTGATCCCTGCGTGTCAATGTGCCCCATATACGTGAACCATGCCCTGTCTCAATCAGTGTTTGAATATGGGCCCGCACAGCCTTCATCATATCCGGAGAGGTAAATATCTCCCAGATATGCTTCCCGAGAACGTCTTCTTCACGGTACCCGATCAGCTCTTCTGACCTCCGGTTGAACCGGAGGATCCGACCCTTCGGATCAAGTACAAATATGGCAGCATCCACGGTGGCAAGGATCGTATCAGAGAGATCCCGCTCACACCGGACCTTCGTCTCTGCCTCCATCCATTCGATCGCAAACCCGATCTTCTCGGCAAACATGGAGAGGACCCGCTCCTTGCTCTCATAGTACTCAGGCTCCTCGTCTCTGCCGCCAAATCCCACATCAAAGGAGCCGACCTCTTCTCCATTTGAATAGATAGATCGTGAGAATACAAAGGGAAGCCCTTCTGGAACTCCACTCTCATATCTGCTGCCTGCATAGGTGATCCTGACCGCAGTCGGCCCCCATTTTGACCAGCATTTGCCAATAACCCGGACAATCTCGTTGAGAATCGTAGGGAATGTCATCGAGGAGCTGATAGTGCCGGAGAACCGCTGGATGCACTCGATCTCCTGGAACCTCCCCTCAAGCTGGTCCTTCTGCGAAAGGAGTGCAAGCTCCATCTCTTTCCGATCAGAGATGTCATTGCCAACCGACAACACGCCGATCACGTCATCCTCTTCACTGATCGCCCGGTTCGACCACCGGACCCAGACAAGGCGGCCATCTTTCGTGATATTTGCGTTTTCATTCCGCCTGTATGTATCGGTGTCGCTGCAGATCTGCTCAATCAGCTCTTTCAGATCACGGCCGGAGAGTTCCTCGGGAGGAACGATCGTTCCGAGGACATTTCTGCCGAGCACCTCTTCCTTGGAATACCCGAAGAATGTCTCGGCAAACTCATTAAAGAAGATTATATTGCCATCTTTATCAAGTTTGAGGATGATTGCATCTGCCATCTCAACGAGTTCACGGTACTGGTGCTCCCGCTCCCGGAGTTCATCAATCATCCTGACTACGTCTGTGACATCCACGATAACAATAACATAGACTGCATGATGACCCTCATCAAATGAGGGTATAATACGGATATGAAGGTGATTAAATGCTCCTCCTGTCCTCTGAAGGGCATAGTTCATTTCCGTCTCACGATCGCCAATCCTCTTGATCAGCACCGAGAGAAATTCGTGGACGGCAGGATCATGAAATGGAATAAATCTGAGATCCTGTCCAACAACTTCATTATTTGATTTTTGAAGGAGATCGAGACAGAGATCATTCATCACCAGAACCCGGAGATCCGAATCAAGAATCATAATCCGCTCATCTATCTTTGAGATGAGCGAGGTGAGAGGTACGCGGTATGCTGGGGAATAGAGCTTCGCCTTCCCAAACATCCTCATATCGACAAGCCCTGCTGCATACATGCCATCGAGATACCTGCCGGTTGAATGCTTATTTTTCCCAAGCGCCTGCGCCACTTCGGTAACACTCATCCCACCCGGGTGTTTATTGAGAAGGTCACGGATTTTGATATATTCATCCCGGAGATGTTCCATTGAGTACCTCTATTTGTTCTTAATATTTAAAAATATTTACTATAGGATACACATGAGCCAGAGATGTGTTTTGCCAAGTGTGACATATAAGAGATATTATTAAGTATAATACGAAGCAAACAGTACTACTCAAAAATTATATGGTGCAATCAATGAACCAGAACCATCACATTCGTAGAAACTGCCTCAGAGGGATTTTTATTATCTCTCTGATTCTGGCAGCCATCATCACACCGGCAGCAGCCGGCGAGAAATTCCTCTATGGCTCACCGGATCTCCGGGTCGCAATCACCGGGACAAACGAATTTTCACCGGGAGAAGAGGCAACAGTCTCATTACGGGTTGAAAATACCGGTCTCAACACAGTGAAGATTGTACGGAGCGAGATCATCAGCCGGGAAGATAACCCCAACACTGCCAAGATGGCAGTCGTTGGACTCAGGTCAGGATCAGCTCCACTGACTATCAAGACCGATGACCAGATGATCGGTGATATCGACGGAGGAGAGAGCGCCACCGCCTCATTCACTGTTCAGTTTGATGAAGATGCAAAAGGAGGGATATACACTGTTCCGGTCAGCATCGAATACACCTATCTCTCAAGCGCCGAACAGCACTCACAGGATTATATCCAGTATTTCTATGATACAAAAGTGGTTCAGGAAGAGCTTCAGATCATTGTGAAACCGGATGTCCGACTACTCGTCACCGACATCCAGACTGAAGCAATCAATGTAGGAACTGAAGGATATGTTACCATCACCGTGCAGAACATCGGATCCGAAGATGCCAGGTCCGCAACCCTCAAGATCGAGCGGAGTGGAACAAGCCCACTCATTCCCACAGATGGAAGCGCATATATCGGCGACTTCCCCGCAGGGTCAACTGTTACCCGGACATTCAAGGTTGCCGTATCAACAAATGCCGAGCCTGGCGATTACCCCCTCTCAGTCTATGCAGAGTACAAGGACAGGAACGGCCAGATAAAAACATCAGACCCACGAATCTTCGGAGTCATTACCGGCGGAAAGATTGAGTTTACTGCCATATCACCCCCGGCCGTTGTCAGTCCCGGCCAGAAGACCATCATCGATGTCGAATACAAAAATATCGGTGATGCACCAGTTTACCGGGCCACTGCACGGATATCGGCAGTCGATCCCTTCACTTCAAATGACGATACCTCATACCTCGGCGACCTTGCGCCCGGAGAGACTGCTGTTGCCCGGTACATCCTGAATGTCGATTCAGGGGCAACCGAGAAGGTGTACGGGCTCGATTCAGAGATCCGGTACCGTGATTCACTCGACAATACCCAGATCTCAAAGACGATGAAGGTGGAAGTGGAAGTTGTTCCGCGTGAAGCGACAATTCCACCAGTACTGATTGCAGTCATCCTGATTGTTGTCATCGGTGCAGGATACTGGTACTACCGGAAACGGCAGTAATCACCTTTTTTAAAGGAGACAACTGCCACCATGCAGATCTACGAAACTTTTTCAGATGCAATAAACCGTCACCCGGCACAGATAGCCGCAGCTATAGTCCTGCTCCTTTTCATCGGGCTCTATGGGATGACCATGACCCAGATGGAGACGGGTGCAGAAACCTATATCGATCCCGATACACCAAGGTATATTCTTCTCGATAAGTACCAGAGTACCTTCTCTTCAGATGCCATCATGATCCTCGTTGAGACCGAGGATGTGACAAACCCGATAATTCTCGACTATATGGCGGATCTCAAGAGAGATCTGGTGCGGGAACGGCATGTCACCAGCGTTATCGGGATCACGGATTATCTCACAAATGCCAATGGCGGGGAGATACCCACCTCGATTGCCGAGGTAGAGACCGCAAAAGAACAGATCGATCCTGCACTCTATGATCGGATGGTTCCGGCCACCTCGATGACGATCATCCAGATTACCCTTGATACGGGCCTCTCCCAGGATACCGAGTTTGAGATCGTCGACTCACTCGATACAGTCATCCGGTTGTCTGATCCCCCGCCAGGAGTTACAGTCTCGCTCACCGGCACCCCTGCCTTTGCCAAACAGATGATGGATGAGATGGGCACCTCAATGGGGAGCCTCATCGGCATTGCAATGCTCCTGATGATACTCGCAGTCGGCATCCTCTTCAGTGCCGTCCGTTACCGTTTCCTCTCTGTTGCAATCGTGGCAAGCGGCCTCATCTTCACCTTCGGGTTCATGGGACTGACCGGGATCAAGATCAATATGGTGACCATCGCCGCATTTCCTGTCCTGATCGGGATTGGGATTGATTACGCGATCCAGTTCCATTCCAGGCTTGACGAAGAGGTCAGGAACGCATCGTTACCTGAGGCCATCAGGATAACGATAACCAAATCCGGACCGTCGATCCTGCACGCAATGCTCGCCACCTCAATGGGATTCATCGCGATGTGGACATCCCCGCTTCCGATGATCCGGAGTTTTGGGGAAGTCTGTGTGATCGGTGTCGTCTGCTGTTATCTTGCGGCACTCTTCATCGTCCCGGTCTTTGCCACCCTGCTGAAGTACCAGCCAAAACCAGCCCCCGAGAAGGAAGGGCTGGCACTTGGAGACCGGTACAATCTTGGCATCGGAAAGATGGCAGGTGGCATATCCCGCTTCCCGCTGATCATCCTGGGTATATGCATACTCCTTGCTGTGGGAGGGTTCTCGGTGGACGATCAGATCATCGTCAACACCGATGAAAACTCCTTTGTTCCCCCTGATATGCCCGCAAGGGTTCAGATCGACAAGGTAACCCGTGCAATGGGACCATCATCTGCCACCCCGATCTTTGTCAGGGGCGACCGTGTGTCGGCTCTCGACTCGATCAGCTGGATGCATAATTTCCAGCAGTACCAGGAAGAAAATAACGAGCTGATCACCGGAACCAGAAGTATTGCGGACCTGGTGATCCAGTACAATGGCGGCAGACTGCCTGAGACCGATGCAGAACTGGCGATAGTTCTGGAAACAATACCACCCGAGCTCCGTGATCACTACTTAAGCGGCCATTCGATGGCACTCATTGAGATCTCCACCATCGAAATGGATCCGCAGATTATGATGTCCTTCATCGACCAGCTCCAGCAGGAACTCACCTGGAACCAGCCGCCGCCCGGGATCACCACATCGCTCACCGGGATGGGTGAGATGTTCACGGATCTGATCACCAAGATCCGGGAGACGAAGACCACCATGACCATCCTGGGATTTGGGATGATCTTTGCCTTCCTTTTCCTCGTCTACAGGAAGAGCCTGAAGGCGGCAACCCCCCTTGTTCCGATCATCCTGATCGTCGGGTGGAACAGCCTGATCATGTATGAGCTTGGGATCGACTACTCCCCAATGACCGCAACGCTTGGATCGATGACGATCGGTATCGCCTCGGAGTATACGATCCTGATTGCAGAGCGGTACTATGAGGAGCGGGAGAAGGGCTTGCTGAAGATGGATGCGATCCGCGAGAGTATCCAGAAGATCGGAACCGCGATCACCATATCCGGCCTGACAACGGTCTTTGGCTTCTCTGCACTGATCACCTCCAGCTTTGGGATCATCAGCAATTTCGGTATCCTCACGGTCATCTCAGTCGGCTTTGCGCTGATGGGGGCGATCATCGTGATGCCCGCAATCCTCTCCCTCATAGGAAACGGTGTAGAGGAGAAGGCAGAAGAGAAGACTGCTGCATAATCCCCACAACCCCCCTCTTTTTCAGATCTCCCGGATAACAGGTACATCAGAATGAGATATCCGGAGACAGGCGACACAGTCTTTGTTCATTTCATTGCACGGCTTGATGACGGGACTGTCGTAGAGGAATCTGAGGTGGATCAGCCTGTTGAAGCAGTGCTTGGTGCTGGTGCGATCAATCCCGCCTTTGATGAAGTACTGAGGGAGATGGAAGAAGGAGAGAGCCAAACGATCACCCTCCCCCCCGAGAAGGCATATGGACGATACAATAAGCGGCTCGTCTTCAGGCTGAAGCGCAAAAAGCTTGATCTCAGGGGTGATCCACATGAGGGAGATCTCGTCAGGGTCAGCCTTCCCGGCGGAAAGAATGCGCTTGTCACGATCCGTGCAATCGATGAGACAAAGGTCACCATCGATGCAAACCACCCCCATGCCGGGGAGACGATCCACTACACCCTCACGCTTGATCGGATCGTGTTCGCAGAAGAACAGGAGGAGCCAGAGCCATGAAAACAAACGAGATCTACCAGGTTGACTGTATCGAGGGGATGGAGGCGATGGAAGCAGGCTCAGTCGACCTGATCGTCACCTCGCCGCCATACAACATCGGAAAGGCCTATACCACCTATGATGACACCATCACCAGGGCCGAGTATCTGGAGTGGATGGGAGAGGTAGCAGATGCCTCTCACCGCGTCCTCTCAGAGTGCGGATCATTCTTCCTGAATATCGGGGGCACCCCGAAAGATCCCTGGATCCCAATCGATGTGGCAAATGAGTTCCGTAAGAAGGGGTATCATCTCCAGAATATGATCCACTGGATCAAATCGATCGCAATTCCACGGCCAGACATGGGATCGTACACCAATATCAACGGAGATATCGCGGTTGGCCACTATAAGCCGATCAACAGCAAGCGGTTTCACCATGATTGCCACGAGTTCATCTTCCATTTCACGAAAAACGGAGATGTGCCGCTTGACAAGCTGGCGATCGGAGTTCCATACCAGGATAAGAGCAATATCGGGAGGTGGAAGGGAGCAGGATCAGATCTCCGGGACCGGGGGAACACCTGGTTCATCCCCTACGAGACGATCAATGAGAAGCGGCCCCACCCGGCAGTCTTCCCGATCAGCCTTCCCACCCTCTGTATCAAAGACCATGGACGTGATCGATGCCGCCTTGTGCTTGACCCTTTCATGGGGATCGGAACAACTGCCATCGCCTGTATCCGGCTTGGCATAGACTATATCGGCTTTGAGATCGATCCCTCGTACCGGGAGATTGCACGTGAACGGATACGGGAGGAGAAAGGGCAGATCCGCTTCAGAGAGGAGAATACCGCTCCCTGACAGCCCTAACCACCTCGGGCAGCAGATAGATATCCACCGCCGCCATCCGCTGCCGGATCTCATCCGGAAGCATCCAGCCAAACGCCCAGGTCTCAGGCGGCAGTGGGGGGAGCTGGCCGATCAGCTCCTCCTCCGGCAGTTTTCTTAATTCCATGAGGGCTTCCCTGACCACTTCTTCTCCATCCTCACCACCAGGCACCTCGACGGTGACGGCAGCATACGTGCTCCGGATCGGCCAGCGGGGGGGCAGGAGATGCCTCAGCAGGTGGGCGAGGGTTGCGTTCTGCCGCTCCCCAAGGAATGTCCAGACAGAGATGAGCTCTCCTTCCACGAGCGGCTCCGGGATGACGCAGATCTTCTCCGCGTTGATACCATGTGGCCAGGAGTGGATCTCATCATTGATCGCCTCCTGCATCTCTTCCGGGAGCGGGAGATCTGATCCCCGCCGGGCTGCTATCCGCCCCACCGCGTGTGCGAGGAGGGGCGATACCCCCGCCCTTCCGCCGCCGGTCCAGAAGGGGCGGGGGCCCTTCCGATCAGATTGAACGACGAGGAGCCCCCGCCGTGCATCATCACGGGAGATCACCCGCCACCCCCGTCCGGCGAGGGTGAAACCTTCCTCAGCGGCGATCCCAACAAACGAAGGGTCAATCGTCCCGACCGCCTGCCCGTCCGGCGTCACTGCCCGGTATCCACCGCCTGTGGAGATGACCGAGCAGAGGGCGATCCAGTGCGAACGGGAAAGTTCAAACTCGGCTGCCGTCCCGATCACCATCAGATCCCCATCCATCGCAAGGTACCCGTTCGCAAGCAGGTGATCGAGGATCTGATCTGCGTCTTCTCTCCCAATCCCGTTAAAGGGGGAGAGTTTCAGGAGTGCTCTCTGGAGAGAACCCCGCCCCAGGCCACGCCTCTGCCTCAGGAGTACAAAGAGCTGTTGCAGAAAGACATGGCAGGGGAACCTAAGCGGCAGCAGGGGTTCTGCTTCATGGTTCCGGGCAGCCTCTATTGCCGCTGCCGCAAAGAGTGCCTCTTCACCTGAAGCGAGGATGAAGGCCATCTCCGGCGGCCTGCCCCTCCTGCCGGATCTCCCGAGCCGCTGGAGAAATGATGAGACCAAATCCGGTGCCCCGTACTGCACCACGAGATCAAGGCCCCCGATATCGATCCCGAGTTCGAGGGTGCTTGTGCAGACGATGCAGGCGGGTCCGTCACCCCGCATCGCCTCCTCTGCTTTGCTCCTGAGATCAGGCGATATGGCCGAGTGATGGACATAAGCCGGATACCCCAGTTGCAGGAGGGCGGCATGGATCTTTTCTGCTTCGTTCCTGCTTCCGGCAAAGACGAGTGCCTTTTTATTGGTGATGGCCCCTGCCAGTGACCGGATACGTCCTTCTTCCACAGGATCAATACCAAACGAAAACCGCCTCCCTGTTGAGGGGGGATCGATTACGACCAGCTGCTGTCTCCGGTTCTGGTCAGAGAACCATTCAAGGAGCTCTGTTGGGTTTCCGATCGTTGCCGAGAGGCCGATCCGCCTGATCGTCCGCCCGGATACACTATCCAGGCGGTCGAGGAGGCAGGCAAGCTGGACACCGCGATCAGATCCCATGAACGCATGCACTTCATCGACGATCACCGACCCAGGGCCGGTGAGGGCAGATCTGTATTCCGGATCCCCAAGCAGTATCTCGAGTGATTCGGGAGTGGTGAGAAGAATATGGGGGGCTTCACCATCCTTCCAGGTGCGATCAGATCGCCCGATATCACCATGCCATGCCCGCACCTCAAGGCCGAGGGGGGCCGTCATCCGGGTGATCCGATCGATCTGGTCATTGATCAATGCCTTGAGAGGGGAGATATAGAGGATTCCAACCGCCCGGGAACCTGCCTTCAGGAGATCGTCAAGCGCAGGCAGAAAGGCAGATTCGGTCTTGCCACCGGCGGTTGGTGCAATGATGATCAGGTCAGCACCGGCCAATCCGGGAGAGAGCGCTGCCTCCTGGGCGGACCGGAGATCATCCCAGCGGAGTGTTGAGGAGAGTATCTCACGGAGTGCAGGATGGAGGCGCAAATATGCGCCTTCTGGAGAAGCGAGGTATTTCTCCGTCATAGAGAGCGAGTCAGATCTTCAGACCTGTTCTGCACCCGGCGGAGGGAGGCCAAAAACCCGGATGATCAGCGAACGAAGCGTCTCCTTTGGCACTGCACCGGTGACCCGATCGATCATCTTTCCATTTGCATAGAGGATGATGGTCGGGATCGCCGTGATATTGAAATGCCGGGCAATACGCGGAGCTTCATCGGTATTGCATTTGGCAAATGCAACCATCCCTGCCATCTCATGGGAGAGTGCCTCGATAACCGGTGCAACCCGCCTGCATGGTCCGCACCAATCAGCCCAGAAATCAACAACTGCAAACCGGTTTTCGGAGATGAAGGTATTGAACGTGATCTCGCTCACCGGCACAACACCAGCGGGTGCCGCCTTCTGCTCGATCTCTGCGAGCCGCTCCTGGGCGCGTTTCTGCCGGAGGTATTCCAGTTCATCATCCATACAATCTCTTCTCTATACATTCAGATAATGGTTCGCATCAAAGAATGCGGGTGAAAGAAGTAACATGGAGGACAGGTGGGAAATCCCTGAAAGAGAAGAGAGAGACGCCTCCATCATCTTCCACAACCAGTAATTCGGTAAGGTATTTAAAGAAATAATTGGAATAATAATACTCCGAAGCGAGGTGGGGTAGTCAGGAGATCCCGACGGGCTCATAACCCGTAGATCGATGGTTCAAATCCATCCCTCGCTATCTGTTTTCATACACATAATGGGCGAGAGACACCTCTCTGATCCACACGAACAACACAAACAGATGCCTTCTCGCTATGTATCTGGCTCTTTTGAAGCAGGTGCGGCGCGGGTATCGGGGGGCGGGGCAAGCGAAAGAGCTGGCTAACAGAGCTGATAAACCCTAGCTCATCAGAGCAACCTGAAAGGCGAATACAAAGGAATCGGGGTTTTATCTGCTTCTGGCAGCCCACGTAGCATTCCCGCCCCCTCCCGCGCTGCATGTGCGGATATCCGGTTCAACCTCCCTTGCGGAGCATGTGCGGACGGGGACGGGGCGGTGGGGAAAACACCGCATCAGATCAGCGAAGAGCTAAAAAAAAAGAGATCAGAAATCCAGCCGGGTCTGGTAGGATCCGTGGATAAAGTCCACATGGCGGCATTCCGAACACTCATGGGGAATGGCTACCGGATAACACCCGGTGAGGCATCCTGTACAGAAATCTGCCATATCGATTCCTGTTGCCTCAATCAGCGCCTCAAGTGAGATATGATGGAGTGAGTCTGCGGAGATACAGGAACAGACCTCATCACTTGCCCGGTTATGTGCGATCAGCTCATTCCGTGTCGGAAGATCGACACCCAGGTAACAGGGGGCGGCAACAGGTGGAGAGCCCACCCTGAAATGAACCTCGCGGGCACCGAACTCCCGAACCAGTTCGATGATCCTTCTGGACGTTGTGCCACGGACAATTGAATCATCGACAAGCACAACCGATTTTCCTTTGATATGCCCCCGGACCGGGTTCAGTTTCATCCGTACCGCATTCTCGCGGAGCTTCTGGGTTGGCATGATAAAGGTTCGCCCGATATACCGGTTCTTGATCAGCCCTTCCTTGAACGGGATTCCCGATGCCTCAGAGTACCCGACAGCAAGCGAAGTCCCCGAATCAGGTACCGGTGAGATGATATCGGCATTCACCGGTGCTTCCTTGTGGAGCATCTCACCAACCTTTCTCCTGACATCATAGACGAGCACCCCGTCGATGACCGAGTCCGAACGTGCAAAATAGATATACTCAAAGAGGCAGAACGCGGTGTGATTTGATTTGGTGATCTGATGGCAGGATATCCCGCCGCTATCGATCGTGATCAGTTCGCCGGGCCGGAGATCACGGATGAATATTGCACCCAGAGCATCCAGTGCAACACTCTCGGATGCAACCATGTACCCGTTATCGGTCTTCCCGATACAGAGTGGCTTGATACCCAATGGATCACGGAACGCAAAGAGGGTGTCATCAAGCATGGTGATAACAGAATAAGATCCCTGCAGTTTCCTCATGCAGAGGACAACGGCATCCGTAATCGATCCGGAGAGAGTCAGTTCACGCGCGATGATTGCAGCAATCACCTCGGAGTCCGTGGTTGTAGCAAATATATGTCCCTGTTCTTCATATTCTGCAACAAGCTCGTTATTATTGACGAGATTGCCGTTATGAACAATCGAGAAGTGATGCCCCTTGAGAGAGAAGTTCAATGGCTGGGTATTTTCCGGGCGGTTCTCACCGGTTGTCGGGTACCTGACATGCCCGATCCCAACCGATCCGGGGAGTTCTTCAAGAATATCCCGGTTGAAGACCTCTGAGAGAAGACCCTGTGCCTTATGTTTAAAGAGTGTTCCGGCATCAAATGTGCTGATTCCGGCACTCTCCTGCCCCCGATGCTGAAGGGCATAGAGGGCATAATACAGGGGGAATGATACCCCGCCTGTGTCAACAATGCCGACAATGCCGCACATGATGTTAGAGCCTTAATGTGTTGCTCTCAATGGTTTCTTGCTGGTCCAGGCATACGAGCGCATCCGGGCGCTCCGTCCGAATCCACATGCTGAACAGATCTTATGGCGGGCATGGTACGAATTCCTGCCGCACCGTCTGCATACAATATGGGAATGCTTGTTGCGCAGACCCTTCGATGGAGTTCCTTTCGACATGATTAATCACCTGAATTATTCGATTGAAGGGGATATATAGATCACATTGTCACCACGGACGATCAGCGTTCCCAGTTTGACAACGCCATCATCCGTCTCTTCTTCTGCACGATCAAGAACGAGGTTCATATGAACATCATAGCCCTGGAGTATTCCACGGATTTCTCGTCCGCCTTTCAGCGAGATGAACACCGGTTCCCTGTTTAAGACCTGTTCCAGAATATCAAGCGGTCGTTTGGTCATAAAAATCCCTTTGCATCTCCCTGGAGAGTTACCATATATGCGCCCCAGTCTCACTTAAAGATAGCGCAACCAGCAGGAAATCCTTTAGTTATCTGGGAGAGGATAGTACAGGAGAATCCATCATGGCTGATATCACAATCCGGAAACGGCATGCAATTAAAAAGAGTCAGGTTGCCGGGATAAAAAAGATGCTCGAACGAGCGCTTGGAGAGGAGGCGTCACTCTTTGACACCACATCCATCGAACGTGCCGAGACCGATGCAGATCTCTCGGTCTTTCTGATTGACAAAAAACCACTCCTGATTTCACGCGATGAATGGGCTTTTCCCACCCTGAGAGGAGCGCATACCAGGCCATTTAGCTCCCGACGGATCACGGTTGATTCAGGTGCCGTCTCGTTCATGGTCAATGGCGCCGATGTGATGCGCCCCGGTGTCGTCTCGGTGACAGATGATGTCAGGATGGGCGAACCTGCGTTAATCGTTGAGGAACGGCATGGAAAGCCGCTTGCAGTTGTCATCGCACTCTATGACGCAGATGAGATTCGCGCAATGGAGAAGGGGAAGATTGCGAAGAATATCCATTATGTGGGCGACGCCATCTGGAACCTGGAGATATAAGGATACAATTAATAACTACCAATAGAAAGGATTCTACATGGGATTTCTTGATTCCATCATTGGCGGAAAGGGTGCGACCCCTAAGGAAGAGGAGTATATGGATCTCGACCTCGCTGCATATGAGGATGCAGCGGCAGGGGAGGAGCCTGCTCTGATGTATGTCAAGATTGCAACAATTAACGACCTCAAGGATACACCACGAATTAAAGACGAGGTGTACAACAACAACATTGTGATCATTGACATCCAGAAGCTCAAGCTCGACAAGATCACCTTTGAGCGGGTGATGAAGGACTTAAAAGATGTTGCACGTGATGTAAACGGAGATATCATCGGCATCGGCGATCAGCGCTATGTCGTCATTACACCAACATCGGTGAAGATTTCACGGGAGAAGATCGGTGGAGGTAACTAGGTGAAGCAGGCCCTCTCCGGCCCCTGCCCGCTCTGTGGAGAAGAGATAGAATACATTTACCAGACCGAGAATATCCCATTCTTCTCTGATATTCTCATAATGTGCGGCCTCTGTGAGGCATGCGGTTTTCGTCTGACAGATACGATGATCCTGGCAGATCGCGGGCCGATACGATACGAGTATGATGTTCAATCAGCAGAGGATCTCTCCACCCGCGTCGCCAGATCAACCTCGGCAACTATCGAGATACCGGAGCTGGGCATATCGATCAGCCCCGGCCCTGCATGCCAGGGGTTCGTCTCGAATATCGAGGGGGTCTTGGTACGGGTTGAGGATGCGATCAGAACGACCCTCCTCTCAGCCGATGATGATGAACGGCGGGCTGCACTTGACGGGATTGAAACCCTCGCTCATGCAAAAGACGGAGAGATTCCATTCACCCTGATCATCAAGGATCCTTCAGGGAACAGTGCAATACTATCAGATAAGGCGAGAAGTGCGCCATTTATTCCTGAAGAGGAGTGAGCAGGCGTGGAGACCCTCTCCGCTTTTCTCATCTGCATTCTTGCGGTAACAATCGCCACCGCGTATTTCAGAATACCTCCGTTTCCGGTCCTCTTTGGCGCTGCAATCATGTACGGCATACTTGCCGGACTTCCTTTTGAGATGGTCATCGATACTGCGAGTGCCGGTGCCGGACGGATCTTTGCGATCCTTGGTGTCGCAGTCTGGGGAGGGTCGATCATCGCCTTTTCATTGGTGAAAGGGGGAGCAATTGCGAAGATACAATCAGATCTCGCCATCATCTCACGGCGTCCGGCGGTGCATGCGGGCCTTGCCGGATGGCTCCTCGCTGTCCCGTTTATGTGCGCGATCACTCCATTCCTCGTCCTTGCACCCCTGATGAAAGGCAGAACAGCAGATGCCAAGAGGGCAGGGGCACTGCTCTCCCTCATCGCCTGTGGATCAGTCCTCTCCTTTGTCCTGATCGCACCGGCACCGGTGATGGTCACGCTCATAGAGGTATTTTCAACCGATCCCGGACTGAACCCCCTGACAATCCCCCTCTCCCTGATCCTTCTCTCCCTGATGATCGTTCTTCTTCCCGGGCGTGGGATCCGAAACGATGAGCCGCAGGAGGAAGTAAAAGAGACCATTGGAAGAGCCGCTGCATGGGCCCCCCTCATCCTGCCTGTCGCAATCATCGTAATCGGGTTCCTGTTGCCCTCTGTGGGAGCAAAAGCGATCCTGCCTGTTGCCCTCCTCGCAGGAGCGGCACTTTCGGTGCTGCTGATCACCAGAACGCTGCGTACAGAGGCGGTCGGCGATGGGACGAAACATGCAGGCGTTATCATCTTTGACCTCTGTGGTGCCGGTGCCCTCGGCGGGGTGATCGCTGCAAGTTCGTTCCCCGCAGATGCTGCCGGCCTCCTCGAAACGATCATCCCGCTTGCCATCATCCCCTTCATCCTGGCATGTTTTATCCAGACCGCACAGGGCTCCCGGCTCGTCACCGCCGTCATCACCGCGGATATCATCGCGGGAACTGCGATCCCTGACCTGATCCCGGCATCTGCACTCTTCCTGATGATCGCCGCCGGAACCATGGTGATCAGCTATGCCAGCGATCCCTTCTTCTGGCTCGTGAACAGAACAGCACAGCAGAGCGTGGCAGAGACGGTGAAGACATTCACCATCCCGCTTGCCGCTGCCGGGTGTGTGGTGTTTGGGGTTGCTGTGGCGCTGATCTGAGTAACATTCAGAGATCCCACACTCCCGACAACTTCCTTACCCATCGGTGGGTTTCATCATCACTGCAATCCGAATGTACATGAGGATCAGATGACAGACGAGACGATTCAAAGAAGATTCATCCGTTGGACTGAAGAGCGGCCGGAATTTTCACTCAGTTCCTTCTTTGCAGAGGCGACCGATCCACGGGGCCATCAACACATACTCAATGAGATCCTCCCCCTCCTCCCGGAATGCGGGTGCGAGATGGTAAAGGATGATCTGGATCTAATCATCAGGTGGAAGAACCAGGTACCCTGCCTGCCTCCGGCTTCACCTGAGGAACGGAAGGTTGAATCTCCCATACAGACTGCCATAGAATCGTTCATCACCGCAAAAACCGGAAAACCCTGGAGCGATCCTGCCACCCTGGAACGGATACGGGAGGCGGTCATCGCCCAGAAAGATACCTACTGGAAAGAAGGGGATGACCGGGTCATCAGGTACACAACCGGATACAGCATCTTCGCCTATCTCGCCTACCATTTTCCGGTCTATTACATCCAGATGCGCCATCTCCTCCGGGAACTGATGAGTGACGGCCTCCTCCCGCAGAGGATGGCGGTTCTTGATGTCGGATCCGGTCCGGGAACGGTGACGCTCGCTCTTGCCTCACTCTTACATGATATGCCGGGGTGCCGGGCAACAGTCCATGCGATCGAGCAGGCAGGCGAGTTCATCGAGGCATATAAGCAGATTGCAATACCCGGTGTAGAGACGGACAGAGGAATAACTGCACTCCCGCCATCGGCAACCGATATCACCAACCCGAAATCACCCCTCCCTGAAGGCCCCTTTGACCTGATCGTCTCTGCCAATGTGCTCAATGAGATTCATGACCCGGCAGTCCGTGAAGAGACCGTCATGCGGCTTGCCGGAAGACTCCGGGAGAACGGGACGCTCCTCATCTGCGAGCCCGCCGATCTCGCAAATGCAACCGCCCTCCGCGATCTCTCCCGTCGCCTGAAAGAACGTGGCCTTCCGATATATGCCCCCTGCAATGATATCCGGGGCGTGCCCTGCCAGGTGGAGCGGTGCTGGAGCTTCATCGCTCTTCCCGAGGTGGCACCAACCCGGCTGATGAATGCAGTGGCAGCAGGCGATGAGCCGTTCCGGTTCTATAACACCGATATCAAGACCGCATTTGCGATCCACAGAAAAGATGGGAGGAAGAAGATCCAATACCGCGTGCCACCCGGCACCAAAGCCGAACGGATATCCCGCCTCCAGCGCCATGAAGAGAAGAAGATCAATATCATCGCATCAAAGATCTCAGAGAACATCGGCGATTCCGGCACTTTCCTCTACCGGATCTGTGACGGCACCGGAAAACGAGAGACATATGCAGCCCTCCCCGCCTACCACACAACCGAAGAGAATGCAGCACTCCGGCAGGCAGCCTATGGATCGGTTCTCAGGTTCAACCGGGTGCTTGTCAGGCACCACAAAAAATACGATGCATACCACCTGCTCCTGACCAAAGAATCCTCGGTTGAGCTGATCGAAGGAGAGTTGCCGGAGGGGGAGCAGGCCGCCGTGCCTGAAGCAAGACGGGAGACAAAGAAGGCAGTGAAACGGCGGAAAGCAGAGAGTGTGAAGGCTAAAGGGAAGAAGAAGACCCGGCGATGATCGGATTGTACAGAACAGACTGACTGCACCATCTCCTCTTTTAGCGAATACATTATCTCTACAATGTCAAGTTTCAAATAGATTCTGGCGGGATCAAATAGTAAGA
>WOYI010258451.1_pt1 | contig 29231 bp, 22 predicted proteins | sample 6423411 | NCBI WGS metagenome assembly WOYI01 (sample SAMN13441803, study PRJNA592873) | oil field metagenome | biome: oil field; feature: oil-well bore; material: oil-contaminated soil; isolation source: oil-contaminated soil from oil-well borehole | place: Germany: Wietze | collected 2016-10-18 ...
CAGGTTCTTCTGGAACTTCAGGTTCTTCAGGCTCATCTGGAACAGGTTCTTCTGGAACTTCAGGTTCTTCTGGTGCAGACGGAACATCAGGAACTTCAGGCACATCCAGTACTTCAGGAGAAGGTGGAACATCAGGTTCTTCAGGAACATCAGGTTCATCTGGAACATCAGGAACAGGTTCATCTGGAACATCTGGTTCTTCAGGTTCTTCTGGAACAGGTTCATCTGGAACATCTGGTTCTTCAGGCTCGTCTGGAACAGGTTCTTCTGGAACATCTGGTTCTTCAGGTTCTTCTGGAACAGGTTCATCTGGAACTTCAGGTTCTTCAGGCTCATCTGGAACAGGTTCTTCTGGAACATCTGGTTCTTCAGGTTCATCTGGAACTTCAGGTTCTTCAGGCTCATCTGGAACAGGTTCTTCTGGAACATCTGGTTCTTCAGGTTCTTCTGGAACATCTGGTGCAGACGGAACTTCAGGAACCTCAGGTTCCGTTGGTACAAGATACGTTGAACTTTTGATAAATAATGCAACAGCTCTAACTACTGGCGATGGAAAGGCTTTTTTTAGAGTCCCCACCGGTTTTAATGGAATGAATCTTGTTTCAGTAGCTGCTCATTGTGATACTGCTTCGACAAGTGGTATTCCAACCTTCCAAATATGTAATGTAACAAACAGTGTTGATATGCTATCAACACCATTAACCATTAATGTTAATGAAAATGATAGTTCAACGGCAACAGCGGTAGTTATAGACACAGATAAAGATAATGTTACCACAGGAGACTGGTTACGAGTTGACTGTGATATTGCAGGCACAGGGACAAAATGGGTAGTAATTGAATTAGGGTTCCTGTTACCATAAGGGAATAATTAATGTATTTTAAAAAATACTATCAGTGAGGAGATAATTATGACAACAACGTATACACCTAGTTGGACAGATAATATTACAGTGTTGGCTCCATATGCAGTTATTAAAGGGGAGGCACACAGAGTTTCCGGTGCAAGTGTAGCCGGTCTTGATTTAAGGACTAAATTCGGAGCCTGGTTAAAACTGGCCATTGCCTGTGGAGGTTCGACTGCCTTAACCGCAGGAGCCGCTTTATACGCCAAAGTATATCGGTGTTTAAATGCAGATGGCGCAAACATGTTGAATGGTTCTTTATTTTTTAACGGAGTTCATACCGCTATTGGGAAAGTTCTTATCAATGGAGCGGTTGATGCTGGAGTTACTTCTATTACCTATGATGGCGCAGCAGGAACTGTGTTTGCGGTTGAGAATACAGTATGTATTTGGGGTACAGACACAATTCCCGCTGCTTCTGGCGCAGTAGCAGTAAATCACGGCACAGAATTTCTCAATCTCAGCAAAGGCGCTACATCCCCTTGTCTTTTTAATACACCAACGAAATATGAGCATCACGATAATGAGGTAATTACTTTGGCCTCTGCATGGGATATCTGGCTTCCTGGTGGTTCAGTTTATGCTTTGGTTGCTGACCATCTTTTTGATGCGGCTGGCGAAGCAATGATTTGTGCGGCTTATTTACAGTCATATGATAATAACATAGGAACATAATGAGTGATTTAATACATCCATACAGACCACCTTATCAAAAACCGCCCATTGGTGCGCAACTAAACAGAAATCACCCTCTGGCACAAGGAATGATTGGGTGCTGGATTATGAATGAACGTGCAGGCCGGCGCATAATGGATTACTCTGGTTATAATAAGCATGGCACGTTAGTTAATATGGCCAATCCGTGGAGGGAATCAGGGTTGTATTTCGGTGGTGGCAGTGTTTATGATCATGTCCAACTTCCTACTATGTTACCAAAACCACCATATACAATAATTGTCAGAATCAATCCTGTTAATTGTGGGCCTACTAATGAAGGAAATGGTCTTGTCTATCAAGGAGCTGGCTATTATGATGTTGGAACCGTTTTTAATCTTGCTAATGTCTCAGGAATAAGTAATCGTTTTAGTTTTATGAATCAGGGTGGGTCTTGGGTTGGTAGTGATGCTGATACGGTATCTCTCGGCATATTCCAGCAACTAGCTGTGAGTATAAATGCTGCTGGAATGGCGACACTCTATAACAATAAAACTGCTCTTACAACTGGTTTATCAGGGACTGGAACGCCAAGTAATAATCCGACATATCTTGGTTTTTGGTATGGCATAACTGGCGCTAGCAGATTTTTCAATGGCATCATGGATTATGTTTACATTTATAATCGTGATTTATCAGCCTTTGAGATTTCGTCACTTTATGAAAATCCATATTGTATGTTTGATGAATTATTATGGACTCAATCATGGGGAACTATTACTAGTCTAGATGATTTCATTCCTCAAATCATGTTTTTTTAACTTGATTTTTGGAGTTTTGTTTGTTGAATTATATGGTATAACAAAGGTGAATATTTACAGAGCTTTGTAAAACGGAGTTGGAAGGAGAAATGATGAAAACAGACGAGATTAAAATTGCTTATGACATGGAAGACATCGAGAGCAAAACAGAATCGGAAAAGCTAAATTTGCTACTGAAAATTGCCTTTGCAAGTCATGTGACATTGGAAACCCACAGCAAAATCTTGTTTGGGAATGGCAAGCAGGGACTGTGTGACACTGCACGGTTCAATAAGGTGGCAATCGCGGGGCTTTGGGCTGTCTTTGTTACAGCAGCCCTTGGTTTTGCAGGTGTTCTTTTTACACACTTAAGTAAGTGATGAAAAGAATTTAAAATAGGAGGAAATTATGTGGACAATTTTGAGTGGAATTTTCGGCGGTGTTCTTCGTTTAGCTCCAGAATTATTTAAGTTTCTGGATGCAAAAAACGACAGAAAACACGAATTGGACATGCAGGATAAGGCGCTGGAATTTCAGAAATTAAAAGGCGACCAGCGCCTCGATGAAATCGGGGCACAAGGTGCGGCAGATTGGAATACAGGAGCTATTAATGCATTGAAGACTGCAATCGAAGGTCAGGATAAACCGTCTGGCATTCTCTGGATTGACGGATTCTCTAAACTTATGCGGCCATTAATAACTTTTCAGTGGGTTATTTTGTTATACCCCGGTGTCATCGTAACCACTTTTGTTTTACTCATCATTAACGGTGTTCCAGTTATCGATGCCATGAGTAAAGTATTCGGCCCAGAAGAAAAGGCTCTCGTATCGTTTATTGTTGATTTTTGGTTTGTTGGAAGAGTTCTTGAAGGCGGAAGGAGACTTGCCGGTAAGTGAGTGCAATTGATATTGCTTCCGATATTGCAATAGTATTTGAAGGATTTAGGTCAAAACCATACCGTTGTCCTGCAGGTGTACCAACTATAGGATATGGAACTACTCGTTACCCCAATGGGAGAAAAGTGACTATGTCTGATTTGCCTATAGATGAGGATATTGCTCTGGTTTATCTGCACAATGAACTCCAGAAGTCAATGTCCGGGGCATTAAAATATTGCCCCATCCTTTCAACAGATGAAGGCAAACTTGCTGCTATCACAGATTTCTGCTATAATCTCGGAGTTGGTCGGCTTCAGCAATCAACATTACGCCGTCGGATCAACCAACAGAATTGGAGTTCTTGCAAAACTGAATTGTTAAGATGGGTATTTGCCGGAGGCAAAAAACTGCCTGGCTTAATAAGGCGCAGAGCTTTAGAAGCTACCTTTTTTTAAGAGGGAATTAGTAACTTTAGTATTGGGAGAGCGGGTTACAAATTATGTCAAAGGGTGTTGGGCACGGGATTAGTTCCATGGCTTGTTCCGAATAATACTTCCCCTCAAAGTATGCCCAACACCTAATGTGAAAACAGAGGGACAATAAAATACCTAGAGGGAGGAAATTATGGACAAGAGTTACGATGGAAAAAAGAATTTCAGGAAAATGTTCTGCGCATTTAAAATACAAAAGTATTTCAAATGGAAGGGGGTAACTGCAAATGTTTAATAACCTCCAAATAAATGCAACATTTAACGAACGCACTGGTTATGGAATTCACGGATCACGTTTCTTCAGCGCTTTAAGTAAACTACATGAAGAAAATAAAAAAATTACTGATTACGGAGATGTTTATATAACATTAATGGATTCTGTTTCGATACAAAATGTAAGAGAAAGACTACCCTATCCGTCCATATTGCTAAACGCATGGGAATCGACTGAGCAACCGCAATGGTTTGTCGATCAATTTAATAAATATTTTGATTATTTATGGGTGGTCAGCACATGGCAAAAAGATTGTTCTGTCGCTCAAGGCTTTCCTGAAGAAAAAGTATTTGTAATTCCTGAAGGAGTCGACCCCGATGTTTATAAACCAGGTAAATTCATCCCTCCGGACAAACCATTTACTTTCGTCCATGTGGGGCAATGGCAACCGCGGAAATCAACCATCGAAATCATTCAGGCTTTTTTAAAAGCATTCCCTAATAATCCTGATGTTCGTCTTGAATTATCTGTTGACACTTTATTCCCATCAGACACTTACAATTCTACCGAAGAGAGGTTAGACGCCAATGGCATCAATGACCCACGAATTAAAGTTATCCATTTTGAAGAGAGGAATCTTTATATCGGACGGTTACAAATGGCTCATTGTTTTGTGTCATGTGCCCGAAGTGAAGGCTGGGGATTGCCAATGATCGAAAGTTTAGCATGTGGCATTCCAACAATATTTTCAGATTGGGGAGGAACGACTGAATACCATGAAGGCGCAATCCTTGTACCTGTAAAACAACTCATCAAACCATTTGGGATATATGGCAATTGGGATGTTCCCGGCCAGTGGTGCGAACCGGATTACGAAGTTTTGGTTGAAAAAATGAAAGATGTGTATGAAAATTATTCCAAACATAAGGAAAATGCACTTAAACTTTCGGACAAAATCCGCACCAAATTCTCATGGGATGCCGCGGCTAAAAAGGCATATGATGTATTGGAAGAATTGTATAAACACTACAAACCGGTTCCAGTTCCAAATATTCCGATTACTTCTCCTTTCACTTCAGATGGGAATAAAGAATCCGACATCCATGCTTATGCGCTCAAACATGGATTCCGCATTATCTCCATGGAAAAAGAATCTTCCTGTTTCGTTATAGGTTGTTGGCCAAATTCCCAAGAAAAAATGGAAACGCTTTTAGAAACCATTACCCAGGTTAAATCCTTTGGATATCCAGTGATAATTTCCACCCATTATGCTTTTCCCCCACCCATTATGGAAATGGTTGATTACGTTATTTATGAGAAAAAGAATGTTCTCTCCGATGACTGGAGAGCAAATTATTGTCGTACCGGGCAAGATGGTCAGTTAGAAACCAAACGTTCAACTATTCCCTACCACGGAGTGGCCTGTCTCAACGCTATCCGTAATGCCGTTGATTTTTGTCATGGGAAATTTGACCGGATAAATTATCTTGAATTCGATTGTGAGGCAGATTTGGATAAATTCATCCCGATAGCCTTATCATCGGATAAACCATTTACCGGAATTAAATATGAAGGCCGTGGAATCCGTACCGATATATGGAGTGGAAAAACTGATTTCCTTTTCGCTGCCGTTCCTAAGATATCCTCGTGGGCTGAATATACTGCCGATATGGTTGATGTTGATTCCGAATATATTCTGGAGTTTTGGCTATATAAAAAGTTTCTTGAAGCCTTCGATTCATCATCCATTAACCTTATCGAATTTGAAGTAAGTAATCGTTTCGATCAGGTTGACCGGAGTTTGTGGCCTGACGATGTGTTCCAATTATCATTTTTTGATGGCGCTTTTTTGAATATAGTCGGCATATCTAATCGTGAATATAATGTGTCTTATAGTCTTCCCGATAAAAATATGTTCAGTCTTTCCCAAAAAGTGGGCATGTGGAGTCGTCCAGAACCAAAATATTATCTTCCATGGATAGTCACTGCGTCATTAAATGGTGAAGAAAAGTACCGTCACGAAATGAATCTGGAGGGGAAAAACGTCCTTATTCAGATGGGTTCCAAGGCTCTTGGCGACACAATAGCATGGATGCCTTATGTTGATGAATTCCGCAAGAAACATAATTGTCATGTAATATGTTCCGGTTGGTGGCAGGAAATATTTGATTATCCGGAAATTGAGTTTGTCAAACCCGGCGCTGAAGTAATAAATATTTACGCGGCTTATACGGTTGGATGTTTTGATGATCAATTGGATAAGAACCCGATTAACTGGAGAGATACGCCGTTACAGAAGGTAGCCGCTGATATATTAGGGTTGGAGTATGAACCTTTACGGACAAAGTTAAAAGAGAGTATATTGCCCCATGTTCCTATTAAAAAACCTTATGTCTGTTTTTCCGAATACTCCACCATGCAGAATAAGATGTGGAACCGTCCAAATGCCTGGCAGAAGGTCATTGATTATCTGGTGTCTATTGGTTATGAATGTGTGTCTGTATCCTCAGAACCTTCTCAACTCAATAATGTAACCAGACACAATGGGCAATCTATTCAGGCAACTATTGAGGACATCCGAAATTGTGAATTTTATATTGGACTAAACCATGGACCAATCTGGATTGCTACTTCTCTTGGTATTCCAGCCATAATGATTAGTGGGATTTCCGAAGAATGGAATGATTTTCCCAATCCCTACCGTATAGCTATCAACAATGAAGTATGTGGTATCGGGTGCTTCAATGATAAAACTTTTCCTATTGACAGAAATTGGGAATGGTGCCCACGCCAATCAGGAGACAAAAAGTATATCTGCACAAAAGAGATAACGGAAACCATGGTAATTGACATGATAGAAAAATTACGAAGCAATATCGCGGTTAAATCTTTTAAGGAGTAAAAATTATGCCACTTCGCAAAGGTTCGTCTAAAAAAACAGTGTCATCCAACATTTCCGAAATGATCAAAAGCGGACATTCGCGGGAGCAAGCCATAGCAGCCGCATTAGAAATGGCGCGTAAGTCTAAAGGATATGGTTTGGGAAAAAAATGGAAAAATTAAAGCGTAAAGAAGAGTTGATTGCTTCCATTCCCAAAGGTATTGATCCTCGCGCTCCGGGTTCCAATTACCTTCCCTTTGATGAGAAAATAGGGAAAGCTGAAGATTTCCTGGACACTAAAAAAGGAAGGGGAGAGATGTTTAATAAGTTAAAAAAAATTAGAGTCAAATATAATCCAACAGGAAAAGGTTATGGGTTAGGCGATATGTAAAACCTTCATTTAAAATCGGAAGAAGTGAAAGAATTTAATTTTACCTGGGAGGTCTTGAAAAATAAATGTCTGATTTAATTGCCAGCATAGGATATTTTAGCGGTATTAACAATATTGATGAGTCTGTGCGCCTTGTTCCCCAGCAAATTAACAATTCCTTTAAAACCACGTATTCTCTCAGGGAAGCAAGGAATGTTGAAATAGATAACACCTTTATGCTGGCAAGTCGCAAAGGCAGTATGTTAAAACTTTCCGGCTCTGATATCCATTCAGGGTGGTCTAATGGTAAAGTCGCTTTTTTTATCGATGGGACAGTATTGTATAAATTTAGTTGGGATGGCGCGAATTATTCATCACTATCATTGCTGACCGGTCTTGAACGAGGAGCGCGAATGTCTTATGTTGAAGTTAATGACCGGGTTTACATGACCAATGGCGCGTATATTGGATATTATAAAAACGGGCTTATGAATAATCTGGCCGCTCCTGTCACGAATTACAAAATGAGCTTGCCTCCCGGGAAGTTTATCACCTATATGAAAGGTCAACTTTTTGTGGCAAAGGGGAAGGTTTTGTACATATCGGACGCTCTTTGCGATCATTATGATATCAGAACCGGATTTAGAATTTTTAACAATAATATAACTATGTTAAAATCTATTAATGATGGAATTTATATTGCGGATGGCGACACATGGTTTTTGTCTATCGTTGATGATTCTGATTTTTTAAAGAGATTGGCAATATTGGATGTTGATTCTATTCCCTATACCGATGTTATTATAAATGGTAAAGATATCAGCGGAGGCATGCCCGAAAATTTCCTGATGTGGACATCGACAAAAGGAATATGTATTGGGGATAGTAAAGGCAATGTACTAATACCTACTCTTGACAAATATAATATGCCGGGTAAAGTTATCGGAACAGCGGTAATAAGAAATAATAATGGCAATGTTCATTACGTTGCTGCATTACAGTAAGGAATTAAAAAAGGAATTACAACAGGAATTACAATTAGTACTAAAATTAGCTCTAAAATTAGCTCTAAATTTAGTACTAAATTTAGTATTAAAATTAGCTCTAAAAAAGGAGGTTATTATGGCTATAAAATTGTCGACGGGTATGCGTAACGGGATGGTAGGCACCCAGGGAATTGCAGAGATGTTCAATGGCGGTTTTATGAAAATATACACTGGTGGACAACCGGTTTCAGCCGACTATGCTGAAACAGGAACTTTGCTGGCTACGATTGGAACAACTTCCGGAACAGGCGCAGATGATGGTCTGGTTTTCGGAACGGCGGGATCCGGAGCGATTCCCAAAAGTGCCAGTGTCTGGTCGGGAGTGGTTACCGCTGCGGGAGTTGCCGGCTGGTTCAGACTTTATGGAACCGCTGGAACAACGGGAACAAGCGCTACGGGAGTTCGTATGGATGGCAATATCGGCGTTTCAGGTTCGGATCTGGTTTTGGCCAATACGAGCTTAACCTTGAGTGCAACATTGACCATTGATACGGCAACGTTTACTCAACCTGCATCATAATTATAAGGGGAGGTTATTATGGCTTTACGATTATCCAAGGCGTTGCGGACAAAAATGCTCGAAGGAACCCAGGGGTTAAAACAACTCTTTGCCAATGGAGCAATGGATATAATGTCGGGTGCTGTTCCTTCAACTGCCGATACGGTTGAATCGGGAACACTTTTGGCAAGAATTGTTATTGGTTTTTCCACTTTTGGAAGTGATGGAACAGGTAGTGGAACTTGCGGAACGGGACTAAATTTCGGTACTGCGGCAGCCGGTGTTATTACCAAGGAATACGCAACTTGGGCAGGCACGGGAATTGCTACTGGAGAAGCCGGATGGTTCAGGTTCTATGATAAGAACATCCAAATGGGGACATTAGGAACTTCAGGAACCGATGTGCGAATGGATGGTGTTTGTGCTGAATCCGGCGGAGATCTTAACTTAGCTGATCTTACTGTTACCGCAGGGCTAACAACTACGATAGATTCGTTTACGATAACATTGCCAGCATATTAAGAAGGCATTACTATGTTAATGAATGTATCTCAATCTCAGAGTCTATATTTACAGGCTGGTTTTATTTCTATAAAGATATGGCTTGAAGGAAATGGCTCAACGTCCTATTTAGTAAATAGTGCGGGTCTCCGTCAAGGAAGCAAAGTTGTTTCTTTAAAATGTCTCGGGGCGATGAGTTTTTACGTTCCTCCTCTTGGGCGTTGGAGCGATTTAACTTCTCTCACGGGATTCACTGTTCCCGGAACTGCGATACTGGATGTATCGTTTAGGGGTGACGTTCCCGTACTCAATCTTCCTCCAGAAAAAAAGACAATAAGAACTACTCCAATTATTTCAAACACTGGAGTCATTAGTAAGGTTTACGCCAACATATCTAATGATATTTTATTTGACTGTGAATTTGAAGGGACCTTTGTTGATTCTGTTAATGGGTTTACTCCTATTGTTGTGGGGGATGTTGAGATAGAAACAAGTTCTCCTATTTTTGGAGTAGGAAGTTTAAAAATTAACGGAGATAATCCAGAAAAAGAAATTATACAACCGCAGACCATAACAGGCGTTACAATAACTGAGTGGGTTTCTGGAGAAGGCTTAACTGAGTATTTAAATTTTGCCAATGTAGAAGGAATTTTGCACCTATATTTAAGTGCTGGATTTGAAACTGGAGTAATTTTAGCAGGAAACGGAAGTCATACTATATTTAATGATTACAATAGCATAACTGTAAGTGTTGTATTTTCTGAAATTCCAAGCATACCAAACAATACTGGCTTGTCTGATTCTATCGGACTTATAAATGTTTATCCCTCAGTAACATACGATGTCGCTGCGCTATCAGATACGTTCGAGGAAAATGGGATTACGATTTCTTGTTTTTATGGTGTCGGGGAAACACGTCAACACATCGCACAAGTTTTTCAAAAAGCGGAGGGTGGTTATAATTGTAAAGTGTATATGGAAGGCCAGAACATGGGCGGTATCTTTGTTGAAGACGAAAACGTTGGCGCATTTTGGGCTCCCCGCGTTATCTCCGAGAGCGTTGCGGTCATTGTGGATGGCTACCAGATAATAAAAGGTGCTCTCTGGACTTCCAACTTTACGCCGCCCTCTCAGCCATTTACATCTATAACAACAGAGTCAACAACCAATGACATTATCGAAGCGAAGTCCACTGCAACTATTACCATTGGAACCAATCCGGCAAATGGAGATACCCTTACTGTTAAAATTGGCAACGATACAACTATTTATACTTTTGTAACACTTCCGACTGGGGAATCAAATGAAATAGTCATAGGTCCGACAACTACAATAACGGCAGCAAACATTGTAGCGACTCTTAACTCTGCCTTCGGTGCATTATTTAGTGCAACTTCAGCAGGGAATGTTGTTACAATTATTGTATACACTTCTGAGGACGTTTCTATAACCACAACCTGTAGTGGTATCACCATCGGAACGATTACCAAATCTTTTGTCTATACGACTTTCAGAAGTCCTGCAACTCTTCCCGCAATAACTTGTTCTGCCGATGGGGTCAACTGGGGAGAATTGGGCGACATCTATGTTCTTTCTTCTCTCCCGAAATTAATATTGAGTGGTTCTGGCTCACGTTCCGGGAATGTAACCGATACTTATCTTCCCTCTTTCACTTCTTCTGGACAAGTATTCGAGCCAACCGGCAGTTCCGCATCTACTGATGCAGCAAAGGAAGCACTTCTTCTTTGTGGTAATTCTTGGATGGAAACCTTTTCCTCTATGGTTATCGCTCCGGGAACATGGGATGAGATAGCGCTCCAAGCAGTGAAATGGGTTGCTGATTATATAGCCTATACTACCGATACAGGATTGGATAACTGGAAAGACCCTATCCGCACTCTTTATGATGGTTCCGGAGATTGTGAAGACGGCGCTTTCCTCACCGCTTCCTTAATCCGTAATATGGGTGTTCCTTACAGCAATATCAGGGTTTATATCGGAGAAACATCAGGAGTTGGCCATGCCTGGATAATGTATCGTAGAACTTCCGATAACCAATGGGTGTCTCTTGACTGGACTGCGGGATCAGCTTATTGGAGCGGTATAACTTCAGTTGACAATCTTACAGCGCTTTATAGCTCTGTTTTTGAAATACAGGAACAAAGTCTTAATCCGGATGATTACGCTTATGGGTTGGCGGTAGAATATATAACTTGTTCCGATGTGATTTCTCTGGCAAATGGAAGAGAATATTCTGATTCTTTATACTCGCCAACTTATTCATTAACCATTGAGGATTCTTTCCCGTCTTTATTATTTAACGCTTATAGCGGCGGATATATAACTGATAACTTTCCATCTCTATTATTTTCCGCAACCGGAGTATTGTCGCCGACATCAGCATTAAAATTATCATTTCCTGTTTTGCGTTTTTCGGCCAATGCGATTCAGAGCGCTTTGGCCGGTATAAATTTGACAAATCCGGCGCTGCGGTTCTCAGCCAGCGGAATAATTTCTTCTATAATTTCATTGAGCGCAATAGCTCCTTCCCTGATATTCAAGGCAACCGGGTTTACTGGAGATTCCGGGAAGATAATCAAATCTTTTCCATCGTTAAAATTTACAGCAACGGCTCATTGGACAGGAAACAATACAATAGATATAGATATCCCTTTCATCCTTTTTAACGCCCTGGCGCGCAATTCTGTGATTCTTGACGCTGACGGTCGGAAGGTTGCAGAAGGATTGGCTCTTTGTATGAACACTAAAAACTTTTCCATGACTGAATATGATAATTATGGATATAACAGTTTGTTTGAGTTTAACGGCAAGATATTCGGAGCAACATCCACCGGTATCCATGAATTAACCGGGGATACGGATAATAACAACCCTGTCCTGTGGCGTTTTAAAATAGGAAAAATTGACCTTGAAAAAAATATTAAAACTAAAGCAAGATATATATGGTTATCCTATCGCTCTTCCGGCGATTTAATTTTAACAATAGATGACGGCGAAAACCAATATGAATATGATGTGGAATCTTACAAGCAAATAGATAATGCTGTTCGGATTAAAATCGGAAAAGGATTAAGAAACAGGTTTGTTCAGATTGAGTTGGAGAATGTCAACGGTGCAAGTATGACATTCGATCATTTAAGGTTATTTTCAGATTTGACAAAAAAGAAAAGATAAAAATGGATTCCTTCAATAAAAAAAGAAGATATCAAGGCGACATCCCCGGAGGGAAAAGCAGGATTTACTTTAAAGATTCTATTGGTGATAATTTTATAAAAAAGATGCACCAACTTGAACTGGATGGAAATACCACGATTTCTAAAAGTTTTGGCGACTATATAAAGATATTGTATAACAAACAAGAAGGTCATAAAATTAACCCTGTGTTGGTTTACGTTGGCCCGGATAATAATTTCTCTGAATATACTTCGTCTGATATTATAAGCGGATGCGCTCGATATTGGGGAACAGTTCCTATGAAGAAATTGGATTTTACAAATAAATTATTGCTGGTTCTTCCGAGACCCAAAAGAATATTGACCGCTGATGAACTTGGAAAAATATTAAAATTCAAGTCAGGGAATAGTTGTCGTATTGCTTTGTTTTGTGGAAGCAACGTGTCTATATCAAGTCAGATATTAGCGCAACTTGGCTCTAAATTAGAATTTATAGAATATACTCCCGCGTCTCCAGGATTTAAGAATATTTCCGGATTTATTATGATGCATGGAGTAAAAACTTTATTCTGGGTTCCGGCGGAAATTAAAAGTTTTATTGGTGTAAAAAGCAATTATTGGCCAACGGCCACATTAAAGGATTTTAATGGTTTCGGTCTTTCTTATTCTGATATAACCGGCATTGTCCCGATTTTCATATATTTTATCGTTGGCGATATTCCTGAGGGATGGTTAAATTCTTATGATCATTATGTTTACAGTGAGTCTATGTTTACTGTTTCTGACCCGTTATGGACTGATATAGAATGGGGAAATGATTCATCCCCTTATCCTGCCGATTATTTTTCCTCCGGGTACACACAAAATAAAGCTGAATTAATATCATGGATCGAAGCGAATATAAGCGAACTTCCAATGTATCATTTAAATGATAATGATTGGACTCCAGGTAAAACAACCTTTGCGTATGGATTGTATAAAAATTACATAGAAACAGAAAAAACCAACGGCACATCCGGGACTTCGGGAACCAGAGGAATATTTAACGGATTTTTTGCGGCGTATGCCGATGGAGAAAAAATAATTCCTGTCGGATTTTACCCATCATGGTTAAGTAAGGCCAGTGGATTCAATCAAGATGTTGGACAAGTTTATAAAATAATGCTATTTTCATTATGGTTGCTTTATGGGAAACTTGATTTATATCCGGATATGTTTAATACGGGAAATCGTTTTACCATGCCGCTTCCTTTTACTTATGCGATTAAATACGGCGACTCATGGTTTAGTCCACCGATACAGTATTAAAGAAAATAAAGGAGAAATTTTATGCCTTATACAACAGACCTCGTTGGTTCTTATTTATCAACAATAAAAACCTTTGCCAACAGCGCTTACACAAGCACAAATCAATATCTTTCCACCATGGCTACCTACATGGCGCAAAACTTGCCCATGCAATACAATCCCGTAGGAGAAAAAATCCCCACCAATACATCCATAGAACTTGATCCTGCATTACGGTCTGAATTAGAAAGATTATCAAACAATATGAAAATGGATGAGCTTTCCGGTATAGTCGCTCCCAACGATCCCGCTATTCCCGAAAATCATCAATTTCCTGGAGCTCCATCATATACTCTTCCTTCCGTCCCGGTTATGAGAAATATTACACTTCCCGATTTTGTCGACGGGCTTATAACAATGCCGATAACATCGATACCTAACGTGTCGGTTAGTTCATTGGGTATTGATACTTTAAAAGCAACGGATATTTCTGACGGAGGATTGGCCCCGGAAGATAATCTTGCAGCCGCAATACGAGATAAACTTACGAATAATATTGTGTCCGGTGGAACAATGATTAATCCAACCGTTGAGAATGACATCTGGAATCGCGATAATGAAAGAGAGGAACAGGCATTTCAGGATCAATTGGATAAACTTACATTGCAATGGGCTAAATTAGGATGGTCATTGCCCGATGGTCTGCTTGCCGGATCCTACATCGCCGCAAATAATGAGTATATGAATAAACGCCTGGATCGTTCCCGTGAAATTTCCATTAAACAAGCGCAATTAGAGCAAGACGGAATATTTAAATCTATCGAATTAGCCAATGGATTTGAAAGAATAATATTTGAAAATTATAATCATTACGCCAATCGTGTTTTTGAAACTTCCAAAGTTGTCGCTGAACAAACGTTGCAGATTTTTAACGGGCGTATTAACGGCTATAACTATCTTCTCGAGCAATTCAAAGCTGATGTGGAAGGATATAAAGCTAAAATTCAGGCCGAATTGGGAAGAGCCACTGTTTTTAAAACAAAAGTGGAAGCTCAGGGATTGATTTCCCAAATGAATGAAAACGATATAAAGATATACACTGCCCAAATTGAGTCTTGCAAACAACTTGTGGATATATATAAAACACAGGTATCCGCTGTGGCAATTCAATACGAAGCGGAAAAATCCAGAATAGAGGCGTATAAAGCCATGGCCGAAGTATACTCTGTCAAGATAGAAGCTATTATTAAAAAATATATGGCTGGCGTGGAACAATTTAAGGCTTACATTCAGGCATATTCCGCGTCTATTGATAGATCGAACAAGATAGAAGAATTAACTTTAAAAGCAGAAATAGTCAATATGGACGCAAGGATAAAGGAATGGGAAATTCAATTAAAAGAAAAACATGATTCTGTTGTGATGCAGCTTGAAGCCATGAAGTCAGCCGCGCAGATATCCTCAAATATGGTGGCTGGAGCTCTATCCGCGATGAATGTTCAAGTTAGTCAAAGTCTTGCCGAACATTGGTCAGAAAATCAGAATTATAATTATTAAGGAAAGTAAGGAGTAATTTATGGAAAATCTTGATATTCAGATGTTAATAGACAAGGCGACGAGAATGGCAACAACTCCTATTGGAGGAGCGAGAGGAATAACATCCAGTCAGCGAAACTTAATGGGAGATGTAACAAAATTTGCCGGAGGTATTTATGATAAGCGGACAGATCAGGATGTTGCCCGGTCTGGGCAGGATATTACCCGGTCTGGGCAGAATCTGACAGCGGAAACAGAGCGCAGAGGTCAGGATTTAGCTTTGGGTCTGGGAAGAGAAAAATTGGCGTCAGATAGAGAAAAAGCAACTATGCCGTTTATGAGTGATTTTGGAACTAATAATCCCTCTCCCCCCAAAAAAGACTGGGGAAGTGTTCTCGGAGAGCATTTAAATTTATTCAGTAAATTGTGAAAAATAGGAGGATGGAATAATGGAAAAGATTACTTTCAAAAAACCATTGGGAGGATTAGGTGGAAAATTTATGGATGCTATTTTAAATCCTCCTATGCCACCTAAAGATAATCAATGGGGACTTAGTGCTAAAAATGATTTAATTAATGCAGCAAATGTTGCTAGAAATATTCCAATAAAAGCTGCTGGTAGAATCAAACAAACAGAACAAGATATTGCTACCGTTCCTCGTTTTGTTGCTGCTGCTGGATTAAATTATTTAAGTGGTGGTGGCGCTGAAGGGCTTAGGGATTTAACTGCGAAACAAATGGAAGATGCTGGCAAGAGATGGGGAATAGTGAATAATACGTTACCTGCCGTCGAGCCAAACACTACTGTAAAAAATGTTAATCAAGATAATAAAATAATTTCACCTATTCCAAGTGAAACAAAATCCACTACTCCAAGTGAAACAAAATCCACTTATTTTGATTTAAATAAAAGTCATGGCGGGGATATTTACGCCGCATTACGCGATCCCAAAGCCATCAATGACAGGCAGTTTAAAAAGTTTGTGGAACTCCACGGTGAAGAATTGCCGGGTATCGGTTTTATTGAAGACGCTAAAACCGGAAAGATATTTCGCGTTGCAGAAAAACCCGAGTCTCCTCCGGGAATGAATGTAACACAGGCCAACGCAACTACCAATATGATAAACGCGCAGGCTAACGCTAAAGCGGCGGAATTGGGATTAGCAGAAAAAAAATCTCAGAATACTGAAAAATCAGAACAAAAGAACCTGGAAAGTTTTTATAAAATTTATGGTCGTCCGATTTATAACATGGAGGGAAAGCAGGAAGGGTATAATCCTGAATTAACTGTTTGGGACGCTCTTCATGCCGGAGCTAAAGATAGAATTCCTGAAAGTGAGTTGCCTATACTTGAAAAGGTAGGATTGAAATGGAAAGATTTTTGGGATAACACGCTGGCAAACGAAAAATGGAAAAACGCCTACAAGAAAAATAAATCAGCAACAGAAAGAGCGTTAAAGGATAGCTTTAGAAATTATCTTGTTAAAAGTTACTCGTCTAATCCAGAGTAGGGAGCGGGAAATGTTTGGACTTAGTAAAGATAATGACAATGAAATAGATTTTAGTTTGCTACCTGATCCTGCGGAAATGTATCGTGCCACCGGAATAGAATCCAGCTCCAGCAATCCGATTCGTCGTTTGGTTGCCGACCCTCTGGTCGGATTAGCTAAAGGTGCGGCAGTCGGCATCCCGGAAACTGCTGTCGGCCTTTTGGATATTCCTACTATGGGATATGCCGGTAAGGTTGCCGAGACGGTTTCCCGCGGATTAGGACTTGGTGATTTTAAATCAGCCAACGAAATGTTTGATAATTTACTGACTCCCGAAACCAGAGAGGCTCAACAGAAAGTAGCTGAGGCCAAGGGTTTCTTGCCGACCATCGCCACGGCTATTCAGAATCCATCATCAATAGTCCAAACAGTTGCCGAATCCATTCCATCCATGGTTGGTGGTATGAGAATGGCCGGTGGTATAGCAAAGTTAGTCGGTAAACCTCTTGTAGAAGCCGGAGCTGCAAACCTTCCTCGTATTGCCAAAGTTGGCGGTATTGCTGAAGGCGTGATTACTGCTGGGCAGAATACTGAACAAACCAGACAGCAGACGGAAGAAGGAATACTTACTCCTTCTCAGGTTGGTATTAATGTGCTTTCAGGTGTCCTTACCGGTATGATTGGAGTGGCCGGTGGCAGGTTAGCGCAAAGATTTGGCCTGGAAGATATTGACACATTATTCACCGGTGGACGGTCTGGTATAGTTGGCGATAAAGAAAAAGGGATATTCAAGAAAGTTCTCATGGGCGCTTTCCAGGAAGGTGCACTGGAAGAGTTGCCTCAATCTATGCAGGAACAAATTGCCCAGAACCTTGCTCTTAATAAACCTATTGACGATGGCGTGTTTGAAGCTGGCGCTATGGGTATGCTGGCCGGGTTTGCTCAATCTACTGGAGCCAATATTGCCGGTTCAACCATGCAGAAGATGAAGAATGAGTTGGATCCGATTAACCAAACGATTAAAAAAATAGCGGATGAAACATTGCCTGGTGAATTGAGTGCGATTGGCGGATGGGATAATGGGAAATTAGTTGAAAATATTACGCCAACCGCTGTTTCTGAAACTCCATCAAGACTTCATCCTTCCGAGATTGATTATGGTGAAGAAATTTATACTCCGCCAGAACCTCCTCCTGAAAGTTTTTCAACTGGATTGCAGGGAATAGCAAGAGAATTGAATGTTGGACAGTTTGCGCCATTAACAGCGGAAGAAACCGGAGTTGAAAATAAAATACCTGTCGCTCCTGAAGAAAATATCCCCGCGCCTGAACAGAAGGTTGGAGTGCCCACACCCGTTAAAAATATTATCCCCGCCCCGGAATTGGGAAAACAGATTGTAGACAAAGCGGATAAAGTTCATAGACCAGTCAAACCTGAAAACGGTTCTTCTTTAGACGACTTGACTAATTCATTCAGTGAAGATATTTACAGCAAGAATGCCCTTGAGTATTTTGGCGAGGGCAATCCCTACGATAAACAAAGCATAAATCTTATTAAATCTCTCAAGAATAAACCGGATGCCGACGTTAAAATTTATCGGACTGTTGATAAAGGCGTAAAAGATTTTAATTCCGGTGATTGGGTTACAATTAATAAAAATTATGCTGTTGAACATGGTGAAGGTATAATGGGAGGTAAGTATGACATCATTGAGAAAACAGTTAAAGCGAAAAATTTAATCAGCAGTGGCGACAGCCTGCATGAGTTCGGTTATTATCCTGAGACAACCCGAAAGTCCGAGGGGAAAACCGGGAAGACGGAAGACAGTGAAAAAGTCAAAGAACCGTGGCAACAAACGAAAGATGAATTTTTCAATAAAACAAAAGAAGATATGGCAGAAGTATTCACCCCTGAATATTTAAGGGAAATGGATAAACAATATGCAGACCGTGGCGGAAGCAAGGCTCATATCGAATATATGGAAAATTCAATCAGACAAGGGCATAAAAATTATATTGAAAAAGCCCTTAAAGAAGGACTCCCCGTCCCCCAAAACGTCCTGAAAGATTATCCTGACCTTGTGTCCAAGAAGGAAGGAGAAAAGACCGGAAAAACGGAAGAATCCAAAGTCATTCCCGCTACCAAGACAGCGGAAAATAACATCACTACGCCCAAGGAGCAGAAGAAATATCTAATTGATAAAATTGATGAAGCATTAAAAGATGCGCCAAGCGCACACATATCAGCGGCTATGGAATCACCGGAATACGAAGAAGCCAAACAAAAGTATGGAACTGTTAGAATCGAAGTCCCTAATGACGGAACGTTCACAATCCTGAACACGAAAGAAAGACTTGAACAATTTAAAAAACAAACTAATAGGTTTCCCACGTCTGTAATAAAAGGCGCAGGAGAAACCAAGACGCCTATTCCGTCCAAACGGGCAACCGGAAAACGGTTAGAAATTGAGGATGTTTCTTACTACAATGAGTTCAAGCCACGAACACGGGAAGTTTTCGGAAGAAATGATGGTAAAAACTTTTACGTTAATGGCTATTTCACTGATGGCCATTATATTATTAAGACTGATAAACCAGAAAGAATTAATGTAGAAAAGCCAGAGGACAGCCCAAAGGAGTCTGACATTAGCAGACTATTTCCCGAAGATAAGGACTTAATACCAGCAAAGATAGTTGCTGAATATTATGATGGTAGCGAAAGTGTTGGCGCAAGGGCGCATGTAATCGGAGATGAGATAGAAGCAGTTACCAATGCTCACCAAGTTGATGTTATCCTTACGAAATATCCCAACGCTTCTGTGTTCATTAATACAAAGGGCGATAAGATAGTTTTCAAAGTTGGCAAGGAAAAAGTTGGATTGGCAATGACTTTTCCAGAAGGCGTTCCTTCATCTGAATTTATTGCCGCTCATGCGCCAAAAGAAGAAAAAGCAACAACACTTATTAATGGCCGTATTGAAGATGCTCCAATAATCCCATACTCTAAAGACCTTAAAATCACAAACCTTGACGCATTGCCAAAGGGCGTTGGAGCAAGTTACCTACTTGCTATCAAGGGTGAAAATGGTGAGTTCATCGCAAAACAGTGGCGTAGAACGGTGCCATCTCCGATGAATAACATAGAAGTGTTAATTGACTTCAAGGAGAAAGAAGCCACGGATACCAACAAATTTGGTGCGCCGAAAGATGTTTCGTTTCAACGCAGAAGTCAGGATGCCCGCTATCTTGAACTTGCTAAAGACCCTGAGAAGAACCGCGAAGAATTACAAGCAATGGTTGATGAGGCGGCAAAGGCGGCGGGATATAATGTGGGACCGGTGTATCATGGGACATACAGCAGGCCGTTTAATGTGTTTAACACAAGACGTGATACCCAGACAGGAAGTATGGGTGCTTATTTTTCTAATAACGAACAATATGCAAAACGGCCACACGGTTCGGAAGCTACCAAGACATTTAAGACATTCCTAAAACTGGATAATCCCCTTGATCTGAAAGACATGGATAGAGAACAGGTCATTGAATCTTTGTCTTGGATGGGCGAAATTATTCAGCGTGACCTACAAACACAAGGACGAGCGGGAGTATATAAAACCCTTGAATGGGCAGATAGCAAGCATAATCTTGTCCCTAAACTCAAAAGAAAGAAATATGATGGGATAGTGTTTGAGGGAGAACACGAGGGAAGGACATGGGTTGTCTTTTCCCCTTCACAAATCAAGTCCGCCGATCCAGTTACCTACGATAATAGCGGAAATGTCATTCCATTATCAAAAAGGTTCAACCTGGAAGAAGAAGACCTTCGTTTTCAACGCGGCAAATCCGCCGGACTTTATTCACAACTTGAAAAAGTTGTTACCGAAAAACTAACTGAAATGCCGTCAAAAGTTCAGTCAATCCCTAAGTGGCTGGAACGTCAAAATGTTAAACCAGCAGAGATGGAATGGATAGGTGTAGGACAATGGATGGATGAGAACCAGAAAGACGGGAAAATCGACAAGCAGGCGTTTGCTGACTTCGTCCGGGCGAATCAGATTGAGATTCAGGAAGTAACAAAAAGTGATAATGTACAAAAAGAAATAAAGAATATTGAATATGAATTTCATAAATCCGGACTAGATATAGGCACGGAAATGGGTGATTATATTGAAGTCGTGCAAGACGATGATAAACGAGAATTAGTTAAGCCAGATACATTGAAAGTTAAGTATCCGCATTTGTTTGAGTTGGCTATCAGGTATGAGCGATTGGTTAAAGATGGGGCTTATGGTAATGATGATACAAAATACTCGTCATGGCAGACTCCCGGGGGCGAGAATTACCGTGAATTGTTGCTGACGCTGCCGATTGAAAGGATTCCGAACGCAACCCAAGATATTATTGACAAGGCAGCCGATGATATTAAGGAAATATTGGCAAGGCGTAATGAACTTACAGAAGAAGCCAATGACGCGATTGACGAATGGTGGAGAAATCCAACAGAAAAAAATTCACAGGAAGTTTATGATATTACTGGAGAAGACACCGATGTTTATATAAAAAGTTCTCATGTTTTAGCAAATGTAAAAACAAAATATCAATCCCCCCACTGGGAAGAACCCAACGTCCTCATGCACGTTCGTATGAATGACCGGATCGATGCTGACGGTAAACGGGTTTTGTTCTTGGAAGAGGTTCAATCCGACTGGCATCAGGAAGGGAAAAAGAAGGGGTATCGTGATGATAAGGAAAGGCAGATCATACAGGATGAAGTTTTAAAATATCCAGTTCCAAAGAATCACGTGAACTGGAGTCTTGCTGAACTGGAATCAGCCGGAGTTCCCGTGGAATTGGCTAACCGATGGTTCAATGTCTTCATGCAGGACAGTATTATTCCCCCCGCTCCTTTTACTAACACATGGCACGAATACGCAATTAAGCGGATGCTTCGGTATGCCGCTGAAAATGGCTATGATAGATTAGCGTGGACAAATGCTGAATTAGAAATCAAGAAATACGGGACTGATAGAATTGCGTGGAAACGTTACGATGAAGATGGCTGGACTGTTTCTGCAACAGAATTAAGCGGTGGACAACTTGAAGGCCGCAACCTCGAAGAATATGCCAGAGAAAAAGGTGTATTGCTTGAAGATAGAAGGGATGTAAAAAATAAGGAGAATTTAAGGAATGTTCTAACAAAGGCGTTATCACGGGAACGGAACAAAGAAGAGCTTAATGCGCTGACCGACAAAATCTGGAAGCAGATGCAGGTAAATCCCGAAGGCGTTCACATGCCGCGTTACGAAGGCATGAAATCCTTTTACGATAACCTGATCCCCGGCTTTATGAATAGATATGTCAAACAGTGGGGCGCAAAGGTTGTTGACACAGACATAAGAACACAGGAGAATAATTACACAACCGTCCATTCCGTTCCCATTACTCCCGCTATGCGTGAATCTGTTATGCAGGGGCAGCCGATGTTTCGCACTGGAACCATCGGTAGTGGCCTCCAACAGTCCCAAGTCCAGCCTGTTATTGACCAGGCGATCAAATCAATCCCCAACCCCCCCAAAGTCAACGTCATTCAGTCTAACCAGGATTGCCCCGAAGCCGTCCAAAGGATCATGGAGCGAGACGGTATATACGATGCTATGGGATTTACCCATAACGGGGAAGTTTATCTAGTATCCGACAACATAAAAAGCGAAGAGGAAACCATTAGAACCCTTGCCCATGAGTTGACCCATAGTGGATTGGGTAAGTTCTTTCAGAGACAGACACAGGGTAAGATTATGCCTATCAGGGTGAAATACGAAGCCTTGATGGACGCCATTTACCAGGCACACGGTGAAGAGATAGAACAGTTAGTAAAGACTACTCACCGCCATTTAAAGATCAGAACCGTTAAAGACCGGCGGCAGGCTTGTGAGGAATGGCTTTGCAACCAGTCTTATGAGTCCCAACCAAAGTGGTATGACAAGTTAGTTGCTATATTCAACGACCTTTTAAGGGCTGTTGGACTGAATGTCAAGTTGTCCGATGCGGAAGTCCGGGTAGTGTTGCAGGATGCATTTAAAGAGTTCGGGGATCGGCAGATTGGTGTTCGCCGAAGCCAACCGATGTTTTCGCGTTCGGACAACCCGGATTACAAATGGTGGGAAGGTATGGACATCCGGAAACAATTAGAAAGCCTCCCGTTTAAATTCTGGCAGAAGCCCCGTGATTTTATCGCTGATGGATATGTTCCCATCACCAGAGCAGAAGCGGATAAACTTTATTATGACGGAATGGATATATTTGTTGCTCGTGTTGATCTAAAGGGTGCGGAGACTACCGGGAACGAAGGATGGTTCATGCGCCCCCGTAGCAGTTTCTATGGATACCAAGGATATAATTATGATGAAACATATTATCAAAACAAAAAAGCAAAAAAGTTGTATCAAAAATATTCGGAAAGATATTCTTTATCCGAAAGAGGAAGAAAGGATACTGTTCAAGAGGGAATGCGAACAGATACCGGAATACAAGACGGGTTGCAGGAAGTAGCATTCTCTCGCAGGATGTTTGGAGACCTTAAACCCCTTGATTACATCTCCTCTTACATCCCCGATTCCTTATCCTCGTGGTTTAAGCAAACCTCAACTAACTCCGTACCTCCTTCTGATATCTCTCAAACCAACGGAACATGGGAAATTCCCGCATCCTCAACCATGAATACTCTTAATTACATCCTGGCCGACCGAAACATTGACCTTCGGGACGCGGTCAAATCCATCGAGAAAACTCATGGTATATTGGAAGATCAAAAAAATACCAGTCTCAAAGAAACACTCTTCTCCGGCAGATTGAGTTCCCGTCTTGATGATTTTGTCAATAATGAACTCCATTCTGTTATTTCGGCAATGGCCAAAAATGGGATATCCATTGCTCAAATTGAAGAATATCTCCATGCCCGTCATGCCGAAGAAGCTAATGATTATCTTGATTCTTTGCCGGAAGATAAACGTAAGGGTAATGCCGGTATATCAACGGAAGATGCTAATGATTATCTTGATTCTCTTGATCCGGCATTAAAGGAAAAGTATGAAAAAATAGCCCTGATGTTGGACAAGATAACCCATAAAAATGCCCAATTGCTTGTTGATTATGGTCTGGAATCTCAGGAAACTATTGATAAATGGTTTAATAAATACAAACATTATGTTCCCCTCTTTCGTGAAGACATAGAAGAACGTCCTGGAACCGGTCAGGGATTTACAGTGGCCGGATCAGCATCCAAAGGGCGCACCGGATCGGAACGTAAGGTTGTCCATATTCTTTCCAATATCGCTATGCAGAGGGAAAGAACACTTACCAGAGGAGAGAAGAATAGAGTATCTCAATCACTGGTATCTTTGGCAGAAAACTTTCCCAACGAGGATTTCTGGAAGATAATCAAAATTCCCAGACTCAGCGCTTTTATCGCTTCCGGTATTGAGGCTAAAATAAAACCAAATGTGGTTGTAGCCAGAATCAAAGATGAAGAAACAGGGGAAATTAAACATATTGGCGTCCAGTTTAACGAAAATAATAAGCGCGCAATGAGGATGGCTACCGCTCTTAAAAACATGGATATGGATAATATAGGCGAAATTCTTGGAACTCTCGGAAAAATAACCAGGTATGTTTCAGCTATTAATACTCAATATAATCCTGTGTTTGGAGTAACAAATTTCTTCCGTGATATGGGAACGGCTGCGTTTAATTTATCTACTACAAAAATTGCCGGTAAACAAAAAGAGGTGTTGAGTAATGTTTTACCGGCTATGAAAGGTATTTGGCAGGCGACCAGAGGTGATGAATCATCAGAAATGGCCAAATTGTTTAAGGATTTCCAACTTCATGGTGGGCAGACCGGATATCGTAATCTATTTGTTGTTAGTCAAGACCGGGCAAAAGCTATAGAAAAAGAATTAAAATCGCTTCAGGCAGGAAAACCAAGGCGGTACCTCAGCGCTTTTGCCAAAATTTTATCTGATTATAATACCATGTCGGAGAACTCAATCCGTTTATCCGCTTATAAAGTCGGTATTGAATCTGGCATGACAAAGGATCAAGCGGCGGCCATGGCCAAGAATTTAACTGTGAACTTCAATAAAAAGGGTCAAATTGCCGGTCAGGCTGGCGCTCTTTACGCTTTCTTTAACGCTTCAGTACAAGGAGCTGTCCGAATGTATGAAACGCTTAAGGGGCCAAAGGGATATAAAATTATTGCCGGAGGTATAATCCTTGGAGCAACACAGGCCATGATGTTAGCCGCAGCAGGATTTAAGGATGAAGAACCGCCTGAATTTGTCAAGGAACGCAACGTTATAATTCCCATTGGCGATAAAAAATACATCACTTTCCCCATGCCGCTAGGGTTCAATGTTATTCCTAATGTCGGTCGTATCCTTGCAGAAATAACCCTTGGCGGCGGTAAAAATGCAGGGGTCAAAATGTCCGGTTTAATCGGAATTATTATGGAAACATTTAACCCCCTGGGATCTTCAGGATTGTCCATGCAAACCGTGGCGCCTACCTTTCTGGACCCGTTTGCGGCTTTAGCTGAAAATAAGAACTGGACTGGAAGACCAATTTACAAAGAGGATTTTAATTCCCTCAACCCAACTCCGGGAACCAGTAGAGTTAAAGATTCCGCGACAGTCCTTGGCCGCGGTCTTGCATGGGCATTTAATATCCTGACCGGTGGAAACAAATACACTCCCGGATTGTTTTCTCCCACTCCCGACCAGATAGATTATTTAAGCGGACAGATTACCGGCGGGTTAGGGAGAGAAATCGGGAAAACGTCCATGATGTTTGAATCATTATATACGGGAGAAGAATTACCAGCATATAAATTACCTTTAACCGGTAGATTTTATGGAACCGTTGAAGGACAAGCTAATGAATCCAATAAATATTATTCTAATCTTAAAAAACTTAATGTCCATGAAGCAAATATCAAAGGACGGATAAAAGATAGAGAACCTGTCAGCCAATATATTAAAGATAATCCCGAAGCAAAGCTTTGGAGAATGGCCAATACGGTAGAAAATACTATAAGTAGAATTAAAAAAAGAAGGGAATCGGCAAGGACTCCTGAAGCTAAAAAGATCTATGATAAATTAATAACGCTTCAGATGAAACGATTGAACAATATGGTGGAGAAAGCGGGTGGTTGACATTCTCCTTTACCGTGACGCCAGGATCACCGGTATCAGACTTACAAATTATGCAAATTTCACAATAATCCGACATACAATCGCTTATCTCCTACTTTCCTCATGGCCTTGTGTATAAAATTTGGAAGTTTCTCTACTGCCAAATCATTTATATCAGGCATAATTCCTGTTTCTACGCACAACGCAAATATTTTCTGAAGACAATATACTTGCTCCTTATATGTTTCAGAATATTCTAACACTGATTTGTCGAAAAAGCTATCAGTAATATTATTATAATCTCCTTTATAAAATCCTTTCGTTTTGCAGTAATCTCCCAACTTGGTCCCAGGGTACGGAGTATATATAGAGGCCCAAGAATAAGTAGGACGACACTCAATATTTAATTGCAAGGTGAGCAAATCATCCTCTATTGAAGATTCCGGCAACTGAAGTATGTTCTGAATCATATACATTATTTGGGAATCTTTGAGTAGAGAAGACGCTTTCTTAATGTCTTCAACCCCATATCCTTTTCTTCCAATCAATTCCCTTAATCTATTACTGGCCGATTCTAAAGCCATTCGGACAGCAATGCAACCAGACTGTTGTAATAATTTTACCCGTTCTTCGGTTATCTGTTCAGGTCTAAAATTACATTGATAAGGTTTTTTAATTTCGTCTTTCATTCCTTTTGAAAATTCCATAAACCAATTCATGTTAACCCCGAAACAACTATCCTGAAAGAAAATATATTCCGGATTAACAGATTTTATTTCAGCAATCACATCTTTTGGATCTCTGACTCTTACGCCTTTCTGTTCGGGAAATAGTTCTGCCCATTTTGCATTATAACAATATCGACAGGCAAACGGGCAACCGCGGGAAGAGACAAAGTCTCTTATCTTCATATTGGGAAAATCGGTTCTGTCCGGCCAGGGAATATCATCTATAGATTTATATACCGTATAATTATCTTTTGTTAAAAATTGGTTTATCCAATTTTCACCTTCTCCTTTTACTATTTCATCTGCCCAATCATATCCTTCCGGGAAAAACGTGGGATCGCAATTGCCAACAATTGATTTAAATTTTAATTGACTTTTTAACCGGTCATTTAGAATTTTAAATTTATTCCTGTCTCCGGTAAGAATAGAATATCCTATAATTTCCGGTTCCCATTTAATCGCATAATTACAGGCATTTTGTAAATCTGTTATTTTACATTTATGGCCGGATTTTTTAATAATAGATGATAAATACATGACTCCTAAATTTTCCATCATCTTGCTTTTGACAACCAGTAATACTTTCATTTTAAACTTGGTTTTCTCTCCAACACAATAAGGCCATTGTTATTTATTTTATATATCTTAAAAAACCAACATGGATTTTCTATTATAAATTCAATAATAGCTGGCAGTAACCCAACTGTTCCGGCAATTTCTCCTTTTAACCCATAAGTAAATGTATCATGAAAAACAAGATATTTTTTAACCTTGTTCCCATGTAAATCCAGTTCTTTTTTCAATTGATCATAAGTATGAAGCGAATCAATAAACAACATATCTGTTTCTTCTATTGTAATTTCTCTTGTATCCGCTATTAAATAATTGGCTTTTATTGCTTTATTAAATAAAGCATTAACATCATTATTCTTTTCTATGTCAACGGAAAGTAAGTTTACGTTAGCTAAAAGAAATGCTCGTGAGCTTACTCCTGTACGAACGCCAAATTCCACTATGCTATCGCATCGTACTGCTAAATCGTATAGAATCGGTAAATGTTCGTTGATGTCGCTTGGAGTTTTTACAGCTCGTAAATATTCTGTTTCAAAAAAATTATTATTTGTTTGTGAAATCATAATTCCCCTCCCTAAAAAGTTAAACTCAATGTTTTTCTTTGATTTGTTTTTCCCCCACAGACGTGACAGTCACTGAATCAGCCTTACTCCTCCAACTTCAGTAAGCTGTTCCTTTTGATACCATTGAATATCAACAAAACATTCTTTTAAACTATTCAGTCTTGCTGCGCCCACCCAGGCATAAGGAACAATATCATATTTCCCGTTACGCAATAGTTTCCGGGTAAATATGTAAAATCCATTTAATTGCGGCGTGCGTTCATCGGTATTTTCTGTCATAATAATATTCAAATCGATCATTTGTTGGGCAATAGACTCTTTATCAGAGGTGTCAACCCCTAAAGTGTTTAAAACCTTATCCACCGCGGTTTCCAGGATAGCTACCGCTTGAGACACCGGCTCATCCTGTAATTTCTGTTTCTGCTCTGTGCGGTGTTGGAGTTCATCAGCAGAGATTTCAAACCATTTTTTTTCTTCAGCCATCAGCTTTCTCCTTTACCCATTTCAACAACTCTCTTACGGTTGTCTTTGATGGAAGTTTTCTGGTCTGTCGTTCGTAGTCATAAATCAGTTCGTTTAAATTCTGATACCAACGAATGTAATCTTTTTCTTTTTGTTCATTCTTTATCATTTCCCACTCTTTACCTCCTTGATGTCCATGTCATCAAATTTATCATTATTAAATTTCCATCTCAGCAACGGTGGTGGCTCATTGACTTCCTGAGACAACTGATAGAGGAAATTATTCAGCGCTCCGGCTTCATCATAAGCCATCGTGATATAGTCAAACTCATTGCCTTCATAGTCAATGTGCGCTGAAAATTTTATTTTAGTTCGGTATTTGGTAATTGGTTTCTCTTTCATGGCTATCTAATTTCCTCAGCAATATTATTTGTAAAAGTTATTTCCTTAATTTCTTTTCTTCTTAACAAATACCACGCTTCAAGATATTTCCAATATTTGCTAGACTTTCTTTTATTTTTAATTTTCCATTCAGTAATTTCTTTTTCTGGAATATATAAATTACCGCCTAGGGGAAATTCTGCCCTGGGAATAACAAAAAATTTATTTATTTGTCCTGCATAACAAGCGATAAAATCAACATTGTTTTGTGATTCACGCAAACAAAAATGATATTTTGGAGTTTTATCATAAGTATTCCCATTACATAAATAAGTTTTATATGCAGACTTAACCTCAACTTTATAATTGTTAATTATAAGGTCAATTGCTTTTCCTTCCAAGTATGGTTTTATTTCATAGCCAAGTTTTTCACAAATATCTAAAACTTTTTTTTCTGCAATAGCTCCTTTTTTAGTATTTCCATCTTTATAATTTTTAACTTTATATGCAGGATTTTTCTTTAATTGTCTTTCTAGAAATATCCTTTCTTTTCTTTTTATTATTTTATTATTTTTAATAATAGTATATTG
>WOYI011271456.1_pt1 | contig 29214 bp, 26 predicted proteins | sample 6423411 | NCBI WGS metagenome assembly WOYI01 (sample SAMN13441803, study PRJNA592873) | oil field metagenome | biome: oil field; feature: oil-well bore; material: oil-contaminated soil; isolation source: oil-contaminated soil from oil-well borehole | place: Germany: Wietze | collected 2016-10-18 ...
TGATCGGTTTTCCATTTTTTTCCGGCTTCTACTCGAAAGACTCGATTATCGAAGCGGTACAGGTATCTCACTTATGGGGTTCCGGCTTTGCATATTTCGCCGTTGTGGCAGGCATTTTTGTGACTGCGTTTTATTCGTTCCGTATGTACTTCCTCGTTTTTCACGGTAAAGAACGCTACGATCAAGCACCGCACGACGAGCATCATCATGATGATCATGGCCACGCTGGTGGCAAGCCGCATGAGTCGCCATGGGTTGTTACCCTGCCTTTGATACTGCTGGCAATTCCATCCGTAGTCATTGGGTACTTCACCATTCAGCCCATGTTGTTTGATAACTGGTTTGGTTCTGCCATCCTGATTGATGCGGTAAAGCATCCACCGATGGCGCATCTGGCTGAAGAGTTTCATGGTGCGTTTGCGATGGCCCTGCATGGGCTGACCAGCTTGCCCTTCTTTCTCGCCATGAGTGGCGTGGCGCTGTCGTGGTTCTTTTACCTCAAGCGCCCGGATATTCCTGCGGCAATTCAAAAAGCGGTCATGCCGCTCTACACCTTGCTGGACAACAAATACTATTTTGACAAGTTCAATGAGGTGGTTTTTGCTGGTGGCGCGCGGTTATTAGGTCGCGGTCTATGGAACGGTGGCGACCGGGCGCTGATTGACGGTTTTATAGTGAATGGTTCTGCACGTGTCGTTGGCTGGTTTGCCGGTCTCGTGAGAAAGCTACAAACCGGGCATATCTACCAATATGCTTTTGGGATGATTTTTGGCGTTGCTGCATTTTTAACCTATTGGTTTAACCGGGTCTGACAAGTAAGATGAATGCGAATTTTTTAAGTCTTGCCATCTGGGTTCCCATTCTTGGCGCTATTCCCGTGCTTTTGCTCGGGTCAGAGCGTCGTTTCCTGGTACGCTGGGTGGCGCTGGCTGTAGCTTTGGCCGGTTTTGCCGTGACTTTGCCACTGTATACCGGGTTTGACACAACCCAGGCAGGCATGCAGTTTGTTGAGAAACTCCGATGGGTGCCACGTTTCAATTTGGAGTACCTGTTGGGCGTTGATGGCATTTCCATGCCGTTTATTTTGCTTAACAGCTTTATCACCATCCTGGTGGTGCTGGCGGGGTGGGACGTGATTGAAAAGAAGCAGGCCCAGTACATGGGCGCTTTTTTGATCATGTCAGGTTTGATGAATGGAATTTTCAGCGCGCTGGATGGAATATTGTTTTATGTGTTTTTTGAGGCATCACTCATCCCGATGTACCTCATCATCGGCGTGTGGGGTGGCCCCAACCGTGTTTACGCCGCGATTAAATTCTTCCTTTACACGCTGCTTGGTTCCTTACTCATGCTGGTGGCCCTGATCTGGCTATTTTTAACATCAGGTGGAAGTGCAAACATTCTTGATTGGCATCAGCTGCAGCTGGGAATGACGCCGCAGATCCTGATTTTTATTGCGTTCTTGGTATCCTTTGCCGTAAAGGTACCGATGTGGCCGGTGCATACCTGGCTACCGGACGCCCACGTTGAGGCACCTACAGGTGGCTCGGTTGTTTTAGCCGCAATTGCCTTGAAACTCGGCGCTTATGGCTTTATCCGGTTTTCGCTCCCCATTGCCCCGGATGCAAGTCATTATTTTGCACCCCTCATGATCGCTTTATCGCTCACCGCCGTTATTTACATTGGCTTTGTTGCGCTGGTTCAGACTGACATGAAAAAGCTGGTGGCGTACTCTTCCATCGCGCACATGGGGTTTGTCACCTTGGGCTTTTTTATCTTCAATCCACTGGGCATTGAAGGCTCGCTGGTACAAATGATTTCGCATGGTTTTATTTCTGCCGCCATGTTCCTGTGTATTGGCGTCATGTACGACCGCATGCATTCGCGACAGATTGCGGATTACGGCGGTGTCGTCAATACCATGCCCAAGTTTGCTGCTTTTTTCATGCTGTTCTCCATGGCGAATGTCGGCTTGCCTGCCACGTCAGGATTTGTCGGGGAGTTCATGGTGATTTTAGGTGCGGTGAAATTCAATTTTTGGGTCGGTATGGCCGCTGCTGTCACCCTTATTCTGGGTGCGGCATACACCTTGTGGATGTACAAGCGCGTGGTTTTTGGTGCAATTACCAACCCGCACGTGGCGGATTTATCCGACATTGGGCTGCGCGAGTTTTTAATTCTTGCGCTGCTGGCTGCTTGTGTTTTGGCGATGGGGCTTTATCCCTATCCATTCACCGAGGTAATGCATGCCTCTGTCGATAATCTGTTGAAGCATGTTGCAGCCAGCAAGCTGTGATCCGAGCAACATGCCGCACAGCCAAGCAAAATAAACGCACGAGAAACCGAGACATCTGATGCTGAATAATTTCGTGATACCTGATTTTTACCCCGTCGCGCCTGAGATATTTCTCTTGGCGATGTCATTCATCATTTTGTTTGCCGATCTGCTTTTTAGCGCCACTCAGCGCTGGGTAGCCTCCACGCTGACAACTATCACCCTGCTTGGCTGTGCTGCCCTGACCGTGGCAACAGCCGATGGGCAGACCACTTTAACCCTGAGCAGCCTGTTTGTGGATGACTTGCTAGCGGACTTCCTCAAGCTGATGACCTATTTATCTGTCGTCATGGTGCTGCTCTATGGCAGACAATATCTTGTTGAGCGAGGTTTGGATAAAGGCGAGTTTTATCTCTTGGTGCTCTATGCCACGCTGGGCATGATGGTGATGATTTCTGCTGCCAATCTTCTGACGCTTTATCTCGGGCTGGAACTCATGTCACTCGCCCTTTATGCGCTGGTTGCCATTGACCGTGATTCTGCACGAGCAACCGAGGCAGCGATGAAGTATTTTGTATTAGGCGCCTTGGCTTCCGGTTTGCTGCTGTATGGCATGTCAATGATTTACGGTGCAACGGGTAACCTTGATATTGCTGATATATCCCAGGTTTTATATCAAGGACAAGCTGATAAAACGGTACTGGTGTTTGGCTTGGTATTTATCGTAGCCGGCATTGCCTTCAAGCTGGGTGTGGTGCCATTTCATATGTGGATCCCGGATGTTTATCACGGTGCGCCCACCGTAGTTACCATGCTGATCGGCTCGGCACCCAAGTTTGCCGCCTTCGCCATGGCGCTGCGGTTATTGGTTTACGCGTTATTTCCTCTGGTTGCCGAGTGGCAGCAAATGCTGCTGATCATGGCCGTGCTCTCTATCGCTCTAGGCAATCTGGCGGCCGTTGCACAGAAAAATATCAAGCGCATGCTGGCGTATTCGGCTATCTCGCACATGGGGTTCATGTTACTGGGTTTAACCTCGGGTGTTATCGGCCATGAAATTGATCCTTTCACTGCGATTAACGCGTATAGCTCGGCGTTGTATTACACCGTGGCTTATGTGCTCATGTCGCTGGGGTCATTTGCCATGGTGCTGTTGCTCTCGCGTACGGGCCATGAAGCAGAACAGCTGGATGACTTCAAGGGGCTCAACCAGCGTAGCCCGTGGTTTGCTGCGATGATGTTGATCTTCATGCTGTCGATGGCGGGGATTCCTTTCTTTATCGGATTTTTTGCCAAATTTTCCGTGTTGACGGCAGCCATTACGGCAGGTCATATCACCATTGCGGTTGTTGCCGTGATGTTCTCGCTGGTGGGGGCTTTTTATTACCTGCGTATCATTAAGCTAATGTATTTTGATGCTCCCGTGGAAACTGCATCATTGACCGCCACGCCGACTTTTCGGATATTGCTATCACTGAACGGTATTGCAGTCGCGGCGTTTGGCTTATTTCCTGATGCAATCATGACCATTTGCACGGCTGTTTTATTGCATTCGCTATAGCTTGCCGTGCACGGGTACTTAACTGAATTTTCTTAAGACTCATCGCTGCATCCTCGACCCCATGGATGATGCCAAGCTGATTGAACACACCCTTTCGAGCGAGCCTGTTTTTGACGGCAAGCTGTTGCATGCGCGACGCGATGAGGTGCGTTTGCCTGATGGCAGTACAACGGTGCGCGAATGGATAGAACATCCAGGTGCCGTGGTGATTGTGGCCTTGCTGGATAATGGGCATTTATTGTTTGAACGGCAATATCGTTATGCATTGCACCGCGTATTTCTCGAGCTGCCTGCTGGCAAAATTGACCCCAATGAACATCCGCTGGATACTGCCCGGCGCGAGCTGCGCGAAGAAACCGGGTATCAGGCTAAAGTGTGGCATCACCTGGGTGTGATGCATCCCTGCATTGGCTATTCTGATGAGAAAATTGAAATATTTTGGGCTGAAGGCTTGGTGTATGTTGGCCACGAACGCGATCATGGCGAGTTTCTGGAAGTGATCGAAATGAGTGTTGCAGATGCCTTGCTGGCGGTACGGGATGGTGAAGTGACTGATGCTAAAACCATCACCGCCTTGATGTGGGCAGACAAAATCACCAACGGGATTTGGTCAGCGCCGGAATAAATGGCCGTTCATCATGGCAGCGGTTATTTTTACACGTGTCACGCTGCCAAAGCCGAATTTAAGCATCATCCATTCTGCAGGGGCCAGCCCGTGGGCCAGCCCGACAATTGCTTTCATTACGCCTGCATGTGTCACCAGTGCTGCGTGGGTAGTTTTTTGCAAGTATTGTTCAGCCAAAAAATCATGTACCCGCGTTTGTAGTTCGCTGACGGATTCGCCTTGCGGTGGAGTAAAACCTGTGGGATTTTCAGCCCAGGCACTGATTGCGGCTCGGTCCAGTGTTTCCCACGCCTGCATTTCCCAATCACCGAAATTCAATTCCTTCAAGCGCGGGTCAAGCAAGGGGGCAGGGTGCAACGCTTCGGCTAACAGACGACATCGCATCAATGGACTGGTAAAAAACGGCAATCCGGATGGCAGTTGTGTCTGGATGGTATGGACGATTGCTGCCAAGTCGTCACGCAAGGGTAAATCTGTTGCGCCATAGCAGATGCCCTCATTCACCTGTGGCGGCGGATGCCGGATCAGGTAAAGCTGCATAAGAGGCCTAGATAAAAAGCCAGCTCGGCAACCTGTTGGGTTGCGCCGAGGCAATCACCCGTATAGCCGCCGATGCGATGGATAAAATAGCGTGCAGCCAGCCAGGTGCATAAAGCCACGGCTACCAGCGCAACCAGCAGATGGCTTGCTGGCAGGAGAATACAGGGTGCCAAGCCTGTGAGTGCGGCTATGAATAGCTCATGGGGCGCCATGCGCACGGCCAGCGGCTTGGCTTTTGCTGTGGCATCTTCGCGTACATAATCCAGCGTGAAAATCAGGCTGGTGGCGGCTAGCCGGGAGACAGCATGTGCGGCAATCAAAGTCAGGCCAAGCGTTAGGGTATCAGACGTAGCATCAATTTCAACCAGTGCATTCCATTTTGCAAGCAGCAGCAGCGCCATGCCGATGGTCGCATAGCTGCCGACGCGTGAATCTTTCATGATGCTGAGCACTTGTGCCTTATCCCAGCCGCCACCAAGCCCATCGCAGGCATCCGCAAAGCCGTCTTCATGAAAGGCGCCGGTCGCCAATACACTCGCTGTCATGCCGAGCACAACGGCAACAGATGCCGGTAGCACCAGCGCGGCGACAAGTGTCGTGAGGGCCGCTATCAGGCCAACCAATACGCCCACCAGCGGAAAATAACGTGCGGCGTGGTTAAGCTGATCCTGACTATGACCTACCCAAGCCGGAACGGGCAAGCGAGTAAAAAAACGCAAGGCCGCGAAAAAATAGATCAGTTGCGTGCGAATTTTTATAAACATCAGGCCTGGCTCACGCCCGCTGAATCAAAGCTCGCCATCTCATTTAAAAAAGCGCAGGCGGCATTAAGCAACGGCAGAGCCAAGGCGGTACCGGTGCCTTCGCCCAAGCGCAGTCCCAGATCAAGCAGGGCTTCACCCTTTAGCCAGGCGAGCTGTAGCCGGTGCCCAACCTCGTTCGAGCAATGCGAGAACACGCAATAGTCGAGAATCTCGGGAGCAATACGCGCGGCTACCAGCAGTGCACTGGTGACGATAAAGCCGTCTATCACGAGCACCATTTTTGCTTCGGCCGCCGCCAGCATGGCACCGCTGAGCAATGCGATTTCAAAACCGCCAAAACGCGCAAGTACATCCAGCGGCGCATCATTTCGTTCTGGCCAATAAGTTAAAGCCTGTGCCAGCAAAGCGCGCTTGTTTTTCAGCCCCGCATCATCCAGCCCGGTGCCACGACCAATCACTTCAGCCAAAGGCAGGCCGGTCAGGCAATGCGTGAGCAATGAGGCAGAAGCCGTATTGCCAATGCCCATTTCTCCAAAGCCCAGCGTGTTACACCCGGTAGCGGCCAGATCACGCACGATCGCGGCACCGCGCTGCATGGCATCCGCGCATTGCGCAAGGCTCATGGCAGGGCCGGTGAGATAATTCGCCGTCCCACCAGCGCCGACTTTTGCGTCGATCAATCCAGCGCGGGAACCAAAGTCGTGCGCTACGCCTGCATCGGCAATCAGTAACTGTGCATGGGCTTGCCGCGCCAGCACATTGATTGCCGCGCCTCCCGCTAAAAAATTTTCCACCATTTGCCAGGTGACTTCTTGCGGATAAGCGGATACCCCGGCTTTGGCCGCACCATGATCCCCAGCAGCGACAAGAATGTGTGGCTGCACGATACGTGGTGTTAGTGTGTTTTGGATCAAGCCGATTTGCAAGGCCAGATTTTCCAGCCGCCCGAGCGCACCCAGCGGCTTGGTCTTACCATCGATTTTTATTTTTAAGGCCGCAGTCAGTGTGCGATCGAGCGGGGCGATGCGGGATAATTCAGCCAAGAAATGGGCAGAGGACATAAGCAGCTAATAAAAAATAAGGCGTTCATTATCCTCGATTCAAACGTCATCTTGAGATGCAAGGTATCAAAGGCGTCATGCTCAAGTCAGAATCAATCAGAATCAGCGCGAATCAGTCGCGCTCCACACCCACCATGCCTGCTTCAGGATAACGCAGCCCCGTGACATGTTCTGGCAAAAAGAGTTCATCCAGTATTGCCAGCTCGGTCGCTGTGAGGGTGATAGCCGAAGCTGCCGCGTTTTGCTCCAGATAGGTTATCTGGCGTGTGCCCGGAATCGGCACCACATGCGGGTGTTTATTCAACAGCCAGGCCAGCGCCATTTGTGCGTTGGTGATGTCGCGCGCTTGTGCCAGCTGATGCAAGGCTTCTACCAATGCACGGTTAGCCACTTCGGCCTCGCCCTGAAAGCGCGGGTTGAGTTTACGAAAATCATTCTCTGCCAAGGTGTTGTTGCGCACTGTGCCAGTGAGGAAAGCACGGCCCAGCGGACTGTAAGCCACAAACGTGGCACCTAGTTCAGCACAGGCTTCCAGCAAGTTGTTTTCAGGCTCGCGCGACCACAATGAATATTCACTTTGCACTGCCGCAATCGGGTGCACCAATGAAGCCCGCTGCAAGGTGGCAGTGGATACTTCCGACAATCCAATCTGGCGTACCTTGCCTGCATGAACCAAATCAGACATTGCGCCGACGGTGTCTTCAATCGGTACATCCGGGTTACGTCGATGGCAATAATAAAGATCAATCTCATCCACCCCCAGGCGCTGTAAAGATGCTTCACATGCCGTACGCACATAGGCCGGGCTGTTGTCGATGCGGCGCTCGTACTGACCGGCTTTGCGCACGATGCCAAATTTGGTAGCGACAACGACCTCCCGCCGTCGTGCCGTACCCCCTTGTTTCAGAAACTGCCCCAGCAGGCTTTCATTATGGCCCAGGCCATAAGTATCGGCAGAATCAAAAAAATTTATGCCAATATCCAATGCACGGGTTAGCGTGGCGAGCGATTGTTGATCATCGCTCGGTCCATAAAATTCGCTCATGCCCATGCACCCCAAGCCTATCTCGGCAATTGGTACGGCAGCTTGACCTAAGACGCGCTGTTTCATCGCTGTTCCATTAGTATTTTCTGATTTTCAAACAGGTGGCTAATTGAATAGAGTAGCTAAAACCCAGCGCAATGCATAGGGAGATTAGCTAGTACTAGCCTGATTCAGCAATTCGATAGCCGCTTGATCCAGACTCATTTCCGTCGCACGAATCAGCTCTTGTAACTGCGGCAGCGAAGTCGCACTGGCAATCGGTGCAGTGATGGTGGGGCACGCCATGAGCCAGGCTAGTGCAATGACGGCTGGTGTCGTTTTTTTATCTTTTGCGACGGCATCAAGTGCGGCAAGAATGCGCAGGCCGCGCGCATCCAGATAGCGCTTGGTCATTTCGCCGCGCGAACTGTTTTTAAAGTCGGCTGGGCTGCGGTATTTACCGGTGAGAAAGCCACTGGCCAGCGAAAAGTAGGGAATGACGCCCAGGCCATGTTTTTGGCATACGGCTTGCAGGCCGTCTTCATATGCTGCACGGTCATACAGGTTATACAGGGGTTGCAAGCTTTGATACGCGGCAAGATGATTATCCTTGCTTACTTGCAGTGCTTCTTCCAGCCGTTCCGGCGTGTAGTTGGAAGCTCCGATGACACGGACTTTGCCTTGCTTGATGAGCTGGTCAAAAGCGTCCAGTGTTTCGGTGAGTGGCGTATTTTCGTCATCAAGGTGCGCTTGGTAGAGATCAATGTAATCCGTCTGCAAGCGGCGCAGCGAATTTTCAACCGCTTTGAAAATGTAGGCCTTGGACAGACCTTGCTGCCCATCGCCCATGTCCATGCCGACCTTGGTTGAGAGAATGACTTGGCTGCGGTTGCCGCGCGCCTTCATCCATTTGCCGAGAATGGTCTCCGATTCGCCACCCTGGTTGCCGGGAATAAAGCGTGAGTAAACGTCCGCGGTATCGATGAAGTCGAATCCTGCTGCGACAAAGGCGTCGAGTATCTCGAAAGACTTGGCTTCATCCAAGGTCCAGCCAAAGACATTGCCGCCAAACATGAGTGGGGCGACTTTGATATTGGAATGTCCTAATGTGCGCTTTTGCATGGTTTTCTCCTGTGAGGGTTTTGGTTTTATCCGGCTTTGCGCCGTGTTACCAGCGCCGACTTTTTACAGATATCAACGATAGCGTAACTGAAAGATTTTTTCGTGCAGTCGAGTGAGGCCGCGTTGTTTAAAGCGTGGCTCGTTATCGAGTGCATCGAACTGGGCTAAAAAGGTGACTTCGCTGGCAGGGGCGAAGAGCGCGTGGACTTCCGCTTCTTCAACACTAAAAGGTGGTCCGTCCATTTGTTCTTGCGGATAGGCAAAACACACCAATAATGTTTTCGTGCCGGGTGGCAGAATGTGTTGCATGTGGCTGGCGTAATCGCGCCGCATGGCGGGTGGCAAGGCAACGAGCGAGGCGCGGTCAAACACACCGGTGACGCCTGTTAGGTCTGCTGCAGTGAGCTTGAAAAAATCACCACAAAAAATGCGGATGCCGGGACTTTCATATCGGATGAGTTCGCCCGGTTGTGTCACTTTTGCAGTGAGATCGTTTTCAGCAAAAAAATCTTCCACCGCGCGCTGACTTAATTCAACACCAATCACATTCAGCCCCTGGTTTCGCAGCCAGAGCAAATCTCGGCTTTTGCCACAGAGAGGCACAAACACACTGCTACTTTGCGGGATGTTCAGGCTGGGCCAGTACTGCTGCAAAAAAGGGTGAAATTCGGATTTGTGAAATCCGATCTCATTTTTTTCCCAGCGCTCATGCCAAAAGTTGCTTTCCATGGGACCGATTCCGAGAGTTATTCGGCAAGAAAAGGGTAGTCGGTATAGCCTTTGCTATCACCGCCATAAAAAGTGGCAACATCCGGTGCGTTAAGTGCAGCACCCTCGGCAAAGCGGCGGGGCAGGTCAGGATTAGCCAGAAAGGGCACGCCAAAGGCGACCATGTCTGCACGGCCATCGGCTAGGACCGCATTGCTGCGTGCCAAGTCATAGCCATAGTTAGTCATGTAAAGCCCTTTCCAGAGGCCGCGCAGCTTGAATAAATCAAATGCCGGGCCGGCCGCGCCAGGCTTATCAATGCCCATTTCGGCAATGTGCAAATAAGCCAGGCCAAAACGGTTGAGCGCTTCAACGGCGTAACTAAAGGTGGCCTCGGGGTTGGTATCACGTATGTCGTTAAAGGGCCCCAAGGGCGAGAGACGAATGCCAACGCGGTTAGCGTTCCATACGCTACACACCGCATCCGTTACTTCCAGCATGAAGCGTGCGCGATTGGCGATCGATCCACCATAAGCATCGGTGCGCTGGTTAGTGCCATCACGCAAAAATTGATCCACCAGGTAGCCATTGGCGCCGTGAATTTCCACACCGTCAAACCCGGCTTCTAACGCACATTGTGCCCCGTGACGGAACATCTCGATAATGCCGGGAATCTCTTCCAGCGTGAGTGCATGGGGTGTTTCAAATGCTTGCATGCCAGTATAAGTGAGTGTTTCGCCTACCGGCTTGATGGCTGAAGGCGCGACCGGCAACATGCTATTGGGCAGCAAGGATTTATGCGAGGCGCGTCCGCAATGCCATAGTTGCAGAAAAATACGCCCGCCTGCGGCATGCACGGCATCCGTCACTTGGCGCCAGCCTGTCACTTGCTCGGGGCTGTAAATGCCAGGCGTACCCGGATAACCGACTGCTTCAGGAGAAACAATGGCGCCTTCGGTAATGATGAGTCCGGCGCTGGCGCGTTGGCGGTAGTACTCGACATTCAACGCGTGCGGCTCATTTTTTTCTCCTGCACGGTTGCGCGTCATGGGTGCCATCGCCATGCGGTTTTTCAGCGCATAAGGGCCGAGTTGAATGGGTGAAAATAAATTGATGTTTTTTGTAGTAGTCATGATTTTTTTAATAAGAATGAAAGAGGGAGTTCGGTAGCGTCACACTTGATCCAAGCCGCCATCAAAAAATAATTTGACCAGATTGTTAAAGGCCTTGCGCTGTTCGATTTGTATCCAATGACCGCACTGGCTGAACACGTGCAGTTGTGCGCGAGGCAGGTGCTTGACCATGTATTCGGATGTTGTGAGCGGGATGAAGAAATCCTCCCGCGCATGGGTGGCCAGTATGGGGTTGGTAATTTTTTGTAATTTTTCGGGCGGCAGAACAAAGGCGTCAATATGCGTTTGCGTGTCGCCCGGGAACATCGCCTCGAACTGACGGCGTACGCTGTCCTGCATCACGAACTGATAGCGATTTTCCGCGATGGCATCCACATCGCCGCCGAGGATATCCGGATTATGCAAAAACTTGCGCACTAGAAAAGCCAATTCTTCCTTGGTGCCCTTGGTGTAATAACCCCAGCCGCGCTTTAAGCCTTCGGTCGCGGTAAAGGGCGCGCCTACCGCCCCCATTAACACGACATGATCAAAGCGGTTTGGGTAACGATTCACCAAATGCATGGCCACGCCACCACCCATGGAATTTCCCACCAGGTGCACTTTTTCCAGATTCAGTGCATCAAGAAAAGCAATCATCTGCGCGACCCAAATTTCTATCCAGGCAGCGGCACCTTGTGGTGGATTCGGGTAGGTGCTTAGTCCAAACCCCGCAAGGTCGGGCGCAAAGCAGTGATAAGTTTCACCCAGAAAAGGCAGAGCGAACTGCCAGTTGGACATCGCGTTCGCACCCGGTCCCGAGCCATGGAGCAATAAGATGGGTGCGGCATCCGGTGCCCCGCTTTCGTGAAAGGAGGTGTTAAAACTGCCGGTGCGTATTTGGTCCTGCTTGCTATCCATTATTTTCTCCGTGTGATTCTTGAATTATCGTGCACTATACCAATAGGCGATAATATATGGATGGTAGAACTCATCATCGGTGGTGCCCGTTCGGGCAAGAGCGCGCTGGCAGAACAGCGTGCAGAAGCATCACAGCGTGCAGTGATTTATATTGCTACAGCCCAGGCGAAGGATGCAGAAATGGTCGAGCGCATTGCTCATCATCAGGCACGGCGGCCAGCCGCCTGGCTTCTGGTGGAAGAGCCATTACAGTTGGCCACTGTGCTCAAAAAGCATGCCGCCCCTGACCGCTGCTTATTAGTGGATTGTCTGACCTTGTGGCTATCCAATCTTTTATTTGCACATGCTGGTAACGCTGATAAACGTCGCGACAAGTGGCTGACACAGGAAACCGTAGCGCTGTTTACTGTCTTGCCACAGCTTCCCGGTCGCGTGATTCTGGTGAGTAACGAAGTGGGGTTGGGCATTATTCCGCTGGGTGAAATCACGCGTCGTTTTGTTGATGAAGCCGGGCGCCTGAACCAGCGGGTGGCGACGTTGGCGGATCGCGTGACGTTTGTTGCGGCGGGTTTGCCGCTGGAGCTTAAAAGCCCGGCAGCGTGATTTTGGGCAGCGTCATGCTAGCGCCGAGTTTTTCCCAGTCGAGCGCGGTTTCTACAGCATCAGCCAGTCGGTCAATATCCGCTTCGCGGCGTGCAATGAAGTCAACCGGGTCGGCATCCTTCATGCCAGCCCAGGCAAGGAGTGCAGTCAGCGCTTCTGGTTGATCGAACAGGCCGTGACAGTAGGTGGCGAAGATTTTCTTGTCAGTTGAAATGACGCCATCCGTGCGCCCATCGCTAAAGCGCACGGCGGGGTTTTGCAACGCTTCGCCTTGTCCTTGTGTTACACCCATATGAATTTCATAGCCCACCATGACAGGGTTGCCAGAGAGTTGCAAGCAGCCAGTGACATTACGCAACTGCTTTTCTGCTTTCAGCGTGGTCTCCATCGCCAGCAGGCCCAGGCCCGGCTGGCTGTTGGGCAAGCCTTCCAGCCCCTGTGGGTCATGCAACATTTGCCCCAGCATTTGAAAACCGCCGCAAAGGCCGATGAGTTTGCCGCCGTAGCGTAAATGACGATCTATGGCAATGTCATGGCCTTGTTCGCGCAACCAGTTTAAATCTGCTTGCACTGCTTTTGAGCCGGGGAGCACAATCAAATCGCATGGCGGCAACGCTTGTCCGGGGGCAAGCCAGGTGAAGTCAACTTCCGGATGCAGGCGCAGCGGGTCAAGATCATTGTGGTTCGAGCAACGCGGATAAGCGATGGCAACAGCTTTCAGACGCGTGTTGGTTTTGGCATGGCTTTCCGTAGCGATGGCATCTTCCGCATCCAGCATCAGGCCATGCAGATACGGCAGCACACCGAATACGGGCTTGCCGGTGCGCGCCTCCAACCACTCAAGGCCCGATTCGAGCAGACGGATGTCGCCGCGAAAACGGTTGATGACAAAGCCTTTCACGCGTGCTTGCTCGCTGGGTGAGAGCAGTTCCAGCGTGCCGACCAGATGGGCGAAAACGCCGCCCCGGTCGATATCGGCAATCAAAATCACCGGCACGTCGGCGGCCTCGGCAAAGCCCATGTTGGCGATATCGCGATCACGCAAATTGATTTCTGCAGGGCTCCCGGCGCCTTCAACAATCACACAGTCGAATTCTTCCACCAGCCGTTGCCAGCTTTGCATCACGGCAGTCATGGCCACGCGTTTGTAGTCGTGATAAGCACGTGCATCTAGCGTATCTATCGCATGGCCGTGAATGATCACCTGGGCGCGGCGGTCTGTCGTGGGTTTGAGTAACACGGGATTGAAGTCAATGCGTGGCGCGATGCCAGCAGCCTGCGCTTGCAAGGCCTGCGCGCGGCCAATCTCGCCGCCATCACTGGTGACGGCGGAATTCAAGGCCATGTTTTGCGGCTTGAACGGCGCGACCTTCACACCACGGCGATGGAGAACGCGGCACAGGGCAGCAACGAGGGTGGTCTTGCCTGCGTCTGAGGTACAGCCTTGAATCATGAGCGCAGCGGCAGTCACCAGTAGAATCCTGTTTTTTTCATCTGCCGATTATCCCATGCTAGAAGTTTCTCTCGCCTTGCCTTTGACGGTGCTCATGGGCATTTTGCTGGACCGTCTGCTCGGCGAGGCGCGCCGGTTTCATCCACTGGTCGGGTTTGGCGCGTTGGCGGATCGAGCCGAGCTTGTGCTGCGTTGTGGCGCGCCGGGGCATCCGCTATTCAACCGCATGAATGGCCTGCTGGGCTGGCTGTTGCTGGTAGCGCCATTGGCCGCGCTGGCGATGTTTTGCCAGCGGCAGGCATGGGGCTGGGCAGTGGACGTGGCGCTGCTGTATTTCGCGCTGGGTGCGCGCAGCCTGATGCAACACGGCGCGCAGGTTGCGCGCGATCTGGCGGCGGGTGATCTGGCCAGTGCACGCATGCATGTCAGCTGGATGGTCTCGCGCGATACCTCGGCGCTGGATGAAGAAGGCATTTCCCGCGCGGCCGTTGAATCGGTTCTGGAAAATGGCAACGATGCCGTGTTCGGCACGCTGTTCTGGTTTTGTGTCGCGGGAGGCGCGGGCGCCTTGCTCTATCGCCTGGCCAACACGCTGGATGCGATGTGGGGTTACAAGGATGCACGGCGCATTTATTTCGGCTGGGCGGCGGCGCGTATCGACGATGCGCTGAATCTCGTGCCGGCGCGGCTGACGGCATTGACCTATGCCGTGCTTGGCGACACGCGCATGGCCTTGAATTGCTGGCGCACGCAGGCGCAAGCCTGGTCCAGCCCGAATGCCGGGCCGGTGATTGCGGCCGGGGCGGGTGCGATTGGCGCGCGGCTGGGCGGTGCGGCGATGTATCACGGGGCGCAAGAGATGCGGCCAAAAGTCGGCGCTGGCAGCACGGCGAATCTGGCTCATATCCATCATGCGCTGGCGCTGGTCAAACGCGGCCAATGGCTGTGGCTGGGCGTGGTGGCCGCGGTGACTGTTCTGGCCCGGGTGATTGAACATGCGTGAACATGGCGGCGGTTTGCGCGCGGCGAGTCGCCGTTATGGTATTGCGCTGGAAGGCTGGATCGATCTTTCGACCGGCATCGCGCCGTGGCCTTATCCGCTGCCGGCGATTCCCCCGGAGGTGTGGCAACGCCTGCCGGAAAATGACGATGGCTTGCTTGAGATCGCCCAGGGTTATTACGGGGCGGCGCAACTGATGCCGCTGAACGGCTCGCAGGCGGCGATTCTCGCCCTGCCGCGGGTGTTTGCGCCACGCACGGTGGCGGTGCTTGCACCCAGCTACAGCGAATATGCGCCGGCCTGGCGCGCCGTCGGCCACTCGGTCTGCGAATCCCCGGCCGGTGAGATTCTTCACTCTGCGGCCGATGTCATCATGCTCGCCAATCCGAACAATCCTGACGGTACGCGCTTTGCGCGGGAGGCGCTGCTTGCCGCCGCAGAGCGGCTGCGCGTCGGGCGGCGCTGGCTGATCGTCGATGAAGCCTTTGCCGATGCCGATGATGAAAATTCGCTGGTGCGGCTGGCGGGCACCGGGGAGGCGCCGAATCTGATCGTGCTGCGCTCGCTGGGGAAGTTTTTTGGCCTGGCCGGGGCGCGTGTCGGCTTTTGCGCCGCACGGCCGGCGATGTTCACCCGTCTGGAACGGCAGCTCGGGCCATGGCCGCTGGGCAACCCGGCGCGCTTCGTCGCAAAAGTCGGCCTTGGCGATACGGCGTGGCAGGCAGCACAGAAGCGGAAACTGCAGGCGGCAAGCGCGCGCCTGGCGCAGCGTCTGGCGGAGTACGGCCTGGCGCCGTGTGGTGGCACGGCGCTGTTTCAGTATGTGCGGCATGCGGACGCTGCGGCGCTGCATGAATTCCTCGCCCGGCGGGGTATCCTCGTGCGCTGTTTTGCTGAACCTTCCGCGCTGCGCTTTGGCTTGCCAGAAAATGAAGGTGCCTGGATACGTCTTGAAAATGCGCTGGGAGATGTAACAGGACGGTACGGTAACCCCGCTAATAGCTCAGCTTAGTGGCTTTCCCCCAAAAAACTCGATAAGCAAATATCGTGTAACCAATGATGATGGGCAGTACGACGACGACGCCATAAAAAATCACTAAAAGCGCCTCGGGCGCGCTGGCGGCTTGCCAGATGGTTATGCGATCAATGACCAGCCAAGGAAAAATGCTATAAGCCAAGCCATAAAAAGACAGCAGGAAAACGCCAACAGTGCAGGCGAAGGGAACCGCGGTTCCATATTGATTGTCTTGTGCCAGCCTGATCGGCAGTCGAGCCAAACTACGTGCCATCACGCCGAACAAAACCAGCGTCATGGCGGGGATGGGGAGCAGCATCAACACATTCGGGAAGCTGAACCATTTGTCAAAAATCCGCGAGCTGACCCAAGGTGTTGCGGCTGAAATGGCTAGCACGCCTGCTGCGGTCAGCCACAGACTTCTTTGGGCCCATTTCACCGCCTTGTATTGCAAGGGGCCTTCGGTTTTCATGATCAACCAACCCGCGCCTAACAAGCGGTATCCGGCGATCAAACAAAAGCCAATAAGCGCGCTGAACAGATAACTGTTTAATTCTTCCCGAAACCCCGTGATGAATTGGCCGAGCATGAAACCTTGAGACCAGGACGCCAGCAGCGAGCCCGCATAAAAAACCTGATCCCAAAGCAGCTGATGTTGTGTTTTTGCTTTCACACGAAAATCAAATGCCACGCCGCGCAGGGTTAAGGCGATGAGCATTAATGCCACAGGCAAATACAGAGCGCCCAGGATCACCCCGTGCGCCAATGGAAAGGCGACCAACAAGATGCCAATGCCCAATACCAGCCAGGTTTCATTGGCATCCCAAAAGGGGCTGATGCTCGCAATCATGGTGTTTTTTTGACTCAGGTCATCAGCCTTTTGGAGCAGTATGCCCACACCGAGATCATAGCCATCCAGAATGACATAGGCCAGGATGGAGAGCGCCATCACCAAGGCGAATACCAATGGTAACCACCCGGCTGGCGTGAACAGGTTTACCCCAAACTCAGACATGTTGAACCCCTTGTGGCAGCTGTTCGGCGAGATCGTTTTTGTAGATGGCTTTTTTGGCGAGATGGAACATTACCGAAATGTAGGAAATCAGCAATGCGACATAGAGCAAGAAGTAGAGCAGCAAGGTGGTGGCAATGTTTTTAGCGGACACAGCGGATGCCGCCTGTGCGGTGGTTAGCACGCCATAAACCAGCCAGGGCTGCCTGCCGACTTCGGTCACATACCAACCTGAAACCAGGGCAATCCAACCGGCAAAAGTCATCACCACCAGAATTTTTGCGGACAGTGCAGTAATGTCTTTTCTGGCATGAATTTGCCACGCCACAAACCAGCTCACCGCCAGCATCAGCAGGCCAACTCCTACCATGATCCGGAAGGCAAAGAAGACAGGGGCGACGGGCGGATGTTGTTCGCCGAAAGCCTTGATGCCCTTGATCTCGCCATGCCAATCATGGGTCAGGTAAAAAGAGGCGAGTTTGGGAATGGCCAATTCGTAGTGATTGGATTGGCTTGCCGCATCGGGAATGGCGATCAGCACAGCAGGTGCGCCCGCTTGCGTATCCCAGATACCTTCCATTGCGGCAATTTTTTCGGGTTCATATTTCAGCGTATTCAGGCCATGCAGGTCGCCTACGATAATTTGCAGGGGGGTGAGAATGGCGGCAACGAACATCGCTGTGCGTAACGTGGCCACAACATCTCTGGCTTTGTCATTTTTCAGCCAACGGTATGCGCTAATGCCTGCCAGCAAAAAGGCGACCGTTAACCCTGAAGCCATAAGCATGTGGGTCAGGCGGTAGGGAAACGAAGGGTTGAAAATAACCGCCATCCAGCTGATGACATGAGCTTTCCCGTTGATCATGGCGTAACCTGCGGGCGTATGCATCCACGAGTTGAGCGCCAGAATCCAGAATGCAGAAGCCGTGGTACCGGCAGCCACAAGAAAGGTGGCCAGCGTATGCACTCTTTCGCTCACGCGGCCGCGACCAAACAACATGATACCCAGCATGGTGGCTTCTAAAAAAAATGCCGTTAACACTTCATACGCGAGCAGCGGGCCTGCCACGTTGCCGACGGTGTTCATGAAGCCCGGCCAGTTGGTACCAAACTGAAAACTCATGGTGATGCCGCTTACGACACCTAATGCAAAAGTCAGTGCGAATATCTTGATCCAAAACTGATAGGCATCCATCCAATGAGATTGCTGTGTGGCGACAAAGCGTATTTTGAAGAACAGCAAAAACCATCCCAAACCAATGCTGATCGTCGGAAAGAGGATATGAAAAGTGATATTGGCCGCGAACTGGATGCGCGCCAATACAACGGGATCTAATGATTCCATGGGGATAGCTGCCTTTTTACGCTAAAAATAGCTATTGATGCTTGTTTTTAAGATGCTTTGAGCCGCAAAATTTTCTTGTCAATCATAGCGTGTTATTGACCATGAGATGACTTCTGTGGGATTAATCGCTAATTTTTCGTGCGTATCATCAATACACCCACAATGGCCAGTAGCAGCGGCACGATCAGCGCATAATAAAAACCGGCCACACCGCCGACTTTCAAGCACCAGCCACCAAGCGCTGCGCCAACGATCGAGCCTGTGCGTCCCATGCCGATAGCCCAGCCAGCGCCGGTGGCGCGCAGTTCAGTAGGGTAGGCCTCGATCACCACATAATTCAGCGCGATCTGTGGCAGGCCAATGCCTACGCCGGCAACACCGATGAGGAAAAATACCAGTGGCCAGTGAATGCTTTCCGCGAGACTGTTTGCCAACCCGAGGCCGCAGGCAGTGGCAATGCCCAGGATGAGAATTGCGGTCAAGAGCTGCCGTACAGGTTTTTTTGGCAGGTAATACGCCATGACCAGGCAAAAAAGTATGGCTGGACTATTGATGACGACGGTACCGAGGGCGGCCTGTTCAGGCGGTAGCCCGGCGGTTTTGAGTACCGTGGGTAGCCACAGAAGGAGCATGAACCATGCAGCCCAGTTGCAAAAATAAGTTATCCATACGGCGAGCGTGTTGTGTAAAAACTGGTGGCTGACCAGGGTTCTAAACGACGCATGTATGGTTTCCCTCGTGACGGGGAACGAAGTTGTGTGCAAAGCGGTTTCTTCTACCGCAGGCAATATTTTTCTCAGCAATGCCGTTATTTTTTTTCGATGTCGAGGCAGGTCTTGTACGGCCAGAAAGAACGGCGATTCAGGTAGGCGCGCATAAAGAATGAGCAGGGAAACCAGCGGCAAAATACCGCCAATCATGAAAATTCCCTCCCAGCCAATATGTGAGAGCAGCCGCGCACCCAGAAGGCCGCCGCCAATGGCACCAGCGGGTAGCCCTAGCAGCACGCCAGTGATTGCCAGCCCGCGGTGTCGCGCCGGGGAAAGCTCGCTCACCAAGGAGAGCAGGGCAGGTATTGCACCACCCATGCCCAGCCCGGTAAAAAAGCGAGCGAGAAGAATTTCAGTAGGCGAGCGGGCAAAAGCCGTGACGAGAGAAAAAATGCCGAACACCAAAACGGCAAGTAGTATCGTTGGCCGACGACCGATGCGGTCGCCCAGTGAGCCCAGCCCCATTGCACCTAGCGCCATGCCCACCGTACCCGCGACAATCAGCGGGGTAAGCTCGCTGGGGCCAAGATGAAAGGCGCTGGCAATGGCCGGGCCTGTGTAGGCAATGGCCTGAGTGTCAAAGCCATCGAACAGCGTGACGAAAAAACACAGCACCAAGGTTTGCCATTGAAATCTGCTTAATGGTGCCGCGTCAATCAGGGCGCGCGGGTCAGTCGATAGGGGCGAAGATGAAGTTTTCATGTCTGGGGCAACGCGAAAGCCTGGGCCAGCAGTTCAGCGGTGCGCATGCGCGCCTTGACGCTGGGGGCGACGGTGAGAATGATCAGCTCATCGGTGGCAAATTTTTCTTGCAGGGTGTACATGCGGTCGGCTACTTGATCCGGCGTGCCGATAATGCTGCGCGGCCGCTCGTTGGCCATGATCTGCCGGTCACGCTCTTCATACTGCACCGATTTGGCCTCGGCGACAGTAGGCACCGGCAGGTTTTGTCCATACGCCATAAATAAGCGGCGTAAATCGACCGCAGCAGCGATGTCCGCCGCTTCAGCCTCGGTGTCCGTTACAACGACAAAAATAGCAACGGCGTTACGTGGCGAGGATTCATAGCCCGACTGAAAGTTGTCACGATACATTTGCATCACCGCGTCTCCATGCTGCGCGTTGATGAATTGCGCAAAGCAAAATGGAATGCCCAGGTGCGCAGCGAGAGCGCCGCCAAAGTCGGACGAGCCCAGCATCCAGAGTTCCGGCCGCGTCTCGATTTCCGGCTGCAGCACCAGCCCGTGATAGGCGTGACCTTCGGGCACGGTGTTGGTGAATAGCCAGATCAGCTCTTGCACTTGCTGAGGGAATAAATCGCTGCGCAAGCCGCTCGGTGAGACAGCGCGGGCGGTGCGTTGGTCTGTCCCTGGTGCGCGGCCAACGCCCAGATCAATGCGGCCGGGAAACAGCGCTTCGAGCATCAAGAACTGTTCGGCCACTTTCCATGACGAGTAATAGGGCAGCATGATGCCGCCTGAGCCAATGCGCATGCGTTGCGTGGCGCTGGCCAGCCGGGCGATCATCACTTCAGGACAGGGGTTGGCTACGCTGCGGGCGCCGTGATGCTCTGCACACCAGTAGCGGTAATAGCCCAAGGCATCCGCCGCTTGGGCGAAATCAACGGTTGCGGCAATGGCGTCAGCCACACGCTGACCGGAAATCACGGGGGTTTGATCAAGAATGGAAAGCTTTAAGGGACGGGTCATGGCAGGGAAAGTTTAAAAAGTCGGCGCTGGTGAGACGGTGATGATAATGGATTAGCCCATGAATTGGCTGTCGCATGGCCTATCGATGGCCGAGTTGTAGAATGAAATCAGTAAAAATTTTTAGTCGTTAGGGAGGTGATCATGACGAATCAAGGCGTAATAAGCCACCGCACCGCATGGATGTTGCTGGCGGCGGTGGTGTTGTTCTGGGGCGTGAATTGGCCAGTGATGAAGTACGGGTTGCACTATGTGCCACCACTCACCTTTGCTGCGCTACGCATGATCATGGGCGCAATTGTGCTGGCTACTGTCGCCGCATGGCGGCATGAGCTGCGCTTGCCGCATCGGGAAGACTGGCCCTTGGTGCTGGGTGTGGGGCTGTTGCAGATGGCCGCATTCATGGGGTTGGTCAATGTGGGGTTGCAATATGTGCCTGCCGGACGCTCTGCCATCCTGGCTTACACGACGCCACTGTGGGTTGTGCCCTTGGCCGTGCTGTGGCTGGGCGAAGCGCTGACAACATTGCGCATTGTGGGGTTGATTTTGGGGATGATCGGCGTGGCAGTGTTGTTCAATCCGTTTGCCTTTGATTGGCATGATCCAAAAACCGTGCTGGGTAATGGGATGTTGTTGTTTGCGGCATTGTTGTGGGCGATTTTGATCGTGAAAGTGCGGGGGCATCGGTGGAAAGGCTCGCCGCTCTCGTTAATGCCCTGGCAGTTGATGGTGGCTGCCTGTGCCATGGCGCCGTTCATCTATTTATTTGAAGATGTCCACGCGATACAGTGGGGTGAGCCTCTGGGCTGGGTGCTGCTCTATAACGGCCCGATTGCCACCGCCTTTTGCTTTTGGGCCATGATCAGTGTGACGCGTGCGCTGCCTGCGATTACCACGAGCTTAAGCACGCTGTGTGTGCCGCTGGTGGGCTATGTGTCGGCGTCTCTGGTGCTGGGTGAGGCGGTTACCTTGACTAACAGCCTCGGCTTTGCCTTGATTCTTGGCGGGCTGATTTTTGCCACCGTCAGCGATTGGAAAAAGAGTCAGGAGGCTAAAAACGCACTTGCCAATGCAGCCGTTACAGCGGTGACAGCAGATGCAGTATCTAACGGAAAAACAAAATGAAAAGTTATTCGAAAACCCGTTTTCTGCTACTGCTATGCTTAATCGGTCACAGTCCGGCATGGAGCCAAACATCCGAAAAGCACGCCGAAGTCAATCGGTCTTTAGCTGCATTAACTACACCAGCTACACCAGCTACACCAGCTACACCGGCCAAACGCATCATCAGTCTGGCGCCGCATATTACAGAGTTGCTCTACGCAGCAGGCGCGGGCAATAAGCTCGTCGGCAATGTGGACTATGGCGACTATCCGCCAGCAGCTAAAGCGTTGCCCAAAGTAGGCGGTTATACCCGACCGGATCTGGAGGCCATCCTTGCCTTAAAGCCCGATTTAGTCATCGCCTGGGAAAGCGGCAACCCGCCGGCAGCGCTGGAAAAATTAAAGGCGATGGGAATTTCTGTTTATGTTTCGCAGCCTGACCGCATCAATGATGTAGCCCGCGAAATAGAGAGGTTCGGCGTGCTGGCGGGCACCGAATCGGTAGCTAACCTAGCGGCGGCCGCATTTCGTGAGCGTCATGCAGCATTGGCCGCGCGATACAGCCAGCGCCCGGTGGTGGATGTGTTTTATCAAATCTGGAAGCAGCCCTTGATGACGGTAAACGACAAACAGATCATCAGCGATGCCATACGCCTGTGCGGCGGGCGCAACGTGTTTGGCTCCCTGCCGATTTTGGCACCGACCGTGACGGTGGAAGCCGTGATCGCAGCCAACCCCGAGGTGATCGTTGCCAGTGGTATGGGCGATGAGCGCCCGGAGTGGCTTAACGATTGGCGGCGCTGGAAAACCATGATGGCGGTTAAGCGCGACAACCTGTATTTCATCCCGCCGCAGGAAATCCAGCGGCATACGCCGCGTCTTTTGGATGGTGCAGAAAAGCTCTGCCAGGCATTGGAGTCGGCACGTGAAAAGCGACCAGCGAACCCACGCCAGGCAAACCATCAGACAAACCAACAGACAAACCCTGCGCGAAAAAAATAAACTTGGCTTCTTCTTTATCCCAATATCTGCCACAGCGCATTGCCTGTTTATCAACAGAATCGGTCGAGGTGCTTTACGCCTTGGGCGAAGAAGCACGCATCGTCGGTATTTCCGGCTTTACCACGCGGCCTGCGCGGGCGCGCAAGGAGAAGCCGAAGATCAGCGGTTTTTCAAGCGCACGCATCGACAAGATTCTGGCGGTGAAACCCGATCTGGTGCTGGCGTTTTCTGATTTGCAAAGTGATATTTGCCGCGATCTGGTGAAGGCGGGCATTGCTGTGCATCACTTTAATCAGCGCAGCGTGGCCGAGATATTGGCCATGATCGCCACAGTCGGCAACCTGGTCGGGGCACAGGATCGCGCAGCGCAACTGGTGGCAAAGCTCGAAGCGCAGATCGCCGCTGTGCGTGCCGCTGCCGCCACGCTACCGCGCCGTCCTCGAGTGTATTTTGAGGAATGGGATGAGCCGATGATCAGCGGCATTCAGTGGGTCTCCGAGCTCATCACCATCGCCGGAGGGGACGACATCTTTGCCGAGCTGGCGCAAAAGTGCAGCGCGAAAGAGCGCATCATTGCGGAAAAGTCGGCGCTGGTGAGACGGCGACCAGATCTTGTTTTGGCCTCGTGGTGTGGTAAAAAATTTCAGTCGGCACGGTTTTTTGAGCGGTTTAGCGGTTTGAATTTTCCTGCGCTGGCCAATGGCGAGGTGCATGAAATTAAATCCGCGCATATTCTCTCGCCGGGCCCGGCTGCCATCGAAATGGGTTTGCCGCAGATCGCGCAAATAATCCAGGCGTGGGCGCAAAAAGCCTGACGCTACTTCGATGTAACCATTTTCTGCGGTGCCGGGCGGTTGACCAGGTAGATACTGTAGATGACCAGCGCACCGCCTGCATAGAGACTCGGTGGTGCTGATTCACCCAACAGCAACGCGCCACCGATCATGGATACTACGGGCACTAAAAAGGTATTGGCCGATAGCGTGCTGGCGTCTCCCGTTTTGACCAGATTGAACCAGATCACCCATGAGGTGGCCAGGCCGATGACGGAGCCCCATAAAAGGGTAATGATGAAGGGTGTGTTCCAGACAATCTCGCTGGGTCGCTCACCCAATGCAAAGCCGATGAAACAAAGTGACAGCCCTCCGGCGAGAAATGGCAGGGCAATAAACCAGTAGATCGAACGCGGATTTTTACGTTTGATAAAGACGGTGCCGATTGCCCAGCCCAACGCAGAGAGCAATCCCATGAAAACGCCATAGAGTGATAAATCACCTGTGAGGCCTTTGTAACTGATGATGGCAACACCAATAAAGCCAACCAACAAACCGATGAACTTACGCTGGGTGAGTACTTCGTTGAGTAAAAAATGCGCCAAGAGGCCAACCATGATGGGTTGGGCATAAAGCAAAATGGAGGCAATCCCTGAAGGTAAAAACTTGATCGCAATGGCCGACGTGCCAAAAAATAAGAGCACGTTAAACACCAGAGAAGCGAGCATGGCGTGCCATGTATCGTGAAAATTCAGCGCTTCGCCGCTACGCAGGGCAAGAACTGCTAAAACCAGGCCGCCTGTCATGGCACGCAAGCCGGCAAAAATCAGAGGCGGGCAATAGGCCAGCCCGACTTTCATGATCGGATAACCCAGTCCCCAGATCAGAATCAAAACGACAAGAGAGACTTTGGGGTAACGAAGAACAATGTTCACAGCAGACTCACGATCGGCAAAAAGGATGCGTATGCTAACCGAAATTATTGCAAAGACAGGCTAGCTGAGGCATAAGGAAAAGCAGGAAAAAATAAAGCGTCCTGCACTGTACGTGAATTTCGTACAGTGCAGGGCGCTTGAGTTTGGTTTGGCGCGGTGCCTGGAGCTAACAACCTGTTCGGGCCGAAATCATTACCGACCTAAATCTTCAATCGCATCCACCACCATGCTGCTACCGACGGCAATCAGCAGAATATCGGAGGCAACGCGGACATACTTATGGCCGGATGGGGGCGGGCGTAAATGAACCATTACCTCGTTAGGCACAGGGTAGTACACCACACTGCTTGGTAAAGGCGCGCCTCTGTGCCATTTTTTCGCCTGACCGGGTGGCAGGCAGCCATTGTTCTTTTTGGCGAGTCCCGGGGGGCAATGGCCGCGGCTAAATTCTTCACGATAGTAGCCGCGTGCATAGTCACGCTCACGATCGTCGAAATACGCATTGATTGAGATTCGCGATCCATCACGAGAAGCTCTGTCGTCACCCCGACGGCCCTGGTCATCATCACGCTGGTGACGTTTATCTTTTTTTTCGCCATGACGCTGTTCATCATCACCTCGGTAATCATTCCGGTTTTCTTGTTTTGAGTGTTTGCCATTCCCGGCCCAGTCGGGTTTGTCTGCGTGAGCGAGGTTGGCCATAAAGGGTATCACTATGAAAAGGCCGAGTAGACATGACTTTGCAAGGGATGTGACGCAGTTTGGATTGCTCATGGGGGTTCTCTTTTGGCAGTGACAGAAGGCTGAATTGTTGCACAGTTTGTGGCTACAGGCAGGGTGGTTCGTATGCTGCAATGCAATTCGATTAACTCAATGTGTGATGGTGTTGGCTGTGCATTCGAGAATCGCACTCTGCGAGAACATGACGGATGGACTTGGCAGTGCGTGCTGCATCATCGTGATTTCCCTCAGCGCTAATGCTTTACTGTTGCGTGATCAATGTCCGTCGGGTAGCATGCATTTCATGGGTGTTATGATATTCGCGTAGGACACTGCGGAATGCTGGAAGTGATTATCAGCACGCGCTGCTTTCGTTCTCTCGTAGCGAAAAAATAAGCTATATCGTTGGAGTTTACAAGAGGCATTACAACAAAGAATGCATCAATTCATTGGACGGTTTGAAATTCGCCGCGAACTGGGACGCGGCGATCAAAGTGTGGTTTATCTGGCTTGGGACCCGCAGTTGCAGCGGGAGGTGACGATCAAGACGATGCATTTTGACCATGCCGATGCTCAGCTCAATCAAAAATTGTTGGCTGAGGCGCGAGCGGTCAGCAACTTGCGTCACGCCAATGTGGTGCCGATTTTCGATGCAGGAGAACACGATGGGGATCCCTATCTGGTTTTCGAGTTTGTCGATGGCCATACCCTGGCTGACGTTTTGCCGAAGGGTGGACCTATCGAGTCGGCGAGGGCCGCTGATCTGATGCGGCAGGTGGTGGACGGCCTGGCTCAGGCCCATATGCAGGGCATCATCCATGGCGACCTGAAACCTTCGAATATCATCCTCGATGCTGAAGGAATTCCCCGTATTATGAACTTCGGCATCGTCAGCCAACTGACCAATAGCCAAGGTGGTGATCAACAGGGGCTGGTCGATACGCTGAACCCTATGCCCGGACACGTAGAAAATCGTGTTATCACCGCGCAAGACGACATTTATGCCATCGGGCTGATCTTGCTGGAGATGGTGGCAGGACAAAGCGTAAGGCAAGGCGGCAGCGCTGAGCAAGTGTTTTACAAGAACACGCGGGAGCATGTGCAGCTGCCTTCGGGGATTGATGAGAAGCTGGGAGCCATCATTCTCAAGGCTTGTGATTGCAACCAGGCTTTGAGCTTTGCTGATGCCGTGCAGATGCGCCAGGCACTGGATCAGTATCTCTTTGCAGGCAGCATGGGGGAGACGACGGGAGATGGGCAAAAGCAGAGCACGCTGGAGTTTCTCTTGCGGCGCATGCGTCACAAGTCCGATTTTCCGGCCCTGTCGAGTTCGGTGTCGGCCATCAACAAACTGACCGATTCCGATAAAGAGAGTATTCACAAGCTCTCCAATACTATCCTCAAGGATTATGCCCTGACCAACAAGATTCTGCGTCTGGTCAATTCCACTTTCTACCGACAGGCCGGCGGCAACATCAGCACGGTATCCCGTGCCGTGGTGGTGCTGGGTTTCGATGCGGTGCGCAACATTGCCATCACCGTACTATTGTTTGAGCATCTGCAAAACAACAGCAATATCAAGGAGCTGAAAGAAAGCTTTTTGTATGCAAATCTGGCGGGTTTGCTGGCACGAAATGCGGGCAAGAAGTTCCTGGCGCGCGAGTCGGAAGAGGCATTTATCTGTGCCTTGTTTCATAGTCTGGGAAAATTGTTGGCCCAGTACTACTTTCCCGAAGAAGTGGAGACCATGCGGATCCTGATGCAGCAGAAAAAAATGAAGGAAGATCAAATTTCAGTTCAGGTGCTGGGTATTTCCTTCGAGGATCTGGGCATCGGTGTGGCTCGCAGCTGGGGTTTTCCGGCATCCATCGTCAACAGCATGCGCGCGCTTTCCGATGGGGGAGTGCGCAAGCCGGCAACTCATGATGAAACGTTGTGGGTTACTTCAGGATTCGCCAACGAGTTGTGTGCCGTCATGGCGGAAACCTCGGCAGAGGGGCGGCCTCGGGCAATCAAGCAGATATCGGCTCGCTTTGCTGCCAGCATGAAGTTTTCCGATAAACAGTTGCAAGACGTGCTGGAACAGTCTTTCGATGAACTGACACAAGTTGCCAGCATCCTTCAGGTTAATCTGAAGCAAAGTCCTTTCGTCTGCCAAGTGGCCTCTTTTACCGGCGCGACTCTGGGTAGTGACAATACGCCGCAGGCGTCAGATGCAACCGATTCTCTCGCAATATCCCTGAGCGAGATGACATTGGCGAGCCACCCTGGTTTGGCGGATGGAGAGGGCGATGAGTCGGCAGCCCAGGGTCATCAGTCTGAGACTATTCTCACAGCGGGCATTCAAGACATCAGCAATTCCCTGCTAGATGATTTTTCGCTTAGCGACACTCTGCGCGTCATTCTCGAAACCATGTACCGGGCCATGGGCTTCAAGCGAGTCATCCTTTGTCTCAAGGATGCACGCATGGATCAGATGGTGGGGCGATTCGGCTTTGGGCCTGATACGACAGAGCTGGTCAAGCTGTTTCGCTTCCCTCTTGCTTTCTCATCGGACGTGTTTCACTTGGCGACCTCAAAGGCAGTCGATATTTTGATCAACGATATTGATGATCCGAAGATTGCCGACAAGATTCCTGCGTGGTATCGAGGGAAAATTCCGGCGCGTACTTTTATCCTGTTCCCGCTCAATATCAAGGGCAAGCCGGTGGCCTTGATCTATTGCGACAAGGATAAAGCTGGATCCGTCGTGATTTCCGAAAAGGAATTGCAATTGTTGAAGACCTTGCGCAATCAAGCCGTGCTGGCTATCAAGAGCACATCTTGAGATAGAAATTCAGTACGCTGTCGGCGTTGGCTGCGCATTGGCTGGCCATTGGTTTTCAAACACGACTGCTTCGATCGGCAGGCGCTGTCCCCAGCCGAGGGCTTCGAGCGTGGGCTGAGCAGAGAATTCAGCCACGTGCCCCAGGCACAGAATGGCAATGGGTTTTGCGCCGGGCGGCATGGCAAACAGGCGCGCTAAGGCATCGGGTTCGAAAAAGGATACCCAGCCCAGGCCGATGCCTTCGGCGCGAGCGGCCAGCCATAGGTTTTGAATCGCGCAGGCGGCGGAGGCGAGCGCCATTTCAGGCAGCGTGCGCTTGCCGAAAATATGGTTTTCGCAACCATCCATGAGCGCCACGACGAGGACTTCAGCGCAGCTTTTGATGCCTTCCACTTTGAGCTTGAGAAACTCCGCTGTGCGGGTAGGCAGCTCGGCAGCAGTGCGCAGGCGTTCTTCTTCGACGAGCGCTGCCATACCTTCCCGCAATGCCGGGTCGCTGACGTGAATCAAGCGCCAGGGCTGCATGTAGCCGACTGAAGGCGCGGCGTGGGCTGCAGCGTAGAGACGGTCGAGCAGGCCGCTCGGCAATGCGCCGGGCACGAATTCGCGAATGTCGCGGCGGCTGTGGATGGCTCGATAAATCGCATCGATGGCCGCATCATCGAAGGCATGGGGGTTCTTCGGCTGAGTTAAAGAAAAAATCATGGCAAAAACAGCGCGGCGGCAGCCGCAGGATGGGAGGGGAAGTAAAAGTGCACGTAAGAAGCGGTCAGCCGTGCGCGGCGGTAAATGGCTTCGCCTTGGGTTTTGCCACCCAATGGCCGCTGGCGGCGGGCATGGCTGAGGGGCTCGAGCGATGTTTCGGTTTTTGAATAATGAAATGTATGGCCACGCAGCGTACCCTCGGGCAGCGCTGCCTCTTGACCGCCAAGCGCGGTGAGGCGCGGTTGCATGACGACGCGGCCGGGGAGAAGGGCGGCCATCGGGTGTGTTGCGCCTTGCGTGTCGGTGAGTGTGTCGAACAATATCATCATGCCGCCGCATTCGGCGAGCAGGGGCTTGCCAGCGGTGACGTGGGTGGTGAGCTGGGCAAAGAATTCATGGCGTTGCGAGAGTATGGCGGCGTGCAGTTCGGGATAGCCACCGGGCAGCCAGAGCGCGTCGCATTTGGGCAGCGGCTCGCCGGCGAGGGGTGAAAAAAACTTGAGCTGTGCACCGAGTCGCTCAAGCAGTTCAAGAT
>WOYI010602307.1_pt1 | contig 29171 bp, 30 predicted proteins | sample 6423411 | NCBI WGS metagenome assembly WOYI01 (sample SAMN13441803, study PRJNA592873) | oil field metagenome | biome: oil field; feature: oil-well bore; material: oil-contaminated soil; isolation source: oil-contaminated soil from oil-well borehole | place: Germany: Wietze | collected 2016-10-18 ...
ATTCAATTCAAAACATGTCAATTGATATTTGAAGTATGTCCCCTATATTTCGTAAATAAAAAAACGAGAATCTGGGGGAAATTATTTTTTTAGCTTGACAAGATATATACCAAGATATATACCAAGATATATATTAACTGTGGAGGTGCAACATGCAAACAGCTAAATTATTTCAAAATGGACGCAGTCAAGCAGTTCGTCTGCCTAAAGAATACAATTTTGAAGGGACAGATGTGCTAATTCAAAAGATTGGCGATTCTGTCATTCTCTTTCCTAAAAACCGCGTGTGGGAAACATTTCTCCATGGCCTACATGGGTTTACCGATGATTTCATGGAAAACGGGAGAGAACAGCCACAAATGCAGGAGCGAAAGGGTCTGTAATGTATTTGCTTGATACAAATATCTGTATTTTTATCAAGAATAGAAAGCCTCTTTATGTCCTGGAAAAATTGCACAGCGTACTCGAACAAACCGTTTATTTATCCAGCATCACGGTAGCCGAATTGCAATTTGGCGTTTACAATAGTCAAAACATTGAAAAAAACAGAATATCCTTAACTGAATTTCTGGCTCCGTTTGAAATTATCGATTTTGGTAATACCGACTCTGAACACTTTGGAATTATAAGATCACAGGTAAAAAAAGAAGGAAATCTTATCGGCTCTTACGACATGCTCATCGCAGCTCAAGCAGTTGCGCGCAATCTCATCCTTGTTACCAATAATACAAACGAATTTATAAGAATTAAAAACCTGAAACTCGAAGATTGGAAAGAATAACGTCCAACGTATAAAGCGATGAATTCGAGTGACGCAGTCGCCTCGATTTCATCGCGGGTTGAACAAGCCTGCCACCCCGAGTGATGACCATGCGATTTAAACGGAAAACAAAGGAGTCCCCAGAGACGAGAAAATGAAGAGCATTTTGAATCTCAAAGCCGGATGACGCAGATGATCGCCATCCGGCTTCTTTATTAAACCGTGAAAAAGGGGACAGATTTATTTTCCACTAAAGGAAATCTGGGAAATCTGGGGACACCATACTCATTGGGAAATCTGGGGACACCATACTAGTTTTTTCTGGACAAGCAGTGATGATAGTCATAGACAATTGACATGAATCAAAATGCATTTTACTTCAATGTTATATTATGCTATATCTTACACATTATAGTACCCTGGCTCAGGAAATTCTAAAATACGGCATAGCAATTTCATAAAGCAAGAGAGACTTTTTATATGGAAATGGGTATATTGGGGCTTCCCCAAAGCGGGAAGAGCACATTGTTTGAAATCATGACCGGCGTGAAAAGCGGCCAGTCGCATAACGAAACGGTTGTGCGCGGTCAGGCTTCCGTGCCCGATGAACGTTTTGACAAGCTTGTCGAAATATACAAACCGGTAAAAGTATCTCCGGCCAAAGTCCCCTTTGTTGATGTTCATGCCGTGGGCGAACATCCATGGGAAGCTATACGCCAGAACTTAAGCGGCACAGACGGTATTCTGCACGTTGTTGACGGCTTTTCTCTCCCTGATGTTCAATTGAGCATCGAAGCTTATCGCAAGCTGGAAGACGAATTGGTTCTTTCCGATTTATTAATTATTGAGAAAAAACTGGAACGCCTGAGCAAAACATCCAAGAAAGCGCTCACGCCGCAGGATGTGGCGCAAAATGACCTCCTGCCCAAATTAAAAGAATGCCTCGAAGCGGGGAAACCTTTACGCACGGCGGGGCTGACTCCTGCGGAAATTTTTACACTGCGGAGTTTCTCTTTCTGGACGATCAAACCGGAACTTGTTGTTGTCAATGTGGCGGAAGACAACCTTTCGTTTGCCGATAAATTCGCCGCTGAGGCAAAATTAGAAGAGCCCGTCATGGGAATCTGCTGCAAGATTGAAGCGGAAATGGCCGGATTGGATGCAACCGATCAAAAAGAATTTCTTGATTCGATGGGTATTGCCGAACCGGCGTTTGGCCGGATTATCCGCGCGGCCTTTTCTCTATTAGGGCGCATGTCCTTTTTCACCGTCGGCGAAGACGAAGTCAAGGCCTGGGTTATCCCTCTGGAGACTAAAGCTCCCAAAGCAGCAGGAGCCATTCATAACGATTTTGAAAGAGGCTTTATCAAGGCCGAAGTCATGCACTACGATGATTTCATTGCACATGGCGGTTCTACAACTCAAGTTAAATCAGCCGGGCGCCTGCGCCTGGAAGGAAAAGAATATGTTGTGAAGGACGGTGACATTATTACCTTCCGTTTCAATGTCTGATTCCAATTCTAACTCAAAGCGCTATTTTTATGTCCATCCACATGGGGGAGAATTCCCCCGCATCCCTCTACCCTCTGAAAAAATGCCATTGACACATGTTATCAAATATGCTAACCAGTAGCCATGAATTATTCCATCTCCTACTTCCATTCACGGATTAAGGCTGAGATCGAAAGCTGGCCTGTCGGAATTTTGGCTGATTATGCCCGGATTGTGGAGTTGTTGATGGAGTTCGGGCCGAATTTGCGTATGCCGCATTCACGTGCCATGGGGGGTGGTCTTTTTGAACTGAGGCCACGAGGTCGCGAAGGTATTGGCCGGGTGTTTTACTGTTTTGTCATCGGTCAACGCGTCGTAATTCTTCATGCGTTTGTAAAGAAAACATCGGCTACGCCAGAGAAGGAACTGAAGATAGCCAGAAAAAGGATGAAGGAGGTACAAAATGGTTGAATTAAAATATGAACCTGTTTCCCATGATCATAAGGTATTTCTCAAGAATGCCCGAAAACGGAAGGGATTCGGCAAGGCATACAATGATCTGGAAGCAGAATATACTCTTGTCCGCGCAATGTTAGCGGCACGGTCGAAGTCCGGTTTTACACAAGATACGGTTGCGAAGTTGATGGGAACGACAAAAAGTGCTGTTTCACGTTTGGAATCTGCCGGAAAACATGCGCCATCTCTAACAACACTGAAAAAATATGCACAAGCTGTTGGCTGCCATTTAGAAATCAAGTTTATACCAAAATCCGGCTCAACAAATCATTCAACCAGATGCGAAAAAAAACAGCGCGTAGGTTAGTCCGCGATAGGGGCATTCTTTGATTTAGAATTGGTCTGACACCGCCTTGGTCGGAATAAAGTTACCTCAAGCATTACATAAAAAAAAGATTTTTCAGGGACAATTATCTAAGGTGCGTTATTGAATTGCTTCGGGAAAATGCGCAGATCTTAAAAACCAGGTTTTCAACCGCAAAGGCCAATTTAAAGGACTGCGCAATCTGTGCCAGGAGGACTTGACTATGGCGAACTGTTGTTGATTTAGATTAACTTCTCCGTAAACCTCCTGATTGAAGGCCTGGATGATTGACTCGATCTCCCTTGTCAGTATAGGAAATAGATTCTTCAGACGTAATCCATACTCGTTAGGGGTTTCGTTTAGAAAATGGGGCAGACCACTATGACGTCCCCAGCTAAGAAGGGCGGCATATAATTGGACTGCTGATTTGTAACCTTTCACCCTGCGTATTATTCCCCTCCAGCAGGAAAGAAGGAACAATCGCAGTTTTTCAGCCCACAATAAGATCGAATACCATGTGCTTTGCTTTCCTTGGCTCACAGACGTTTTTGAGAGAAGCCAGCGTAACAAGAAGAAACATACCACGACAGCAACGCAGAGAAGAATCAGTCCGGATATATCCCCAAACATAAAGGCTAAGATTTTTTCAAAAAGTTCTGTCCACCAGCTGCTTTCTTGAGGAGAAACTAAACCTCCTGGGTTTCCATTTGAGGTGGAAGACCATTTCTCCCTGCCATCTCGCAAGTGGGACCCAGGCACAAATATAAACCGGAGAAAATTGATTAGAAAAGGAACTAATGGTTTGGCTGCGGTTTTGAATATTCCATACCCCGTCTCAGCCACCATGGTCAGGTAAGGCAAGAAAAACAAGACCAACCCTGTGCCAAAGAGAACAACAACCGCAATGAAACTTAATATCACCCCTATCCCTTGATAGCCAGGAAGAAAATCCTTTGGACTGGCACTTCGCTTCCGAACCAGGCCAATTGCCAATAGACTGAACACAAAAAATGGAAAAAGGAAAAGGAAGGAAACAGGATCATCTATCTTGATGCCTCCTTTTGCCAACAAAAACATTTTAGTTAAGAAAAGAAGGAAGAAGGCCGCAATGCCCAGATCGAAACGGTAAGAAAGAGTGGCGTAAGCCTTTGGTCTCCTGGCAAGAGTTATACCTCCGACCCATAACATGAGGGACAAAAAGAGGACAAGAATAAGATTAAGCCATTCCAGAGGACTTCTCATGGTATTGAAGAATTCTATTAGCCAGGTTTGACTAAAGAAAGAGTATGATGAAGTGTTAAAGGCATAAACAATTCTTAGAGCGGCAAGGATAAGACCAAACCTAAGATGAGGAGGGTTAAAATAACCAGATCTCTCAGACCGTTTAGTAAGGCAATAAAAAGAATAAATCCAGTTCAATTGGATTCTGAGTAGCCATGACGAAAAAAGGATTAGGCAAGGGATAGGTCTTGCCATCTACGGTGACTTGGTGTTCCTCCATACTTTCCAGGAGACTGGACTGAGTGCGGGGAATTGTGCGGTTAATCTCGTCAGCTAATAGAATGTTGGTCATCACGGGTCCAGGCTGAAAGGCAAATTGCCCCAATTGCTGGCTGTAAATATTAAAGCCCGTGATATCTGCGGGCAGCAGATCTGGTGTGAATTGGACTCTTCTAAAAGATCCGCCAATACTTTTAGCCAGAGATTTGGCAAGCAATGTTTTTCCTAATCCTGAAATGTCTTCAATCAAAACGTGTCCATCTGACAGAAGAGCAACCAGAAGGAGCTCAATAGATTCTTGTTTACCCACAATCACGCGCGAAATGTTTTCTACTATTTTTTTGCAGAGATTGAAATTCAAGATAATACCTCCTCAAAATATTTAAATTGTAATAATAGAAATAAATTTTGTTTTGACGAGAACTTGCTTTTATGGGAACGGAGTGTAGGCGAACTGTAGTTGAATGTCAATAGATAATAGGGGGGAGAGGATTCTTACCTCTGACATTCGATCGCTTATTGCTCCTTAAAATACGAAGTATCATTCTTCTGGCTCGTCCAGCTTATAATTAAATTTAGAAATCTCGAACATCATCATTATTTTTTGGGAAAATTCATCAGGATCGGCTATGTTCAAAGCAATGATTTCGCCGTGACAAATGGAACGCATGTCTTGCGTGAGAATATTGGCTACGGTTTTTTCTGCTTCAACTTTGATGTTATTTTCGTATAAAAATTTCTTTGCCGGTTGTGAAATTAAAAGCGTTTGTATCTCCGCTATAATTCCCGAATAAACAACGAGCCGTGCCGCAGCAAACCCGATTACTTTATCGTGCAAAATGAACCTTTCTTTTGTTTGCCGGTAATTTTGAAGACAATCCCAAAGAGGTCTTAAGCCGCGTCTTTGCGAAGAAAATATAATTTTATCGCCCTGAACCAACGCCAGCGAATACCTGGTAAAGTCCGGGTTCAACATGAGAATAGTTTCTTTATAGGCGGTAACAGCGTTGTTTATATTGTTGCACCTATTACTTTTTCATAGTAATCACTATATGAAAGCAGATTTTATTTGTCAAGGAAATCCCTTGCTGAGACAAGTTTAATCGCCTTATCATAAAACCCCATTGGCAGAACAATAAAACAAACGGTGAATTTAGAACCGATCGATTATGAAGAAAATATTATTCAAAAGCCTGATGATAATTGCGCTGCTGATATTGGTTTTTCTTTTGCCGCTATTTTATCCCTCCGGAATAGCGGTCTATTTCAGATTATTATTGCTTATCCTGATTCTCATTGAAAGCCTGCAATTATTCAAGATCATTTTCATAGATACAAAAGTTACCCACGGGTATGAACCCCAAAGCAAACTTTGGGTATCATACCCTCCGCTTCGCGGGATTGTTCAACTTATCAATTCCGCTACGCTTCGCTTTCGGAATTGGAGTTTCACGAATAAAATAATATCAAACGCAGCCATTGTTTTATTTTCAATTTTTGTAATTTTCATATTACTGGAAGCGATATTCATGTTTATTCCCAGGTCCCATTCCACTGATTACACATTAGCATCCCGATTGTGGTACGCCAAATACTGGAAGCCGATTAACTCTTTGGGTTTCAGGGATAAGGAACCTGACAATAATAACCCCGTTGTTTTGTTTGTAGGCGATTCATTTACAGCCGGTCATGGGTTAAAATCTGTGGATGACAGATTTTCCAACATTGCGGGAAAGGAACTAAACAAAAAAGGAAAGAAATATACTGTTATAAATATAGGCAAGCCTAATCTTGATTCAAGAAGTGAATATGATGTGATGAGAGCTTTTATTTATATGGCCAGAATTAAGCCTGACAAAATAATACTTCAATACTGTGGAAATGATATTGAAGGTGTCGCCATGAATAACGGATTAATATTCGACGGTTTTAATCCTCCGTCGGATATGAACAAATTTTTAATACTAATTGGTTCCGGTTCTTATCTTTTCAATTATCTATATTTTCTCTCTCCCCGAGAATATCTGGGCATGTCATATATCGCTTATTTAACTAAGGCTTACAAAAATGATGATATATTATCAAAACACAAAGATGATCTTAAATTATTCATGGATTATTCCAGAAAAAACTCTATACAACTTATCGTAATTGTATTTCCATTTTTGACTGATCTTGGAATGAGTGATTCGATGTACTTGAATGATATTGTCAGTTTTTTCAACGCCAACAAAATCAGCGTCATAAATGTTTCGCAACTGGCAAAGGATATTCCTGTTACTGAAAGAATAGTCAATATAAATGACACACACGCTTCCAGGAAACTTAACAAGATAGTAGCGCAGGAAATTTTAAAAAAACTGGAATAACAGGCTTGCAATCCAGAAACACCTATTCAAATTGATAAATATCAAGTCCAGTGCTATATTGTTACAGTAAATTGCTTTAAAAGTATAAAAAGCGGTAGAAAGATAAAATTCAATGGTCAGATTACGGGCAATTCAGGCAAATATTGTTACTCTTACGGTTGATGCAATCGTCAATGCAGCGAACTCATCGCTTCTTGGCGGAGGCGGAGTTGACGGCGCTATCCATCGCGCCGCAGGACCAGAACTGCTGGAGGAATGCCGAAAACTTGGCGGTTGTAAAACCGGCGAGGCAAAGCTGACAAAAGGCTATAAATTGCCGGCGCGATTTGTCATTCATACGGTGGGGCCGGTCTGGAGGGACGGGAAGAAAGGCGAGCCTGACCTGCTTGCTGCCTGTTACCGGAATTCTCTAGCCATCGCTAACCAACAAGGATTTAAAGCAATCGCTTTCCCCAGTATCAGCACCGGCGTTTATGGATATCCCTTTGAACTGGCAGCTCGAGTTGCCGTGGACACAGCCTCTGAAGTGATTCAAACATCGTTGAAGTTAGAGGAGATAATTTTCTGCTGTTTTTCACCAAGCGATCTGGCAGTTTACGAATCTCTCCTTCCGAAGAGTTGAACAAATGAATAAATTAAAGTGTTCACTATAATTTCTTTTTTTACTCACCAGTGGATTTAAACAGCCTGCCGAATACCGGATGCCTCTGCGCGGCCATTTGGACAATCCGGCTGCCCATTTGTCCGTAGCTGATGCCGGCCACTTCAGCGGCGCAGGCCATGCTGGCGTCAATGCTGATATCCGCATTGGGATTGACATCCAAAACATAAAAGACGTTATCCCGCAGCCTGACATCCATACGTGCATAATCCCGGCATCCTAAAGCAACGTAAGTTTTTTTGCAAACCAGTTCCAGCGCCTCGTTCTCATTAATGGTCAGGGGAGCAGGCAGCAGAGTTTCGATTTTTTCATAATGCTCGGCGCCGGGAATAAATTTGGATTCGTAAGTGCACAGCCGGTCCTGGACATTGCCGAAAAAAGAAAAATCCATTTCCGCGGCGGGTAACACCGTCAGGTTTTCATTGCCCAGGACGGAGACATGAAATTCGCGCCCATCAATAAAATCCTCCACCAAAGCCGGCTGGGAATATTTATCAAGAATGAAGGATATGCGATTTTTCAACTCCATAGCATTAAACACCACGGAGTCCGGTGTAATGCCCATGGAGCAATGTTCATTTATCGGCTTGACAATCGCCGGGAATATATTCCAATCACCCGGTTCGGGTGAATGAAAGACACGCCAGGCAGGCGTGGGGATGCACTCCTGATCCATGATGACTTTTACACGGTATTTATCATGCGCCAGGACCAGCGTATCGGAATCTGCACCGGTAAAAGTAAATCCAAGCATCTCCAGCCGTTTTACCACCAGCCACTCACTATGTTCTATTCCGGGAAGTCCTTCACACCAGTTAAAAATGATATGGCCGGCGGGATTGAAACAATCGAGATGACCGGCAATATCATCATCCGCAATCGGAACAAGGATCAGGGGATACCCTGTGTCGCTCAAAGCATTGCCCAGTTGAGTCGTAAGATGGATCACTTCGTCTTTTTCTTCCTTCGTCCAGTCCGGATCAACGCTGTAAAGTAATATAACCGGAATTTTTGCGGCCTGGATATCTGCCATCACTACACCACCTCCACAAATTAAAATACTTCTCTCTGCATGCTCATGCTACGAGCGTCGTTTTTTTTAAGGTTTTTTATAATATACATGTTTCTAAAAATAGTCCAAGTCAGTTTTATAAAAATTAACGGCATCATCCTTTACCCTTAGCATTTTCTAATTATTTAACCAGTTTCAGATAATTCTTGACCAGATACTCCGCTGTTTGCAGAGCGCCCTTGGCCGCTCCCAACTTGGTGTTATGAGCAAGGCAAACATATTTGATCCCGTTCTCAATAATCGGATCTTTGCGGATGCGTCCAACAGTAACAGTCATCCCACCGCCTTTATCCCTGTCCATTCTCGGCTGAGGACGGAAAGGATCATCGGTAACATCAATCAGATGCGCCGGTGAACTGGGCAGGTCAAGATCGATAAAATCCTTGCCGAAATTCATCATTGCCTTTTTCACTTGTTCCGGCGAACAGGGTTTTTCTGTTTGCACAAAAGCGCACACCATATGACCGTCCAGCACAGGTACGCGGGTACACGTCGCCGTAATGCCAAAAGGAGCATGCTTAATATTTTTGCCGGTAAACTTTCCTAAAATTTTTTGCGGCTCAGTTTCCACTTTTGGCTCTTCGCCGGATATATAGGGAATAACATTTTCCGTCATGTCCATAACGGATAAGCCCGGAGTTCTTCCTGCGCCGGACATGGCCTGAAGCGAAGTCATCACTACTTGCTTGACGCCAAAAAGCTCCTGTATCGGTTTCAAAGAAACCACCAGACCGGCAATCGTACAATTCGGTTTCGGAGAAACAAATCCCTTCCAGCGGCGATTCTTCTGTTGCACCGCGAGCAATGCCGCGTGATCCATATTCACTCCACCGACAAGAATCGGTGTGTCATCTTCATAACGAAACGACGAAGCGGTACTGATAACCGGTGTCGTTTTGGCGTACTTCGGTTCCAGTTCTTTGGCGGCACCCGCATCCATTGTGGAAAAAATGATATCCACCGATCTGGCATCGAAAGAAGCCGCTTCTTCTACAACCATCGTAGCGATATCATCGGGCAACTCTTCGGTGCACCACCAGCGCGAAGAGCCATTGGCATCTTTAAGAGCTTCAATATATTTTTTCCCCGCCGACCGCTCCGAAGCTACCAACTTTGTTATTTTAAACCAGGGGTGTCCGATCAGGCTGACAATCGCCTGCTGACCGACTATCCCGGTGGCGCCGACAATAGCAATTCTTAACATCTTTTTACTAACCTCCATCTAATTCTGTAATTATTTGTTTAAATATTTCCAAGCAAAATTGACGGACTCGTAAAAAATCACCCAACATGATTAAATAGCTGGATTCCCGTCTGCGCGGGAATGACAAAAATGGGCCAAAATTGATCTTGCTTTTTCTACGTCCGCCGCAATCTGTTTCTTCAACATTTCGGGACTATCAAATTTGATAATGTCCCTAATCTTCTCCACAAACTCCGTATTTAATCTTTTGCCTCTGAGATCACCGGAAAAATCAAGCAGATGAACTTCAAAAGTAGAAGTATAATCAGCAAAGGTTGGTTTCTCGCCGATATTTAAAGCTGCCCTATGACGCTTTCCATCTATATTAACAAAAGCGGCATAGATGCCGGAAGGCGGAAGTAAATCTTTTTCAGGATCAATATTGGCTGTGGGAAATCCAAGCCCTGCTCCTCGCCCCTTTCCCGAAACTACAATACCGGCAATATTATAACATCTTCCCAGCAAATTGGTCACAGTTTTAAGATCGCCTTTTATGATCAATTTTCTTATCAGTGTGCTGCTGACAATATTCTCTCCCCTTTTAAAGGCATCCACTACTTCAACCGCAAAACCGATTTCTCCTCCGCGGGAAATCAAGTAATCCGTGGTACCTTTTTTACCCTGTCCGAAAGTGTAATCATGGCCGACAATAATTTTTTTAATAGCCAGCTTTTGCCCGAGAAAATCCCGGACAAATTGTTCAGCAGTCACCCGGGAATAATCCATGGAGAAAGGTATTACCAATGTTCCGTCAATTCCGCAATCTTCCAGCAATTTCAGTTTTTCTTCCAAAGTAGTGATCAGATAAAATGGCCGTATGCCAGGATGAAGAATCATCTTGGGATGCGGATCAAAAGTAATAACCAGCGATTTCGTTACTGCTTTTTTCGCCTCTGAAGCAAGTTTACGGCAAATGAATTGGTGACTCAGATGTACGCCGTCAAAGTTGCCGATCGTCACAAATGATCCGCGGAAATCTTCAGTTATGTTTTCTGTTCCCTTAAATATAATCATTATTTTCCACTAACCATTAAGATAATTGGCTTGTTAACATAGCATTTTGGGGATTAAATTCAAGTTCATTTTATCTTGACAATAAGATGATGATAGGTATAGTGCACTTTTTGCGTGCCGAAGTGGCGGAATTGGTAGACGCGCTAGGTTCAGGGTCTAGTGGGTGTACGCCTGTCCGGGTTCAAGTCCCGGCTTCGGCACCATTTAAAAAACAAGGGTTTAGGAGTTTACTGCACATGCTTCTAAACCTTCTTTTTTACTCTTCTAACGGTTTTCTAAAAACCTCAAAAAAGCGCGGATTAAAACGTAATCTTTCTTCGAAAATTACATTGAAATCCGCGCTTGCGAATTCAAGTTTATTCAGAATCTATTTATGTACATTTTCCCATAAAATGGCATTGCCGATTCCCCATCCGCCGCAAAGTGTGGCGCAACCGTACCTGGCGTCTTTTCTTTCCGTCTTCATAATGGTGTTCAAGGTTACTGAAAGACGGCATCCCGATTCACCCAGCGGGTGACCCAGAGCGGTGGCTCCGCCCCAGATGTTTACGTTCTTAAACGGGGCGTTTTCTTCAATTCCAAGCTCCCTCACAATGGCCAATGCCTGACTGCAGAAAGCCTCGTTGAGTTCCCATATGTCGATGTCTTCGATCTTGAGACCGGCTCTGGCAAGGACTTTTTTGACGGCAGGAATAGGAGCAATCCCCATTACATGCGGATCGCAGCCTGCCATGGCACCGGCCACATATTTTAAATGATAGCTGAGCCCGAGTTTATCCGCAAGATTCCTCTCCATCAGCAACATGGCCGCAGCACCGGTTGACAGCGGTGAAGAGGTTGCTGCCGTTACTACACCACCGGGCTTAAATGGGGACTGCATCGTCGCCATTTTTTCCATGGTTATATCTTCTCTTATCCATTGATCAGTATCCACCATAAACTTTGTGCCGTCTTCTTTTTCGCCTTCTATCGGAACTATCTCTCTTTTGAATTTTCCTTCCTTCGTAGCCTGAGCGGCTTTCATATTGCTCCAGTAGGCCATGTTTTCCATGTCTTTTCTGCTGATATTATAAACTTCTGCTACTTTTTCCGCTGTTACACCCATCATAAGATCGTTCATATTATACTTTTCAAACAACCTTTTAGGCCATTCCATAGAATGACCCATCGGAACATGCTGCATGTCTTCAACCCCCGCGGCAATGTAGATGTCTCCCTCGTCGGCTAAAATAGCCCTTGCGGCATGCTCTGTTGCTGCCATCCCTGAGGGGCACTGCATGTTAACGTGATTCTGTGGAACACTCTCCGGGAATCCACCAGCCAGCCATGAAAAGCGCGCCAGTTCATTTTGGCAACCCGACTGATTTGAGGTACCCACATAAACCGCTTCAACGTCTTCCGGTTTGATCTTTTTAACCTTGTCAAATAAAGCAGAATAAACTGATGTGAGAATTACATCCGGCATCATGTTTCTAAACCATCCCTTCTCCGCGTGCGCACGGCAATTTGCCGATCTTACACCGTCAATAAGTACGCATTCCCTTAAATTTCTCATTAAAGCCTCCTTTCGATCTATAAGTGGTTTATCGGTCCTTCTTTATTACGATTTTCAGAGTGCTCTCTGTAACAGGAAATTCAGTCATGATCGTCAGCACTTGTTTTATTTTCCATCTCTGACAAGTTTTTGAAAAACGGTTTTATGAATTTTACAGGTTATCCCTATAGCATGGAAAGCATTTTTTTTAAATGACTTTATGCGAGTTATTAAAATATATTCAAAAAAACTGCCGGCAGACCCTTATATGTACACAAATACTTTACTTCTCGTAGCTAAACTTGAAAAATAATCTATGAAATCTTACTAAAAAACCAATTGACAATCTCACTTTTTGGGTTTAGAAATGAACAGGTTCATTTAATGAACGCGTTTTTCTCTCTATGTTTCCATATCTTTATAGAGGATATTTTATAGGATAATGGGCATCAACGAAAGAAAACTAAAGGAAAAAGAATTACGAATTAAGCAAATCCGGGATAGTGCCGCCGCTCTTTTCTATAAGAAAGGTTACGAAGCCACAACAATTGAAGACATAGCGAAACTGGCCGAAATATCCAAAGGAACTATCTATCTCTATTTTAAAAGTAAAATTGATCTTTACTATAGTCTGGTCGAACCATCCCTGGATGTGCTTTCCAAAAAGCTGAGCAAAATAGCCGGCATGAAAAAAATCTCTCCTGAAATCAAAATAAAAAAAGTAACCGATGCCACTTATGAATTTTATCTTAAAGACCCTGATGCTTATCATCTCATATCGCGCTACGAAGCCTCTGTTTTCTCTAACCTCCTTTCTCCCAAAAAGCTTGATCATCTCAAACACCTGATGATCTCTAATCTTAACCAATTAGAGATCATTGTTTCCGAAGGGATCAATAGGGGCCTTTTTCAAAAACTCAATCCCAAAATGACGGCAATTGTATTCTGGAATACCTTCATGGGTATCATCCAATTCCAGGAAAACAGGCTGGAAGAAGGGAAAGTCGATTATCGCAGATCCACGATCAATCGTGCTATGAAGCTTATAATCAGGGGGATAAGAAAATAATCATGCTAATGCTTTCAGTGGTTGACTTTGCTGCAAGGTCTTCCACCGGCGACTCTGGAATCAGCAGGTAAAATGGTCCCATTTTGCTTCGCGGTCTGACTAAATGGGAAGCAGTTATTCTCAAGGTGAAATAAACGAGAGGAGCAATTAACCTATAAACATATCAAAAACGGCTGCGATTCACGCCTGATTTTTTTAATGTTCCATCAAATTGCTGAATACATGGAGGTATCAAAATGGCGAATATATTTAATTTAAAGAAAGCAGATAACATAGGAATCGTCACCTTTAACGTGCCCAATGAAGCGATGAATACCTGGACAGAAGAGGCCATTATGAGTTTTGGCGAATTCCTCAATGTCCTGGAAAAAGAAAAAGATGTCATCGGATACATATTTATTTCCGGCAAACCTGATAATTTCTTTGCCGGCGCCAATCTGAAGATGATTGAACAAATGAACGATCCGGCTTCTGTTAAAAAGGGATTGGATTATTTCCATGATGCCTTCAATAGACTCAGCGGCTTTAAAGTTCCGACAATCGCGGCTATAAACGGTGTCTGTGCGGGAGGCGGACTGGAATTTGCCCTCGTCTGCACCGCGAGGATCGCCACGGATGCCAAAAATACTGTGATCGGCTTACCGGAATGTAAGGTCGGTATTTTCCCCGGCGCTGGAGGAAGCCAGCGTCTGCCCCGGCTTATTGGATACAGCGCCATAGAGTTGATATTAAAGGGCACACTCCTCCCGGCACCCAAAGCACTTGAAGCGGGCATCATTGACCGGATAGTACCGCAAGATAAAGACCTGCTTGCAGAAGCTAAGTCTTTTCTCCGGGAGATCGCTGCCGGGAAAGTCAAACTGGAACGACCGGCACATGATTTCTCCCAGGTCAAAGCGGTGGCTGAGATGGCCCGCCAAAACGTTTTAAAAGTCACAAAGGGGAGAGAAATCCCCGGGCCTATGTTTTGTATCCGGGCAATGGAAGAGGGTCTCAACCTTCCACTCAGCGAGGCCCTGGAATTGGAAAAGAAATATTTTGCTCAAGCTGTCCTTTCCAAAGAGGCCAAGGGCAGCATTAATACCTTCTTCATCAAGACAATGACGGACAAGCCCAGGAATATGATGACTGAAGGTTTCACACCAAAACCTTTGAAAAAGGCAGCCATCCTGGGATTCGGAACTATGGGCCGGGGCATTATCATCGATATTCTGCGCAACACGCAAATGCCCGTGCTGGTCAAAGACTTCCCTGATGCTCATGAGCGGGGACTGGCTTTCGTGCGGAAGATTCTGGAGGGAATGGCAGAAAAGAAGCGATTGAAATCTACGGTGGATGATCTTATGAAACGCATCACCACAACCTCAGAATACATAGCAGAATTCAAGGAAGTGGATATTGTCATTGAAGCGGTCTTCGAAAGTATTAATGTGAAGAAAGAGGCCTACGAATCACTCTGTAAAGTCGTACGGAATGATTGCATCATTGCCAGCAATACATCTTCCATCCCTGTTGCTGCTATGGCCAAGTTTGTAACTTTTCCTGAACGTTTCGGCGGCACTCACTTCTTTTCGCCCGTCTGGATTATGGAACTCGTGGAAATAATCAGGGGTAAAATGACCAGCCAGGATACTATTGATAATCTTCTGAACTTTGCCGCCTCCATTCGCAAACGTCCGATTCTCTGCAGGGATAATCCCGGTTTTGTCGTGAATGCCTTGCTTTTTCCTTATCTCTACAATTCCATTGAATATCTCGAAAAAGGAAATTCGATCGAGAAAATCGATAAAGCTCTTGTGCAATTCGGAATGCCTGTAGGACCGCTCAGGCTTATCGATGAAGTGGGCATTGATGTTCTCTATAAGGCATTTGCCTCGATGGGGATTACGCAGGAAACCCTTAAAAGTATAGTGGAGTCGGGGCGTCTCGGCCTGAAAAAATCGGGCAAGGGAATGTTCCTGAAAGACGGCAGCGTGGATCCGGAAGTACTGCCGCTCATATCGAAACGAGAGCCCGCGGAATTATCAGAACAGGAAATTGAAATGGCTTTGCTCACCGGCATGGTAATAATGGCTAATGACTTGCTCAATAGAAAGATCGTAGAAGATCCGCGGATGATTGATGCCGGAATGATCTGGGGTACCGGATTTCCTCCCGATAAGGGTGGTCTTTTGAAATGGTCGGACCTCATTGGCCTGAGCAAGCAGCTCTTTGGCAGGAATTTTTATTAGGGAGACTTAAATTTTTGCTGATACAGCTATCCGGCAAACAGTCAAATGTTTTTTGTCTTTAACGTGAAAATAAATATATAAGGAATTTGTTAATGAAAGAGATAATCCGCGATCTTCAAGAAGAATATGACGCCCTTGATGCGATCGTTTCAGGCCTCGATGAAAAGGACTGGTATATTAAAACGCCGTTTTTTGATTGGACCGCACAAGATACAATCAGTCACCTGGTATATTATGATAATGCCGCCATGCTTTCGGCAACTGATGCTGAGGCGTTCGAAAAACATACAGCAAATATGCTCTCCGGCATTACAAACTATGACGAACTACATGAAAGAGTAAATTCAGTTGGAGGCAAATTATCCATTGCGGATTTGCTCTCATGGTGGCGTAAGGAGCGCAAAGACCTTATTTCAGCCTATGAATCGTTAGATCCAAAGACCAGATTGCCATGGTACGGCCCCACGATGAGCGCCCGGTCTTCAGCGGTTGCGCGAATGATGGAAACATGGGCGCACGGTCAGGATATCGTTGATGCGTTTTCTATATCACGTCCGGCAACCAATCGCCTCAAGCCTATATCCCATCTCGGAGTAGCCACTTTTAAATGGAGTTTTTCTGTTCGCCAACTGGAAGTTCCGAATGAACCAGTAAGAGTTGAGTTGACCGGCCCGTCCGGAGATCTTTGGACATGGGGACCAGAGGACGCTGAAAACACTGTCCGCGGCACCGCAGAGGATTTCTGTCTATTGGTATCACAGCGGCGTAATGTTATCGACACCGGTATAGTATATGAAGGGGATGTTGCGGGCAAATGGGTATCAATTGCACAAATCTTTGCCGGACCGCCCGAGGAGCCGCCAAAGCCGGGATACAGGAAAAAAAATAAGGATTGTCAGCGGACAGCTTAATAAAAGCTGAGATTACGTTCAGCTCTTAAAGCGTTTTCAAAAAGAGGATACACCGTGATGGGCAGATCTGCTCCGTGCTTAACCTCGCCGGGATTCGATGTAAGAGGAGATCACATGATTAAGCCCGAAACTATCTCTTTCATGATCTCAGTGGTCCCGCCGCCTATGGAAAGGATTCTGTTGTCGCGGTAGAGGCGTTCCACCAGGTATCCGCGCATGAAGCCGTATCCTCCGAATATCTGAACGGCATCATAGGTAACCTTGTCGCTGACATTGCAGGCGAATATCTTGGCCATGGAAACCTCTTTCAACTGATTTACACCAGCATTCATCCTGGCGGCAACCCGGTATGTGAATTCACGGCTTGCTTCCACCAGGGTGGCCATATCAGCCAGTTTATGCCTTGTCACCTGGAATCCCTTCAGCGGCAGACCGAATGCCGTCCGTTCACCGGAATATTTTATGGATTCCTCAAGGGCAATCTGCGCCGTCATGTTGGCCATGATGCAAAGCATGAGCCTTTCCTTTTGGAAATTTTCCATGATGATGGAGAATCCTTTGTTTTCTGTTCCGATCAGATTTTCCACCGGTACCCTACAGTTATCAAAAAATATTTCCGCCGTGTCCGATGCCCACCATCCCGTTTTTTTCAGGGGATGGCCTGTCGAATATCCCGGGGTATTAGATTCAATAATCAGAAAACTGATTCCGTGCGCGCCCTCACCGCCGGTTCTCACGGCACAGGTAATCTGGTCGGCCCGTGCGCCGCTCGTTATAAAGGTCTTACTTCCATTGACCACGTAAAAATCACCGTCACGCACAGCTCTTGTCCTCAGGCTGGCGACATCCGACCCTCCGCCCGGCTCGGTAACGGCAAGAGCAGCAATCTTTTCCCCTCTAAGAACCGGCATTACGAAGCGTTCTTTCTGAAAAGTTGTGCCTCTACGCACTATCGGCGGCAGGGCAATGTCCAGAGATCCGAGACTGGCAACAAGACCGGCTGAGCCGCAGCGCATCAGCTCTTCAGTCACGACGATTTTAAAAAAGATATCTCCGGGCGTTCCGCCTACTTCCTCTGGATATCCTATTCCCAGAAAGCCCATATCCCCGGCGATTTTGTATAATTCCCTGGGGAATTCTCCCGCTTCTTCCCATTTTTCAATTTCCGGTGTCATTCCTTTTTTAACAAGAGATCTGATTGAGTTGCGAAGAATCTCATGTTCCTCTTTGAAGTATTCCTGATATTCGTTCGTCATATTTTCGTCATCCTTTCGTTTTAGTTATCATCTACTATAAATATTAGCAAGAATTCTGCCATATTAAATCCGAATGTCAACATGAATCTACTGCTGAAAAAATGTATGCCATTTTTATACTTTTTAATATAGATAATAAAATAAACACACTTTATTTTGGGGAAAAGCTTTTTTACTTGACGCCTTAAATTAATTTTCTTATTCTGTAAAAAAAACAAAGAAAAAGAACAATGATTGAAAATCTGATTAATAATTTATCTTTATACCTGCAGGATTCGCTATTTTTAGCGTTTTTAGCCGCTTATTTGGGCGGACTTGTAATCAGCTTTACTCCCTGCACTTATCCATTGATTCCTGTGACAGTCGGCTTTATCGGAGCGCAAAGTTCTTCATCCAAGCTCCGTGGATTTTTTCTTTCGTTGTTTTATGTCGGTGGACTCGCTTTCACCTACTCCATTCTGGGCGGCGTAGCCGCTTTATCGGGCAAACTCTTCGGACAAATGCAAACAACACCATGGACGTATTTCATCATGGGTAATTTATGCCTTATCATGGGACTATCCATGTTGGATGTTTTCAGTATCTCCCTGCCCATTCCGCAAAAGCTTATCAAGATATCGGCCAACAGTAATAAAAAAGGATTTTTAAGCAGTTTTTTAGTGGGCATCGTGTCCGGTGTTGTTATCGGTCCCTGCACTACTCCTGTATTGGCTGTTTTACTGGGCTACGTAGCGGTAAAGACAAATTTCTTACTGGGGATAACTCTTCTTTTTGTGTTTGCCTTTGGTATGGGTACATTGCTGATTATCGTCGGCACTTTTGCCGGGGTTATTGCCGCCTTGCCCAGATCCGGAGTTTGGATGACAAAAATAAATTTTGTTTTTGGATTGATATTAATTGGCGCGGCCGAATATTTCCTGTATACTGCGGGCGTTTTATCAATTTAAAAAACGAGGCGTTGATGAATAAAAAAATATTGTTGTTATTTTTCACGATCTTACTGATCTGTATTTCATTTGCTCTGTCCTTTGGAGAATACAGACCAAGTGTTTTTTCCATTCCGGCGCCGGATTTTTCCTTATATGATATTCAGGGGAGAATATTTAAACTAAGCAGTCAAAAGGGAAATCCGGTAGTAATGTTTTTCGGCACCACCTGGTGCCCGGCCTGCCGCGGTGAAATGCCTTTCTATAAAGCCCTTTATGAAAAATATGCCCAACGCGGATTGAAATTTTTTTATATCGATATAAACGAATCAAGCAAAAGAGTTGCTCATTTTGCCAAAGAAAATTCATTCCCTTATATTGTTCTGCTGGACTCAGACGGCAGTGTTGCCAACAACTATAACATTACCGGAGTGCCGACGTTAATTCTCATGGATAAGCAAGGAAATATTATCGGAATAAGCCACCGTACAGTGGATTTACCGCTGGACAAGATTTTCCCCGTTAAAGAAAGTAAAAAAGAATCCAATAGAAAAGTTAAACAAGCAAAATAACGATGAGGAAAGAACGAGGAAAGAACAATGACAGAAAACAACTGGCTGCGGGACCTAACAAGATCAGCTAATGATAAATGGATTGGCGGCGTTTGCGGCGGATTGGGTGAAAGTTCTCCAATTCCATCATGGGCGTGGCGTCTGTTTTTTGTGACACTTGTCCTGTGTTTCGGTACAGGTATATTATTATACGTCTTGCTCTGGATTTTTGTTCCGGCTAAATTTAACAAAGGAAATTAATATGAGATTAAAAAACGATATTTATATTTACGAATGGACCAAGCCTTATGAAAATAACTGCAACAGCTACTTTATCGGCGGCAACGTCAACGCGTTGATCGATCCGGGACTGACCGGCTATGTGCCCGATTTGCTCAGCCGGATGTTGGACGACGGCATCCAAAAAGAAGACATTCGTTATGTCATCAATACCCATTCGCACCCCGACCATTTTCAGGGCTCGGAAGTTTTTGATCAGGAAAAAGTCAAGATCGGCCTGCATGTGAAAGAAATTGAGTTTTTACACGGAGACGGCGGCGAGCTGTACAGCCTTTTCGGAATCAACGCCCCCCGGATGAATGTGAATTTCCCGCTGGAAGAAGGCCATGTGGTTTTAGGAGACCAGACCTTCAAGATAATTCTTGCGCCCGGCCATTCCCCCGGCTCCATCGGCCTTTACTGGCCGGAACAAAAAGCTCTTTTTTGCGGAGACGTGGTTTTTGATCAAAGCGTCGGACGCACTGACTTCCCCGGCGGCAACGGCGCTCTTTTGAAGAAGAGCATTCTTGCTTTTTCCAAACTTGATCTGGAATGGATTTTACCCGGACACATGGGCACCTTGCAAGGGAAAGTCAATATTCAGAAAAATTTTAATTTAATTATTCAGGGCATCTTCCCTTACATTTAGCGTTCTGCTTCCGGAGAATAAACATTTATGGCCAATGAAGGAAACAAGGTAATTTACTCCATGATTGGAGTAAGTAAAATCTACGAAAAAAAACCGGTGCTCAAGGACATTTATCTGTCTTATTTCTACGGCGCTAAAATCGGCGTGATCGGTTTGAACGGTTCCGGCAAAAGTTCTCTTTTGAAAATTCTTTCCGGCGTGGATACGGATTTTCCGGGTAAGACCATTCTGTCGGCAGGCTATACTGTCGGCTATCTGGAGCAGGAACCGCGTCTGGACGAAGCTAAAACCGTGCGGCAAATCGTCGAACAGGGTGTGCAAGGCACCATGGATTTAATTCACGAATACAATGAAATAAACGAAAAGTTTGCGGAACCGATGTCGGATGACGAGATGGCGAAACTCTGTGAAAGGCAAGGCGCCGTGCAGGAAAAACTCGACGCGCTTGACGCCTGGGACATAGATTCGCGACTGGAAATGGCCATGGACGCGCTGCGCTGTCCGCCCGGCGATACGCTTATCAAGATTCTCTCCGGCGGCGAAAGACGCCGCGTCGCCATGTGCCGCCTGCTTCTGCAAAAGCCGGACATCCTGCTTCTCGATGAACCGACCAACCATCTGGATGCCGAATCCGTCGCCTGGCTGGAACATCATCTGCAAAAATATGAAGGCACCATCATCGCCGTCACTCACGACCGTTATTTTCTGGATAATGTCGCCGGCTGGATTCTGGAACTGGACCGCGGACAGGGCATTCCCTGGCAGGGCAACTATTCTTCCTGGCTGGAACAAAAACAAAACCGTCTGAAAAATGAAGAAAAGGCGGAGGGCGACCGAATCAAAACACTGGAGCGCGAACTGGAATGGATTCGCATGTCGCCCAAAGGCCGGCACGCAAAATCCAAGGCGCGTATCAGCGCTTACGAGGAACTGCTGGAAAAAAATATGGAAAAAGAATCCGGCACGCGGGAAATCTTTATCGCGCCGGGACCCCGTCTGGGCGATCTGGTGATTGAAACCAAAGATGTCAACAAAGGTTATGGTGATAAACTGCTGGTGGAAGGAATGACCTTCGCCTTGCCTCCCGGCGGCATTGTCGGCGTTATCGGCCCCAACGGCGCGGGCAAGACCACGCTATTTCGTATGATCACCGGACAGGAAAAACCGGATTCCGGTGATATACGAATCGGCGATACGGTTAAACTTGCCTATGTTGATCAAAGTCGCGATTCGCTTGATCCTGATAAAAATATCTGGGAGATGATTTCCGACGGACAAGATATTATCGCCATCGGCAGCAGGCAGATCAATTCCCGCGCTTATGTTTCGCGGTTTAATTTTTCCGGCACTGATCAGCAAAAGAAAGTGGGAACGCTCTCCGGCGGCGAACGCAACCGCGTTCATCTGGCGCGCATGCTCAAGGAAGGCGGCAATGTGCTGCTGCTGGACGAACCGACCAACGATCTGGATGTCAACACTCTGCGCGCGCTGGAAGACGCGCTGGAAAATTTTGCCGGATGCGTTGTTGTTATCAGCCACGACCGCTGGTTTTTGGATAGAATCTGCACGCACATTCTGGCGTTTGAAGGCGAAAGCAAGGTGCTTTTCTTTGACGGCAACTATTCCGAATATGAGGAAGACCGCAAAAGAAGACTCGGCAGCGCCGCCAGCCAGCCCCACCGCATCAAATACCGGCAACTGACCAGAAGATAGCACCACTTCTAAAGGAAGTTTTCGCCATGCCGGCGAAAACTTCCTTTTAATGAGGAAAGAATTCTATTATTCCGACTGGTCTTTTTCCCCCTGGTGTTTATCTATTGATTTTCCACCAACTCTTGTCAATTGAGGGCTTTTATTTTAAAATTAAACAAAATTTGGAACAATGTCAATCTCTTCATGTTTTTTTACATCTTGGGGGTACACGGTATTTCCGTATTCAAAAGTTTTTCAATAGTTGGCGTAATAGCTTTCACCAGTGGTCTGTTTATTACAAAAGTAAACAACTTTGACGTACCTATTGTGGTCAAAAAGGTTGTAAATTGAGCATCGCTAACACCCAAGTAGTTTAAACTACTTTGAACTCCAGTGATTAAACCGCTTATAAGTTGAGCACCGGTCCACTGAGCGGTAACCATTTCCATTTCATTTTCGGTCATTGCCTGCATCTCAGCTTTTGCAGTTAACGGAACAATCGTTATAGCCAAAACAAAAAATAAAACCATGATTCCTGTAATTATTTTTTTCATTTTTCCTCCTCCTTTTATTTTTTCAAGAAACCAACATTTTTTTCTTCCTTATGTAACTTCAAAGGATAACCAATAACATCATCTAAAACATGGGGTAAAATGAACAAAAACGTACAGGGTGATATGGTCGACAATCAGAAGGAAAAACGTACCGCTTGAAACTCAGGTTCGTCTTTATAATAATCCTCTTTTTATTTTTGTCAAGTAAAAATATATTGATTTACTTAATTAATTGTACACAAAGGTTTCGAATTTCCTGAAGTGTCTGCCATATAAAGCGTATTTATGAACGCAATTAACTCCATATTAAAATTGCTTTATTTTTAAAAACACATCAGTTAAACAATCAATTAACAAAAAAGTTTTTATGATTAGGAATAAATACCTATTCATTTGATGAGGTATATTTTTGGAAGAAAAGAATCCCGCTGCTAAAATTTTTGTTCATCAGTCTCGTCCCCGTGGTCTATCCAAATGGATTCCTCTTATCGAAACACTGAGTAATTATAAAAGTGACTGGGTCATCCATGATATCATTGCCGGTCTGGTGCTAACCGCTATTCTGGTACCGGTAGGTATGGCTTACGCATCAGTTTCGGGTTTGCCGGCTATTTATGGTCTTTATGCCACAATAATACCTCTTATAGCTTATGCCCTTTTCGGACCCAGCAAAATTCTGGTTTTGGGACCGGACTCGGCTTTGGCCGGCCTCATCGCTGCGGCAATCTTGCCCCTTGCCGCAGGCAATCCCGATAAGGCCATCGCTCTCGCCGGAATGCTGGCCGTGCTTGTTGGAGCTTTGTGTATTTTAGCCGGTCTTATTAAATTCGGTTTCATTACCGACCTTCTTTCCAAGCCGATCCGCATAGGCTACCTGAACGGAATCGCGCTCACAGTTTTAATCGGTCAGTTGCCGAAAGTTTTCGGTTTTTCCGTAAGCGGCAACAATTTTTTACAGGAAACAAGCGGTCTGATTCAAGGTATAGTGAACGGACAGATAAACTGGACGTCTTGTGTGATCGGATTTTCCTGTCTTTTAGTGATTCTGGGTTTCAGAAGCTTAACGTCCCGAATCCCGGGTGTACTAATCGCCGTAGCAGGCGCAACAATTATCTCTTCCTGGCTTAATTTGTCCGCAAGTTCCGGAATTGCCGTGGTCGGGCCATTGCCGCAGGGACTGCCTCAATTTCAAATTCCCCTGGTTTCTTTTGAGGAATTCAAGGCTTTATTTGCCGCCGCGGTGGCCATCGCTCTGGTTTCGTTCGCCGATATGAGCACTCTCTCCCGAACCTTCGCCCTGCGTGCCGGTCACAAAGTTGACAGCAATCAGGAAATCATCGCTCTGGGCGCCGCAAATATGGCCGCAGGATTTTTTCAGGGATTTCCTGTCACCAGCAGCGCCTCACGCACACCGGTAGCCGAATCGGCGGGAGCTAAAACACAAATCACCGGTTTGGTCGGGGCGTTATGCATCGCCCTTCTATTGATCTTCGCTCCGAATCTGCTCAAAAATCTTCCTCAGGCAGTGCTGGGCGCCGTCGTCATCTGCGCCTGTATCTATCTTTTTGAATTTCATGTCGTTGCGCGTTTATATAAATTGCGACGGGAAGAATTCGTTTTCTCCATGGCGTGTTTTCTGGGTGTAATTTCGCTGGGCATCATCAAGGGTATCTTTATTGCCATAGGTCTGGCATTAGTCGCTTTCATCTGGCGTGCATGGCACCCTTATGATGCCGTGCTAGGCCATGTGGACGGACTGAACAGCTACCACGACATTTCCCGCCATCCGGAGGCCAGACTTATTCCCGGATTGGTACTTTTCCGATGGAATGCGCCGCTGTTTTTCGCCAACGCGGAAACTTTCCTTGAAAATATACTGCGCGCTGTAGCCGATGCTCCGACACCAACCAAGTGGGTTGTCGTGACGGCTGAACCTATTACCGATGTGGACACCACGGCAGCGGACATGCTGGCGGAACTGGACAACTCTCTGCATCAGGCGGGAATGGATTTGGTTTTCGCGGAAATGAAAGGCCCGGTAAAAGACATGCTCAAGCGTTACGGCCTGTTCAACAGGCTGGGCGTTGATAATTTCTTCCCGACGATTGAACAAGCCGTAGAACGATACCTGGCCGTGCATAAAATTGACCAACCGGATTAGAAGGATATAAAGAAGCCTCTGTAATTAAGATTATGGTATTTTAATTTTTCTTTTTTCCGGGTCCGGGTGCTGACGGTAAAAGATGGCGATGTTGCCGATGAGGCCGATCAGTTCGCTTTGGGTCGCCCCGGCAATCTCCGCCGAGATTTCTTTTTTCTCTTGCTTGAACTCGCCGAACTTCACTTTGATGAGTTCGTGATCATTCAGGGCATTATCCAAGGAGCCGATGAGTTGTTTGGTAACGCCTTTGGCGCCGATCATCACCAGCGGCTTTAAATGGTGTGCCTGCGCGCGCAGATATTTTTTTTGTGAACCCTTTAGTTTATCCATAAAATTTCCTTTCGCCAGCCGGGAAATCATTATCACAATTAAACAATACAATAAACTTTATTTTAGACTTTACAAAATCAATTTATCCTGATTAAAATAGAATTTTAAGGCCTTTGAAAAATTTTATTAGTCATACCGGCGTAGGCCGGTATCCAGACTTTACATCGGCGCAAGCCGGGAACCGGTTAACGGAAATACTGGATTCCGTATCAGGTACGGAATGACAAAGGAGAAGTTATAGTGAACAAAGCGAATTTGCCTGAATATGATTACGATACGATTATTATTGGCGGCGGACCGGCCGGCTATACCGCAGGAATTTATGCCTCCAGAAGCGGTCTGAAAACGTTGCTCGTGGAAGGAGCGGCAACGGTCAGCCAGATAACCATTACCGATACAATTGAAAACTATCCGGGAATTCCCGACGGCATCAACGGTTTCGATCTGATGCAGTTATTTAAAAAACAGGCTGTTAATTTCGGACTGGAAATTCAAGCCAATGATGTCTCGTCAATTAAAAAAAATACCAGTACACCATTTATCTGGGATATTGTAGTGCAGAATAAATCATACAGTGCTTTAAGCGTAATTGCCGCGACCGGTGCGCAATGGAACAAGCTGGGAGTTCCCGGCGAAGAGGAATTTGCCGGCAAAGGCGTTTCTTACTGCGCCACCTGTGACGGGCCGTTTTACAGAAACAAGGATGTTGTTGTTGTGGGCGGCGGCGATACGGCTATTCAGGAAGCTTTGTTTCTGACTCATTTTGCCAGAAAAGTTACCGTGATTCATCGTCGCGACCGTCTGCGTGCGGCGGCAATTCTGCAGAAAAGGGCTTTTGCAGAAAAGAAAATTGAATTTGTCTGGAAATCAAAACTCGCTGAAGTTACCGGGCGGGAATTTGTTACCGGTGTAAAAGTAGCCGATGTTGAATCAGGCCAAATTAACGAAATTGAAGCGGAAGGAGTTTTTATATTTGCCGGTCGAATTCCTCATACGGACATTTTCCGAAATATCTTAAAACTGGATGCGGGCGGCTACATTATAACAGATGAAAACATGCGCACCTCAGCAGCAGGAATATTTGCCGCGGGCGATTGCCGCGCCAAACAGTTCCGGCAGGTGGTAACAGCTACGGGCGACGGAGCCAATGCCATTTACAGTGCCGAGTTATACGTCGATGAACTCAAAGGCCAGACATACTAAATTAAAAATGTCATATCGGGTGTAATGGTAAAGGCGAAACCCGAAACGATATACCGTATCATTCCGAGGAACGAAGTGACGATGAATCTTTTTAGCGTTGTTTCATAAGACTTCTCACATTCGTTCGAAGTGACAAAATCAATTAATTTAACTTAATAAATTTTGGGGAAACAAAAACAAATCATGGAATTTTTCATCAATGCCTGGCAGCAATTACCTTCGCAGATGAGCCCATCTCTTTTCAGCATAGGTTCATTTCAACTGCGCTACTACAGTTTGATGTACCTTGTTGCTTTTGCCATCGTCTATTTTCTGACCATCTATCGTCTTAAAAGTGAAAATTACGAATATACGGCGGAAACGGTGCAGGATTATCTTGTCTGGGCAATGCTTGCTTTGATTTTAGGAGGACGTTTCGGTTACGCCTTATTCTACAACTTCGGTTATTATCTGCAACATCCGCTGGAAATAATTTTGCCCTTTGATTTTTCCAACGGAATTAAATTCGTCGGACTCAGCGGCATGTCTTATCATGGAGGGCTTATTGGTATTGTTATTGCCACTATATTATTCTGCCGCAAAAGCAAGATTAATCTCTGGCATTTCGTTGATCTTTTCTGCCCGGCCATCCCGCTGGGTTACACTTTCGGTCGAATCGGTAATTTCATCAACGGCGAGTTATACGGCCGCGTAACTGCTGTACCGTGGGGAATGTATTTTCCCCTGGATTCAACTCACAGGCTGCGCCACCCTTCCCAGCTTTACGAAGCGTTCTTCGAAGGAATTGTTCTTTTTGTTCTGCTGTGGATAATCAGAAAAAAGAAAAGTTTTGACGGACTGCTTTTGGGAACATATCTTTGCGGCTACGGTTTTGTGCGTTTCTTTATCGAATTTTTCCGTGAACCCGATTATCAACTTGGTTTAGTTTTAAGCTTTATGAGCATGGGACAGGTTCTTTGCTTGCTGATGATGATGGCAGGCATAACTATCATCGTGTGGCGCAGACAAGTTTCAGTTTCAACAAAATAAGCAGGAGTTTGCATAATGACTTTGTGGTGGATATTTTTTGGTGTTTTTATCTTTGCTATGCTCGCTTTAGACCTCGGTGTTTTCAACCGCAAGGTTCACGTCATCAAAATGAAGGAATCCCTGCTTTGGACGGCTTTCTGGGTGACGTTGGCAATCTTGTTCTGCGCGGGTATTTACTTTTTTCATAGTGACGGTCATTCCAAGGCGATGGAGTTTTTCACCGCTTATATCATTGAATATTCTTTGAGTATCGACAATCTTTTTGTCTTCATGCTGATATTCAGGTTTTTCAGCGTGCCGCATTCCTATGAACACAAAGCGCTGTTCTGGGGAATATTGCTGGCGTTGATTACCCGAGCGGTCTTTATCTTTGCCGGCGTCGCGCTCCTCAATGCCTTCAGTTGGGTCATGTATATTTTCGGGGCATTCCTGATCTTCACCGGCATCAAAATGGCGTTGAACAAAGAGACGGAAGTTCATCCTGATAAAAATATCGCCATCAAAATGCTGCGTTTTTTTATTCCTGTGACAAAAGAATTTCAGGAAGCCAAATTTTTTATCACTAGAAACGGCAAGCGTTTTGCCACACCCATGCTGGCGGTGCTTCTGGCGCTGGAGACCACGGATATCCTGTTTGCCGTTGATTCCATCCCGGCAGTTCTGGCCATTTCCAAAGATCCTTTTATTGTTTATACTTCCAATGTCTTTGCCATCCTTGGTCTGCGCTCTTTGTTCTTCGCTATTTCCGGTTTGATGAAATTGTTTCATCTACTGCATTACGGTCTGGCGGCAATCCTGAGTTTTGTCGGCGTTAAAATGCTCATTGAAGATTTTTTTCACGTACCGGTCAGTGCTTCCCTGATTGTAATCTCCTCTATTCTTGTTATATCGGTTGTAGCGTCCATAATCTGGCCGGATACAAAGTATGAAGATATTCCTCAGATAACTATAGAGAAGTAATATTATGCAAACAGAATATTTAAACGCTTCTCAAGCGCAGTTGAAAAAATGGGCAAGGCTTGACGACGCCAAGGTGCGGCAAGAGGAAGGAATCTTTCTGGCCGAAGGCATCAAGGTGGTTGAAGAACTACTGACTAGCGACTGGCAAATAAAAGCAATACTGGTTATGCCCGAAAAAATACAATACTGGGAGAAGCTCGCACTGCCAGCCGCCGAAGATATTCTCATTTATCAACTCACACGTTCCCAATGGCAAAAAATTGGACAGGACAGAGAACCGGAAGGAATTATGGCTGTAGTCGGCATGAAACAGGCACAAAATTTTTCTTCATGGCTGTCTAAAACTTCCGGCAATATTTTGATTTTGCATGAAATCAACAATCCCCTCAATCTCGGAGCGCTCACGCGTAGCGCGCGATGGTTCGGCTTTGATGGAATAATTTTAAGTGCTAACTCGGTGGACTACACCAATCCTAAAGCCGTGCGAGCCTCCATGGGCAGTATTTTCTATCTGACAATTATCCCCGATATTGATTTGTCTGCCACATTGCCGGAAATTAAAAAACACTTTTTTCTCATCGGCTCTGATGTACGCGACGGTTCACCGCCCCATCCGGTTCATAAAAAGGCAGCTCTGCTTTTGGGCAACGAAAGCCACGGTTTGCCGGAAACCATTTTTAAAACGACTGATGAACAATGGAGTATTCCCGGAATCGGCAAAGCCGATTCCCTGAGCTTGCCACAGGCAGCGGCGATAATGATGTACGAATGCGTGAAAAATTGACGACAACTTTCTGAAATCAATGCTTATTTGTCATTGCGAGTTCACGACAGATAAGGTAAGAAAACATGTAACTACTCAGGTCGCTAATCTACAGGATGAGGATGATTTTGGCAAGCCTGTAG
>WOYI010213960.1_pt1 | contig 29165 bp, 27 predicted proteins | sample 6423411 | NCBI WGS metagenome assembly WOYI01 (sample SAMN13441803, study PRJNA592873) | oil field metagenome | biome: oil field; feature: oil-well bore; material: oil-contaminated soil; isolation source: oil-contaminated soil from oil-well borehole | place: Germany: Wietze | collected 2016-10-18 ...
CGATATATTCGGTCGCCCTCGGCTCCAGCGTCGGGGGAAGGTTGCCGAGTGCCGCCATATCCTCGTGATACCAGCGGATCGTCTCGTCCGTCCGCTCGCGGATCAGTTCCTCGAGGCTGCGCGGATCGCCCAGCCCCTTGCGGCGCTGCGCCTCGGCGTTGATCTTGTCGTCGACGTCGGTGAAGTTCCGCACATAGGTCACGTGCTCCGCCCCGTAGACATGGCGGAGGAGGCGGAAGAGCACGTCGAAGACGATGACGGGGCGGGCGTTGCCGATATGGGCGCGGTCATAGACCGTAGGCCCGCAGACATACATGCGCACGTTCGAAGGATCGATGGGCTCGAAGACCTCTTTCGTCCGGGTCTTCGTATTGGTGAGCCTGATGGTCGTCATGCTATTCCCTCGCGCACGCATCCCGGCGGCGGGCATACCAATCTCTTCGGATGTTGGAAACAGAAGAACGGCCCGCCTGAAACAGCGTTTCGATCCCGAAACGCGTCTGTCAGCCGGTAATGCAGATGATGCAGATAGTGCCGTTCGTATTCATGCGCCCTCCATAACGCGAAAACCGCGCCCTGCCAAGGCTTTCCGCGCACCCCGCCTGCGGCAAGGCGGCCGCGCCCCGTGCGGCGCGGCCCTGCGGTTCACCCCTGCCTCAGCCGCCGATGCTCGAGAAGGTCTGGCGCGCGTCGGGGCCGGCGCCGAGCCATCCGGCGATGGTTTGCGCCACGTGGCGGGTGATCTGGCTTTTCTGGGACTCGCCCCGCACCCGCGCGGAGGCCATCGCAGAGCCGGTCATCGCCGGGAAGGAGGCCTCGATGTATTCCGGGCCCGCGAGAACCTCGCCGCTGCCTGCGTCGCGGGCGGTGATGGTGAATTCGATGTCATGGACGCCGCCCGGTGCGCGGGTTTCGGCGAGGAAGGTCATCGCATGGAAGCGCGCCATCGTGACTTCGAGCCGGACCGGCCGTGTGCCCTTCAGACCCGCCGCACCCTGCCGGATCGCCGTCTCCATGATCGCCTCGACCTGGCGGTAGCGGTTGCCCGGCGGATCCTCGCGCCAGACGATGTCGGCCTTCGGCAGGAAGGACTCCTCCTCCGACACGACGAGGGTCGTCGGCACCGAGACGTCGACCGACGTCACGCGCCAGTTCGCCGCATCGGCGCCGGTGTCGTAATGGGTGCGGAAGGTCCCGCCGCAGGCGGCGAGGGCGAAGACGACGATCAGCGCCGACAGTCTGGTTGCAACATCGCGAAATAGCATTCTGTACTCCATCCATGGTTACGCGCGGCGAATCGTTGCGGTCTTTTTAACCGGACTCGGACCTAATCATGGCCGTCTTAAGGGCGGAATTCGTCAATTGTCGCCAATTTGCCGAACCGCCCGGGCGGCGCGCGGCGATTGTGTCACCGGCGCCACGGCTGTCGCCTCGCCCCCCGCCCTCCGACTATCGAGAGGGAACCGTCCGGGGTTCCGGGCTCGCCCGTGAAGGATTGCCGACCGATGCGCCGTTTCCTCGTCCTTGTCGCGACGGCGGGCCGGGAAATGCGGATCGCGCTCGCCAGCGCCCACGATCAGGGCTAGGACGTGCTGGCCGCGGATATCGTCAGCCGCTTCTTCCTGCCCGATTTCCGCGACGGCGACTATCAGCGCGGGATCGTCGCCGGAACCGGCGAGACGATCACCCGGATCGCCCGGCGTGGTGCGCACGACCTGCCGGCATTGCGATTTCGGCGAGGAACGGGACCATGCCCTTCCGCGCAAGGCCGCGTCCGGCACGGGCGGCTCCTTCGGCGGGGGGCGGTCGTCGGGTGGCGGGGCCACCGGGCGCTGGTAGGCGGCGGGGGCCGGGCCGGCCCCCGCCGCCATATCGTCAGAACCGGAAGCCGACGTTGACCGAGGCGGTCGTCGCGTCGATATCGGTGCCGGTATTGTCGAAATCGTCGAACTGGTTGTGCAGCACCTCGCCGCCCAGCGTCCAGCGATCGTTCAGCGCGTAGTCGGCGCCGATGCCGGCGAACCAGCCATTGTCGGACCGGCTCACCCCGCCGATATCGCCCTCGGCCCGGGCGGCGCCGGCGGTGCCGTAGATCAGCGTCCGGCCGAGATCGTAGCCGGCGCGGAACTTCAGCCGGGCGATGTTGTCGATATTGTCCGGCCCGCCGCCGAGGTCGATATCGGTCTTGTCCCAGTCGACGCCGGCACCGAGGACCCAGTCGCCGAGATCCCAGTCATAGCCGCCGCGCAGACCGTAAGTCGCGCCGTCGCCGTCCACGGCCCCGGCGGACACGTCGCCGTAACCGATCTGCGCACCGACATAGCCGCCGGTCCAGTCGGTCCCGACCGGGACCGCAACCACCGGCGCCGCGACCGGCGCCTCGGTGACGGGCGCGGAGTATCCGCCGGCCAGCGCCGGCATTGCCAGCGCCCCCGACATCGCCACGCCAAGCGCGGTTTTGGTCAGCACATTCATCTTCGTCTCCAGTTCTGCTCAAGTCTCTCAGTCGGCGCAACGGTGCCGCCGGCGACCAGCGCCGTGCGCCCCGTCAGCGCCCGTGTCCAGAACGTATGGGGATCGGTGCCTGTTCCAAGGGGGTCTCACCATTGCTTGATCGGCAACGGCGAATTCGTGCTCGACATCGGCGGGAGATGGCTGACGGCCGGGCCGGCCAGCCGATATTTGCCGACTGGACAGCGCGGAGTCCTGCCGCTATTTTCTGAACATATGTTCAGTTAAATCGGGAGGCCGCGATGCAGCTTGGCACGGCAAGGGCGATCGTCACCGGCGGCGCGTCGGGTCTCGGCGCGGCCACGGCGGAGGCGTTCCGCGACAAAGGCGCGCAGGTGACGATCTTCGACCGCGCGGCCGACGGCGCCGGCTTCGCCGCGCGGATCGGCGCGCGGTTCGCCGAAGTCGACGTGACCGACGAAGCCTCGGTCGCGGCCGGGATCGCCGCCGCGAAGGGCGCGATGGGCGGGATCGACATCCTCGTCAACTGCGCCGGCATCGCCACCGGCGAGAAGACGCTCGGGCGCGAGGGGCCGCACCGGCTCGACGCATTCCGCCGGACCATCGACATCAACCTCGTCGGCTCGTTCAACGTGATGCGGCTGGCCGCCGCCGCGATGGCCGGCAACCCAGGGCCCGAGCGGGGCGTGATCGTCAACACCGCCTCAATCGCCGCGTTCGACGGCCAGAAGGGTCAGGCGGCCTATGCCGCGTCGAAGGGCGGCATCGTCGGGCTGACGCTGCCGGTGGCGCGCGACCTTGCGCAGCAGGGCATCCGCATCTGCGCCATCGCCCCCGGCATCTTCGCCACGCCGATGCTGAGGGGCCTGCCGCAGGAGGTGCAGGACAGTCTTGCCGCCGAAGTGACCTTTCCGAAGCGGCTCGGCGATCCGGCGGAATTTGCGGCGCTCGCGGGCTTCATCGTCGAGTGCGGCTACCTCAACGGCGAGGTGATCCGCCTCGACGGCGCGCTGAGAATGCGCTGATGCCACGCCGGAACCGCGTCACGCCGGAGGGCGAGATCATCGCCGACCCCGCGAAAGGGCTTTTCATGGGCAACCGGGGCATCCTGCACGACGATGCCGGGCGGATCGTCGCCCCGTTCCGCCACACCAACTGGGTCTGCTGCGTGACGGCATTCAAGAACCGGAGACGCAACTTGATGGCGCCGGGCCGGTATACGGAACTCTTCTTCCTCGACGAGGCGGTGGCGCTGGCCGCCGGGCACCGCCCCTGCGGCGAATGCCGCCGCGCCGACTACGCGCGCTTCCGGAGCGCATGGGCGGCAGCGACGGGCGCGGGCCTTCCCGCGCCGAAGGAGATGGACCGCGCCCTGCACGCGGCGCGCATCGTCCCGCGCCGGCGCATGCAGGCGACCTTCGCCGCCGCGCCCGAATGGCTTCCCGAAGGCACATTCGTTCGGATCGCAAGCGGTCCTGCGCTGATCCTCGGCGACAGGGTGTTGCCATGGTCGCCCGGCGGCTACGGGGTGTCCCTCGACCGGCCCGCGACCGGCGAGGTTCAGGTCCTGACCCCCCGCCCGACCGTCGCCGCCCTCACCGCAGGCTACCGCCCCGTCCTGCACCACTCCGTCCTGCACCACTCTGCGACCGCACGCTGAGGGGATTGCGCGCCACGCGGAAACGGCGGAGGTTACCTTCATCCGCGAGGGGTGCCCATGCCCGACTACACGCCGCTTCTCGACCCCGGGATCCGGGCCTTCATCGCGAAGACCGACAGCCTTCACGCCCCGGAGACTGCGCGCCTGCCGCTCGTGGCGCAACGACAGGCCTGCGACCGGCTTCGCGCCCGCCACATGTCGGCCCGCGCCGGGGCGGGTCTCGCCGCGATCGCGGCGGCCATCGCGGCACTCGCGGATGCCGCCGGCGAGGTCGCGAAGAGGCCGGCCGGGGGCGCGGGTGGGCCTGCGCCCGGCCCGGATCGCGCGCAGACTGGAACCAGGGACAGCCGCGAGGGGCCGAGATGAACACGCCGACCCGGATCAACATCGACCACATGACCGAGCGCTCCGACCTCGCCGCCGCCTTCCGCTGGACCGCGCGCGAGGGAATGCACGAGGGCGTCTCCAACCACTTCAGCCTTGCCGTGAACGCGGACGGCACGCAATTCCTGATCAACCCGTTCGGCCGCCACTTCGCGCGGATCAAGGCGACGGAGCTCCTGCTTCTCGACGCGAACGATCCCGCGACGCTCGACCGGCCCGACGCGCCCGACCCGACGGCCTGGGGCCTGCACGGGTCGATCCACCGCGCCTGTCCGCATGCGCGCTGCGTGATGCATGTGCATTCGGTCCATGCGACGGTTCTCGCCTGCCTCGCCGACAGCCGTCTGCCGCCGCTCGACCAGAACAGCGCGATGTTCTTCAGCCGTCAGGTCGTGGACGCACATTATGGCGGCATGGCCTTCGGCGACGAGGGCGCGCGCTGCGCCGCGATGCTGTCGGACCCGAAGGTCCGCACCATGATCATGGGCAATCACGGCGTCCTCGTGATCGGCGGGACGGTCGCCGAGACCTTCAACCGGCTCTATTATTTCGAGCGCGCGGCCGAGACCTATATCCGCGCGCTCCAGACCGGCCGGCCGCTGCGGATGCTGTCGGACGAGGTCGCCGAAAAGACCGCCCGGGAATGGGAGGACTATCCCGACCTCGCCGGAAGGTTCCTGAGCGAGATCCGGGCGATGCTGGACGCCGAGGGCGCGGATTACGGCGACTGAGCGTCAGCGCAGGAAGGGCGCCGCCTGCATGGTCCCGGGCACCGGCACGCCGAGGCGGCCGAGGATCGTCGGCGCCAGCGACAACTGGTCGAGAACGACATGCTCGGCCGGCCCCTCCCCCTCGCCGAAATAGTAGAGCGCGACGTCGCGCTGGTCGTCTCCGGCGCCGCCGTGATGGCCGCGCAGCGACTGGCCGTGATCGGCGGTGACGATCACCTCGTAGCCCGCGCGCCGCCACTCGGGGATGAAGGGCGCGAGCATCGCGTCGGCAGCGCAGCAGGCCTTGTCCATCTGGATGCAGTCGTGGCCGAACCGATGCCCCATGCTGTCGAGCGTGCAGGTATGGAGCATCCCGTAGTCTATGCCCTTCCGGGCGCAGAGCATCGTCAGCGTGGCGAAGAGATCCACGTCGCAGGGCGTCATCTGGTTGTCGTGGCCATAGCCGGTCATCGTGTGGAACCGGCCGTGGCCGATCGGCCCCGCGCCCGGTTCGTCATATTCGATATCGCGGACAAGCTCGAAGGGATGGCGGTTGAAGAAGGCCGACCAGAAGGAATGCGCGACCGCCCCGGTCAGGCCGCCGGCCTTCGTCACTTCCGAAAAGATGTCGGGCTCGGCCACGCGGAAGATCGTTTCGTTCGAGGTGACGCGGTGGACCTGCGGGCTGACCCCGGTATGGATCGAGGCGTAGCACGAGGCCGAGATCGACGGCAGGACCGAGCGCATCTTCCAGACCCGCGCCGTGCCCTCGGCGACCCAGCCTTCGAGATTGCCGAAATAGCGCCGCCAGTCGGCATAAGGCACGCCGTCGAGAATGATCAGAAGCAGCTTTCGGTCCATCGCGACTCGTCCCCGTCCCGTCTTCCCGAGCTTTCGCACGGCCACCCGCCGCCGGCCATGCCGGTCGCGGCACGAAGATGTCGCGCAGCGACCAGCGCGGGGCGGTGGCGGCTGACACTCTGCCGCCACCAGATGCGAGGAGACCCGGAATGACGCGCCGCCCCAATATCCTGATTCTGATGGTGGATCAGCTGAACGGCACGCTCTTTCCCGACGGCCCGGCCGACTGGCTCCACGCGCCGACGCTGAAGCGGCTCGCGGCGCGCTCGGTCCGGTTCCGCAACGCCTATACCGGCTCGCCGCTCTGCGCGCCGGGGCGGGCATCGTTCATGTCGGGACAACTGCCGTCGCGCACCGGGGTCTACGACAACGCGGCCGAATTCGCCTCCGACATCCCGACCTATGCCCACCACCTGCGCCGCGCGGGCTACCAGACCTGCCTTTCCGGCAAGATGCATTTCGTCGGCCCCGACCAGCTCCACGGTTTCGAGGAGCGGCTCACGACCGACATCTATCCCGCCGATTTCGGCTGGACACCGGACTACCGCAAGCCGGGCGAGCGGATCGGCTGGTGGTATCACAACATGGGATCGGTGACGGGCGCCGGCGTCGCCGAGATCACCAATCAGATGGAATACGACGACGAGGTCGCCCACAACGCCACCGCCAAGGTCTACGACCTCGCCCGCGGGCTCGACGACAGGCCCTGGTGCCTGACGGTCAGCTTCACCCATCCGCACGACCCTTACGTCGCGCGCAAGAAATACTGGGACCTCTACGCGGACTGCGCGCACCTCCTGCCGAAAGTCCCGGCGATGGACTACGAGGATCACGACCCCCACGCGAAACGCATCTTCGACGCCAACGACTGGCGGAACTTCACCATCACCGAGGACGACATACGCCGCTCGCGCCGCGCCTATTTCGCCAACATCTCCTATCTCGACGACAAGATCGCCGGGATCCTCGAGGCGCTGGAGACGACCCGGCAGGAAGCGGTGATCCTCTTCGTCTCGGATCACGGCGACATGCTGGGCGAGCGTGGCCTCTGGTTCAAGATGAACTTCCACGAGGGCTCGGCCCGGGTGCCGCTGATGATCGCGGCGCCGGGTCTGGAGCCCGGACGCATCGACACGCCGGTCTCGACCATCGACGTGACGCCAACGCTCTGCGATCTCGCCGGCGTCTCGATGGACGAGGTGATGCCCTGGACCGACGGCACGAGCCTCGTGCCCCTCGCCGGGGGCGCCGAACGCACGGCGCCGGTGATGATGGAATACGCGGCGGAGGCCTCCTATGCGCCGCTGGTCTCGCTCCGCTCCGGCAAATGGAAATACAACCGCTGCGCGCTCGACCCCGACCAGCTCTTCGACCTCGACGCCGATCCGCACGAACTGACCAACCTTGCCCCCGATCCCGCCTATGCGGCCACGCTGGCAAGCCTCAGGGCGAAATCCGAAGCGCGCTGGGACCTCGCCCGCTTCGACGCCGAGGTGCGGCAAAGCCAGGCGCGGCGCCGGGTCGTCTACGAGGCCTTGCGCAACGGCGACTACTTCCCCTGGGACTACCAGCCGCTGCAGAAAGCCTCCGAGCGCTACATGCGCAACCACATGGATCTCGACACGCTCGAAACTTCCAAACGCTTCCCGCGCGGAGAGTGAGGATGCCTCCGGCGGAGGTATTTTGAAACAGAAGAAATCGCATGGGTTTCTTCTGTTCGGGAAATACCTTCGGGGGTGAGGCGCGGCACGCGCCGAGGGGGCAGACAGCCCCCTACCTGCCCTTCCACACCGGATCGCGCTTCTCGGCAAAGGCGCGGGCGCCCTCGAGCTGATCTTCCGAGGAATAGAGCCGGTCCACCGTCGCCATCTGGCGCTTGGTGGTCCGGTTCAGCGCGTCCTGGAAGCGCATGTCCTCGGCCTCGCGCACCACTTCCTTGATCGCGGCATAGACCAAGGGCGGCCCGCTTTCGAGAAGCCGCGCGAGATCCCAGGCCTTCGGCAAGAGATCGGCCCGCGAAGTGATCTCCTTCAGGAGCCCCCAGCGCAGCGCCTCTTCCGCGTCGAACCAGCGCCCGGTCAGAAGAAGGTCCATCGCGACATGATAGGGGATGCGCTTCGGCAGCTTGATCGAGGCGGCATCGGCCACCGTTCCCGAGCGGATCTCCGGCAGCGCGAAGGTGGCGTTGTCCGAGGCAAGGATGAGGTCGGCGGACAATGCCAGTTCCAGCCCGCCGCCGCAGCAGATCCCGTTCACCGCCGCGATCACCGGCTTGTTGAGGTTCGGCAACTCCTGCAAGCCGCCGAACCCCCCTACCCCGTAGTCGCCGTCGACCGCGTCGCCGCCGGCGGCGGCCTTCAGGTCCCATCCGGGGCAGAAGAACTTGTCGCCCTCGGCGCGCAGGATCGCGACGCGCAGCCCGTCGTCGTCGCGGAAGTCGCGGAAGGTCAGCCCCATGATCCGGCTCGTCACGAGATCGATCGCATTGGCCTTCGGCCGGTCGAGCGTCACCTCGAGGATCCCGCCCTCGGCCCTTGTCCGGATCGGCCCCTCGGTCCGCATCTGCATCTTCGCCATCACACCGCCTCCCGTATCAGCGCATCGACCGCGACCGCGCCGGTTTCCCGGACGAGGATCGGGTTGATCTCGATTTCCTCCAGGTCCGGCCGGTCGAGCATCAGATGCCCCAGCCTGACCGCGATCCCCGCTACCGCCGCCATGTCCGCCTTCGTCCGGCCGCGATAGCCGTCCAGGAGCGGCCACAGTCTCAGCCGCCGCATGGCCGCAAGAACCTCGTCCTCGCCGACCGGCAGGACCAGCGTCACCGTATCGGCCAGGACCTCCGCCGTCACCCCGCCAAGCCCGAGCGTCAGCGTGACGCCATAGACCGGGTCGCGCCGAAGCCCGAGCAGGATCTCGGCGACCGTTCCCGCCACCATCTCTTCCACCAGATAGCCCGTCGCCCCCGGCATCTCCGTCTGTCCGTCAAGGCCCGCAAGCCCGAGCCGCACCGCGCCCGCCTCGGTCTTGTGCGCAAAGCCGAGGCCCTTGAGCGCGAGGGGCGGCGTCAGCCCCGCCGCCCTGGCCGCCGCCTCCGCAAGGGTCGCCCCGATCACGCCGCGCGGGATCGGCACGGCGGCGGCATCGAGAAGCCGCTTGCCCTCCGCCTCGTCCAGAAGCCGGCTGGCGCGCGGGTCGAGCGCGGGCGCCGGCCGCCAGCCCGGCCGCCCCGGTCCGGTCTGCGCGGCCTTCAGCGCTCCGAGCGCGGTCTCCAGCCCCATCAGCGGCGCGATCCCCTCCTCGATCAGCGCGACCGCGCGCTCCTCGTCGAAATTCTCCGGCAGCGAGGCCACCGGAAAGGCCGGCTTGCCGGTCGCCCGGCCGGCGGCGGCGATGGCCTCGAGCGCGGGCTGGAACGAGGACGGATCGCAGCGGTCGGGCCGCGGCGGGTCGATCACGAAGATCCCGGCATCGTAGCCGGCAAGCATCGCGGTGAAGACATCCGTCGTGCGCGGCCCGTCGCCCCAGATGAAGGTGTGGTAGTCGAGCGGATTGGCGATGGTGACGATCGGCCCGAGGATCTCGCCGAGCGTCCGGCGCTGCGCCGCCGTCGGCGGCGGGAAGCCGAGCCCGTGCGGCGCCGCGAGGTCGGAGACCAGCCCCGCCTCGCCGCCGGAACAGGATAGCGAGCAAAGGCGCGGCCCGATCCGGGGCCCGTGGACATGGAAGATCTTCAGCGTTTCAAGCAGTTCCGGGAGGGTATTCACCTCCGCCACGCCCGCTTGCCGCAGGAAGGCGGAGGAGGCCGCGCCGCCGCCCGCAAGGGACGCGGTATGCGAGGCGGCGGCGATCCGCGAGGCCTCGGTCTTGCCGGATTTGAGGCAGACGACACCCTTTCCGGCCGTTCGCGCCGCTTCGGTCAGGGCGGCGAGGGCGGGCGCGTCGTCGATGCCTTCGACATACATGCCGATCGCCGTCACCCGGTCGTCGGACAAGAGCGCGCCGGCAAGCTCGGCGAGGCCGATCTGCGCGGCATTGCCGAGGCAGGCGACATAGGCCACCGGCAGGCCCCGCGCCTGCATCGTGAGGTTGATGACGATGTTGGAGGACTGGCTGAGGAGCGCCACGCCCCGCTCCACCCGCCGGCCGCCATGCTGGTCTGGCCAAAGCAGCGCGCCGTCGAGGTAGTTGATGACCCCGTAGCAGTTCGGCCCGAGGATCGGCATCGAACCCGCCGCCGCGACGAGCCGGTTCTGGAGGTCGGGCTCCCCCGCCTCGGTCCAGCCGGAGGCGAAGCAGATCGCCCCGCCCGCGCCCTTCGCGGCAAGCGCGCCCACCACCTCGACCGTGGCATGGCGGTTGACGCCGATGAAGGTCGCGTCGGGGGCACCGGGAAGCTCCGCGAGGGTCCGATAGGCCCTGAGCCCGCCGATCTCCGCCTTCGTCGGATGGACGGGCCAGACCGGGCCGGCGAAGCCCATCTTGCGACACTGGGCGATGACGTTCTCGGCCCAGACCGAGCCCATGACGGCGATCGAACCGGGACGGAGAAGGCGGGAGAGGTCGCGGCTCATGATCGGCCCCCGTTCCTGTCGCCAAGGCCGGGGGCGCCGCCCCCGGACCCCCGAGGTATTTTCGAACAGAAGAAAGGCGAAACGCTCCGCCCCCGATGCGGGGACAGAGCGCCTTCTCCTGTTGCGGTCATCGGCGCCTCCGCCTGTACCGCATTGCCATCCTGTCGCGTCATGATTAACGAACCGTTACGTCTTCTGTTTCGAAATACCTCCGCCGGAGGCAAGAAAGTCTATGCGCCGAGCGGCCGCAGAAGCTCGCGGCTGATGATGTGGCGCTGGATTTCGGATGTGCCCTCCCAGATCCGCTCGACCCTCGCATCGCGCCAGATCCGTTCGAGGGGCAATTCGTCCATCAGCCCCATGCCGCCGTGGATCTGGATCGCCTCGTCGGCGATGAAGGCCAGAACCTCGGTCGCCTTGAGCTTGGCCATCGACATGTCGGCCTCGGTCACGCTGCCCTGGTCGAACTTCCACGCGGCCTCGCGGGTGAGGAGCTCCGCTGCTTTAAGTTCCATCGCCATGTCCGCAAGCTTGAAGGATATTCCCTGGAACTTGCCGATCTTCTGGCCGAACTGTTCGCGTTCCGCCGCGTAAGCCAGCGCATGGGCAAGCGCCCGTTCGGCGCGGCCGAGGCAGGTGGAGGCGACCTGGAGCCGGGTGGCGCCGAGCCAGGTATTCGCGACCTCGAAACCCTCGTGCACCTCGCCGAGGATCGCCGACTTCGGCAGCCGGCACTCGTCGAACTCGAGAACCGCGTTGGTGTAGCCGCGATGCGACACGTTGCGGTAGCCCTCGCGCACCGAAAAGCCCTTCGTGCCCTTGTCGACGAAGAAGGCGGTGATCTTCTTCTTCGGCCCGCGCGGCGTCTCCTGCTCGCCCGTGGCCATGAAGGCGATGGCGAAATCGGCGATGTCGGCGTGGGAGATGAAGTGCTTGGTGCCGTTCAGGACAAAGTCGTCCCCGTCCGCGCGCGCCGAGGCCTTCATGCCGCGCAAGTCGGAGCCCGCGCCGGGTTCGGTCATCGCGAGGCAGTCCCATTTCTCGCCGCGGATGCAGGGGTAGAGATAACGCTCTTTCTGCTCTTCCGTGCCGGCCAGAAGGATGTTCGAGGGCCGCGCGACGCAGGTCCAGTGGAGCGCGTAGTTGGTGCGGCCGAGCTCTTTCTCATAGAGCAGCCAGGTCAGCGTATCGAGACCGGCGCCGCCGACCTCCTCGGGCATGTTGGCTGCGTAAAGACCGGCCTCTATCGCCTTGGCCTGCAACTCCTTTATCAGATCCATGCGAAGATGGCCGCTGCGCTCGACCTCGGCTTCGTGCGGATAGAGCTCGTTCTCGACGAAGGCGCGCGTCGTCTCGACGATCATCCTTTGTTCATCGCTCAGGCCGAAATCCATGTCTTACACCTTGGGGTCGGGATTGATGGTGAAGCCGTCGACGGTCAGCACCTGGCCGGAGACCATGCGGGCGCCGTCGGAGGCAAGGAAGACCGCCATGTCGGCGATGTCCCCGGGGTCGGAAAGCCGGCCTGGGGCGGTGCCGGCGGTGATGAGGACGCGGGTCATGATTTCCGTTGCCCGACATGGCGCCCTGCCGCGTCGGGCCGGGGCAGCGCCCTGTGGGCCTCGGCTATGGGCGCGAGGCGCGCGAGCACGTCGGGCGCGGCCGGACAGGCGCGGCCGGCCTTCATGTCGACATGAAGGAACATCTGTTCGAGGCTCGCCACCACCTCATCGCCGCGCTCGATGCGGATGAAGGCGTGGATGCGCTTTTCGTCCGAACTCAGCACTTGCAGCGTGCCGGTCAGCCGGTCGCCGAGCTTCGCCTCGCCGAGATGCAGGATATGGGTCTCGGCGGTGTAGTAGCTGTGGCCGGCGGCGACATAGTCCATACCGGCGCCGATGAGCCTGAGGAAGGCGTCGGAAGTCTCTGATGCAGCGAAGAGATACCGGCTTTCTGTCATGTGGCCGTTATAGTCGATCCAGCCCGGCAGGACCTGCATATGCGCCATCACCGGCGGCGCGCCCTCGCCGGTCCCGGCCCCGTCGTGGAAGGCCGCGCGGCGGCGTTCGTCATGGTCGCGCAGCACCTTGCCGGCGCCCCAGTTGCGGTCCTTCAGCGCCCGCAGGAAGCCGATGAGGTTCGAATCGCGGATGCGCTCAAGCTCGCGGATCGTGTACTTGCCCGACTGCGCGTCGGACTGGCCGGCGATGAGGTCGACAAGCTCGTCGGTGAAGTCGGGCACGTCGGTGAGCCTGGTCCAGGGCCATTTCAGGCAGGGACCGAACTGGGCCATGAAATGCTTCATGCCGGCCTCGCCGCCCGCCACCCGGTAGGTCTCGAAAAGCCCCATCTGGCCCCAGCGCAGGCCGAAGCCCATGCGGATCGCCTCGTCGATCTCCTCGGTCGTCGCGATGCCGTCCTTGACGAGCCAGAGCGCCTCGCGCCAGACCGCCTCGAGGAAGCGGTCGGCGATATGGGCGTCGATCTCCTTCCTCACATGAAGCGGGAACATGCCGATGGACCACATTGTTTCCATTGCATTTTCGAGAATTTCGGCCGAGCTTTCGCCGGGCACGACCTCGACCAGCGGCAGCAGATAGACCGGGTTGAACGGATGGGCGACGATGATCTCGTCGGGCCGGGTGGCGCAGCCCTTCAGTTCCGTGGGCCGGAAGCCCGAGGTCGAGGACGCGATGATCGTGCCCGGCGCGGCGGTTTCCTGGATCTCCTGGTAGACCTTGCGCTTCAATTCCAGCCGTTCGGGCACCGCCTCGGTGATCCATTCCGCGCCTGCCACCGCCTCGGAGATCGTCGGCACGAGGCTCAGCCGTCCCTCGGCGGGCATCGGCACGTCCGAGAGCGCCGGCAGTGCTGCGCGGGCATTGGCCAGCACCTCGCCGATCTTGCGTTCGGCCTCCGGGTCGGGATCGAAGACCGCCACGTCCCAGCCGTTCAGAAGGAACCGCGCGGCCCAGCCGCCGCCGATCACGCCCCCGCCGATGATGGATGCCTTGCGCGTCATGGCGCCTCTCCCTTCGTCGCCCGGCCTGTCAGGGGGCGTATGGTTTCCGTCGTTTCCGCGTCGCAACGGCGTAGGTTTTCCGTAGCTACACGCGCTCTTTCGCTCAGCGCGCCTTCGGCGCCCGCTTGGTCAGCCCGAGCTTCGCCCGCACCTCGTCCGGCCCGATCACCCTTGCGCCGAGATTCTCGACGATCGTCGCCGCGCGCTCGACGAGCTGGGCGTTGGTGGCGAGCTGGCCCTTGCCGAGCCAGAGGTTATCCTCGAGCCCGACGCGGACATTGCCGCCGGCGAGGACCGATGCCGCGACATAGGGCATCTGGTCGCGCCCCAGCGAGAAGGCCGACCAGTTCCAGTCCGACGGCACGTTATTGACCATCGCCATGAAGGTGTTGAGGTCATTGGGCGCGCCCCAGGGCACGCCCATGCAAAGCTGGACCAAGGCGGGCGATGTCAGCACGCCTTCCTTCACCAGTTCCTTCGCGAACCAGAGGTGGCCGGTGTCGAAGGCCTCGATCTCGGGGCAGACGCCGAGCTCGGTCATCATCCGGCCCATCGCGCGGAGCATTCCCGGCGTGTTGGTCATCACGTAGTCGGCCTCGGCGAAGTTCATCGTGCCGCAGTCGAGGGTGCAGATCTCGGGCAGGCAGTCGGCGACATGGACCAGACGCTCGGTGGCGCCGACCATGTCGGTGCCGGCGATGGGCGGAAGGGGCGATTCCACCCCGCCGAACATGATGTCGCCGCCCATCCCGGCGGTGAGGTTCAGGACCACGTCGGTCGCCGAATCGCGGATCCGCTCCGTCACCTCGCGGTAATATTTCGGATCGCGCGAGGGCTTGCCGGTTTCCGGGTCGCGCACGTGGCAATGGACGATGGCGGCCCCCGCCCTGGCGGCGGCGATGGCGCTTTCGGCGATCTCGCGGGGCGAGCGCGGCACATGCGGGCTGCGCTCCTGTGTCCCGCCCGATCCGGTCACGGCGCAGGTGATGAAGACCTCCCTGTTCATGGCGAGCGGCATTGCGATCCTCCTTCGTTTCGCCTGACTATATCCGGGGCGCGGGCGGTGATTTCACGAAAAACGAAAGAAGTTTGGCCTTTTTCGCAACCGCGACCGTCGCGCTTCACTTGTTCCGCAATCCTCCACAATCCGCCCCGCGGCGCCGGATTTCGTTCGTCCCATGGCCACCGACCCACGGTTCCGGCGCGAATTATTCTTTGGGACTGCACAAGTTGCGGTAGACTGCTAACACGTTGAGTCGAGGGCACCGCCGTGGCGGAAGGGGATGCTCGCCTCATTTGAGCCAACGGTCAGAGCCAATCACCGGATTTCAGCGCCATGAAGAAGATTACTGTCGTTTCACCCTGCTACAATGAAGAAGACAACGTCGAGACCTGTTACGAGACGGTGAAGGCGATCTTCGACCGCGACCTGCCGGGCTACGAGCGCGAGCACATCTTCGTCGACAACGCCTCCTCCGACCGCACGGTCGAGATCCTGCGCGGCATCGCGGCCAAGGATCCCTCGGTCAAGGTCATCGTCAATTCCCGCAATTTCGGCGTCTACAGGTCCACCTTCAACGGGCTCCGGCATTCCACCGGGGACGCGACGCTCTGCATGTTGCCGGTCGATCTGCAGGACCCGCCAGAGCATCTGCCGGAATTCGTGAAACTTTGGGAAACCGGCTACGACGTGGTGGCGGGCGCGCGGTCAACGCGCGAGGAAGGCTTCATGTTGCGCACTGCGCGCAAGGCCTTCTACCGGATCGTCAACTGGCTGTCCGATTTCGAACTGTCGCCCGACGTGGGCGAGTTCCAGCTTGTCGACCGCAAGGTGCTCGACGCGGTCCTCAGCCATAACGACCACTACCCCTATATCCGTGGCATCATTGCCTCGGTCGGGTTCAAGAAGGTCATCATTCCCTATACCTGGAAGGCGCGCAAGCGCGGCGTGTCGAAGCACAACCTGATGATGCTGATCGACCAGGCGCTGAACGCGATCTTCGCCTTCACCAAGGCGCCGATGCGGTTCTGCACCTTCGTCGGCGTCGGCATCGCGGTCCTGTCGATCCTGTTCTCGGTCTTCTCGGTCTTCGCCTGGTTCCTCGGCATCGGCGACGCGCCGCGCGGGACGACGACGATCATCGTCGCGCTGTTCTTCCTCTCCGGGATCCAGCTTCTCTTCATCGGGATGCTCGGCGAATATATCACCGCGATCCACAATCAGGTGCGCGGCGGCCCGACGGTGATCGAGAGCGAGCTGATCAACATCGCCGGAAACGGCACCCCGGCGGCGCGGAAGGCCGGCACCGACCGCGTCACCTCGCTGGCTGCCCATAAAGCATGACCGCGACCCCGGCCTATCGTTCCGGGCTGGTCGGACCGCTCGCGGTTCTCGCCGCCTTCGCCGTATTCGCCGCGGCCCTGTTCGCGCCGAGGGTGATGACGGGAACGGGCGCGATCCTCGAGCCACTCGACCGCTGGGCGCTGTCGGTGCTGGCGCTGGCGCTTCTCGTGCTCGGCCTGTCGCTCAGGCGCGGCGCGGGCTGGTTCGGGGTGCTCGGCTTCGTCTTCGTGACCGGCGGGGCCGCGCAGATCTACATGACCGAGCCCTTGTGGTTCCCTGCCCTGCATCTCAAGCCGCAGAGCGGCCGGGAATGGCTCATGGTCGCGGTGATGGCGGTGGAGGCGGCCGTGGCGCTGGCGGCGCTGTCGCGGCTTGGCTTCGGACGGCTGGTGGCGGAGGCCGGGGCGCGGCTCGGCCGGGGCCGGATCGCGATCTTCCTTGGCCTCAGCTTCGCCTTCTGCAACCCGGTTCTCAACTATGTCTGGCGCGGCGCGGCGGTGGCCTGGCTCGCCCATGTCGTCGTCGGTGCTGCGCTGATCGTGCTGCACCTCTCCGTGCTGGTGGCGATGAGCCAGGTCAGGAGCCCGATCAGCGGGCTGCACCGCCTCTCGCCGATCGTGCCGGCGACCTTCACCGTGCTTGCGAGCCTCGCGCTCGGGCATTTCGCGTTCGAGCATCTGCCGCATGTCGAGGACGAGGTCGCCTATCTCTTCCAGGCCCGCACCTTCGCCGGCGGCGCGCTGACTGTGCCTGCCCCGCCGGAGGCGGCCATGGCCGGGCTCGACTACTACCTTCTCGACATCCGGGACGGGCGCTGGTTCTCGACCTCGGTGCCGGGCTGGCCGCTGGCGCTGGCGCCGTTCGTGGCCCTGGGGCTGCCGTGGCTGCTGAACCCGATCCTTGCCGGGATCTCGGTGCTTCTGGCCTATGACATCGCGCTGAGGAAGGTCGGCCGCGACCAGGCCGATCTGGTGGCGCTGATGATGGCCTCCTCGCCCTGGTTGCTGGCCGCCGCCGCCTCGCTGATGCCCCATACGCTGACGCTGACGCTGATGCTCTTCGGCTGGTGGATGGTGCTCCGGGCGCGGGCCGCGAGCGGGCGGGAGCGGCGGCGACTGGTGCTGGCCGGGCTCGCGATGGGCTGGATCTTCGCGGCCCGGCCGCTCGACGGGCTGGTGATCGGCGGGCTGACCGGGCTCTGGGTCCTCGCCGGGCCGGGGGGATCGCCGCGCCGCGCGGGGCTTTTCGCGGCGGGTTGCGTGGCGACGGGGTCCCTGCTGCTCTTGCACAACTACCAGATGACGGGGTCGCCGCTGCGGCTGGCACTTGGCGACTATCTCGACCTTCACTGGGGGGACGGGGCCAATGCCTACGGCTTCGGGCCCGAGATCGGACCGCCGGGGGGCTGGCAGATGCTCGACCTCTGGGTGGGGCACGGGGCCCTCGAGGCGGTGCTGAACACGGTCAACCTGACCGCGAGCCTGCAATTCGAGCTTCTCGGCTGGTCGATCGGGTCCTTGGCGCTGGTCTTCGCCTTCTTCCTCTGGCAGGGGCAGAAGCTGGCTTTCGACTGGGTGATGGTGGCGGTGATCGCGGCGTTGGTGCTGGCGATGGCGTTCTACTGGTTCGCCGACAGCTACTATTTCGGGCCGCGCTACTGGTTCCTCGCGGCCTTCCCGCTGCTTTACCTCTCCGCCCGTGGCTACGACGCGCTCCGCGCCCGGTTTCCGGGGAGGGACGGGATGAGCTTCGTCCGCATCGATTCCATCCTCGGGCTCTGCTGCCTCTTCGGACTTCTGGTCTTCACGCCCTGGCGCGGGGTGGTGAAATACTACGAATACGGCAATTTTCACGCGAACACCCGCGCGGCGGCGCGGACCGGAGAGTTCGGCAACGCGGTGGTGATCCTCGCGCCGTCCGGCGACGAAGGCTCGGCCTTCATCCTGAACGATCCCTGGCTTTCGGGACCGGGGCCGATCTTCCTGCACGATACCGGCACCCTCGACGAGGAGGCGCTGCGCGCGGCCTTCCCGGGGCGGGAGGTCATCCACTACGATTCCGGCTGGACCGATCGCCGGCCGCCGGCCTGACTGGCGGGGTAAGGTGGGTTTGAACCCACCTTACGGGCGAGGAAGGAATTGACCCAATCCGCGCAAGTCGGCTGTCGTAAGGTGGGTTTGAACCCACCTTACCCGGAGGCCGCTCAGTTGCAGCTCCAGTCCGTCACCGTGAAGAAGGACGGCGCGAAGGCCTCGGCGTCGTGGAGCCAGGTGACGCGATCCGCGTCGTAGCGGTTGAGATATTCCCAGACGATCTCGCCCGCTGGCGTCGCCTCGAAGGCGCGGCCCGACTGCGCCTCGGTCACCACGACATTGCCGTCGGGCTGCATCTGGTGGGTGGAGCGTTCGGGCGAATACATCCGTTCGCCGTCGCGGCCGCCATAGACCAGATCGGTCCGCCCCGAGACCGGGGCGATCCGCCAGATCCGGCTGCCGCCGGCGCGGGCGCCGTCGAGGCTTTCGTCGGAATGGTTGTCGAAGACGGTGATCGTGCCGCCCGCCTGCCAGTCGGGATCGTGCTGGCGCAGGAAGGGGCCGATCTTCCACCACTTGATCCTCGTCACCTGCGGATCGGTCACCACGATCATGTTGCGGTTCCGGAGCGACAGCATCAGGTCGCCCGCCTCGAACATCGGGAAATCCGGCGCGATCGCGGCGGGAAGTTCCTCGACCTCGTTGAGGTGGAACTCGCCGCCGACGCGGGTCTTGAAGAAGCCGGTTGAGGTCAGGACCGCCTCCATCCCGTTCTCGATCATCAGCTCGGTCAGGGCCTTCTCGAAGACCTTCCGGCCGTCCGCGTCGTATTTGAAGACGAGGTCTTCCCAGTAGGGACCGGAGAAGGGCCAGGGGATGTCGCGGTCCTGCTTGTCGATGTAGCGGCCGCCCGAGATCACCACGCCGCCATCCTCGAGCCAGTTCGGCGAGTGGTGGTTGACGAGGCCGGGCGTCGTCCAGACCGGCTTGCCGCAGCGGTCGAGCCGCGCCATGCCGCCGCTTTCGAAGGAAAAGACGATGTCGCCCCCGGGCGTGATGATCGTGCCGTGGGTGATCGCGTTCCAGTCGGTCGCGGGGGTGTCGCGAAAGAAGCTCGCGTCGGGGAAGAGCGCCTTGGCGCTCAGTTCCCAGTCGTTCACCACGGTGCCGTCGCGGCGGATGAGCCGGGCGCGGTTGTTGCCGTCGATGAAGCCCGACAGGAGGATGAGGTCGTCCTTGCCGGACGTGTTCACCGTGACGCCCTGCCCCTCGTAGCGCGCGGGCCGGAGGAAATGCACGGGCTCCGTGCCGCGCAGGTTCGGCAGTTCCTCGTAAAGCGTCTTCGCCTCGTCGAGCGTGCCCCAGACGAGGTCGTAGGCCTTGTTCTCGCGCACCGCCGAGTAGAGCCCGGCGGTGAAGGTGCCACCGAGCACCAGCACGCCGGCGCCGAGGAGGAAGAAGAGTTTCGCCTTGTCCATCAGTCCTGCCTGTTGTCTTGCATCCGGTTTGGGACGGAGGGCCGCGCTGGCCCGCTCATTCCCCCTTGATCCCCAGCATCCGCTTGATCGGCGGCACGATGTCGAAGACGAAGCGCTCGCCGCGCTTCGCGCCGTGGCCGTAGATCACCGTCCGGGGCGTGATGTAGATCGCGGCGCCGGTATCGACGGGAAGCTTCGTCGCCGCATGGGATTCGTAAAGCGCCATGTCGCGGATATAGAGCCCGTAGCCGTCCTTTTCGTCGAAAAGCGTGCCGTCGGCCTCCGTCGCCTGATCGAGCGGTTTCAGCACGTAGTTGACCGCCTGCCCCTCGGGCCGCTCGAATTCCGAATAGTACCACCAGACCAGCGGCGCGCCGTAATAGCGCTGCTTCGGGTCGTCCTCGCCATAGGTCATCTTGAAGAGGTTGCCGAGAAGGACATGGGCGATGTCGAGCGCCTTTTCGTCGAAGCCGCGGAAGCGGTCGCCGTCGCCGCGCTCCGCCCGTTCGAAGATCGGGCCTTCGGTCGCGACATGCTGGCCGATGACCCGCTCGAACCCGTGCATCTTCATCTCGCGCGGCCAGGAGAGCCAGACCGAGAGCGCGACGAGCACCGCCGCGACGGCGCGAAGCGCGGGCTGATGGCGGCTCCAGAGATCCGACCGGTACATCACCACCAGAGGCGGGATCATCGCCGGGATGAAGTGGTGCAGGAGCACCCGGTAGGCCTGGAGATGGAAGAAGAGGAAATAGCCGAGCGTCACGAGCGTCAGCGCCCGGGCGATCCGGTCCTGCCTTGGCCAGGTCAGGAGGAAGAGCGTGGGCAGGATGCCGGCGGGCACGGCCCAGAAGGCAAAACGCTCCCAGTCGGCGAAGGTCACGAAGCGCAGGCGCGTGATGATGTTGCCGGCGCCGAATTCGTCGCCGGGGAATGGCAGGCCGATCATCGCGATGAGCTTCGGCAGCACGACCGAGATGAAGCCCGCGACGCCGACGATGCCGGCGGCGACGAAGAGCCGCGCCCAGGGGATCGGCCGGAAGGTCAGGAAGACGGCGGCCGGCCACAGGAGAAGCCAGAGCCCGCCCGTCGGGATCACGAGATGCGTCATCACCCCGGTCGCCAGCATCAGCCAGCGCCGGTCCTCGACGAAGAAGAGCGCGTAGCCGAGAAAGCAGACGAGCGACAGGGTCTCGCGCGCGGCGGGCATCGGGCTGTCGCCGAAATAGACGTGGTAGCCGCCGGAATAGACGTTGGCGATGATGTAGGTCAGAAGCGCCGCGACGATCAGCGCGTGATCGGCGGGGCGAAGCGCGGGCATCGCCTCGCGCCCGGTGCGGATGAGCTGGGTCAGCACCGGGTAGAGGAGCGCGAGATACATCAGCAAGGGCGCGCGGACCGAGAATTCCCATTCGCCCCAGAGCCGGACGAACCAGCTTTCGGGGATGACGAAGAGGACCATCGTCAGGCCCGGCGCGTTGCGGATCGGCCCGGCCTCCGCCGTCCAGAACGGCCAGAGCTTGGCGATGTAGAGCCGGGCGAATTGCAGGGAGCCGGACCCGTCGCCGGTGAAATTCTCCCAGTAGAATTTCGGCGCGAAGAGGACGAGGCAGAGCCAGAAGAGGCCGAGCGCCACCCAGAGGTCGGCCCCCTGCCCCTGAAGCCGCAGCCGGTGCTGCCGGCCGGTGGAGAGCCGGAGGCCGGCGATGCCGAGGCAGCCGAGGTTCAGCGCGAGGATCAGCCAGAAATAGCCCGTGCCCTTCGCCGTGATGCCGGTCGCGAGCTGGAAGACCGTCGTGACGCCGATATGGACGAGGATCGCGATCGTCAGGCCCGAGACGAGCCAGGCGGCGACATGCTTCTCGCGCCCGAAGACCGCCGCGAGGACGAGGCCGGGGGCGAGGAGAAAGACGCTCGTCGCGAGCGTCGTCGCGGGGGTGACGAGGTAGAGTTGCAGCGCATGGCCGGGCAGGAAATACGGGCTGTCTCCGAGGCCGAGATCCCACTGCATCAGCGTGTCGCGCAACACCGGCAGCCCGGCGAGCGTCACCGCCGCCGCGACCAGCACGACGAGGCCGAGGACCAGCATCGCGCGCGGCGCGGGATCGGCGCGGGTATCGGCAAGCGTCATGAGGATCCCCTTGCGAAAGGCAGGCGTCCGGTCAGGGCGAGCGAGACGAAGACGAAGGCCACCATCGCCATCGGGAAGACGAGAAGCGCCTGCGCCCAGAGCTCCGAGAGGCCGGCGCCGATGGCGGCCCGGAGCACCCATTTGTTGAGAAAGAAGAGTGCCACATAGGCCAGCACATAGGCCGGCAGGCGGCGGAATCCTTGCGTGCCGAAGACGATGCGGCCATGGGTGCCGAAGTTCCACAGCACCCCGAGCACGTAGGACAGGGCGAGCGCCCATTGCCAGGGCAGCCCGAAGAGCCGGAGCAGCACCGCGTAGACCGCGAAACCGAAGGCGGTGTTGGCGACGCCGACGACGAGGAACTTCACGAACCGCCAGAGCTCGGGGCGGGACCGCAGCGCGACGATCACCGGATCACCCCCTCGGCTTCGAGGACCGCGCGGATGCCGGTCTCCATGTCATAGCGGGGGCGGAAGCCGACCTCCTCGCGAAGCCGCGTCACGTCGGCCTCGATCAGCGCCGGGTCGCCCGCGGGCCGCGGCCGCGCGCCGAAGCGGATGAGGTCCGCGCGCCCCATGTCGCGGGCGAGCGTGGAAATCATGTCCCTGACGGCGACGGCATGGCCGGAGCCGATATTCACCGCGCCTTCCGTCCCGCTTCCCAGAAGCCGGACGAGGGCCCCGGCGATATCTTCGGCATGGAGGAAGTCGCGGCGTTGCAGGCCGTCGGTGCAGTCCACCGCCTGACCCGCCGCGAGCCCCTTGATGATGTCGCCGAAAAGCCGGCCCTTCGGTTCGCCCGGCCCGTAGCAGAAGAACGGCCGCGCCCAGGCGAGCGAGAGGCCGATCGCCCCGGCCCCGGCCAGCGACGCCATCGCGGTCGCGGCCTTGGCCGCACCGTAGAGGGTCGCGGGTTTAAGCGGCGTCGTCTCGGACAGGTGCCCGCCCGACCAGTCGTATTCGGCGCAGCTTCCCACCATCACCGCACGGGTGCCGCCGGCTTCCGCGAAGGCGCGCAGGAGCCGGAGGCTCGCCCCCACCCAGTCGAGATTTTCCGGCGCGCTCCAGCGGTCCGGCCCGTCATGCCAGGCGAGGTGGATGAGGTGATCCGCCTCGGCACGGACGACGATCCCCTCGGGATCGGCAAGGAGATCGCCGGTCATGCAGCCGGGCCGGCGCGAGACCGCCACGACCTCGTAGTCGCGCGCCCGGAGCGCCGCGCCGACATGGCGCCCGATCAGCCCGGACCCGCCGGTGAGAAGGACGCGCCCGGCGCTCATGCGGTCACGGAGATCGCGGGGACCGCGGTCACGAAGCGGGTGCCGCCATCGCGGAGGTCGGACAGTTGCCGGATCACCTCGGCCTTGAGGTTCCACGGCAGGATCAGCACGAAATCGGGCTGGCGTTTCCTGAGCTCGTCCACGTCGAAGACCGGGATGCGGCTGCCGGGCAGGAGCGTGTTCTGCTTGGCCGGATTGCGGTCGACGCAATAGGCGACGAGGTCGGGGCCGATCTGGCAGTAGTTCAGAAGCGTGTTGCCCTTCGCGGCCGCGCCATAGGCGGCGACGAGCTTGCCTTGCGCCTTGGCCTTCGTGAGGAAGTCGAGAAGCCCGTCGCGGACGGCCTCCACCCGTTCGGAAAAGCCTTCATAGCCCTCGGCGCTGTCGAGCTTCGCGGCCGTCTCGTCGGCGCGCACCCTGGCGACGCCGGGGCATTCGGCGTGGGAGGCCTCCTGCCGGCAGGCATAGACCCGGAGGCTTCCGCCGTGGGTCGGCAGCTCTTCCACGTCGAAGACCCGCAAGCCCCTGGAGGCGAACACCGTTTCCACGGCCAGAAGCGACAGGTAGGAATAGTGCTCGTGATAGATCGTGTCGAACTGCACCTCCCTGATCAGGCGCAGGAGATGCGGAAACTCGACCGTATAGACCGCGTCGCCGGTCAGGAGCCGCGCCACGCCCGCGACGAAGTCGTTGATGTCGGGCACATGGGCGAGGACGTTGGCCGAGCAGATGAGGTCGGGCCGCTTGCCCTCGTCGTAAAGCTTCTTCGCGATGCGTTCACCGAAGAATTCGACCAGCGTCGGCACCCCGGCCCTTTCGGCCGCGGCCGCGACGGAGCCCGAAGGCTCGATGCCAAGGACCGGGATGCCGGCGGCGACGAAGTTCTTCAGAAGGTAGCCGTCGTTCGAGGCGATCTCGATCACGAAACTCCGCGGCCCGAGGCCGAAGCGTTTCGTCACCATGTCGGCATAGGCCCTGGCATGGGCGAGCCAGCTGTCGGAGAACGAGGAGAAATAGGCATAGTCGCCGGTGAAGATCCGTTCCGGCGGCACGTCCTCGTCCACCTGCACCAGCCAGCAGGTCTCGCAGACGCGAATGTGCAGGCTGTATTTCGGTTCCGGCTCTCCGGCCTTGTCCATCGGCACATAGGAATTGGCCACGGCCGAGAGGCCGAGATCGACGAAGGTCAACGGCATCTCGGCGCCGCAATGTCGGCATTTCGGGTTACTGGTCACGCGATACTCTCCTGTCTCACGGGCGGTCTCGGCCCTTACCAAATCTTCCACGGCGCTTTGCCCGTATCCCAATGCGCCTCAAGCTCCTGCTTCTCGCGGATCGTGTCCATCGGCTGCCAGAAGCCCTTGTGCTCGTAGGCCATCAGCTCGCCCTCCCGCGCGAGGCCCATGAGCGGCGCGCGTTCCCAGATGGTGGCGTCGTCCTCGAGGTATTTCGCGACCTTGGGCGAGAGGACGAAATAGCCGCCGTTGATGACGCCGCCGTCATCGGCGGGCTTTTCGGAGAATTCCCGCACCTGGCCGCCGGCGATGTCGAGCCGGCCGAACCGCGCCGCCGGCGGGACCGCCGTCACCGTCGCCATCTTGCCATGCGCCTTGTGGAAGGCGACGAGGCTCGTCACGTCGATATTGCCGACACCGTCGCCATAGGTCATGCAGAACGCCTCCTCGTCCTTGAGGTAGGGCATCACACGCCGCAGGCGCCCGCCAGTCATGCTTTCCTGACCGGTGTCGATCAGCGTCACCCGCCACGGCTCGGTCTGGTTGTTCACGATCTCGGTCGTGCCCTGGCGCAGGTCGAAGGTGACGTCGGCGCCGTGCAGGTAGTAGTTGGCGAAATATTCCTTGATCACATAGCCCTTGTAGCCGCAGCAGACGACGAAGTCGTTGATGCCGTGGGCGGCGTAGATCTTCATGATGTGCCACAGGATCGGACGGCCGCCGATCTCGACCATCGGCTTCGGGATCCGCACCGTTTCCTCGGCAAGCCGGGTGCCGAGCCCGCCGGCCAGCAGAACGCATTTCATGATCTGGACTCCTTCACACGCCTGACGGGCTGATCCGCGGGACCGGAGTCCAACCGCCCTCCCTCGCGCCACGGGAAGCGGTTCCACCCCGCGCCGGCGCCCTTGATCCCCATGCTGCGGGGTAGCACAAAGCCCTTGGTCTCGCTACAGCTATGGCGCTGGAGAGACCTCCGCCGGCCGGCCGTCGCCGCCATCCTTCGCCGGGAAGCGGGGATGGGGCCGGGGCCCGGTCCGGGCGGCATTTCAGAAGGAAGAGCTTGCACATGAACATTCTGCTTGTCGGCCATCGCGGCTATATCGGCCCGGTCGCCGCGACCCACCTGACCCGCGCCCTGCCCGGCGTCCGCGTCCACGGCATCGACGCCAACTGGTTCGCCGGCTCCGAGGCCGCGAAATTTCCCGACGCCGCCTTCACCAGCCAGCGCCGCGCCGACATGCGCGACCTGAGCGAGGCCGATTTCAAGGGCATGGACGCGGTCGTGGCCCTCGCCGCCGTGTCGAACGACCCGATCGGCAAGGAGTTCGAGGACGCCACCGCCGACATCAACTCGAAGGCCGTCCTGAAGGCCGCGACGGCCGCACGGGCGGCCGGCGTCCGGCGCTTCGTCTTCGCCTCGTCCTGCTCGATGTACGGTGCCGGATCGGATTCCTTGCGGAAAGAAACCGACACGCTGAACCCCTTGACCGCCTACGCGAAGTCCAAGGTCGCGACCGAGGAAGGGCTGCGCGGGCTTGCCACCGACGATTTCATGATCACCAGCCTGCGCTTCGCCACCGCCTGCGGGGCAAGCCCGATGCTGCGGCTCGACCTCGTGCTCAACGATTTCGTCGCGACCGCGCTGCGGACCGGCAGGATCGAGGTGCTTTCCGACGGCACCCCCTGGCGCCCGCTGATCCATGTCGAGGACATGTCGCGCGCCATCGAATGGGCGGTGACGCGGGGCGGCGACAGCAGGGTCGAGGTCAATGTCGGCAGCCAGGCCTGGACCTGGCAGGTCGGCCAGCTCGCCCGCGAGGTGGCGGAGCTTCTCGGCGGCGCCGCGGTCGAGATCAACACCAATGCAGCACCCGACAAACGCTCCTACCGGGTGGATTTCTCGCGCTTCGCGTCGCTTGCCCCGAACCATCAGCCGCAGAAGGATTTCGCCACGGCGGTGCGCGAGCTGGCCGACGAGCTGCGTCAGATCGACCTCGGCGCCGAGGCGATCCGCGAATCGCGCTTCATCCGGCTGAACGTGCTGCGCGGACTGGTCGAGAGCGGCAAGCTCGACGGCGAGTTGCGCTGGACGGCGGGCTGAGGCCCTGCCCGGCGCGGCGGCCTCGGCTGCGCCGGGTCCATGACGGCCGGGGGCGGAAAACGCAGCATGCATCTTTGCGCAAGGGGCGATCAAATCCATTCTCAAATATCCTTCGGCCACCACCGCAGCCGGCTCAGGGCGGGGGCGCAAATGGCGCCCCGGAAACGCTAGCACGACAAGCGGCGCCTTGCCAAAGCCTGCGAGACGAATCGCGCCCCATATGCCCGGAATCCCTAGCACAAGCCCGTAATACCTGCCCGGATTGCAGCTTTGTCGGGCGGCGCGGCGGTGATACTGTCGGCCTTACGGGGAAAATGGGCTGTTATTGGGTGGTTTGATGCAAAGATTGCTGTTCGCGAAGGTCGAGTTCTGGGTGGTTCTCGTCCTCTTTCTGATCGGCGCGCTGGCCGCCGTCGGCTTCGGCACCGCGGTTCTGGACGGAGAGCGCGAAAGCGGCCGGTTCGGGCCGATCGGGCCAGCCGCGCTGGCCGTCGCCGAAATCCCCGACACGGTGAAGGAACTCCTGCAGAAGGACCTGTCGATGGCCGCTTTCGTGCCCGACCGGTTCGCCGACAAGCCCGCGGGCTGGACCTTCGCCGAGGCCGTGCGGGAGCCCGGCTACGTGCTCCTCTCGCGCTATGACGGCGACCGCGCGCGGCATGTGGTGGAGCTGGTTTCGCTCGCCGACGGCGCGGTGAAGCATGAGTGGTTGCCCGATGCCGACACGCTTCTGGCCGGCGCCCCGCGCGAATCGCTTATCGCCGAATACACCAACTGGGACACCCGGCATTATCGCGCGATCCACCCCATTCTGTCCGGGAACGGCGCATTGATCGTCAAGGATCACCAGTCCTTCCTCTACGCGCTCGATGCCTGTTCGAAAAAACTCTGGGGGCAGACGGGCCTGCTGTTCCACCATTCGACGGAAAGCGACGGCGCCGGCGGCTGGTGGATTCCCTCCTATGTCGAGCCGAGCAAGATCGACCGCATCGCGCCCGATTTCGTTGAGGACTCGCTTGCGCATGTCGCCGCTGACGGCACTGTGCTCGAAAACATCTCGGCGGCGGAAATCCTCCTGCGGCACGGTATGGAGTATGCGCTCTTTACCGCCGGGCGTTACCAGAAGGACCCCGTCCACATCAACGACATCGAGCCGGTGCTGAAAGACGGTCCCTACTGGAAGAAGGGCGATCTCTTCCTCAGCTTCCGCCATCTGTCGATGATCATGCTCTACCGGCCCTCGACCGACGAGATCGTCTGGCAGCAGCAGGGTCCGTGGCTTGCCCAGCACGATGTCGATATCATCGACGATCACCGGATCGCGGTCTTCAACAACCGCGCCTATGACAAGGGCACCGGCGCGCGCGTGCACGGGACGAACCAGATCACGGTCCACGATTTCGACACCGGCGAGACCGGCAATCCCTGGGCGGCCGCGATGGAGAAGCCGGAGGTCAAGACGCTCTTCGAGGGTCTCTTCCAGCGGCTGCCGGACGGGCGGGTCATGGTCGAGGAGGAAAACTCCGGCCGGCTCCTGATCCTCGGCCCCTCGGGCGATACGCTGGCGGAATTCGTCAACAAGGCCGGTGACGGCCTGGCCTACCGGATGGGCTGGAGCCGCTACATGAGTGCGGAGGAAGGCGACGCGGCGCTGGCGAAGCTCTCCGGCTCTTGCGGCAGCTAAAGCGTTTCGGGTTTATGTGGAAATATCAAGTATCGGAATTCGAACAGGAAAAGTTCGAATTCTGATTCAACGTAAACCCGAAACGCCATAAGCGGCGTCAGCCGAGGCTGGCGAGGGCCGGGAAGGTTTCCAGCAGCCAGTAGGAGAACTGGCTGAACCCGCCGGTGAGCATCAGCAGGCCGATGGTCCACAACAGAAGCCCCATGATCCGCTCGATCCGGGTCATGTGGCGCTTGAGGAAGGCCATGGCGCCCTTGAGGCGCGGGAAGAAGGCCGCGACCAGCAGGAACGGAATGCCGAGCCCGATCGCATAGACCCCGAGGAGCCCGGTGCCACGGGCGATCGAGCCGTCCTGTGCTGCAAGCGCCAGGATCATGCCGAGCTGCGGCCCGATGCAGGGCGTCCAGCCGAAAGCGAAGGCAAGCCCGAGAAGATAGGCGCCGAAGGCCGAGCCGCCCTGATCGCCGGCGTCGATCCGCGCCTCGCGGTCGAGGAAGGGAATGCGGATGACGCCGAGGAAATGCGCGCCGAAGACCATCACGACGATGCCCGCGAGCGTCGAGAACCAGTCCTGATTTCGCAGGAAGAACTGCCCGAAGGCCGAGGCGGTGAAGCCGAGGAAAAGAAACACCGTCGAGAGCCCGAGGACGAAGAACCCCGCCGCCATCAGCGTCCGCCGCCGCCCGGCACGTTCGTCCTGCATCTCGCTCATGCTGATCCCGCCCATATAGGCGAGATAGGGCGGCACGATCGGCAGCACGCAGGGGCTGAGGAACGACAGAATCCCCGCCAGAAGCGCGATGAGCGCGGCGAGCGCGAAGCCCGCATCCATGATGCCTGTCTCGAACATGGCCAAGCCTTAGCGCAAGCCTCTCCCGGCGTCACGCGGGCAATGGGTCACGCGGTGTCACATCGGCGTGGCGGGCTTCGCCCCTCAGTCCGGGCCGGGGACGCCTCGGTGCCAACGCCCGCTTCGTCCCCGCATGTCAGACCAGCACGGTTTCGGGGGCATGACCAAAGGAAAAGCCGGGCCCGAAGGCCCGGCTTCATCCATTCGTCCCGTCTCCGGCTCAGCGGCCGAGCGACCACCATCCGCGGCGCTTGGGCTTCGAGTCGTCTTCGGCCTCGGTCTCGGGCTCGGTCTCGGGCTCTCCGCCGAGATCCGGATCGGGCTGGAGCGCCGCCGTCGCGGGTGCC
>WOYI011141938.1_pt1 | contig 29160 bp, 28 predicted proteins | sample 6423411 | NCBI WGS metagenome assembly WOYI01 (sample SAMN13441803, study PRJNA592873) | oil field metagenome | biome: oil field; feature: oil-well bore; material: oil-contaminated soil; isolation source: oil-contaminated soil from oil-well borehole | place: Germany: Wietze | collected 2016-10-18 ...
GCACGAAAGTTGCGCTCTACAGGGGCTCCGAGGAGCTCTGGTCGGACACCCAGAGGTATGATGTCGAACGGATAAGGGAGTTCCCGAATATCCCCTCCCAGGAGCCGTTCAGGCTTGAGGAGATACGCAAGGTCCTGAAAAAACGGAGAACGGAGATCACGGGGATCGACTCGGTCGTGGGCAGGGGGGGACTTCTGCGTCCGATATCCGGGGGAACCTACCCGGTCAACGATGCCATGCTGGAGGATCTCCGCTCATGCAGGTACGGTTCCCATGCCAGTAACCTCGGGGGGATCCTTGCCAGAAATCTTGCCGGGGAGGCGGGAGGGAAACCTGCATTTATAGTCGACCCCGTCGTCGTCGATGAGCTTATGGACGAAGCTCGCTTCTCAGGTATACCCGAGATCGAAAGAAGGTCCATCTTCCACGCCCTGAACCAGAAAACTGCTGCAAGAAGAGCGGCTGCCGATATCGGAAAAGCCTATGAAGACATCAACCTTGTAGTCGCGCACATGGGCGGGGGCATCTCCGTGGGAGCGCACTTCAGGGGCAGGGTCATCGATGTGAACAACGCTCTCGACGGGGATGGTCCCTTTGCACCTGAGCGTGCCGGATCTCTCCCCTCCGGAGAGCTGGTAAAGTTCGCCTTCTCTGGAGAGATAGAGCTGGAGGATCTTATGCGCCGGATCGTCGGAGAAGGGGGTCTTGTGGCCCACCTCGGGACCAATGACCTCCGGGAAGTCGAGAGGCGAATCAGCGAGGGTGACCGCAAGGCGGATCTTGTCTTCCGCGCCATGTCCTACCGGGTGGCCAGGGAGGTAGGGTCGTGCGCTGCCACTCTGTCCGGAAAGGTTGACGCAATTGTTCTTACAGGCGGACTTGCCTTCAGCGAAAAGTTCGTAAACGCAATAATCGAAAGAGTGTCGTTCATTGCTCCTGTAAAGATCTACCCCGGCGAGGATGAGATGAGTGCTCTCGCCGAGGGAGCCCTCAGGGTTCTCAACGGAGAAGAGCCTGCCCTTGAGTACATCACCGCATAGAAAGGCCAGGGGATAAATTCGCGCATGGTTGCGGTCGAGCCGCTGGGGTCACGGACAGGACAGTTGGACTCCCCCTGACCGCAACTTGTCCTCTTGTTAAAGGGCCCAACACGGCCCTGACTCCCTTTTTGGGAGCGTCAAAACCTCTGTGGGGCTGGAAAAGAAAATAGAGATAACCCCCGGCAACATCATTGCCCGGATAGAAGGCAGACAGGAGAACGTGATCGTCTGAAAAAGGCTTCTGGAGGGGAGGAGAAAAAATGAGAACAAGAGTTGAGATCAGGAGAGCCCTTGAATTTGGCTGGAATACCTTCAAAAATAACGCACTCTTTTTTCTCGTTTTGATGTTCATTTTCGGGGTTTCCGCAGCGATGATCAGCGTAATGGTAGAGGGTCTGCCCTGGGCTTCCGTTTCAGTTATGTTCCTGAGGGGGGTGGGATGGCTCTGGAGGGTCGTAGCAATTATGGCGGTTATTCTGGTGAGCCTCTCGTTCCGCGACACGGATACGTTTGACACCGGAAAGATAAAGGAGATGAAACATTTGATCATCCCTTACCTTTTGGGTTCTCTTCTATTCTCAGGGATCCTTGCGGTCGGGATGATCCTGCTTGTTGCCCCCGGTGTCTGGTTTGCTGTTAAATACCAGTTCATGCCCTACCTCATCATTGACAAGGGCATGGAGCCAGTAGAGGCGCTGAAGGCGGCAGGGGAGATAACCAGGGGTTTCTGGCTCGAACTGTTCGTTTTTCTCCTCTGTCTTGCCGGTATCAATTTCCTTGGAGCTATTCCCTTCGGCCTGGGACTTCTGGTGACTGTCCCCGTCACATTCCTGGCGCACGCGTGGGTATACCGGAGTTTCGTACCCTCAGAAGCGTGAATCTGGCCAGGATAGCGCTGGCAGCGGCCGTCATCTACGCGCTCTTCTGCGCCGCACTGTTCATTCTCCAGGACAGCATTATCTACCAGCCGCGAAGAGAGATGATACTCTCGCCTTCGTCCGTTGGACTTCAATATGAGGAAGTACGTTTCAGGACCCCGGACGGGGTAGCTCTTTACGGCTGGTTTGTTCCCGCGGGAAAGCCCTCCGTCGAGGTTCTTCTTTTCTTTCACGGCAACGCCGGAAACATCTCCCACAGGCTCGACTCCATACGGATATTCCATGACCTGGGCCTGAACATCTTCATATTCGACTACCGCGGCTACGGTCTCAGCGAGGGCACGCCGTCCGAAGAGGGGCTTTACACCGATGGCAAGGCTGCCTTAGGCTTTCTTATCGAAAAGGGATATTCGCCCGAAGACGTGATCGCCTTCGGAAGATCCCTGGGCGGGGCGGTCGCAGCGAAGATATCTTCCGAAACACCTCCGGCTGCCCTGATCCTGGAATCTACCTTCACTTCCCTGGCTGCTATGGCATCAAGAGTGGCCCCGCTCTTTCCTGTCCGCTTCCTGCTGCGCAGCGGATACCCTACGGACCGGATCCTTCCCGGCGTCAGATGCCCGATCCTTGTCGTTCACAGCCCCGATGACGATATCATCCCCTTCTCTAACGGAATGAAACTTTTCGGACTTGCGTCCGAGCCGAAAACTTTTCTGCGGACCAGGGGAAGCCATAATGAAGGTTTCCTGATCTCCGGTCCTCTATACACTGACGGCCTGGCTTCCTTTATTTCTTCCGTCACCGGCAGATAGAAAAGGCCCCGGGGCAAACCCGGGGCCTTTTCAAAAGAAGAGAAGGAGTGGATCTGCTGCCTACCAACCCTTCAGATGCGGCAGGATGTCGTCCGACACCCTCCCTGATGCTGCATCCTCGAGAGCGGCATTCATTATTTCAAGGGCTTCCTGGAAAAGCTCTTCCGGGATATTCAGAGGAGGCGCCACGCGAAGGACATTGCCGTCCTTCCCGAAGGTAATGAGGATGAGCCCCCTCTCCCAGGCTGCCCAGGATATCTTCAAAGCCATTGCCTTGTCCGGTTTTTTCTTCTTTCTGTCTGAGACGATCTCGACCCCCATCAGGAGTCCTTTTTGGCGGATGTCTCCGATGAAAGGGTACTGTTTTGCACGTTCCCGGAACCACTCCGCCAGACGTCTGCCTTTTTCCTCCGCCTTTTCAGCGAGCTGTTCGTCTTTTATCACGCCGATGGTCGCCTCGGCCGAGGCGCAGGTCACCGAGTGGCCCGTGTGCGTGTAGGCCAGAAGGGGAACGGGGACGCTGTCCAGGATATCCGCCCTTCCCACGATCGCCGAGATCGGCATCCCGCCTCCCAGAGCCTTGGCGGATACGATGAGGTCAGGCACGACATCGAAGTGTTCTATTGCCCACCACTTCCCGCTCCGGCCCATCCCGGTCTGAACCTCCTCGTCGATGAAGACGATACCCTCGCGCTCCGTCGCCTTCCGGAGCATCTGCATGAACTCCTTAGGGGGAAAAATCATGCCCCCGTCCCCCTGGGCCGGCTCGATAAGAACCGCAGCTATATCGCCCCTGTGTTTCACCAGGAGCGTCTCGATAGCTTCCATGGCTGCCCGGGATAAAGCGGACGGGTCCGCATAGCCGTCGATGCCCCATGAGTTCCTGTAGGAGTCCGGGTATTCGGCGAAGATCACGTTCCTGTCGGGACAGACCCGGTCTTTCACCTCCTGCCCGACTATTCCCGTCACTGAAAGTGCGACGGTGGTCATCCCATGATAGGAGTCCTTGAAACTGAGTATCTGCTTGCGCCCGGTGAAGGAGCGGGCCGCTCTTACCGCGGAGTCGACGCCATCGGAGCCGGAAAAGGCGAAGGCTGCCTTCTTCTGGAAAATTCCCGGGGTTATTTCAGTCAGAAGTTCGGCAAGACGAACCTGCCTGTCGTTATAAAAGTAGACGACGGTATAGTTCTGGAGCTTTCCGACCTGTGCCCTGACGGCCTCGACGATCGCCGGGTGGCAGTGTCCTGCGTTGTAAACGGCTGCGCTGGTCAGGAAGTCGATGTAGCGGTTGCCGTCCGCATCCCAGACAAGCGATCCTTCAGCTCTCTCGATGGCCATCGGAAAGTACTTGATGCTCACCGCCTGAGGGATGAAGCGTTCGTCCCGTTCAATGATCTCACAGCTTTTCACGATCGATTTCTTCGTGAATTTCCCCAGAGTCTTCCAATCCATCCGGCGTTCCTCCGTTTTCTCCTGGTATCAGGCCTGGGTGCTTGCGTTCTTCTTCCAGATCTTGTAAACGCCAATGGTGAAGAGAGCTACGCCGTGGAGGATGAAGAATCCCCAGCTGATGGTTCCGTAGCCCCTGGCGATGAGGCCGATCAGTCCGAAAGACGCAACTCCGAGACCAATGAGGGCCATGAAGCCGCCGAGAGCTCCCCGATTCGCGCGAGTGAGTCCCTTTCCGTTACGATCTACCAGCCAGGAGTTGATGCGTTCGTTCACCGCATGGATGAACCCTGCGCCGGTTTCGATCATGGTGCCGAAAAGAACGACCATGAAGATGGGGAGGAGCCACGGGGCTATCTGCCCGAGAATAGTATAGACAGGAACCTCGACATCGAGAATGCCGGGATAGAATCCGATGATCACGAGGTAGAGGAAAACTCCGGGGAGAATGGTGATGATCGATGTCATGATCCCGGAAATTACGGCTTCCTTTCGGCTCTCGATGTAGTTAAGTGCGAAGAGGATCGCCGGGAAGGTGCCCAGGTTGTAGAAGGCGTACTTGAAGCCGCCAAGAAGCCAGCCCTCCTTGATGTCTCCTGCGGCAAGGTTCGCGCTGATCTCGCCGCCCACCTGAGAGATGCCGACAAGCAGGAAGATGAAAAAGACCGCGTATAGAAGGTAGGACCACCATGACATTACGACCTCGATGACGTAACTTCCGAAGAATGTAAGCGTGGCTACTCCCGCAAGGAAGAGGCCCGCTCCTGCAAGCGGTGGCATACCGAACGACTGCATGAAGATGCTGCCCGAGGTGGCGCCGACCACACCGAGAACGATGAGGAGAAGCACGATGTAGCATGCTTCATACAAAACCCATCCGGGCCCCAGCAGTTCCTTGAAGAAGCTGCGGTAGTCGTACACCTTGAAGGTTCTCGCGAACTCGTAGCTCAGCGCGAAAACGAGGGACCAGAGGGTCGTGGTTACAAGTACCATGCCGAGTATTCCCCCGAGGCTGCCGTAGTTTGCGAAATACTCGACCAGCTCACGTCCGGTGCCGTATCCTCCGGCTATGACGACGGACTGGGAAATAAGGCCCGGAAGAATGTATTTCTTGTAAGATGCCGATCTCATGATGCGTCCGAAGAATCCCTGGCCGTTCTCTGAAACTGTGCTCATAATAACGCCACCTCTTTCTGTTCCAGGTTACCCCGGCGTGTATTGCTCACTCGGGGGGTGGATCCTTTGGTCTCTACAGGGTAGAGCACCCCTCCTTTCAAAAAAAACGGGACTCCTCTTTTGAGGGGTCCCGGCTCTCCTTGGCTTTTAGCGGCAGGGTAAAGTTCAACCGCACCAGGAGGGAGACCCCGAGGCGTAATAGCGGGTAATTTCGTAAATAAAGCTGTCGTTGGCTATCGAAAGATCGCGCATCGCGGTTCCTTCCCTCAAAAAGATATGCATTATGAAAGCAGAAGTGTTTCAGGGAGTCTATAACACCTGAATGCGGTTGTCAATAAACAAAGTGACGGCTGTGTCGCCGGACAGCGATAATGTCACCCCTTAAGGGGACAGACCTGCTTATCACGCAAGTTTCAAAACACTTGTCGTTTGCTGTGAGGCTGTCAACGGATAGCCGTGAGGCTTGACAGGCAGGGGCAATAGTATTACAAATAGCCGAGTTTGTATTATTTTTTTGAGAGGTCGGTCTTATGCATATTGCAGATGCGCTGCTTTCCCCTGTAGTCGGGGGAACCATGTGGGCGGTAACCGCGGGGATCACTGCTTACTCGGCCAAAAAGCTCAAGGACTCGCCGGACGATTCCCGGATCCCGCTTATGGGGGTGCTGGGTGCCTTTATCTTTGCCGCCCAGATGATCAATTTCAGTATTCCGGTAACCGGTTCCAGCGGACACCTCGGGGGAGGCATGATCCTGGCCATACTGCTGGGTCCATATTCTGCCTTTATTGTGCTTGCCTCGGTTCTGGTCGTCCAGGCCCTCTTCTTTGCCGATGGGGGCATTCTGGCGCTGGGATGCAACATATTCAACATGGCCTTTTTCCCTTGCTTTCTGACGTATCCTTTTATTTACAGGAAAATAACAGGGCAAAACCCAACTTATAGAAAAATCCTCATCGGCGCCACTCTTTCGGCCGTTATTGCCCTTCAGCTTGGAGCGTTCTCTGTTGTTCTCGAAACCATGGCCTCGGGTATATCCGGGCTGCCGTTCAACACGTTTTTGCTCCTGATGCAGCCGATCCATCTGGCGATCGGAGTCGTGGAAGGGTTTGTCACCGCGGCGGTAGTGTCTTTTGTCTGGAAGGAGCGTCCAGAGGTCCTTGAGGCCTCCTTCAATGATGTTCCCATGCGGCGGGAGCTTCCCATGAAAAAAGTTCTGGCTGGCTTTGTCGTTGCGGCTCTTTTTACGGGCGGTATCCTTTCCTGGTTTGCATCCGGCTACCCCGACGGTCTCGAATGGTCCATGGCCCGAACTGCAGGTGTCGAGGAGTTTGAGGCCCCGGCGGAGGGTACTCATGCCTTTCTTGCCGGACTTCAGGAAAAACTGGCCTTCCTTCCCGATTACGGGTTTCGCCAAAGCGGGGCGGCAGCTTTGGAAAGACTGGATGCGGAGGAAGAAACACACTGGCCTGCCGTTGATCCAGGCACTACGGTCTCGGGTTTTGTGGGTGGCGGCCTGACCTTGCTCCTTGCCATCGCTGCCGGTCTTCTTCTCAGGAAGGCGTCCGGCAGGTTCAAATGAAAAACTCTCTCCTTTGTGTTGATGACGCAAAAGCTTGACAAAAATTTAAACGATCTTGTTTCCTGCTCAACCGCGGCCCGTGGGTCAAGCCTGATGCATCGTCTTGACCCACGGGCAAAGTGGCTGGTGGTCCTGGTTTTTGCAGTTACGGCAACCTCTTTCGGGAAATACGAGATCTCCCGTCTTATGCCCCTTTTCTTTTTCCCCTTTGCAATGATCGCCCTTTCAGGGGTCCCAGTTGCGGATGTTCTGAAGAGGACAGCCCTTGCCGTCCCGTTCATCCTGCTTGTAGGTCTGTTCAATCCATTTTTCGACCGCTGTGTCCTCGTTAACCTGTGGGGAGTCCCGCTGACCGGTGGGTGGGTTTCGTTCCTTTCCATTACCCTGAGATCCGTTCTTGTGGTCTCTTCCGTGGTCCTGCTTTCCCTGACCACGCGATCGGACAGGCTCTTCTCGGGGCTAGGGGGGCTGGGGGTCCCATCTCTTCTTGTGGTTCAACTTCAGTTTCTGAACAGGTACATTCTTCTGCTGGCGGGAGAAGCACAGCGGATCGTCAGGGCTCACTCCCTCAGGTCCTGCAGCGGAAGATCCGGCGTTTCCCTGTTCCTATCCGGCCCGATGCTTGGTATTCTTCTTCTGAGATCCATGGACAGAGCGACCAGGGTACACTGGGCAATGCTTGCCCGTGGTTTCGACGGCGAGGTCCGGACAGTCTGCCCCTTGGAGTTTTCATGGCAAAGAGACGGAGCTTTTATCCTTATCTGGATTGCATTCTTCGGAATCGTCAGGTTCATCGATATTCCTTTTTTGTTTTTTGGATGGGCGGTGGGTAAGTGAGTCACCATTTTCTGGAAGTAAAAGATCTGTACTATTCATATCCCGATGGTACGGAGGCTCTGAAAAGGGTCTCCTTCCGGCTGGAGCATGGCGAGGCCGTCGGTCTTGTCGGAGCCAACGGCGCCGGAAAGTCAACGGTGCTTCTGGCGGTTGCCGGACTGGTTTTTCCCGGTTCCGGCACGGTCAACATCGGAGGGACGATCCTCTCCAAAAAGACGGTCGGAGAGATACGGCGTCGTTTGGGTTTCATCTTTCAGGACCCGGAAGACCAGCTTTTCATGCCCACGGTCCTGGATGATGTGGCCTTCGGTCCTCTCAACCAGGGTCTTTCCGCCGATGAAGTATCCTTTCGGGTGGAAGAGGCGCTCCGGAGCGTAGGCGCGGAGCATCTTGCCGATCGTACGGCGTATCGGCTCTCCGGCGGCGAGAAGCGCACTGTCTCCATCGCTGCAGTCCTTTCGATGCTGCCTGACATTCTGGTCATGGACGAGCCCAGCTCCGGCCTGGACCCCCGAAGCCGGCGCCTGCTGATAGGCCTGCTGGGGGATTTTACCCACTCACGCCTGATAGCGACCCACGATCTTGACCTGGTCCTGGATGTGTGCCCGCGGACCATCGTTCTTTACCAGGGGGAAGTTGCCGCCGACGGCCCGACTCGGGAAATCTTCAGCGATACAGCCCTTCTGGAGCGATGTAACCTCGAATCCCCGCTCTGCATGCAGGGAGTCCGGCACTGAAAGGTGTTCGATCCCGGTCTATCCGCCTTGTTTCGGCAGGACGTTTCCCTTCATGGGGACTGGCTCCTTCCGGCGAGAGCTCCGGTTGCCGCCTGTCATATCCAACAGCCCCTCCAGAGCAAGGATATAGCCGTGGACGCCGAAACCCATAACAAGCCCTGCCGCCACTGCGGCAAGATAGCTCCGGCTGCGAAAGGCCTCTCTTCTCGCGGTGTTTGATATGTGGACCTCGATGACGGGGGGATGAATGGCTGCAATGCAGTCCCTTAAAGCTATGCTGGTGTGAGTGTAGGCAGCTGCATTCAGGACCACGCCGTCCACCTCATGCCTGAACTCCTGGAGGATGTCCACCAGCCCACCTTCGTGGTTGCTCTGGGCGCAGCACACCTCAATGTCCCGTTCTTCTCCCCAGGTTTTCCAGAGAGCTTCCAGATCCGTCAAGAGCAGTGTTCCGTAGATTTCCGGATCCCTCTCGCCGAGGAGGTTGATGTTGGGACCGTTCAGGATGAGGAATCTCAATCTGTCTTCCATTTGATGACCTCCTCGTAGGCCGCGCGAAGTTCGTCCAGAGAGATATCATCCCGCACGCAGGATTTTGCCCCCGTCCGGGGAAGTATGAGCCGCGTCTTTCCGCCTTCGAATTTCTTGTCCTTTTCAAGATGGGGGAGAAGGCCCTCCCAGGGCGTGTCCGGAGCATTGGGCAGATCCAGCCTGCACAGGAGTATCCTGAGCCGGTCCTGCGTTTCCGCATCGCAGTCTCCTGTCCTGAAGGCAAGATGTGCAGCGACCAGCATCCCGACTGCCACGCTGTCGCCGTGTTGCCATGTCTTATATCCGGAAGCCGCTTCAAGTGCGTGTCCAACAGTGTGTCCCAGGTTGAGACGGGCCCGAGCCCCAGTTCGTTCCTTCTCGTCCTCGGCCACCACCTCAAGTTTGAGACGTGAGCACCAGGATACTGCCTCGGACAGAATGCCCGGATCCCGCTCTCTCAGCGGTAGAGCGTTTTCCTCAAGCCATTCGAAAAATTCGGGATCCTCGCCAAGTCCGTATTTCACCACCTCGCTCAATCCCTGACGATAGTCCTGCCAGGAGAGCGAGGCCAGGCAATTTGTGTCGGACAGGATGATTTTCGGCTGATGGAAGGCACCCACAAGGTTCTTCCCCTGCAGCAGGTTGACGCCGACCTTGCCTCCGATGGCGCTGTCCACCTGGGCCAGAAGGGTGGTAGGGCACTGGACCAGATTGACGCCACGCATCCAGGTGGCGGCGGCGAAGCCCGCAGTGTCGCCCACCACGCCGCCCCCGAGTGCGACCACCGTGTCGGAGCGGTCGACTCCGGCATCGGAGAAGGCCCGATAAAGATCGCCCACCCGCTCCAGGCTTTTGGCTGTTTCTCCCCGTGGAAGGATAGCCAGTCCCTTCTTCCTGTCGATCCGGTCGCCGAACATGTGAACGGTAATGGCATCGGCCACCACAAAGGGCACAACGTCATGCCCAAGAAGTTCCGGCAGTCTATGCAGGATCCCTCTGCCGACGATGACTTTGTCTCCAGGGTTTTCCCCGCGACGGCTCCGTCGTTCGATGCCTTCAGGGAATAAGGGAAGATCGAATTTTTCCCGGATCTTTAGAGCCACATCATCCACGGAAATGTCATCCGTTTGCAGGCAAAAATCTCCGCAGTCATAGGCTTTTCGGCGGCTCCACATGAGTTGCTCAAGGTTTTCACTTTCCAGCAGCGGTCGCTGCCCCGGTCGGGCTGATGTCCGCAGGCGAACCGTCCCGGGTCTGACGTCCAGAATTACCAGAGGACCGGAATCCTTGATGATCCGACGATTGTCATCATTGATGAGCACGCCGCCGCCCAGGGCGACGATGCAGCTTTCCAGTTCGCAGACCTCTTTCAGGACCCAGGTCTCTATGCTTCTGAATTCAGGCTCGCCCCTGTTGGCGAAGATCTCCGCCACTGTCATCCCGGCCCGCTGCTCTATAACGGCGTCCAGATCCAGGAACGGTCTGCCTGTGACCCTTGAAAGTTCACGGCCTGCGGAGGTTTTGCCTGAAGCCATGAATCCGCCCAGGTAGATGTTGGCCTTTCCTTTATTCCTGGACATGGGGAACAAAGCTCTCGGCCCTCTTTCCATAGTCTGCGAACCTCTTCTGCAACTCGCCAAGAGTGTCCCCGCCAAACTGTTCGGAAACGGCACAGGCGGCCACCCATGCAGTCATGGCCTCCCCGACGACACAGGCAGCTGGTACTGCGCAGACGTCACCCCGCTCGCAGTTGGCGGTCGCCTTCCCGCCGGTGGCTATGTCCACGGACCTCAGGGGCTTGCGCAGGGTCGGGATAGGCTTCATGACCGCATGGAGAAGTATCTCTTCACCGTTGGTCATGCCGCCCTCAAGCCCCCCGGCGCGGTTGGAGAGACGCACAGGCCGCCCTCGCCGGAGACCGATCTCGTCGTGTGCCATACTCCCTGGAATTCCTCCCAGCCTGAACCCTTCACCCACCTCGACCCCCTTGATGCCGGGGATGCTCATGAGGCCTGCCGCGAAGCGGCCGTCGAGCCTCCGGTCCCACTCTACGTGGGATCCGATCCCCGGAGGCAGTCCCTTCAGGGAGACAAGGAAGGTTCCTCCCAGGGTGTCGCCCTCATCAGCTGCCATACTGATGCGATCCATGAGCCCTGCTTCGTCGTCGGACCTTGGGCAGCCCAGATCGCTGATCCGGGCCAGCCCCCATTCCTTTTCGTTCACGGGAGCATTGACGGGAACGCCTCCGATGGAGGTGACCGCGCCGCGTATATCCACGCCAAGCTCCGCCAGAAGCAGGCGAGCCACGGTTCCGGCCAGGGTCCAGGCAGCCGTGAGCCTGGCACTGGCGCGTTCGATGACGTTGCGAATATCCCTGTGACCGTATTTGATGGATCCCGCCAGGTCTGCGTGCCCGGGGCGAGGACACGTCACGGAGCGAAAAGCGGCGGCTTCCGGATCCACGCACTCCGGATCAAGAGCCGCCCGCCACTGCTCCCATTCGGAGTTTTCCAGGGCCAGTCCCAAGGGAGAGCCCGTAGTGAAGCCGTCCCTTAAGCCACCCCATACGCAAAGCAGGTCTTTCTCCAGTTTCATCCGGGGTCCTCGGCCGAACCCTCTCCGACGGCGTGCCAGTTCGGCCAGAAGGATATGGGAGGAGACTCCCAGCCCTGCAGGAAGACCTTCAACGTTAACCAGAAAACCGCGTCCGTGCGACTCGCCGCTGGTCAGGAAACGAAGGGGCATGATCTTCACTCCTTGCGGGCCCCGGCAAGGGCCCGGCGCATCACTTCAATTGGAGCTTCATGTCCGGTGAAAAGGCGGAAGGCTTCCGCTCCCTGACGGATGAGCACCTCTTCGCCGCCTTGTGCCTCCAGTCCATTTGATCTGGCTTTCGCCACAAGGAGCGTTTCTCCGTAAGGGGAGTACACCAGGTCCAGGATCTTTCCCGCACCCATTGTTGTCAGGTAATGTTTCAATAGATCTTCCGGCCAGGGGGTCTCGTTGAGCCCAAGAGACGTGGCGTTCACCAGGATCCCGGGTGCAGGGGACATCGGTTCACCCCAGGGAATGACTTCGGCCATGGAACGCCCCATTATCGAAGCAAGGTCATCGACGAGCTTTCCGGCTCGTTCGGAGTTGCGGTTGCTGATCCCCAACGGGTAAAAGCCCTCTTGTGCAAGAGCCAGGGCGGCTGCCCTGCCCGCACCTCCTGCTCCCAGGAGAAGAGCGCTCTTTTTGCCGGGTGCCAGGAGGTTGACGGCATCACGCACGCCGATCACGTCGGTGTTGCAGCCGCAGGTCACGCCGTCCCTGAAGATCATCGTGTTGACGGCTCTTATGACAAGGGCCGACGGATCGAGCCGTTCCGCCAGGAGAAATGCTTCCTCCTTATAGGGTACAGTCACATTGACCCCACGGCAGCCCAGTGCTTTCAGTCCTTGCAGGGCTTCAGGGAAACGGCCCCGTTCCACGCGGAAGGCCATGTAACGCATGTCCAGGTCCAGATGCATGAAGGCTGCGTTGTGCATGACCGGGGAAAGGCTATGTTCGACAGGATTGCCCAGCAGGCAGATCAGGTGCGTTGCGGCTCCGATCATCCTGAAGACCCTCCCCGCTGCGCGACAGCTGCAAGATGGTCGAAGAAGTCAGGGTACGAGATGGCTACGCAGGCGGCATCGTCGATCTCCACGGGGCCGTCTGCCGCGAGTCCTGCAATGGCCAGGGCCATGGCGATCCTGTGGTCGCCGTGGCTTCGTACTGTCCCTCCGTGGAGTTTGCTCCCTCCCCTGATGGTCCATCCGTCCTCGTGTTCGTCCAGACTGGCTCCAAGTGCTCGCAGACCCTCGGTCATGGCCGAAATGCGGTCGCACTCCTTGACCCTGAGCTCGCCTGCTCCGCGGATCTCCGTCACGCCTTCGGCCTGGGTAGCGGCTACAGCAATAACCGGCAGCTCGTCCACAAGGGCCGGTACGATTTCGGCGTCAATGCTGATGGCCGTGAGGCTGGAAGCTTTCACTCGCAGGTCGCCCATTTTCTCCCCTCCTGAGAGGCAGGGAGATCCGATTTGCACGTCAAGTCCCATCTGCCTGAGGGTTTCCAGCATGCCCGTACGGGTGGGATTGAGTCCAACGCCGCGGAGGATCAGATCCGAATCCGGAAGGAGGGTCGCAGCCACGATCCAGAAAGCCGCCGAAGAGAAATCTCCGGGAATTCGCCAGCTCCCTCCGGGGAGGTCTTCAAAGGGGTAGACGGTGATGCTTGATCCTTCCCTTCTTACGGGAACCCCCAGATGTTCCAGCATGATCTCCGTGTGGTCCCTTGTGGGTGTGGGCTCCGTGACGGTCACGCTGCCCTGCGCGGAGAGTCCTGCCAGCATCAGGGTCGTCTTGATCTGTGCGCTGGCTACCGGCAGGAGGTAGCTGCCCCCGCAGAGGCGGGTGCCCCTGATGGACAGGGGAAGGCGTTTCCCTCCGTCCCGGCCGTCTATGCGGGCTCCAAGGGTTCTCAGTGGATCGACCACTCTGCTCATTGGTCTCCGGCGGAGGCTTTCATCGCCGGAAATGACCGAAAAGGCTCCGGGAATTCCGGCCAGAAGGCCGCACATCAATCTCGCAGTCGTTCCCGAATTGCCGGCATCAAGGGTTCCTTCCGTCTCGCGGATTCCACCGCCCCGACTGATCTTGACCCTGTCCTGATCACGGACTACGCTGCAGCCAAGTTGCGCAAGGCAGGTCAATGTGCTGGCGCAGTCCGCACCTGGCGAAAAATTCGTTACCTCGATCCCCTGGGTAGAGAGGGCTCCCAGAAATCCCACCCGGTGGGAAAGGGACTTGTCGCCTGGAATATGTATCTCGCCTCGGATGGACCGGGCCGGCAGTACTCTTCTCATGCCAAGGCTCTGTCTCATACTCTACACCTCCTGGAAGCTCCGGCCAGGACGGCTTTTCGAGCCGCCCCGGCTTTTTTCGCAAAACGTTCCATCTCTCCGGGAGTGGCCTCTTCCATCGCCTGGAGTACCTCGACGAGACGTATCAGCACTTTGCCGATGGCCTTGCCGTTGCGGGCCCAGACGTCCGAGACCAGCCATGAAGGACCCGATGCCACCCGGGTAGTGTCCCTGAAGCCTCCGGCTGCCAGTGAGGGGAGGCCCGGAAGTTCTTTCATGCGTTCTCCCGCCACAAGAGAAAGAGCCGAAGCCACAAGCATGGGGAGGTCGCTCACGCATGCCGTGATCTCGTCGTGTTCCTCCGGTCCCATTGTCAGAGGGATGGCCCCTATTGCCGAAGCGAGTTTCATTCCCAGTCCTTTCACCTCTTCGGAAGTCTGGTGCGACGGGACGATGGCCACTGCTGCTCCACGGAAAAGATCCTCCGAGGCATTCTCAATGCCGCCCTTTTCAATACCCGCCATGGGGTGAAATCCAAGGTGTCTGGGACCCCATATATCCGCCAGTTCCTGTCCCACTCCTGCACGGACGCTGGCGACATCCAGCACTGCCTTGAGACCATCTCCTGCGAACGGAAGCGCATCCAGGCTCACCGGAACAAGGTGCCGGATGGGCAATGCCAGGATCAGCAGGTCAACCTCTGATACCAGGATACTGAGGCTGGCGGCTGCTTTTGTCAGGATCCCTCGAGACAAAGCCGATCCAAGGGCATCCTCGTCATGGTCCCAGCCCGATATGGCCAGGTTACGATCCCCTTTTCTCAGTGCTGCGGCTATGGAGCCTCCGATGAGACCCACGCCTACGATCCCTACATGGCGACCTTCAAGCCGCAACGCTTTCCCTCCCGGGGCTGCAGAGCCGAAAGGATCCGTCCTGCGGCCTGCATCAGGTTGTCGAAGGCCTCCAGGTCCAGAGACTGGGGGCCGTCGCAGAGTGCTTCTTCCGGGCGGGAGTGGACCTCGATGATCAGCCCGTCGGCTCCGGCAGCCAGGGCGGCAAGGCTCATGGGAAGGATCAGGTCTCTCATTCCCGTGGCATGGCTGGGATCGACGATGACAGGCAGGTGGGTCAGGGATTTGACGAGAGGAACGATGCTCAGGTCCAGCGTGTTTCGCGTACTCTTGTCGAAGCTGCGGATGCCGCGCTCGCAGAGAATCACCCGTTCGTTGCCTCCAACCAGAATGTACTCGGCAGCTTGGAGCCATTCGTCGACCGTGGACATCATTCCCCGCTTCAGCAGGACGGGTTTGTCCACTCGTCCCAGGGCCTTGAGGAGAGAGAAGTTCTGCATGTTTCTCGTCCCAACCTGAAGGATGTCTACGTGGGGAGCCAGCCACTCGACGTCCTCCGGAGCCATGACTTCGGTGATTATCGGAAGGCCCGTGGCTTGCCTCGCTTCCATGAGAAGCGCAATGCCCTCGCTCCCGAGACCCTGGAAGGCGTAGGGATTGGATCGTGGCTTGAATGCTCCGCCCCTGAGCACGGAAGCCCCCGATGCCTTCACGCCCCGCGCGGTCTCCAGAAGGATCTCGCCGGTTTCCACAGAGCATGGTCCGGCCATGACTGCGATCTCGCCTCCGCCTATTCGAACTCCTTCCGCCAGTTCCATAGGATGAGAGACACCGAAAACTTCACGGCTTGCAAGAGGATAGGAAGACTTCGTCATGGAAACGTTCTTCACTCCGGGAAGAGCGGTAACGGCATTTCTTGCGGCATCTCCGGCCACGTCCACCACGACACATGGGCCGCTGTTGCGGGGAACGATTCGTGCCATGCAGCCCTGCCTTTCCTGTTGGTCGCATACTCTGGCAACATCGAGACTCGTACAGTGGTCGTTCATCTGGATGATCATCATCTGGAGCACCTCCCTCTCTATCCTCGAAAACCAAAAAAAGGCCGGAACCTGGATGTGAAAATCCGGTTCCGGCCTTTACCTTGCCTTATATTTCAGTTAGTCCCCGAGAAAAGGACTATCCAGCGGCGGGTCCTGAGGGAGCCGATAACGGATTTCCACGTAGAGTGAGACCACTGGCGTAATATCGCCACTGGCCGCCGGTAAAGTAATAAAAGCTGTTGAGGCTGAGGGTTTTCAGCTTGCCGGCTCGGTCCGTCATCGTATTCACTCCCTTCATCAAATGATCTGAAAGAATCACATGTTTCTTGGGAGGTCATTCTGAAGGGGCTTTTGTTTTTTGTCAAGCCCCGGATCAAATTCGGTTCAAACCTTCCGGAGGATCCGTTCGACTGCCTGACAGATCCATGCTCCCAATTTGCGGCTTTCAGTGCTTTGAGCTAATCTCTTCTGGATCAGGATCCACTTCAGCCGTATCCGAACTCCCAGGGAGGGATGAAGCCATGAAGAGCAGGGAACTGGACAGACTGCGCTTGCGCATCGACGAACTGGACGAGGCCATCGCCGGCCTTCTGGAACAGCGCCTGGAGACGGCCCGGGCAATAGGGTTCGCCAAGGGGGAGAGCTCCGTCTACGACCCGGTACGCGAAGACGAAGTCATCCGCAGGCTCCAGAAACTCCATCCCGGCATCGAATCCGGAGCGCTGGCGGCCATCCAGAGGGAAATTATCTCTCTCTGTCGCTCCGTGCAGGCGCCTCTGCAGGTGGCCTGCATGGGGCCGTGCGGCTCCTATTCCCAGCAGGCGGTTTTCCTCGCCGCGGGCCGGAGCGTGAAAACCCTTTTTGTCCTGGATCCCCGGGAAGCTCTTCAGGCCGTAGAAAAGAGGGAAGCGGACATTGCCGTAGTCCCGGTGGAGAATACCATAGAGGGAGTGGTTTACTCCACTCTCGACGGTTTTTATGCCTCGGACCGGGATCTTAAGGTAGCAAGGGAAGTGTGTCTTCCCATCCGGCATGTTCTTGCAAGCCGCACTGGAGAGCTCGGGAACATTCGTGAGGTGCGGTCCCACCCCCAGGCTCTTGCCCAGTGCCGTATCTGGCTGGATACTCATCTTCCGGGTATTCCCCGGACGTCCGTGTCGACCACCAGTGCCGCCGCCGTCATGGCTGCAGAAGACGAGGGACTTGCAGCCGCCTGCAACGAACTGGCCGCCGAGGTCAACGGACTGCCGATTCTCGTCCGCAACATCCAGGACCAACCCCACAACACGACGCGCTTCTGGGTTGTGGGGCGACATGATGCCAAAGCGGGTACCGAGAACAAAACGTCGCTGCTCTTTGCCGTGGCCCACACGCCAGGTTCCCTGCTCGGAGCCCTGGAGCCGCTGCTCGAGGCAGGACTGAACCTTACTTTGATCCAGTCCAGGCCCATGCCGGGAAATCCCTTCGAATACGTTTTCTTCGTCGACCTTGAGGGGCATATTCAGGACAAACGAGTATCGGATGCCCTGGAACGAATGCGCACGCACTGCTTCCGCCTGCGGGTCCTGGGCTCCTACCCCTGCGGCGGGTAAAATCCTTTATGCATGCGCGGATTCACGCACTTCCATGCGACATGAATGAGACTCTGCTTCAGGCCTTGATGGCCTCCTTGAGGCTGGAGACGAAAGACCTGACTTCACAAAGAAGTCTTTCCCTGTCGTGGCCGAACCTCTCCACGAGTCGCACGATGGCGCTTCCCACGACGACTCCGTCCACGAGGGGAGCCACTCCGGCGGCTCGCTCCGGACCGTCGATGCCGAAACCCAGGACCAGGGGAACGGATACATGCTTTCTCACCCTGTCGATGTAGTCGCCCATCAGGTCGCAAGGACCGCTTTCCTGGCCGGTTATACCCATCAGTGATACGCAGTAGACGAAACCCCTGGCTTTTCGCCCCATCTCCATCAGTCTTTCCCCGGTACTGTTGGGAGCCGCCATGAGGATGCCGTCAATCCCCTCCCTCCCAAGGATATCGTAGAAGTTCTCACCCTCGTCGAAGGGAAGATCGGGCACGATCACGCCAGATACGCCTGCCTCTGCGGCGTCCCTGGCGAAACGGTCTTCTCCGTAGTTCAGGATGGGATTGTAGTAGCCCATGAGGACCAGCGGGGTACTGACCATACTTTTAAGGTTCCGGACCAGCTCAAGCACTTTTGCAAGCGTTGTTCCTGCCTCAAGGGCCCTCTGTCCCGCAGCCTGGATGACGGGACCGTCAGCCTGGGGATCCGAGAATGGGACACCAAGTTCAATAATGTCGGCCCCTGCCTCTTCCAGTGCCAGGACCAGCGAACGGGTCGTTTCCAGATCCGGGTCTCCCGCCGTAACGAAGGGGACAAGCGCTCTTCCACCCCTGAAAGCCTTTCCGAACAGATCCATCACGAATCAGCTCCTTCCAGCAGATAGGACCGTACCGAGTCCATGTCCTTGTCGCCGCGTCCCGAGAGGTTTATGATAACCAGCGAGTCCCGAGGGAGGGTCGACGCCGTCCTGACGACCTGTGCGACAGCATGGGAGCTCTCCAAGGCCGGGATTATCCCTTCGAGCCTGGAGAGCAGTGAGAAGGCGGACACTGCCTCTCTGTCGGTGACGGATGTATATTCGACACGCCCCGATTCCATCAGGGCGCTGTGTTCGGGTCCCACTCCCGGGTAGTCGAGCCCGGCCGAAATGGAGTAGGCTTCTAAGATCTGTCCGTCGTCGTCCTGCAGCAGGTAGGACCGGCTTCCGTGAAGAACTCCGACCCGCCCGGCCGAGAGAGTCGCGGCATGTTGTCCCGTATCGACCCCCTTGCCGGCAGCTTCTACGCCGATCATTCTTACCTGGACGTCACCAACGAATGGGTGAAACAGCCCGATTGCGTTGCTGCCGCCGCCCACACAGGCCACAAGAAGGTCCGGGAGCCGACCTTCTGCCTCCATCATCTGATCCCTGGTTTCGTCGCCGATTACCCGCTGGAAGTCTCTCACTATGGCCGGATATGGATGCGGCCCCACGACCGAGCCAATGATGTAGTGTGTGTCCTCCGCATGAGCGACCCAGTGCCGGATGGCTTCGTTCGTGGCATCCTTCAGCGTTCGGCTGCCCGAGGATACCGGAACGACCTCGGTGCCCAGGAGACGCATCCGGTCCACGTTCAGTGCCTGGCGCCTTATGTCTTCTTCGCCCATGAAGACGCGGCACTCAAGGCCGAAGCGGGCCGCTGCCGTGGCGCTGGCCACACCGTGCTGTCCGGCGCCGGTCTCGGCGATGATGCGCTTCTTGCCGAGTCTTTGGGCGATAAGCGCCTGGCCCAGGGCATTGTTGATCTTGTGGGCTCCGGTATGGTTCAGGTCCTCCCGCTTCAGGTAGACCTTTGCGCCACCCAGATGGCCGGTGAGTCTCTCGGCGAAGTAGAGTGGGGTAGGACGTCCGCTGTACTTTGCCAGCAATTCCTTGAGTTCCTCCTGGAAGCTTGTGTCGCGCCGAAGCCTTTCATATGCTGTCTCGAGCTCTTCCAATACCGGGAACAGGGTCTCCGGAACGAATCGTCCTCCGAAGTTTCCGTAATAGCCTTTCGCGCTCATCTGCTCTCACCTCTTCAGAATGTTTTTATCGGCTTCCCTGATTTCTCTCACGGCTTGCCGGATCAGTTCCGGGTCCTTTTTTCCGGGCTCCGTCTCCAGGCGGCTGTTCAGATCAACTGCCGCGGGGCGACAGGCCCTGATGGCTTCAGCCACGTTTTCCGGGCCGAGTCCTCCCGCGAGAATAAAGGGTCTTGCCGCAGCAAGACCTTTAATCATCGACCAGTCGAAGGGTTTTCCGGTTCCTCCGCATATCTCTCCCACACGGCCGTCAAAGAGAAAATAATCGGCTGTCCAGTAGAGATTGATCCGCTCCAGGTCTTTTGCGGAAGCGATCCCGAAAGCCTTGATGGTTCCTGTCTGTAGTCCAGCCAACGTGGCAGGGGTTTCCTGCCCGTGGAACTGGATGTGAGTGAAAAGCCTGCTCGCTGCGATCTTTGCCAGTTCTCCCGGCTCCGGATCCACCACCACTGCCACCGTCGAAATGAATGGAGGGATCTCCCGCGTTATCGCAGCCACTTTTTCCAGAGTCACGCAGCGAGGGCTTTTTGCCAGGATGAAGCCCAGAGCGTCCACTCCGACTTCGACAGCGGTTTCAAGATCCTCCTCGCAGGTCATGCCGCAGATCTTGATCCGCGTCATGTCGATCCGACTCCCTTCAACTCCGCGATCATTCCCGCAGGGTCCGGGGAGCGCATGAGGCTCTCTCCCACCAGAACGGCGTCCACCCCGGCCTCTTCAAGTCTCACCACGTCGGCTCGTGATGCAATGCCGCTTTCGGCAACCACGAGCTTCCCGCAGCGGACTCCAAGATGCTCCATCTCTGCGATAAGCCGCTCGGAGGTCTTCAGGTCCACCGTAAAATTCCCCAGGTCACGGTTGTTGATGCCTATGACTCGGGCCGATGTTTCCAGAGCCCGGTAGAGCTCGGCTTCTTCGTGGATTTCGACCAGCGCCTCCATTCCAAGGGAATGGACCTGTTCCACCATCTCCTTCAACCTTGAACCTTTCAGGATGGCTGCGATAAGGAGGACCGCGTCGGCTCCGAGGAAGTAGCTCTCATCCGCCTGAATAGGGTCGATGAGAAAATCCTTCCTCAGCAGGGGCAGTTCGGACCTCCCGCTGAGATCCTTCATGATTGCGCCGCTGCCCTTGAAAAAGACCGTATCCGTGAGCACCGAAACGGCATCCGCCCCTCCGCGTACGTATGCATCCATCTGTCTCAGGTGATCGAAATCTTCGATTATGACACCCTTGCTGGGTGAGGCCTTCTTGATCTCGGCGATGACGGAAATGCCGGATCCCCCCAGAGCATCGAAGAGAGAGGACCGCGGTCCTCGAAGCCGGTCCACCTCACGTTCCTTTTCCGCCACGATGCGATCCAGGATCATGCTGCTCCCCGCTGGCGGGAACCTGCGAAGGCAGTTATCTCCCGAAGTTTCTCGGCGGCGAGGCCGCTGTCTATGACCTCCCCGGCAAAGTGCACGCCTTCTTCCAGGGAATCCGCTCTTCCTGCCGTCAACAGTGCGGCGGCGGCGTTGAAGAGTACCACGTCGCGGGGAGCTCCTCTCTTGCCGGCAAAGATGCCCTCGATGATCCTGCAGTTGTCCTCGGCCGTTCCTCCCTCGGCATAGCCGGTCTCCGCCCGGGGAAGCCCCGCGTCTTCAGGGGTGATCTCCAGGTCTTCCAGCACGCCGTCCTTCAGGATGCACGCCATGTTGGGACCGCTCAGGGAAAGCTCATCCATTCCTCCGTGACCATGGACCACCATGGCCCGATCCACGCCGAGCATCCCCAGGACCTCCGCCATGGGCCGGACCAATCCAGGTGCGAAGACGCCCATGAGCTGGCAGTCGGGCCGGGCTGGATTAGTGAGCGGACCCAGGACATTGAAGATAGTTCGCAGCCCAAGGGCCTTTCGGACCGGGACGACGTTCTTCATGGCGCGGTGGAAGTGGGGGGCGAAGATGAAGCCGAAACCCGTCCTCTCCACGCAAGCGGCCACGTCTCCAGGGTTCGCCAGAAGGGGGATCCCCAGTGGTTCCATCACGTCGGCGCTGCCGCACTTGCTGGATACCGAACGGTTGCCGTGCTTGGCCACCGCTACGCCGGCGGCGGCCGCGGTCAGGGCCGCTGCCGTGGATATGTTGAAGGTGCCCGTGCAGTCTCCGCCGGTTCCGACGACGTCCAGCAGGGGACGGCGGTCCACTTTCACAGGCAAGGCCTTCTCCCGCATGACACGGGCTGCTTCAGCTATCTCGACCACCGTCTCGCCCTTCACGCGAAGGGCAGCAAGAAATGCGGCCATCTGGGCTTCTGTTACACGCCCATCCATGATGGCCTCCATGGCACTGGCCATCTCTTCCGCCGTCAGGTCGTTGCGTGTCAGGATCTTTTCCAGATGTTCTCTCAACATGCTCACCTCAGCTCCTCTCCTGTTTTTCTCTCAGACGGCTCTTTGTCTGTAAAAGTTCTTCAGAAGGTCCATTCCCGATTCGGTCAGTATGGACTCGGGATGGAACTGGACTCCGAAAAGGGGATATTCACGGTGCTCCATGGCCATGACCGTCCCGTCCTCGGTGTGGGCCGTCATTTCCAGTTCCTCCGGGAGGGGCTGTTTCACCACAAGCGAGTGGTACCGCGTACCCCGGAACGGATCGGGCAGTCCGCTCATAAGCCCTCTTCCCTCGTGACGGATAGCGGAAACTTTTCCATGGAAAGGTTCCGCAGCTCGAACCACTTCTGCGCCGAAGACCTCGCCGATCGCCTGGTGTCCCAGGCAGACACCCAGGATGGGGATATATCCCTTGAAGGTCCGGATCACGTCCTTCGAGATGCCGGACTCGGATGGATCTCCCGGGCCGGGGGAGATGACGATATGGCCGGGTGCCATCGATTCGATATCCTTCAGGGTGATCCGGTCGTTGCGAACCGTTACCACCTCGTCGAGCTCCGAAAGGTACTGGACCAGGTTCCAGGTGAAGGAATCGTAGTTGTCGATAACCAGGATCATCGGGCATTCCCCCTCTGCAGTGCCGTCTCCAGGGCGCGGAAAAGAGCTCCGGCCTTGTTGCGAGTCTCCTCGTACTCCTTCTCGGGGATCGAGTCATAGACCACTCCAGCGCCTGCCTGTACGCTGACGGTGTTTCCTTCCCGGACCATCGTCCGGATGACGATGCACGTATCCATGCTTCCGTCGAACCCGACGTAACCCACGGCCCCCGCGTATGGGCCGCGCGGTTCGTGTTCGAGTTCTTCGATGATCTCCATGGCGCGTATCTTGGGCGCTCCCGACACGGTTCCAGCAGGAAAGGCGGATTCCAGGACATCAAGGGCGCTCAGATCCTCGCGCTTGTCACCCTCAACCTGGGAAACGATGTGCATCACCTGGGAATAGCGTTCAAGCCCCATCAGCTCGGTAACGGTTACCGTACCGGTCTTGCAGACCCGTCCCAGATCGTTGCGGGCGAGGTCTACCAGCATGAGATGTTCTGCCCGCTCCTTCTCGTCGGCCAGAAGTTCTTCGGCCAGGATCCGATCTTCTGCCTCGGAATCTCCGCGTCGGCGTGTCCCAGCCAGGGGACGGATGAATATCCGCTCTCCGGCGACCCGCACCAGAACCTCCGGCGAAGATCCGATGAGCTGCAGTTCCGGCATGTCCAGGAAAAAAAGGTATGGAGAGGGGTTCCCGTCCTTCAGGGCCTGGTAGATCTCTAGCGAAGGAAGGTCCGTCTCGATGGAAAATCGCTGCGAAAGCACGGTCTGGCAGATATCGCCGGAAATAATGTGCTCACGCCCTTTTCGCACCATCTCCAGAAAATCATCTTTCGATGTGTGGGCGTGGATGTCGCTCATGAAAAAGGGACCCGCCGGGAAATTCTCCGTGAATGGTTCTTCTGCCCGGACCGACAGGGTTTCAAGTTTTTCGCGGCCTTCCCTGTAGAGGACGTCCAGCGCTTCATGCGAAGCACATTCGGGGATGCGAATATTGTGGATCAGCAGGAATTGGCCAGTCTTGTGGTCGTAAGCAGCCACTGTAGCAAAACCCATGAGCAGGGCCCGGGGAAGCGATGAGGGTCGCAACTTCCTGGTGCAGCCGTGGAAAAGGTCTTCCCAGTCCTCCGTCATGCCGTAGCCGAAGTAACCCGCCACGCCTCCGGCGAAAGGGGGAAGATCCTCTCCGCGGAAGGGTGGCCGCCTGCAGGCCAGGTAGGCGTCCAGTGCCTTTCTCGTTCCCTGTCCGGAAGGATGGAATTCGACATGGTTCCCATCTCCGTCGCAGACCTCGCATCCTTCGGGCGTCACCCGGAACACTCTTTCCGGATCTATCCCAATGAAGGAATAGCGTCCTCCAGCACTTCCGCGGTCACCGCTTTCCAGAAGAAAAGAGTGGCGACTTCCCTTGCCGAGCTTCCGATAGAACGAAAGTGGGATCTGCTCCTGCATCTCCATTCTTGCAACCAGCGGGACCAGATCATGATCCCGCGTCATGCGCCTGAAATCCTCCAGACTGGTGATCCTCTGCTGCGCTTTTTGGGCCGCTCCGCTCTTCATGTGTCTCCTCCTAGGGTCTCTCTTTGCTCCTGCAGGCAGGAGAATAAAAAAAAGGGGAGGAACCTTCTCAGGCCCCTCCCCGGATAAAAACAAAAGAGGCCTTGAAGAGAATCCCCAATGGGATCCGCCTCCAAGGCCTCTAGCGATCTATGGTTTTGCGATCGATCAGGCTCCTGGCGGCAGACCTAGAAAGTCTGCCACCACCAATTCCTGGTTGTCGGAACTCGGACCATTACTATTCGCTCCTGTCTGCAAGTTGTTGGCGGAGATTATAAACTACCGCAAGGAAGTTTGTCAACAGGCCTGCCTGCCTGACACAATATATGCGTAGCGGGACATGGCAGGAAGGGGCTTTGGGGGTCCACAGCCGCCGATCCCTGGTGTAACATCGTATCCAGATTATCCGAAAGGGGATGTTCCCTGTGACGAAAACCATGCTGCTGCTCGCGGACGGTTTCGAGGCGGTCGAAGCAAGCGTCTTTTCCGATGTGCTGGGCTGGAACCGCTTCGAGGGGGACGGTTCTACGGAGGTCGTGACGGTGGGAATGCGAAAGCGGCTGAACTGTACATGGAACTTTTCCGTTATTCCCGAGGCTCTGCTTGGCGAGATCGACGTGCGGGATTTCGACGCGCTCGCGGTCCCTGGCGGTTTCGAAGAGGCCGGGTTCTACGACGACGCCTTCAGCGAACCGTTCCTTGACGTTATCCGCGCGTTCGACGCCGCCGGAAAACCTATCGCTTCGATCTGCGTGGCGTCCCTGGCACTGGGCAGGAGCGGCATCCTCAAAGGACGCCGCGCAACGACGTACAACCTCGGAGGAGGGAGACGGCAGCGTCAGCTTTCCGATCTCGGTGCGATCTGCGTTCCCGACGAACCTATCGTGATCGACGGCAACGTCATTACCTCATATAATCCGTCAACTGCGTTCGGTGTCGCCTTTGCACTTCTTGAGCGGCTGACAACGCCCGAAAACTGTACCGAAGTGAAACGCCTCATGGGGTTCGCGTAAGGTTTCGGATGCGGAATGTAAGCCCACGAAGGAGGCAGCTGGATGCGGATCGTGGCGATAGTTCTTTACAAAGATGTGGAAGTGCTCGATTTTGCGGGACCATACGAGGTTTTTTCAACAGCCTCGCGGGTCCGACTGCGGATGGACAGAGCGGCGGAAGTCCCTTTCGTTCCCGTCCTCGTGGGGCATGGGGAACAGGTAAATGCCAGGGGGGACTTTCGCGTGCGGACGCACCATACCTTCGGCGATGCGCCGAAGGCGGATATACTGCTGGTTCCCGGAGGTGTACATGAACCGGTCATGGAGGACGAGACTTTCCTGGGATTCATCAGGGCCATGGCCGGAAAATGCGAAGTGGTCGCGTCCGTCTGTACGGGGGCGTTCCTGCTGGCGAAGGCGGGAGTCCTGGGGGCCTGCAGCGTCACGACGCACTGGGACGACATCGCCGCGCTGCGGCGTGATTTTCCGGACCTGGATGTTTTGGAGAATGTCCGCTGGGTGGATAATGGAAAAGTCGTAACATCGGCGGGTATTTCCGCCGGGATAGACATGGCGCTGCACCTGGTGGCGCGACTTGAAGGAGAGGAACTTGCCGGGGCGACAGCCCGGGTGATGGAGTTCGACAGGCGAAAAACACCTTAAGGGAAAAGATCTTGCCGTAGGCTGTTGATGTCCCCTGGTCACCCCTGGCTGGTTTTCAGGAACTTTCCGGCCAGGTTCCGGCAGAAGTCGAGGAAAATTCCGTAGGGGCGTCCTGCAAGGGAAAAGGTAAGAGACATGAAGGTCGAAGATATGGCTATCTGGTGCCAGGTCGCTCCTGCCAAAAGAAGGACCAGTACATAGAGCGGAACCTGGAAAACTACAAAGGCCAGGGTATCGCCGAAGATCATCATCAGGCGGCGGGACCGGTCTATTTTCAGAAAAAGGAAAAGCCTGTCCCGAAACCATCCATAGGGCCTTCCCGTCACGAGGTTGACGGGTACTGCTGCGGCCCTTGCCTGGAGGGACTGAAAGATCGTAAGGCCGGCTATGAAGACCTCGATGACCATGCAGAGAGCCGTCGAAAAAATTATCATCGCCGTGATGTCGGCGGCGATCAGCCCGATCCTTTGCCGTCTTCTCTCTTTTCCGGAAAGGGTCTCTGCCAAGGTTATCCCCCGCTTCCTGCAGTGTCGATGGTCCAGGGCGCCGATCCGCCGTAATTTTGAACGAGATCGGCATCTCCGGTCTTCGGGGACACTGTCCCTGTTTCTGCTATCGATTGATTTTATGCGATACTGTCAAAAAAAGGTGATCATTAACTGGAGGGAGCTGATGAAAGATGACCTGCCGTTCAAAGAGACTGGGGCTTTTCAGCGGGAAGGAGTCATCCACCCGGAGGGCGATCTACAAGGGGTGCGGTTACGATGACGAAGATCTCTCCCGTCCCCTGATCGGCGTGGTCAACACGGCCAACGACGCCGGGCTGGGGCATGTGCATCTGGACCGGCTCGTCGAACGGGTCAAGGCCGGGATCCTGCAGGCCGGAGGGACGCCGTTCGAATTCGGGACCATCGCCACATGCGGGGCCGTGCCGATAGGTACGCCGCACTTCCGTTATGAACTGGTCATCCGGGACATCGTCGCTTCGTCCGTGGAGATAATGGCCGGTGTCCAGCTTTTTGACGGTCTGGTCCTGCTGGCCTCCTGCGACAGCATCATTCCAGGAGTCATCATCGGCGGCATCCGGTCCGGTCTTCCTTCGATCTTCCTCTCCGGCGGCCCGCAGATGGTGACCAGCTTCGAGGGACGGAAAGCCGTCATGAGCGAGCTCGACCAGCTTGTATTCGGTTCCCAGTACGGGGATGAGGACATATCCGAAAAGATCCGCTACCTCGAGGATCACGTCTGCCCAGGTGCGGGAGCGTGCTCTCTCATGGGAACTGCCAACACCATGCAGATCATTGCCGAAGGGATAGGAATGTCGCTTCCGGGGTCTGCGACCGTACCTGCCGTCTTCGCGGAAAAGGAACGCTTTGCCACCCAGACGGGTCGGCGTATCGTCGAGATGGTCAAAAAGGATCTGACGCCGGAGAGGATCATTTCGAGAGAGAACCTCCTCAACGGCATCACCCTGACCATGGCCATCGCGGGATCGACGAACGCGGTCCTGCATCTGCTGAGCCTTGCCCGGGAGCTGGATATCGACCTGAGCCTCGACGATTTCGACCGGATCTCCAATGAGGTCCCGGTCATTTCGCGGGTCATCCCAACTGGAAAGGCCACGGTCATCGACCTGCACCACGCAGGAGGCGTCCCGGCCATCATGGGTGAGCTGAGGGATTACCTGCACAAGGAGGCCCTCTCGGTCTCAGGCCTTACTGCTGGAGAGATCCTCGAAGACAGAAGTTCACTGGATCATTCGGTCCTGACGACCGCGAAGGAACCCGTATTTCCGAACGGCGGCATAGCCGTCATCCGGGGCAACCTGGCTCCGGACGGTGCGATCTGCCGCACTTCGACCATCTCCGAAAAGACGCTCTCCTTCAATGGCCCTGCACGGGTCTTCGACTCCGACGAGGAAGGGCACGCGGCCGTCGTCTCGGGGAACATCAAAAAGGGAGACGTCGTCGTGATCCGCAGGGAAGGCCCTCGTGGAGCGCCCGGCATGCGGGAGATGATGATGACGACCGATGCCCTTGTAGGCCTGGGTATGGGGCAGGACGTCTTCGTAGTGACGGACGGCCGCTTCTCTGGCTTCACCGAAGGGGCGGCCGTCGGGCACCTCTCTCCGGAGGCGGACGCGGGTGGTCCCATTGCCGTAGTAGAAGAGGGAGACATCATCTCCATCGATATTCCCGGTCGCCGGGTGGACTTGCAGTTACCCGAGGAAGAGATAAGGAGACGGCTGTCGAAGTGGACTGCCCCGGAACCAAAATCGAAAAGAGGCATACTGGGGCTCTGCGCGAAAACGGCTCTTCAGGCCCACCTCGGAGCCATGCTGGATGACAGGGTATGAAACCAAAAGCGTAACTCGTGACGCGTGACGCGTAACTCGGAAACCTGAAGAGCAAAAAGCGTAAAGCGTGACTGGTAACTCGGAGAAGAAAAACCTGAAAAATAAAGGGACAAGGAAAACAGGAACTCCGGGTCTTCGAACCGATTATTGATCTTGATCTTTCGAGTCACGAGTAACGAGTCACGAGTTACGGAATTTAAAAAAGGAGGTTCCAAACATGAAGAGGGAGATACGCACGGACAAGGCACCGCAGCCCATCGGTCCATATTCCCAGGGACTTGTTGTCGGGAACATGGTCTACGTGGCAGGGCAGGGTCCGAAAAACCCCGAAACGGGGAAGACCCCGGAGACGATCGGAGAGCAGACCAGGCAGGTCATGACGAACATCAAAAACATTCTTGAAGCGGGCGGCGCGACAATGGACAATGTTGTCAAGTCGACCGTCCACCTTGCCGACCTGAAGGATTTTCAGGCATTCAACGAGGTCTACAGGGAGTTCTTCACCGCTCCCTATCCCGTCAGGACCACAGTCGGGAGCGAACTTCCGGGTATCCTGGTAGAGATCGACGTCATTGCGGAGATTTAGGGGAAGAGCGTTGGAGACTGACTGATACGGAGAAAAGTCAGGTTTATGTAAAGAGATGTTAAGCGGTCTTAACGCGATAAAACCTTTCTTGACCGCAAGGTAGTTTCTGAGGAAGTACTATTTAGAAAAACTTCCTGCCGGGAGGAAAATGCTGTGGAGCGAATACTGCTTGCCGATGATGATACGGGCCTTTGCGAACTGTTAACGGAGTATCTCGAGTCGGAGGGTTTCAAGGTCGAGTCGATCCATGATGGTGAAAAAGCAGCTTCTAAGGCTCTGGCTGAACGATTCTCGCTGGTGATCCTTGACGTGATGCTTCCGGGCCTTTCAGGAATGGAGGTACTAAAGGAGATACGGCGGAGATCCCAGGTCCCTGTGCTCATGCTGACTGCGCGGGGGGACGATATTGACCGGATCGTCGGCCTTGAGTTGGGAGCAGACGACTACCTTCCCAAACCCTTCAACCCAAGGGAGCTCGTCGCCCGCATCAGGGCCGTACTCCGGCGGGGAAGGATGGAGGGTTCTCCGGACTCCAGGGCAAGCGTCTACAGGGTCGGCGACATGATAATT
>WOYI010970394.1_pt1 | contig 29133 bp, 27 predicted proteins | sample 6423411 | NCBI WGS metagenome assembly WOYI01 (sample SAMN13441803, study PRJNA592873) | oil field metagenome | biome: oil field; feature: oil-well bore; material: oil-contaminated soil; isolation source: oil-contaminated soil from oil-well borehole | place: Germany: Wietze | collected 2016-10-18 ...
ACTGTTTCAACCTGACATTTCCTTTGTCATGAAAATTGCACATCGCTTCGCTCTTTGTGCAATTTTCACGCCAAGCCCTTCGGGCACGGAAAAGCAGGTTAAACAAATGTTAGAAGGACCCTCCGGGCGGGGAGAAGAAAGAATGAATAATAATTTTTGTAAAAAAAGACACCTTGTCCTCTAAATGATGACAAGCTTTTATCATACTTAATGATTTGTGCAACTTCTCTCATACTATATGGATGATAATACTTGAATCCATGTTCAATGATAGCTTGATTGAACTCATAATAATATTGTGACAAACCATATTCTAAACTTTCATTAATTAATTGTTTAAAATTTGAATCCTCATTGATCAATATACGGTTTTCAGGGCTAAGGATAAACGTCTTTTCTTGATATTTACCCCAGTTTGCATATTTTATTGAATAGTTAGGAGCAAAATACTTGCCGGCCAAGTATTCAAATGCATATTCAGCATCACTTTTTGTTAAATGCTCTGTGTATTTTTTGGATTCTGCTAGAACTTCATCAATAGTTGTTAGGTCATTTGAAATAATTTTAAGCAGTGAAATGTAAACAAGTGGATTTTTAATTGGCAATAAATCATCGACAAATTTAATCATTTTCATCTTATTTGTATTGATAAGGATATTACCAAATAGTTCACCTTTCGTCATGCGATTTATGAATCGGACATAAGTGCCATCATATTTAATAAATCGTATGACATCAAATTCATTTTGTTCATACATCGTTAAGGGAATATATTTCAATTCTTTTTTCATTTCTTTTTTCTCATTAAACATACTTTGATATGATTCCTTTAAATATTTTAGCGTATTAAAATTTGTTGTTTCCAATTGTTTCAGAATACGCTCCTTCGCTTGTTTTTCTAGTCTGATAAAAACATCACCAGGAATATCAAAAAAATCATTTTTCGTTGATTCAATTAAATCATCCTTATCATGCGCCTTGCTCCCTGATAAAGCAATTGGAATCATAAATGCTTTACTGTAGTTACCAATAAAATCTAAAACAGTTAAATATTCTTTATACTCAAATTTACGAAGACCACGACCAAGTTGTTGTGTGAATATAATTGGAGACTCTGTTGGGCGTAACATTAATATTAAATTAATACTAGGGATATCAATACCTTCATTAAAAATATCCACAGTGAAAATAAAAGATAGTTCATCTTCGTCATCAGAAATTCTATTAATGGCTATTTCTCTTTCTGTTTCGCTATTATCTCCAAGTAAAGCAATTGAATGATATCCTCTTGCATTAAATTCTTTAGCCATATAAATCGCATGGGCTTTTGATATACAAAAACCAAGCGCACGCCGTTTCTTCCCGTTAAATGGATATAAATTCATGTGCTCAATGATTAATTCAACACGTTTGTTTATACTTAGTTTTTTTGCAAGTAAATCAATATCGGTCAAATTAATTCCTTGTAAATCTGTGGAAATGTCATCGATTCCGTAATATTGAAAGGGCACAACGAGACTTTTTTCTAGGGCATCTCTCAATCTTATTTCTACAGCGACATTATGGTCGAAAAAACTATAAATATTTAAATTATCAGTTCTTTCAGGAGTTGCAGTCATTCCCAATAAGAATTTTGGTTTGAAATAATTAATGATGTTTTGATAAGTGTCTGCTGCTGACCGATGCGCTTCATCAATAACAATATAATCGAAATATTCTGGTGAATATTGACTATATATATCTTCTCTACCCATCATTGTGTTTGATGCAAATAAATAATCTGCATCAAAATCTTTTACATTACCCGTTAGTATACCTGTGTATGCTTCTGGCATTACTGTTTTAAATGTTCTTTCTGCATCCTTCAATATTTTTTCTCTATGAACAACAAATAATACCTTTTTAGGATTAAATTGCGAAACATCAAATGCTGCTAAGTATGTTTTACCAGTTCCTGTAGCTGAAATCACTAACGCTTTATCTTCACCATTTTTTCTGAATTCATGTAATCTTTCACATGCTTCTTCCTGCATATTATTAGGTTTAATCTCTCTGATTGATTCTTCCGCTAATCTAATTTTAAGATTATTTTCATCAATTTCCAGAAAACTTGCTAATTCTGATATGAATTGATAAGATTCACTTTGTCTAATAAAATTAATGATTTTATCAAAAATTTGCTTTTCTGAAAAATCTTTGTTTTTATAATATTCTTTTTTATATTGGGTGATAAATTCATTATCTACTGTATCTGAGATGCTCCATAGTCTATTATATTCTGCGAAAATATGATGTAATACATCTTCATCTTTAAATAATATTGCAACGTTCCATTCTTGATTGGTTTTAAGTGCGCTACTAGTTAAGTTAGACGATCCCACATAGATTTTGTAGTAATCTTTCATTTCAAAAATATACGCTTTTGTGTGGAACCCTTTATGTCCATTTTGATCGACTTTAAATATTCTCGTATCGATACTCTTAAATTTGATCAAATAATCTAGGGCATTAGGATCGGTGCCATTCATATAATCTGTAGTTATTATTTGTCCTTGTTTTCCATTTAATTCAAATTTATTTAACTCTTCACTGAATAAACCCAATGCAGAAGAGTGTATAAAAGCAACCGATAAATAAAATCGGTTGCAGATCGAAAAAGCTTCCTTTAATTCATGATAAAAAGAACGATTTTTTTGATTTGTAATGAATGATATTCGTTCATCAAGATTCATGAAAAGTCCCCTATTATAAAGTAATTTCTTTTATTTTTTCTTTCAAACTCAAAATGCACCCACAATACCTTTGGCAATATAAACCATAATCCTTAGCCTTTTTTTGTCCTTCTCTATAACCAACCCTAAAGTCTTCATAATAAAAAGGTAAATCATATGTCTTACTATACTTCTCGGCTAGTTTTTTAATCACGTCATGTTGTTGATACGGACTGACTAATAGGCTTGTCGTCACAGCGTCATAGCCTAATTCTTTACCAACTTCAAACAGCTTTTTAAGTCTTTTAGAATAACACATCTCACAGCGTTTATCATCCTTATCCTTTAATGCTTCCCATAAGTCTTCTTCATAATCAGGATAATAATAAACATTAAATCCTTTGTCGTTTGCGAGTTTTTCAACATTTTCTTCTCTTTTTTCAAACTCTTCAAGGGGATGGATATTGGGATTATAATATAAACCATCTACTTCTTTTCCATTGATCTGCAAAGATTCAACGGGATAGACAGCACACGGAGCACAACACATATGCATTAAAATCTTCATGTTTTTTTCTTTCCTCTAATATATGGTTTAGGATATTCAACATCCATTTGGTTAATCACAAAATAAGGATCTCTCAATAACAATCTACCCAAATAAACCATATCGCATTTACCAGAATGGATTGCTGCTTCAGCCGTGTCTATATCCTCGATTAAACCGCCACCAATTACAGGTAAACCTGTTTCTTTTCTAATGGTTTCAGCAAATCCCAATTGATAGCCTGAAAACAATTTAATGGTCACTTTATAATTGCCACCAGAAGACACATCAACAAGATCAACACCTAATCCTTTAACGCGATTGATGATTCTTGCTAAATCATGTGGATGAAGTCCTTCATCCATATACTCTTCAGCTGTAACTCTTACACATAATGGTTTTTCTATAGGCCATTCTTCTCTTACAGCTTTAAGAACCTGTTCAAGAAATAACGTACCATCTTTGTATTCATCAGTTCTTTTATTTGATAATGGTGATAAAAATTCATTAATCAAATACCCATGAGCTGCATGCACTTCAACTAAATCATAACCAGCAAGGCGTGCACGCCTTGCTGCTAGCTTGAATTTATGAATGACACGATGAATATCATCTTTCGTCATTTCGGTAGGCATTTCATAGCCCTCATATGCAATTCTAGATGGTGCATATGCTTTCGGTAATTGTGCTTTTCTACCCGCATGTGCCAATTGAATACCCATCTTCGTGCCATATTGATGTACATGATCAACAATGCTTTTTAGATTTTCAATCTGTCCATCATCCCAGATACCTAAATCATTAACTGTAATTCTACCTTCAGGTTCAACAGCGGTAGCTTCTTGGATCAGTAATCCAACGCCACCGATGGCTCTAGTCGTATAATGAAGCACATGAAAATCAGTAGCTATGCCATCATCACCCGCACTATACATGCACATGGGAGGCATAACAACGCGATTACTGATATTTAGGTTATTAATTTTGATACGCTTTTCAATCATGTCATCTCACCCCTTAAATATGAACATTCTTTTTATGAATGCAGTGATATACCTTACTTTTGATTGATTTGAATCGTTGCTTTTGCTATTTAAAATCTCTAATTCATCATGTAATCAATTCAAATTTAGGATTTCTTCCGATATGTCTACTAAGACATGCCCTATTTTATTTTTTCTTCCATGGTTTTTGATGTCCCAATTCATGCCCCAGTTTCACACTTTACTATTATTATATTATATTCTCTTGTCAAATGAAAACTGAAATTCATTCTTGTGTTAACATCCAATCAAAAATTCAACTGATAACGATCCGCTCCCAGCCATTAAATACTGTTACTGTTCCTATTTTGGCATGTCATAAGCTGTTTAACTTTTGTCTTCGAAATGGTCCTCATCTTTATGATTTTCTTTTTCGTTTAATTCAATCCATTTATCTTTGATATTAGTCATATTTTTCTTATCAAATAATATAAATCTTTGAATGGCTAAAGCGGTAATAATCGTTAATGGGATAACGGGGGTGCCTGGTCCAAACCAAAACAATATTACAGCGGTGCCAACGCCTACCATCCACGCATTGCCCACAATCGTCCCAAAAACAACAAAAAACACGGCCCAGCCATGATAAATCATATATGAAATAAGTAAAGCTATGATTCCTCTAACGGTTCTCATCTCTTTGATGATTGCCCAAACAGTTAAAAAGAATACTTTCCAAAAACGAATAAATTTATGCAACATCGTCACACCTATTCAAAAAAATAGACACGGTTGTGTCTACCTCTTTTGTACATCTGGTTTTAGACTACCCTGTTCGATTGCTTCTGGATAAGGATATGCTTCTTCGCGCATACGTTTAAAGAGTACATAAATTAAGCCACGGTCGAAATCAATGCGGGTGATGACACCCCATCCTTTTTCACCTTCGACCCTTACACGTTCACCGATTAAATATGTTTCATTACTCCATGCCATAACTAAACACCTCAAGGAATATTATACCATATATTGACTATTTTAATGGTTTTAGTTGTTTGCTTCTTTTTTAAAAAATGCTGCAACGAACACAATCATCAACCCGCTGATATCCCCCATGAATAAGGTTAATCCAAAAATACGTTTTTTATTATTCAAACTGTTACCATTTTAAATTTTTATCCTTGATTACATGATCATAAAATGCTTCAAGTTTTTGTCTAAGTGCCATATCAAATGCCATATGGGTGGCTTCAACATGACGATTTAATTGTGCTTCATTTTTAATACCTGGAATGATCAATGAGACTTCTGGATAACTCCAAATAAAACCCATCGCGATTTTGACAAGATCCTGTTCACCTGTAATCTTTCGCAGTTGTTCTACGAGTTCTCCGCGCGTTTGAATTTCTGCTGGTGACCATCTTGACCTGATGCCAGCAAAGGTACTATTTTTCCCGTATTTTCCCGTTAACCACCCCGAATCAAGTGGTACTTTAACAATGATTTTAACACCTTTCTCAGCGGCTTTTTGAAAAGCTTTTCTCGCATCTTGAAAGAAAATATTAAAAAGCACCTCAATGTGCGTCGCTTTGGAATGTTCAAGCACAAGTATCATATCTTTGGCGTTATCGACACTTGCGCCATACCCGCTAATTAATCCTTCTTGTTTTAAACCTTCCAAAACATTAAAATGATTTGCTTTGCCTTCTAAAATATAGGGTTCTGGATTATGTAATAAAACGCTATCCAAATAATCTGTTTGTAATCTTTCACATGATGCTTTAATACTTTCTTTTATGATAGCTTCTGAAAAATCAGTATGACCATCCGCATGATGACCAAATTTAGACTGTATGATGACATGTTCTCTAACATGGTGTAACGCTTTTCCGATGATCCGTTCACTTTGACCATGACTATATCCTGGAGCTGTATCAAAAAAACGAATTCCTTTATCATAAGCTTTCCTGACTAATGCGATAGCTTCTTGTTCGGTCATATTAGACCATAACGGATTGGCGAGTTGCCACGCGCCAAATCCTAATCGGTGGATTTGATTCATCACTGTTTTTTCCTATATTCTCTGAGCGTTGAACCAATTAAAAATGCTTTTTGATCATCCGTTTGAGCAAGTAAAAACTTAATCAGTTTTTCAGCATCTTGATTTGGATCAAGTGATAAAAGGGCTTGTAGGTCCGCATCATGCAGTGGATGATCATGGTCGTGAATGTTTTCTAATAAAGGATAAGCCGTTCTTTCATGATGTCTGATAAAGCGATAAAAGTTAACTAAAACATCCGGTAGTTTTGTATATAAATCTTTACCGAATTGGTTGGCGCTCTTAAGCGCGATATCATATAATTTAGCCGCTTGAAATTTAGCCATATATAAAATAAATCCATTGAGTACATCATCATCTTCATGCCAGTTGATTAACGTTCTCAATAAGTCTGCACGCCATAAAAATCTGTGTTTAGAATCTTTAGACAATCCATATTTCAATGTGAATTGCTCAACCACTTTGTCTAAGACCCCAAGATCTAACATTTCATATAGTCTAAAACACATTTCGGAAAGCTCTGTCGAGCCATCTTTATTCGTTAGATAACCATATAAGTCATCTAAAATGATTGCTTTTTCATCAATATATGCTTTGACAAGTGGTTTGAATAAGACTTCTTGTGTCGTAACTGATTCTTTCCCTTTTTGGTAAATATATGTATCATAGATAATCTTGTCCTTATTGAGCGGTGTCTGTCGTATAATTGAAAATCCAGTACCGCCATGTTCATAGGTGCGATGTGTCGGATGACCCACAATATCATTTCTAATGAATTTCAATTGTTTTAAAACTTTGTTTTTATTGACATTGACATGATATTTATAACTCGTTAGCCCAATGGCTAAATCATATAATGCATCGATAGCAACGAATAACCCTTGCATTAATCCAAAGACATCTAAAAGAATCGCCCCTTTTTCAGCTTGTGGTTCTGTTAAATATCTATGGATCATCAAATCCACATTTTCAAGCATACCAAAAGCACTCATGGCTCTTTTGCCATGGGCATTTTCTTGATTTTGTTGTTCAGCTAAAACGAATGTTTTTAGTTTTTCAAGGCTCATAATGCATCCTTTATCTTGTTGAAGAGGATTGGTGCCGCTAAGGCTTTGTACAATCTACCTTCAATATATCTAATGCCTAAACGTTGTAACCATTCCTTTTCTTCCTTTGTTTTCACATTTCTAATAATCAATGCCATTTGATAAGTTTCCGCTAGATTTTGGAGATGTTTAATATATGCCCCATATTTCACGTCTTCTCTTTGAAAATTGATATGAAGGGCATGAAATGGATAAAACACCGCTGTATCCAAAGCTGTCGTATCCATGCCAATACCATGGTCGACTAATTCTTTCACTTGATTTCTATATTGATTGGGACGCAAGTCCATATCACATTTCAGCCTGATGAATTCAAACGGGATACCAAAACTTTTTAGTGTCCCTAATATGAAAGGATTAAACGATGGTTCCAAAAAGGTTTCTTTTGAAATGGGTATGGTAATCTTGATCAATCGTTCCGTTGCTTTTTCTAAATCGACCAAAAAACGACAAATCTGTTCAATGTGAAATCTTTCCAAATCAACTAATCGATGACGTTTTTTAGCAATTTTGAGCAAATATTTTGAGTCGATCACAAGATTTGTCAAAATGATTTCTGACTCATATTGCCAAACCACATTGTTCTTCATATCAATGATTTGATTGAACATAAGACCGATGTCTTTTGTTTCAATCGCTTGATTCAAATAATCGATGACCTGTTGCTCAAATAGTTCATCTTCATAATCTCTAAAGACAAAATATTCAACATGTTCTTCTTTGTTTAGTTTTGCTTTTTCTAAAGCAATATCGAAAAAACGCAATAATTTTTCACGATTCCGTTCGACGGTAACGACAGGATATCTTAAGACACCCATGGATGCTTGAAATTTTTCATAGGGCAATACTTTAGATTCATATTGCTCAATCATCCTAAAATATTTTTTTACTGCTTTTGAAACGCTTCGGATATCATTATAGGGAATGACAACCAACAGTTGGTTGAAATCAAAACGATAGGTTGTGCCATCCTGAAAATATTTTTTAGTCACCTGTGCGAACTCTTTGAAGAATTTGCTCATCGCCTCAATACCGTAAATATGTTTAATCGAATCATCAAATTCAATTAAACAAAAACTGATTTTCTCATTAAGATAATCCATCAGAGCAGATTCAAAAGCATACCGATTCGATAAATCTGTTTCTGGATCAACAGTGGCCTGCAAGACCAGTGATTTAGCTTCTTCCACTTCCTTCGTTTGGTCGACAAATACTGCGATAATGGTGACATCATCTCGATATTTGAGACTGTACATTTTCTCAAGGATGTGTTTTTCTTGATATGTATAAAGGATTTCGGCAAATTCACCTGGTTTGGCAAACAATTTCCTTACGGTGTTCTTATAAAGATTGACATATTCATAAGATACATCTCGTAAAAATAATTCGAAATGATAATGTTTATCAATGCCAAATAGTTGCATCGCTTCTTGATTATAGGTAGATTTCGTCTCTGTCATTTCTCGATATGCGATGATCGGCGCATTGACGACATTGGCATAAAACAAGTTTTCTGCTTTCAGTCTATGCAGTCGTTTTTCGTCTACTAAATGTGAAAAAATGATGGCTGCGGTAAGTTTCAACAAATCATAATAGGTCGCCGGATCTAGCAATACTTGTTCCAAGTGACAGACAAAAACGCCTTCATCACCAATGGGTAACGCATAGACAAAGCCAACCGTTTCATCATAATCCTTTTGTGTAATCAGGTTTTTTTGCCATTTTATCTGAGCGGTTTTCTCAAAAACTTCTTGACCGGCGAGCACTTCATCAATATACGTGTTCTCAATTTGGTTTTTTATATATGTCTTATCATACAACCGCTCTTTTTTATAGAAAAAGAAATTATCGATGGATCGATTGATATAAATTGCAAATTCCTTCGCATCAATCTGTCGTTCAAGTTCCATAAAAAACAATCTCAAAAAGTCTCTTAATGGCAGCTTTTCATCAATCATATGCGCATATTCGATTAAATGGACGGCTGAATCTAACTGTTTAAGCAACGAACTGGAAACCATCGTTTGATCTGTATCCGGCTTTTCGATAAAAACAACTTTTTGTTCTTCTTCTGCTGCTTGTTCATTCTTTTTGGATTGACGACCAAGCGCACGATTCATATTTTTTAATCGATTCTGATACAGTGTCAAAGAAGGCTTGTTATCAATCTTTTGATATAAATCGATTAATAACGTATATATTTTTTTTCTGATATCTTCGTCTTCTGCTTCAAAATATTCTTCGTATTCTGCTTCTAAGTTAGCTGCTTTCATATAGGCTTCTTGCAAATCATATATTTGTAATAAAACATAAACGATTTTGATATCTCTTTTGTTTTCTTTTAATGCTTCAAGCGCTTTTTTCTTTGCTTCATCTAAACGATTTAATTTAATCAACAAATCAAGTTCGTCATAAAAATATTTATACTTTAAATCAAAAGCATATAATTCAATAATATCCTTTAATGCCTGCTCATAAGCTTGTTCTTTTAAGTGGATTAGATATAATTCCTCATGACAATATATTTTGACATGATCAGGAATGACATCGGCTAACACTCTTTGTAATTGCTCTGTATATGGTTCTCTTAAAGCTTTTTTTAGTTTGACTTCATCAAGCAACCCCAAATATTGATTGACAACAGGTAAAGCTTCCTTTCTCATATCAATATAAGATTTTGCTTCATCAAGATGTTCTAAAGCCAAGCATGCATTAATGATAAAACCTAATATCTTTTCATAGTACATGCTTTGTGTCTGATGTTTAATGTGCTCAAATACGCGTTTACCTTCATCATAGATATAGTCAAAAAGCCCCTCTGCATCAGCAATTTCCAAGTAGTAATTGAAAGCTGCTTGATATTCTAGATTGGTAAGGTTAGTTTCCAGATAATCCTTGATGATAGCGAGACTATTCGCCTTTTTTGGTAAGTTTAAAACATCAGCTAAACGCACAAATAATCATCCTTTGATTTCATTATATAGTGTTTCTGCTAAGTTCAAATATTTTTCAGCCAACATCTTGAAGTCGAAGTGAACAACCTCTGATAAGCCAATCATGTCCTTGCGAGTCGAAACCTGATGCCATTGAAGTGCTTGGAACATTCGGTAAAATTTAACTGCATCCTGTTCGGCTTTTGTCGCTTTTCTTTCTAAATACACATCCAAAAGCCGAAGGGCATCAGAAAATTGAACATTGCCAAAACTTGCAATATCATAATAGATTTCATTTAAACCCGCATATTCCCAGTCAAGTAGATACAACTTGTCATCAGCTAATACCATATTTGATCGTTGGGCATCTCCATGACAAAAGACTTTGGGTTGATTCGTTCTTGTCATAAAGATTTCAATCCACTTTTTCTTTAAAAAGTCATATTTCGGATTGTTTTCTTTTGTGAAAGACTCATATAGAGCAAGTCTTTCAATATGACCATAATCAGATGCTGGTTCAATACCGCTTTGATGTAATTTTTTTAGGACCGCAGCAATCTTCCCTAAATATGGTTTAACATCTATTTCAGTGAGTACCGTGCCTTCAACATATTTCGCCGCTTTATCGCCTGAAACCTCATCAAAATAAACTGTTTCATGATTAATACCAAGCGGAATAATTCGTTTTATATGCTCATGTTCAACCTTGCGGTCAACAAAGAGATTGCCATCATTTCCAATAACACGAAATGTGTAATCAAGATCTGCGATACGAATGTGGTAAGTTAAATGACTCATTCCACCTAAAAAACGATTGATGATTTTTACATCATCTTCATTGACAGAAAATGCTTTTGCAGCATGTGATTTAATGATTTGTTCATTTTGATCTTTCATAATTCATAGAAGGTGACTTGACCATCCACATAGACAGCATATGACTTGTGGTAATCACCTAACGCTCCCGGATTTATCATTGTTATGCCACGGTCTATTTGATAATAAGGTTGATGTGTGTGTCCATAAATCACGATATCAACCCGCTCTGCTAAAGCGATATTTAGCAAGCTTTCACGTGTCAGTTTAACGTGTTCTCTATGGCCATGCGTTAACATGACACGAATCCCTTTTAAATCTAATATTCTCACATATGGTTCGTCAGAACCAAAATCATTATTCCCCTTGACGGTTACTAAATGAAGCGGTTCATAGAGATGCTTAGGCAAACAGATATCCCCAGCATCAAAGTGATAATCAGCATCCGAATGGTTTTTATTCACCATTTTTAAACGATCCAATGCACCATGTGCATCACTGGTAATGAGCCATTTCATCGATATGCTCCTTTAATTGTTTGATGGCGTTTGCACGATGTGAAATTTGGTCTTTAACGATTGACCCAAGTTCAGCCATGGTCTGATAATAACCATCAGGTATAAATAATGGATCATAACCAAAGCCCTGATCGCCTTTCAATTCGAAACCGATTGTGCCATTGACATGACCTTCAAATGTGAATGTCTTTCCATCTGGAAATGCAACGACTATGGCAGCTACAAATCTTGCTCGTCTATTGGTAATACCTTGCAATTCATCCAATAATTTCAAATTATTAGCGTGATCACCCTTACCTGAATACCGTTTAGAGTATACGCCAGGTCCGTGATTTAATGCTTCCACCTCAATACCTGAATCATCGGCTAAACTCGGCATGTGATATTTATTTGCAAAGTGAATAGCTTTTAAAGTTGCATTTTCGATAAACGTTTTCCCGGTTTCTTCAACCGCTTCATGATTATCGAAAACATTCAATCCTACAAACGTAAGTTTTGAAGAAGATAACAAATGATTTAATTCTCTCGTTTTGTTTTCATTGTGACTAGCAATGAGTATCTTCATGTCATATGCTCCTTATCGTTCACCTTATATCTTATCACAACCCCAATTATTTATGTAGATATAAAGGCTATTTTCAGGTATAATAGCGATAGGTGAAAAATTATGAACGAAGAAAAAAACATCAATGAATTCAACGATTTATTTAAAGAGCATCAACCCAAACCGCGGTATGAAGACCCTATAAACAAGCGACCGTATTATCTAACCATCATGTATTACTTGTTCATTATGTTCGTTTTTAATAGCATATTGTTTTTTGCATTAAGTTCAGTTAACAGTCTAACTAAAACTTATACCGAAGATGAACAAGTCATCCTTCAAATCGCTTCAGAATCTGCTGCGATGACATTAATACCAACTGAATACTATACTATATTTACTGATGATTATGACGGTTATGTGGTATCACTTGGTCAATACGAGGGATTTGATGTCATCGTGAACACCATGAACACGTATGCAACCCCTTATCTACTAGATGATGCGAATCAATTGAATCATGGTAACTTAGAAAATATTTTAACCGGTGCTAGAACGGCATGGGACGATGAGGGTATTTATGAAATTGTAGTCTACGAATCAGCTACCAGCCCTTTCCCTGCGATTGCAACCATTTCAACTGCTGTAGCTACTGAACCTGTTGAAAATCTAACGAATTTTGCAAATTCTATAATCAATTTTATCATTTATCTTGCGCTAATGCCTGTGCTTGCATTTGTCTTATTACGTCGTGAAATCACTGCCGATTTATTGGTTTTCAAAAATAAGTGGAGCCCCTTTATTTCAGCAGTATTAATCGGCTATGCCTTGACACTTGCTGGTAATTTTGTTGCTAATTTCACATCTTCACTCATCGCCCAATTATTAGGTGTTATGCAATCCACAGCTGCTAACCAATTAGTCATCGAACAAACATTACGTTCTGGTGGTATGGTTTTCATGTTCATATCGGCTGTTATATTAGGACCTATTGTTGAAGAATTAGTGTTTAGAAAGTCCATTTTTGGTCTCATCAAAAACGAAACGATTGCCCTTTTTGTTTCCGCCTTTGCCTTTGGTAGTATTCATCTATTAAGCGAACCATCACTCACGGATGCACTCATTAATGGTTTTGTTTATATTTTCCTAGGATTAGTTTTCGGTTATATCTACATCAGAAACAAGAAAAATATCGTTATTAATATCACCGTCCATATGATTTCAAATCTTGTCAGTGTATTAGCCGTGTTATTTCTACTTTAACAAGTTAAAAAAATGGTTTGATTTTACTTACTGCCTTTCATTTGAAATCGGCCTTTTAACTGGTGCGATATACTGGTTTTACCAAACTCATCTCATCACTTTATTCATGATACCCATGGTGTCATGATTGTTATAAAGAAAAAGCACCCGCAGGTGCTTAGATTGCTTCTAAATCTCTTAACATATCAACGCATAATGCCAAATGATATTGTTTTGCATAATCGAGAGCAGTTTTGTTCAATCGATCTTTTTTCATTGGAACCTGTCTTTCAATCAATTTTCTTAAATAAATATGATCTCTGTTTAAAACAGCAATGGCCAATGCTTGCTTTTGTGCTAGACGCTCATATTTTGGTGTAGCCATATAATCGGAGATGTATTGTAGATTATCTGGTTTATCATAGATCATTGCTGTATCAAGCGGTGTTTCAAATCTTCTATTCTTGATATCAATATAAGCATCCGAAGCCAATAACAAACGAATGGTTTCAACCGTTCCGAATCTGACGGCATTAAAAATAGGGGATTCAAAATGATCATTTAATGCATTCGGATCTAAATTTTGATTTAAAAGCATGTCAATCATCATGACGTTACTTGTCTTTGTCGCATAATGAAGCAATGTGTTTCCATGCGCATCTTTGATGTCATAAGTCTGGTTTGATTTTTTAATCAAAAAATCAACCACTTCATGACGACCACCCACGATTGCGTAATGAACTGGATAACGATCTTCTTTAGTTTTTTTATTCATAAATGATCCAGATTCAATCAGTAACTTGATCATTTCCAAGTCACCTTTGAAACTTGCTAGATGTATAGGGAGTTCCCCTTGTCGATTCTCAATATTGACATTCGCATATTTATCTATCAAGTGTTTAGCGATTTGGATCTTTCCTTTACGTGCACAATCAAAAAGCGGTGTTTCACCGTATTGATCTAAAAGATTCACATTAATATCTTGATTGAGCAAATAAAGAATCACATCCATCGCACTGCCTGCTACAGCATAATGCAAAAGTGTTTTTTTCTTGTCATCAACCATTTCCAAATGCGTCATATGTAATTTTACATATTCGAGATCGTTCTCTGTCGCTTTTTGAAAGATATCCATACGTCACCACCTATTTATATTTTACTATGATTCTCTTCCTAAAAGCAAAAAAAATTGTTCGAAATGATTCGAACAATTTCTTTTTAATCATTTAACGGCATCTTTTAGAAGCTTACCAGCTCTAAATGCAGGAGATTTTTGTGCTGGTACTTGGATGACTTCACCCGTCCTTGGGTTTTTACCCATACGTGCTGCGCGATCACGGACTTCAAATGTACCAAATCCTGTAACAACAACTTTTTCACCACGACGGCCGAGTGTCGTTGCAACCGTATCCGTAAATGCTTGGATAACTGATTCTGCAACTTTTTGTGTGACTTCAGCTTTATTAGCCACGACAGAAATTAATTCAGTTTTGTTCATTAGATTACCTCCTTATAAGTACTTCCATTTTAGCAAAATTACTTGAATTTTACAATGTTTTTCGCTTAAATAAGCGATTTAATGTCTATATTCACCGTTAAAATACTAAAAATCTTCGGATTTTAAGTCTCTTGATAATAATACCTGCAATGCATCTCCTACTGCGATTTTGCCTGAAATGATATCGAAAGCAATATTAATTATCGGTAAATCGATACCATTTGCTACCGATAAATCGTGCATAGCTTCAATCGTTCGAATGCCTTCAATGGTCTGTTCTTCTTCTTGATAGATGGTCTGTACTGATGCACCTTTTCCGAGTTTATAGCCTGCTCTAAAATTACGAGAATTTTCTGAACTTGCCGTAACAATCAAGTCTCCAATGCCTGTCAAACCAAAAGCTGTTTCCTTTTTACCACCTAAAAATTCTACGATTTTGACAATTTCAACAATGCCTCTTGTAATCACCGCAGCTCTTGCATTTTCACCCAAGCCTAATCCCGTGCACGCACCAGAGACAACGGCAATCGCATTTTTCACTGCACCACCGACTTCAGAACCAATGAGATCACAAGATGTATAGACACGTAAATAAGTATCATTGGAGAACAATAATTGAATTTCTTTTGCTAACGCTTCATCTTCACTAGCTGAAACCAGTAAAGTCAATTTTCGAAGAATCACTTCTTCAGCATGGGAAGGTCCTGTTAAAGCCACAAAACCTTTTAACTTATGCGCATCAATTTCCTCACCGGCAATTTCAGAAGACCGTTTATATGTATGTGGTTCAATCCCCTTTGATACATTAATGAACACTGAAGGTTGTTTGAGCAAAGGATTAATTTTTCTCAGCACGCTGCGTTCTACTTTTGAGGGAACACTCAATAAATAATAATTTGAAAATTGAACGAGTTCATTAAAATCAAAAGTCGCTTTGACTTCTTGAGGCAAAACCGTATCGAAAAATGGATGAAAATGATGATTTATTTTATCAACATGTTCTTTTTTTACGTCATATATTAAAACATCATGACCATTATCGACCAATACTTGTCCAAGCGTTGTTCCCCAAGCACCGCCTCCGATAATGCCTACTTTCATGTTAATCCTTCTTTCTTAAGACAAGCTTAATGGGTGACCCTGTAAAATCAATAGCTTGCCTAAATTGATTATTTAAATACCTTAGGTATGAAAAATGGACAAAGTCCGGATTATTAACGAAAACTAAAAACGTTGGTGGCTTAATCGCAACCTGCGTCATATAATTGAAACTCGCTTTACCGTGATTAAATATCGGTGTGGGATTCATCGCTGTAGCATCCATCAACAAATCGTTTAATAAAGCGGTCTGTACTTCTTTTGTATAACTTTCATAAGCGCGTTTAATAGCTGGAAAAATGGTGTTGATTCGATCTTTTTCTTTCGCTGAAACATAAACAACTTCCGCATAAGGAAAGAACTTGAATTCCTCTTTAATTTTCTTTGTCATTCTTGCCATCGTCTTATCATCCTTATCAACGATATCCCATTTGTTGACAACAATGACCACACCTTTATTAGCATCAGCAATATAACCTGCCACGTGTTTATCTTGTTCAATCACACCTTCTTGACCATCGATGATAAGCAGTGCAATATCGCTGCGATCCAAGGCAGTCAGAGCGCGTAAAACGCTATATTTATCCGCATTTTCATAAATCTTACCACGCTTTTTGATACCCGCCGTATCAATGACAACATATTTTTGTTTATCCTTTGTAAACCGTGTGTCGATGGCATCTCTAGTGGTACCCGATATTTCTGAAACAATGACGCGCTCTTCACCTAAAATAGCATTTGTAAGTGATGATTTGCCAACATTCGGACGACCAACAATCGCTAAATGAATCGCTTCATCATCCTTTTGTTCTTTTGTATCACCCATATAGGAAATGATACGATCTAGTAAATCGCCAATCCCAATACCATGATGGCTTGATATGGCAATGGGATCGCCAAGCCCTAACGCATAAAATTCATAGATATTCGGTACCTGATTGACATCATCGATTTTATTGACTGCTAATATGACCGGTTTATTGGAATCATAAAGCATCTTGGCAATTAAATAATCACTATCGACCAATCCAGTTTTACCATCTACGACGAAAACAATCGCGTCCGCTTCATCCATCGCAATCTGTGCTTGTGCTTTTATTTGATTTAAAAAAGGGGCATCGCCAATGTCGATGCCGCCTGTATCGATGACTCTAAAATTTCGTGTCAACCATTCAGCACGCGCATATAATCGATCGCGTGTAATGCCTGATGCATCATCGGTTATCGATAATCTTTCACCAACAATACGGTTGAACAAACTCGATTTACCGACATTTGGTCTGCCAACAATAGCAACCTTAAAGGGCATATTAAAACCTACTTTATATCTAATTAGTTCTTGAAATGTTCTTCAAAAAGATCGCCGATATTTGTGCCACCTTCTTGTTTTTCATCATCTAAATATTCTTCGAAAGATGCACGTTCTACTTTTTCTTTCACCTGACGAATGGAAAGCGTCATGTGCCATTGATTCTTATTACAATCAGTAACGATTGCTTCTACTTCATCACCGACAGCAAAGTAATCTGCTGGTCGATTGATTTTTTCGGTAGCCAATTCACTAATGGGAATATCACCCAAAACACCTTGAACTTCAACTTTGATACCTTTTTCTTCGACTTCAGCAACTTTGACTTTCACAATATCGCCACGTTTAACCGTCACGTTTTTCCAAGGATTGTCTGCCAGAGCTTTCTTTGATAGTGAGATGCGTTCTTTTTTGGCATCCATTTGGATGATTTTTAACGTAATTGGATCACCAATCTTCACGTAACTTTCAAAATTATCGTTAGGATTCCATGAGAATTCATTTTTGTGAAGTAATCCTCGAACATCTTTATCAACTTCAACAATGATACCAAATGGTAATTTTTGAAAAACAACACCTTCGATTTCATCATTGATATGATGCGTTTCATAAAATATTTCATAGGGCGTTTTCAATAGTGCCTTCATTGATAAATCAAGTCGATTGCCTTCTTTTTTGATGACTTTGACTTCAACTTCTTCATTTAATGATAAAACATCTTCAATTTTATCGATACGATGATGACTGACTTGAGAAATACGCAACAAACCAACAACATGATCAAAACGGATGGTTGCTGCATGTTTTTCAATCTTATCGACGACACCCTTGATGATATCGCCCGTATTGATGGTTTCAAGTTCATGCTGCCGAAGTTTTAATCTTTCTTCATATGCCTCTTGGCGTTCACGCTCAAAAATTGCTTTTCTAGACGCAACCACTCTTTTAGACCGACCTCTACTTGTCGCTTCAATCATTTGCACTTCTAACATTTTACCGCGCAATTGATCTTTTTCTTTCACTAAATCATAGTCCAACAAGCTATATGGTAAGAATGCTTCATGGCCAGCATACATCAAAACAAGACCTTTTTCTTTCGCAGCCTTAACTTTTGCTGTAACTGTTTCACCGGATGTGACAAGATCCTTGATTTTTTCAAATTTTTCGTCAATGAGAAGCGGTAACCGTGATAACAATATTTGGGCAGGTTCATCGGCTATTTTTTGAACTTTAGCCTTAACCACTTGACCAATTTCCACAAGTCCTATAAATGTTGTTGGTGCCGGTTTGTCATAATTATCAAGATGGATTTTGCCTTCCGTGAATTGTTGAATGTCCAAGTAGATTGTATTTTCCTCTACTTTGATGACACGCCCTTCGACGATTTGTCCACGCTTCAATACGCTGTTGTACTCCATGTTTCATTCTCCTTCTGATCTAGTCAGATCCACAATCTTATCGACCACTTGGTCGATACTTAAATTCGTTGTATCTATGGTGATGGCGTCATCTGCTTTTTTTAAAGGAGATACCATCCGCGTTGAATCTTTCTTATCGCGCGTTTCGATTTCTTCGATTAACGTCGTAATAGAAGCATTCTTGCCTTTTTGTAAGTTTTCCTTGTGTCTTCTTTTTGCTCGTTCTTCAACATTTGCCGTTAAAAATATTTTTAGATTGGCCTGGGGTAACACAACCGTGCCAATATCTCTGCCATCCATAACGATATTGCCTTCTTTGGCGGCTTGCTTTTGAAGATGAACAAGTTGCTGTCGCACATATGAAAAACTTGATACCAAGGAAACATTCAATGTCACTGCCTGTGATCTAATCGCTTCTGTGACATCTCTATCGTTGATGAATATGCGATCATTGTCGTAATGGATAAATGTGGATTCTAAAAAGCGATAGGATGACTCATCATTCAAGTCAAGACCTAATTCAAGTGCTTTTAACGTAACCGCGCGATACATCGCACCGGTATCGATATGCGTCCAGCCAAGCCGATGTGCAATCATTGCACTAATCGTGCTTTTACCAGATCCCGCTGGACCATCAATGGCCAGTTTAAATCCAGACATGTGTTTCCTCCATACATCATTAATTATAACATACTATCATTTGACTTTAAACAGCATTCTTATTTTTTTACCGTGTCATGGGCATATAGTTTTTTCACTTCATGGACCTTCAAAGCACGATAACGACCACGTTCCACACCATCAAGTGTCAGAAAATCATAGCGCACACGTGTTAAATTTTTAACAGCATAACCGAGCGTTTCGAATAATTTTCTAACTTCTCTGTTTTTACCTTCAGTTAAAACTATGGAAAGCAAGGTCGACTGATGTTCCTTGTCTAGTGAAATGATTCTTACGAATTTTGGTTTCGCAAAATAATGATCATCTATGGTCAGTCCTTTTCTCAGTTTGACCACTTGTTTTCTAATGACAATGCCCTTAACTCTAACGACATATTCTTTCTCAACATCCGCTGAAGGGTGAGTCAGTATATGTGATAATTCACCATCGTTCGTGATAAGTAACAAGCCTGCTGTATCGCTATCCAACCTACCGACAGGATAGAGACGATCGCTTTTATCCGTTTCTTCCAATAAGTCGATGACCGTTTTTCTACCTTTTTCATCTTTTGTCGTCGATATATAACCCACCGGTTTATTTAACAAAAAATAGCGGAAAGCCGCGTGTATAATCGGCTTTCCATCAACTTCTATGTGATCGCTTTGTGAGACCTGATAGCCCATTTCTTTCACGACATGACCATTGACTTTTACTCTACCTTCGGCAATCATTTCTTCGGATTTACGCCTTGAAGCGACATTTGAATGTGCTAATACTTTTTGGAGTCTTTCCATATCATTTCACCCTTATTCATTATAGCACACAACATAATAAAAAAGGATAGTCTAAACCATCCTATTTATTGTCTCTTGAAACGTATGTACCATCATTGGTGTTGACAATGATTTTTTCGCCTTGTTCAATGAACATCGGCACCTTGACAAGCAATCCTGTCTGCATGATGGCATCCTTCATTGCGTTAGTCTTGGTATCCCCCTTGACAGCTGGATCAGCTTCTTTGACTTCAAGTGATACTTTATCGGGTAAAATAACGCCTAAAATCTCTCTACCTTCAAAAAACATCACATCGACACTCATCCCTTCATAGATATATTTGAGTTCGTTTTCGATTTGTGCTTCTGTTATCTCAAGCTGTTCATAGGTATCATTGTTCATGAACACATGACGATCACCATTAGCGTATAGGTATTGCATCGACAGTTTATCAATTTGTGCACGTTCCACTTTTGTACCTGAGTTGAATGTGTAGTCGATTACAGCACCAGATCTTAAGTTTCTTAGTTTGGTTCTAACGAATGCACTACCCTTACCGGGTTTGACATGCATGAACTCAATCACTTGAAATATATTGCCTTCCCAAACGATGGTTTGACCAGTTTTAAAATCATTCGTTGAAATCATAATGTTATTCCTTTCTTTAATCCTTTATCATTATACATGAAACCGTTTGGCTAGACAACTAAATCCTTTAGAAAATTAATAGCTTCGACATAACTGTCTATCTGTTTACCCATAAAGCGGGCATCAACAACTTCATGCATATAATCGATTTTCCTAAAATCCTCTCGAGCCTCAATGTCAGATAAGTGAACCTCAGCTTTCGGAAATTGAATGATTTCCAAAGCATCTCTAATGGCAATCGAAGTGTGTGAATAAGCGCCTGGATTGATTAATAACGCATCATATTCATCATCGCTTGCTTCTTGGATAACTTCGATGATTTCACCTTCAAAGTTTGATTGAAAAAACGTAAAATCAACATCTAGAAAATGATCGGTTAACTCATCATAAAGATCTTCTAATGTGAAAGAACCATAATATTTTGGGTTTCGATAGCCCAACATATTCAAGTTAGGACCATGAATCACTAATAACTTCATTTATACTCCTCATTTCTAATATAATTTAGCATGACATTTACTGTTTGATCGATATCGTAATTGTTGTTTACGATGACATCTGCAAAGTCTTGATATTTTAGATATCTTTCATCAAATAATTGTTCTAAGGTCTTTTTAAGAAGTAATGGTCTTTGATAATCGTGTTCTAATCGGTCTTTGATGACATCTAAATCGGTATCTAAATAAAAAGTTAAACCTTGCATGAGTGCTTTATTGTCCTTATTGATGACAATACCACCGCCACATGCGACGACGATATCTTCATCTTTTGGTAAATTGAGTAATGCTGCAGTTTCAAGTTTTCTGAATGTTTTTTCACCATGACGTTCGAATATTTCTTCAATGAACATCAGTGCATCTTTTTCAATCATGGCATCTAAATCAATCAAATGGTAGTGCAACGATTCAGCCAAATGTTTTGCAATCGTCGATTTGCCAGATCCAGGCATCCCTATAATAAATAATCGCATGTCAATCTCCTTGTAAAAAAGCTTTTGCTAACTTTAATGATTCTTCAAATAAATGTGGATTGGTTGCGTCCATAATCACCGCATCCATTTGATTTTTAAACCACGTTTTTTGCTTTTTCGCCAAACGTTTACTATGTTTGATAATCGCCTGTTTGGCCTCTTCTATATCCATCATTCCTAACAAATGTTGATCTAATTCCCGATATCCGATGGCATTGATGTGTAAATCTTTTTGATGAAGTGTCTTTACTTCAGTCATCAATCCTTCATCAAACATCTCCTCTAATCGGATTTTTAAGCGTGCTTCTAATAAATCTCGTTCGATGTCTAAATATAGGATTAACGGTTTATACAAAGGGTTGTTCTTTCCTTGTTTTTGAGAGCGAGGTGAACCGAAGGATGCCATAGCAAGCGCACGAAGTAAACGTCGTCTATTGATCTCTTTGGTATCGAAATTGGGATCAAGTTGCTTGACGAGATGTGCTAATTCAGCATTTGTATAATTTTGATACGAGACCTCAAAGTCACGGTCTCTTTCAGGATCATCAAAGACGTAGTCATACAATGCCGCCTTGATATATAATCCCGTTCCACCTGCGATGATCGGCACATCAATCTCTTCAATGAGTGCTCTTGCATCTTGTTGAAAATGATAAACCGAATAATGGTCTTTAGGATCTCTGATATCAATCAGATGATGTTTTATATGATGTTGTTCAGATGGTTTGATTTTCGCTGATCCAATATCTAAACCGCGATAGACCTGAACCGAATCACCATTGATGATCTCACCATGCAATGCCGTAGCAAGCTTCACTGCCAACTCGCTCTTTCCAGAAGCTGTTGGACCGACAATGACAATAACTTTTTTCATACGATTCGCTTAAACATCCTTTCGATGTCTGACTCACTCAATTTAATTATCGTCGGTCTACCATGTGGACATGAATAAGGGTTTTCACATTTTGACAATGCGCTGAGCAAATGATCGATTTCTGCTCTACTAAGGGGTTTATTTGCCTTGATGGCTCCTTTACAACTGATATCTTTAGCTAGATAATCACGTAGTTTTTTTAAGTCAATCGCGTCATTTTCTTGCAGCATATTCACCATCGATTCAATTGCAATATCCACTTCATGTTCCCTTAACCAAGTTGGTGTACCAACCAGTTTCTGGTCTTCAAAATGAAATCCAAAACTCAACAACGCTTGCCGATGATGCTCGATTGTTTCCATATCAGCAGCAGTTAGATTAAGTTCATATGGTATCAGACGTTCTTTGACTGCGAACACGGGATGTGCTAAAGCATCATAATAGTGTTCATATCGCACTCGTTCTGCAGCGGCGTGCTGATCCATCAAATAAAGACCGGTCTCATTTTGAAATAGTAAATATGTACCCGCATATGTCCCGATATATACCATATACGGCAGTTTTTGATCAGATTGTTTCAAAAACGTTTCTTCATCATCCGCTAAAAAAAGCGCTTGTGGTGTATACGATTCAGAGAAATGATTGATGTCTTGCAATGTTTCTCTAATTGCTTGTGGTTCCCCAGTTAAAGATCTCTTGATAAAGTTTTCAATATGGTAAGCAAGCAATGCTTCATTAATTAATCTTACCTCGAGTTTTTGAGGATGCACATTAACGTCAAATAGCGATGGGTCCATCGCTATATAGATCATAGCAATCGGATACTTACCAACCATCAAAAAACTGTGATAGCCTTCAATGATAGCCTGTGTGAGCCGGTAGTTTCTAATATAACGACCATTGATAAACAACGATATATCTTTTTTGCTTGAACGAACCACTTTCGGATTCATTAAATAGCCTTTGATATTGATTTTCTGAACGTTTTCATCGAATTTGTTCATGTTTTCAGTGACTTTTGTCCCATATATCGCAGCAATTAATTGTTTCAAATCACCATTACCAACAGTTTCTTTAACGACTTTGTTATCAACGGAAAGTTTTAAAGCAATTTTAGGATTTGCTAAAGCTAAACGATTAAATATATCGATGATCTGATATCGTTCTTTTTGCTCACTTTTTATATATTTAAATCTTGCCGGTGTGTTATAAAACAAATCACTAACCGTTAAGGTGGTTCCCGTGTTTGCTGCATGCATTTGCTTTGCAACGATTTTACCTGCATGAAGCACTAATCTAATCCCTTCTGCCATATCCTTTGTTTTACTGACAATGTCCACTTTTGAAACCGCACTAATCGCTGCAAGTGCTTCTCCTCTAAACCCTAATGTATGGATATGTGATAAGTCACTTTCCTGTTTTACTTTAGAGGTCGCATGTCTATCGAAAGCAAGCACAACATCTTCATTGTCCATGCCAATACCATTATCCGTAACTGACATCAAAGACATCCCGATATCTTTGACTTCAACGGTGATGATACTCGCTTTCGCGTCAATCGCATTTTCAATTAACTCTTTTAAGACGGAACTGGGACGATCAACCACTTCACCAGCAGCAATCATATCAGCCAATCTTGGATTCATCTTAATGATGGTTGACATATTTAGTCCTTCTTTTTCAATTTATCTTGAAGATGTTTCAACAGCAACAGGGCTTCCATGGGAGTCATTTGTTCGATATTGACCTGTTCGACTTCGTTTAATACGTCTTGCTCTTCTAGAGACAAAGCTTGTACAATGCTTTCCTCAAATTCATCGTAATTGAAAAGGTCAAGCATCATTTTAACTTCTTTCTCTTCAAAACGACTAAGAATCACTTTTGCACGGGCGATTAGTGATTGAGGTAGATGCGCTAAAGAAGCAACCTGAATCCCATAAGATTTATCGGTCGTTCCTTTTTCAACATGATGTAAAAAAACCATCGTATCCTTTTCTTCTTTCGCTTTCACACATAGATTTGTCAACCTTGACAAACTGTCCTCTAAAACAGTTAATTCATGATAGTGTGTCGAAAACAATGTCTGTGCACCAATCTTTTCATGAATATATTCGATCATGCTTTGTGCCAGCGCCATACCATCATAGGTAGCTGTACCGCGTCCGATTTCATCGAACAAAATCAATGATTGAGCAGTCGCTCTAGCTAATGCCTCATTAGATTCAACCATCTCTACCATGAACGTAGACTTTCCACCAGACAGATCATCTGATGACCCTATTCTTGTAAATAGTGCGTCATAGATTGGTAATTGTGCGCGATCAGCCGGGACAAATGCACCACATTGCGCCATAAAAACAATGATGGCGAACATCCGCATATACGTTGATTTACCACTCATATTCGGACCCGTAATTAAAAAGATTTCCCCATCATTCATGATGACATCATTTTTAATGAAGGTCGTAAATTGTTCCACAACCGGATGTCGACCACCAATGACCCTGACTTCGCGTTTTTTTGTCAATACGGGTCTGACATAATGTTCTTTTTCACTAACGATTGAAAGTGCTAAGAAACAATCAATCTTGGCAATATGATTCGCTAAGACTTGTAAACGATGCGTAAACGTTTCTGTGTAACTGCGAATATCCTTAAATAATTCATATTCCAATACTTGACTTTTTTCTGCAGCGTGTAATAAAATTTCTTCTTTCGCTTTCAAAGCTGGAGATATGTAGCGTTCACTATTGGCGAGCGTCTGTTTGCGCTCATAACCATATGCATCTTTAACGAGCGGTACGTTACCTTTTGAGACTTCAATATAGTAACCAAAAACGTGATTATAACCGATTTTTAAATTCTTGATTCCCGTTTTTTCGCGTTCTGCAGCCTCAAACTGAACAAGCCAAGTTTTTCCATTTTTAGCAATATCTCTTAATTCATCCAGCTTTACATCAAAACCCTGTTTAATCAAGCCACCCTCTTTTATACTTAACGGCGGTGTTTCATGAATGGCACGCTCCAAATAATCACACAATTCATGGTGATCGTCTAATTCATCCGCTATGCGTTTGATGATTGGCGATTCATATGATGCGAGTGCTGCCTTTAGTGCAGGTATATGTTTTAATGTTTCTTTCAGTTGATCAAGATCTCTGGCGTTGACAGTTTGAAATGCCACGCGTCCGACGATACGATTAATATCATAAATTGCTTTTAAATGATTGATGACATCTTCCCTAGGTCCGTAAGGTAATAATGCTTCAATTAAATCATAGCGCTCGTTTAACTTTCCCAAGTCTTTTAAGGGTTGATGAAATATCGTTTTTAAATAACGTGATCCCATCGCTGTGTGTGTTTTATTCAGCCAGTGTAAAAGTGTCGTTTGTTGCTGATTGACAAGTGATTCATGAATTTCTAAATGTTTTAAAACCCGATAATCAACTTGCATGTGTCCCACTTTTTCAACGAGCTCAAAAGGCATGAGATGATGTAAATCCTGTTTTTGTGTATCAATCAAATAATGAATCAAATGCGATACTGCACGCTTTTGTTCACTCGAAAGATGATGTGTCGTTTGCGTGTCAATCAAATCAAATGTGTTAGCATAAGAGATCAACACACCCTCATCCTTTAGCATTTTAATAAACATCTCATCAAAATGATTAGAAACAACAATTTCGGGAATGGCTAAACGCTTAATCAAATCGTATGCTTCACGCTTGTCAAGTTGATCGGTGATATATGACTCCCCTGTCGAAATATCAATATATGTGAGCGCATATCCTTTTTCCGTCAATACGACACTACCGATATAATTGTTTGAAGTTGCATCTAATACGCCATCTTCATAGACTGTACCCGGTGTGATTAAACGAATCACCTCGCGTTTGACTAATCCTTTTCCAGGAGGTGTAATTTGTTCAGCAATGGCGATTTTAAACCCATTTTCAATTAATTTTTGTACATAGGGTTTCACTGCGTGATAGGGCACTCCACACATGGGAACCTTCGCCCCTGCATCTCTAGATGTGAGCGCAATTTCTAAAACTTTTGAAGCGATGATTGCATCATCAAAAAACATCTCATAGAAATCACCTAAGCGAAAGAAGACTATCGCGTCAGCGTAGTCTTCTTTTATCTTAAGATATTGTTGCATCATCGGTGTATAATCGGTTGCTTTCATATACCACCTTTTATTCCTTTGCTGTAAATAAAATTATACAGCCTGTGTTAGTCCTAAACTTTCTAAGAAATTAAAGAAATGCTCTAATATACCTGTACCACCAATCATAAAACCATTGATGGCATCACTGATACCTTGTGTGAATGTCACCGTTGTATAGAAATCCAAAAAGCCGTAACCGATGAATAATATCAGTGCAACTATCAAAATTGGCAAAACGACTTTTAATAATAAGAATTTAAGCATTTTCAATAAACGGATACCTAATCTGCCTAATACCTTTAATTCGCGTGGGGTATCATCACTTAAATTTTCATCTTCAGTTCTAGTTTGTTTGACAAATGCTTCGCGTTCTTTGATTTCACTTTTTACAATCTTTTTAAACGTTTTGGAGTCCCCACTGAATTCTGCTGCATTAAGCATAATGGGAACGCCTTTTTCTGGGTATACATGAGTCGCCTCATCTTGTGCCCCAGCGTTCTCAGCCACAATCGGTTGATCCTCTTTTAGTTTGTCCTTTACTGCTTCTATTTCAGGTTTTTTCACCAATGTTTCAATCGTTTCTCGCAACGCTTTAACTTCTGCAACTAATGCGTCCTCTAAAATGTGCTTGGGTTGAACGGTTTCTTGTTGTGGCTGAGGTTGCGGTTCTGGTTCTTGAACTTTCTCCTGAATCGGTTCGATATCTTCTTCAATTTGGGGGTTTATTTCTTCTACATTCTCAAAATGATCTTCTTCAGGTTCGGCTTCTTCTTCAACTTCTTGTTCTTCGGTTTTAACAGCAGCATCCATAGATGCTTTTTGCTGTTCTTCATCCGATATGTTTTCAATTTCCTGATCATAAGCAGCGATTGAACTCGGGACAAAATAAGCTTCTCTCGTCTCTTTTGCATTTTTTAAAATGTATTCAATAATTTCTTCTTTCTTTAACTCCGTCGAAGCTTTAATGTCATGATCGATAGCAAACCGTTGAAGCACCAAGACAGACATTGAACGAACCTGTGCCTCAAGTGCAGGTGTATATTCACCTTTATCTTTTAGTTCATTGATGATGATATCTGCTAATTCATTCTTTTTAAGTCTTCTAGGGACATTCACACCGTACTTAGACCCTAGATCACGAATCTCATTCAATGTGGAACTTTTATATAATACGGGTCTTATTTTTTGTAGTGAAAGGCCATCAATACGATTAAATGAATCATAAAATAGCACGCTTAACGTACGGTTATAATTTTTAATATCGGGTAAAACTAAACCTTTTCCCTTGACGTATTTAACGCTCGCATCAACAAGTTTCTTCAAATCGTTTGCTGGTACCTGTTTGTCAACCATATAGCCTAATAAATCTATCCAAAAATCATCCAAAAATTGTCTAATCAATGCTTCATCATCAAAAAAGATGAGTAGGTTTTCGAGCTGCGTTTCACTGAATTCGGCAAACCATGATAAACGATAGTTGAGTTCATCTGCAAGTGTTCCCCGTGAACGGCGTGTTTCAGCAACGCGCATGCGCAACGTTTCTTTAAACACATAAATGCGAAGCTCACGTGGTATGGTCAACCCGATTTCTTGGAAGAAATTAACAACTTGTTCTGCCGGCAAGAATGGTAGTGTCTTGATTAAATCTCCGATTTTTTGTTCTTTCGTGCCAACTAGAATTGTACTTTCCTTATTTAACTTTGGCATATCATCCCTCCATTGCTACCTCTATATCTATATTACATTTTTTTTAAAAAATGTGCAAGTTATAATGATTAAATAGCCTTTGCATAAAGCGATTTCCCAAAATTTTATTTAATTTCTGCATTCAAACCATCCTCAATGATTTTTAAAACAGATTGCAACATATCGTTAATTTCTTCTTGAAGCGCTAAATACTCAGACATTAAAGGAAAGGTCTCAATGTCATGCAATTTCTCATCGTATGCTTTTTCAAATTTTTTAACGGCTTCTATCTTTCCGATATGTCGTGCATTAATCAATTGTTTTTGAACAGCTTTTAATTGATTAATCTGTCGTTTGACGTCCTTCGACAGATTCATTTTTTCTTCAATTTGACGATAACGCATGATGACTGGATCAGTTTCAATTAATTTTAATAATGTATCGATTTCATTCATACCGCTTCACCTAATAAGAACCATGTTTTCGCCTCGGTAACCTTAACTTCAACAATCTGTCCAATGAGCGATTGATCGCCTTTAAAATTAATCAATTTATTATGGGGTGTATA
>WOYI010954299.1_pt2 | contig 29100 bp, 32 predicted proteins | sample 6423411 | NCBI WGS metagenome assembly WOYI01 (sample SAMN13441803, study PRJNA592873) | oil field metagenome | biome: oil field; feature: oil-well bore; material: oil-contaminated soil; isolation source: oil-contaminated soil from oil-well borehole | place: Germany: Wietze | collected 2016-10-18 ...
CTTTCGGACTGAGCATGAAAGGGGCGGCATGCGGTCACTGCTGGCGCTCCTGCTCTGGCTGCTGACCACGGCCCTGCTCGCCGTCGCCGTGCCGGCCACGTGGGCCCAGCACAATGTCGTCAGCGTCGACGGGTATTCCGACCTGGCGGCCGGAGCGGCCCGGAACCCGATGTTACAGCGGCCGATGGCCGCCGAGCTGACCGCACAGGTCGCCAGCGCCACCGGGGCCTCCGGTGCGCAGGCCACCCTGCTGGGCGCCGCCGCCAACTCCTACACCTCCAGCCCGGCGTTCCCCGGTCAGTTCGCAGCGGTCAACCGGGTGGCGCACCGCTGGCTGTTCACCAACGACGCCCAGGGGCAGTGGGTGGTAGACCTGTCGCCGATGCTGGCCGACAGTTCGATCAGGCAGACGCTGGACAGCTTCGGAGTCCAGGTCCCGACGAGCCTGCAGGTCCCGGTGACCGCGAACGAATCCGCCGGTCTGCGACCGGGGCAGCTGCGACCCGTGGCGGTGTGGGGTCCGTGGGCCAGCATCGGTGTCGCCGTGTTGACCGCGGTGTTCGCTCTGCTGACCCTGGCGGCGTCCCGCAAGCGCGGAAAGATGATTGCTGCGCTGGGAGTTTCGGGGCTATTGGTCGGCGCGGCGGGCTGGGCTGGTATCGAGATAGGCCGTCGCTACGTCGATGACGCACTGAATCGGACGACCGGCAACATCCATGAGATCGCCGATGTGATGGTCGGCCACGCCGTCAGCAGCATGCACATGTGGCTGAATCTCACGTTGACCATCGGTGGTGGTCTGGTCATCGTCGGAGTCATCGTGGCGTTGCTGAGCGGGCTCGGTGGGTCACGTCGGGAAGAAGTGCCCGCCACCCGAAGGCGCTGACGGGCTAACCGCCGATGGTCCGCCACAGGTACCGGTAGATCAGCGCGGCACGGAACGCCGCCTGCGAATTGTCCGCAGCGCCACCGTGTCCGCCCTCGATGTTCTCGTAGTAGCTGACCGGATGGCCGGCCTCCTCAAGGGCCGCGGTCATCTTGCGGGCGTGTCCGGGGTGCACCCGGTCATCGCGTGTCGAGGTGGTGATCAGGATCGGGGGGTAGCTGCGATCGGCCGCAATATTCTGATAGGGCGAATATTTCGAGATGAAATCCCAGTCGGCCGGGTCGTCGGGATTGCCGTACTCGGCCACCCAGGAGGCGCCGGCCAGCAGCAGATGGAAGCGCTTCATGTCCAGCAACGGAACACTGCACACCAGCGCGCCGAACAGGTCGGGATACCGGGTGAGCATGATGCCCATCAGTAGCCCGCCGTTGCTGCCGCCCTGCGCGCCCAGTCGCTGGACCTCGGTCACACCGCGGTCCACCAGATCCCTTGCCACCGCGGCGAAATCCTCGTCCACCAGGTGACGTCCTTCGCGCATCGCCTGGGTGTGCCAGCCTGGCCCGTACTCGCCGCCGCCGCGGATATTGGCCAGCACATAGGTGCCACCCCGGGACAGCCACAACCGTCCGAGCACTCCGTCATAACCCGGTGTACGCGACACCTCGAACCCGCCGTACCCGCCCAGCAGTGTCGGTCCGGTAGCACCCGGCTTGCCGACCACGAAGTAGGGAACCGCCGTGCCGTCGGCCGAGGTGGCAAAATGCTGGGAGACCTCGAAACCGGACGCTTCAAAAAAGCCGGGCGCCTGTTTGATCTGGCTGACCGAACTGTCCGAGGTGCCGTGCAGGAGCTGCGATGGTGTGACGAAACCGCTTGAATCCAGAAAGATCTCGTCACCGAGTGGATCGGCCGCGACGATCACCGTGTTGGTGTCCGGCGGCACCCCGGGCAGGTCGGCAGCCGTCCAGACGCCGGGGGTGAAGATCTGTACCCGGCTGGCGACATCGGCCAGCGTGACGACGACGAGCTTGTCCCGGGTCCACGAGTACTGGTGCAGGCTGGTGCGCGCATCCGGCTCGAAGACCACGGTCAGGTTCTTTGTACCCGACACGAATTCGGCGTAGCTGGCGGCCAGTAGCGATCCTGCGGTGTAACCGTCCCAATCGGTGCGCAACTCGATCAGCAGCCAGTCGTGATGCACCGACACGCCGGCGTCGGTGGGCGCGTCGATGAGCAGTACCTTCCCGTCACGCAGCTCGTAAATCTCGTCGTTGAAGAAGTCGACCGCGCGGCTGATCGTGGTCCGCTCGAAACCCGGTGTGCGATCCACCGAAGCCGCGACGAGCACGTCGGCCTGCTCTCCGGCGTATACCAGCGCCGCATCGGCAAGGGCCTCCCCGCGCCGCCACCGCTTGACCAGCCGGGCGTAACCGGAGTCGGTCATGGAGTCCGCGCCGAAATCGGTACCGACCAAGACGGTGTTCTCGTCCTCCCAGCAGATCTGCGTCTTGGCCTCCGGAAGCACGAACCCGTCTGTCACGAAGTCTCTTGTGCGCATGTCGAATTCACGCACCACCACGGCGTCGGCGCCGCCACGAGACAGACTGATCAGTGCCAGCGAATGGTCGGGTTCGATGACATCGGCCCCGGCCCACACCCAGTTCTCGCCATCGGTGGCCGCCAGCGAGTCGATATCGAGCACCAGATCCCAGTCCGGCGCGTCGCTGCGATAGCTGTCGAGGGTGGTGCGCCGCCACAGCCCACGTGGGTTGGCCTCATCGCGCCAGAAGTTGTAGAGGTGTTCACCGCGCCTGCGCACGTAGGGGATGCGGGTGTCGGTGTCGAGCACCTGCAGCGCCTCGGTGCGCATGGCCTCGAACTCGGCATCACCGAGGTCGGCCAGCGTGGGCTCATTGTGCCGGCGCACCCAGTCCAGGGCGTCGTCGCCGGAAACGTCTTCGAGCCAGAGATGGGGGTCAGAACTCACCCGGTCATTCTTACCGTGCGCGCAGAATCTCGGGCACAAAGCCGGCCTCGGCGAGCACCGATAAGGTGGTGTCCGTGACCCACTATGACGCCGTCGTACTCGGAGCTGGCCCCGGCGGATACGTGGCGGCCATCCGTGCTGCCCAACTCGGCCTGAACATCGCGATCGTCGAACCCAAGTACTGGGGCGGCGTCTGCCTGAACGTCGGGTGCATCCCGTCCAAGGCGCTGCTGCGCAACGCCGAACTGGCGCACATCTTCACCAAGGAAGCCAAGACCTTCGGTATCAGCGGTGAGGCCACCTTCGATTTCGGTGCCGCCTTCGACCGCAGCCGCAAGGTCGCCGACGGTCGCGTCGCCGGTGTGCACTTCCTGATGAAGAAGAACAAGATCACCGAGATCCACGGTTACGGCAAGTTCACCGGGCCCACCGGCCTCACCGTCGACCTCAACGAGGGCGGCACCGAGGACGTCACCTTCGACAACGCGATCATCGCGACCGGGTCGTCCACCCGCCTGGTGCCCGGCACCTCGCTGAGCGAGAACGTGGTCACCTACGAGAAGCAGATCCTCTCGCGTGACCTGCCCGGGTCGATCATCATCGCCGGCGCAGGTGCCATCGGCATGGAGTTCGCCTACGTCCTGAAGAACTACGGTGTGGACGTCACCATCGTCGAGTTCCTGCCGCGCGCGCTGCCCAATGAGGACGCCGAGGTCTCCAAGGAGATCGAGAAGCAGTACAAGAAGCTGGGCGTGAACATCCTCACCGGCACCAAGGTCGAGTCCATCGACGACGACGGGTCGGCCGTCACCGTAACGATCTCCAAGGACGGCAAGACCAGCGAGCTGGCGGCCGACAAGGTGTTGCAGGCCATCGGTTTTGCCCCCAACATCGAGGGCTTCGGGCTGGAGAACACCGGTGTGGCGCTCACCGAGCGCAAGGCCATCGACATCGATGGCCACATGCGCACCAACGTGCCGCACATCTACGCCATCGGCGATGTGACCAGCAAGTTGCAGCTCGCCCATGTCGCCGAGGCCCAGGGTGTGGTGGCCGCCGAGACCATCGCCGGCGCCGAGACCCTGACCCTGGGTGACTACCGGATGATGCCGCGTGCGACGTTCTGCCAGCCGCAGGTGGCCAGCTTCGGTCTCACCGAGGAGCAGGCCAAGGCCGAGGGCCATGACATCAAGGTCGCCAAGTTCCCGTTCACTGCCAATGGCAAGGCGCATGGCCTGGCCGATCCCACCGGCTTCGTCAAGCTCATCGCGGACACCAAGTACGGCGAGCTGCTGGGTGGTCATCTGATCGGACCCGATGTCTCGGAATTGCTGCCGGAACTGACGCTGGCCCAGAAGTGGGACCTGACCGTCAACGAGCTGACCCGCAACGTGCACACCCACCCGACCCTGTCGGAGGCGCTGCAGGAAGCCATCCACGGCCTGGCCGGCCACATGATCAACTTCTGACGGGCGTTCGATGCCGACCCGGGCAGTGATCGTCGCCGCGATCGGCGGGCTGGTGATCGGCCACATGCTGTGGCTGCTCGCCATCACGCTGGCGATCAATACCAGCGATGTGAGCTTCTGGGTGCTGATCACCTCGGCGGTGATCGTGGTGCTGGCCGGCATCATCGCACTGCTCGGTTGGCGCGCCTACCAGCGTCGCGACCACGTGTGGACGGCAGTCCTGTGGAGCGTGCCGGTGGCCCCGGTGCTGTTCACGATCATCGTGCTCGGGGTCACGTACCTCTAGTTCGGAAAGTCCAGCGGTATCTGCAGCGTCGCCATGGTGGCCGCCAGCGCATCGTACTGCCCGGCAAGAGTGCAGAATTCGATGATCTGCGCGCGGTTGTACAGCTTCGACAACGCCGTCCAGGTTTCGGCCGACATGGACCGGGTGATGACGAACTCGTCCGTCGCGGTGATGAGCACCCGCTGGTGCGGCGCGAGGTCGGGCGCATCGGGACCCTCGAAGATCGCCGTCTGTGTCGCGGTGTCCAAGCCGCGGCTGCGGGCCAGCCGGCGGTGCTGCTGCAGCTCGTACTCGGAGTTGCGCAGATGCCCGACCCGCAGGATCACCAGCTCGGCGTCCTTGCGATCCAGCTTGCCGACATAGAGCAGATATCCGGAAAGCGGCAGCCATGACAGGAACAGCAATCGGTGCTGGCCGAGCACGTTGAACAGATGGAACTTCGGGGCCCGGATGCCGCGCGCACCGATCTTGGCGATGGCCCAGTTGAGCGGGCCGAGTTCGCGGAATCCGCCGGGCGGGATGCGGGCGGGAGGGGTGCCGCCGGGTAAGGGGGCGGGAGGGGTGCCGCCGGGGGTGACGTCGGAGTCGGTCATGTTGTCTGCTTCACCAGATATGGAGACACCGTGCTGCGGTGTTCATCGAGGTCGAGTGCCTTGCCCAGGGCCGGGAACGCGCGCTGCGGGCAGTTGTTCCGTTCGCACACCCGGCAGCCGGCGCCGATCGGTGTTGCGGTCGTGGCGTTGTGCCCACCGGACAGATCCAGCCCTTCCGAGTAGACCAGCCGGTGCGCATGGCGGAGTTCACAGCCCAGGCCGATCGCGAACGTCTTACCCGGCTGACCATACCGTGATGTGCGACGTTCAACGGTGCGCGCCACCCACATGTAATCGCGGCCGTCGGGCATCTGGGCGATCTGCACCAGGATCTTGCCGGGGTTGGCGAAGGTCTCGTAGACGTTCCACAGTGGGCAGGTGCCACCGGATGAGGAGAAGTGAAAACCGGTGGCGGACTGCCGTTTGGACATGTTTCCGGCCCGGTCCACCCGGACGAAGGACAGCGGCACTGCGCGCATGGACGGGCGCTGCAGGGTGGAGAGCCGATGCGCGATCGTCTCGTAGGACACCGCGTAGAACGCCGACAGTCGCTCGACGTCATAACGGAAATTCTCGGCCACATCGTGGAACTGCCGGTACGGCAGCACGGTCGCGGCGGCGAAATAGTTGGCCAGTCCGAGCCGTGCCAGGGTGCGCGACTCGGGACTGGTGAACTTTCCCTCGTCGACGAGCCTGTCGATCAGATCGCCGAACTCCAGGTAGCCCAGTTCGGCGGCCAGCCTGAAGACGTACTGGCCACCGGCCAGATGCCCGCCGATCTCCAGGGTGCGGGTCTCGGTGTCGAACCGGTGCAGTACCGGGTTGCCCAGATCGGTGCGCCGCACGATGCGAACACCGTGCACACGGGAAAGCCGGTCGGATAGTTCACGGGTGAGCTCGGCCCGGTGCATCCGCATCCTGATGGTGAGATCCTCTGCAGCGGTGTCGAGTTCATGCAGATAGTTCTGCCGCTGGTAGAAGTAGTCGCGCACCTCTTCGTGCGGCATCGTGATCGTCCCCGCGCCGCTGCCGCCGGTGCCCGCGGTGAACCGGCCCTCGGTGGCTGCGGCCAACTGGGTGGTGGTCAGCCGGTAGCGCTGGTGCAGGCTGACCAGTGCCCGCGCGATCGCTGGATGTGTGCTCACCACGTCGGCGAGTTCGGCCGGGTCGATGGTGATGTCGAGGTCGCGGTCCAGGGTCACCTCGCGCAGCTCGGCCACCAGTCGGGTGTCGTCCTGGGAGGCGAAGAAGGTGGCGTCCACCCCGAACGCCTCAGTGATCCGCAGCAGTACGGCCACCGTCAGCGGGCGGACATCGTGTTCGATCTGGTTGAGATAGCTCGGCGAGATGTCCAGCATCTGCGCCAGCGCAGCCTGGCTGAAGCCACGTTCCCGGCGTAGCTGGCGAACCCGCGATCCGACATACGTCTTGGGCACGTAAACAGCCTAGTCAAGGCTGAAAATGTTGGCTTTGCATTCTTTGCAGGCCATATTGGTGTCCATGACCTTGGGGAAAACGATGATGCCCGTCCCTGATCCGCATCCCGACGTGTTCGACGTGCAGTGGCCGCTGCGGGTCGCCGATATCGACCGTAAAGGCCGGCTGAAGTTTGACGCCGCCACCCGGCACATCCAGGACATCGGTTCGGATCAGCTGCGCGAGATGGGCTACGAGGAGACCCATCCGGCGTGGATCGTCCGACGGACCATGATCGACCTGATCGAGCCGATCACCTTCAAGGACACGTTGCGGCTGCGGCGCTGGTGTTCGGGAACGTCGAACCGGTGGTGCGAGATGCGGGTGCGGGTAGAGGGCCGGAAGGCAGGCTTGATGGAATCCGAGGCGTTCTGGATCAATTTCAGCCAGGAGACACAGGGCCCGTCGCGCATCTCCGACGACTTCCTGGCCGGCCTGCGGCGCACGACGGACGTGGACCGGCTGCGCTGGAAGTCCTATCTGAAGGCCGGCTCCCGCGAGGATGCCGCTGCGGTGCGCAGGTATCCGGTCCGGGTCAGCGATATCGACCTGTTCGACCACATGAACAACTCGGTCTACTGGAGCGTGGTGGAGGAATATCTCAACACCGCGCCCGAACTGCTCCAAGCGCCGCTTCGGGTGACCATCGAACACGACTCGGCGGTGGCGCTCGGCGACGACCTGGAGATCATCTCGCACGTACATCCCGCCGGATCGACCGACAAGTTCGGTCCGGATCTTCAAGATCGCACTGTTACAACGCTCACATATGCCGTCGGCGCGGAGACCAAAGCGGTGGCTTCACTGTTCGCACTGTGACCGCGTGGGTTTTAACAGTACGGGCGTACTGACCAGCGAAAACCGCTACCGACCGGTAGCTTCTGAACCGGTAAAGTTGACAGCGGACTTAACAATCTTCGCACAATCCATCCGGCAGTTGGCCAAAATTGGCAATTGAAATGGGTGGACCTGCGGATATGCGGTAAGGCATCCTCGGTATAGCAACGCGGCGAGTTCACTGCAGCGTTAACAAATACCGATTAGGAGTAGCAATGTCCACCGTTGGCACGCCGAAGAGCCCGGAACAGATCCAGCACGACTGGAACACCAACCCTCGCTGGAAGGGCATCGAGCGCACGTACACCGCCGCAGACGTCGTCGCCCTGCAGGGCCACGTCGTCGAGGAGAGCACCCTGGCCCGCCGCGGCGCCGAGGTGCTGTGGGATCAGCTGCACAACATGGACTACGTCAACTCGCTGGGCGCGCTGACCGGCAACCAGGCCGTGCAGCAGGTGCGCGCGGGTCTGAAGGCCATCTACCTGTCCGGGTGGCAGGTCGCCGGTGACGCCAACCTGTCCGGCCACACCTACCCCGACCAGAGCCTGTACCCGGCAAACTCGGTGCCGCAGGTCATCCGCCGCATCAACAACGCGCTGCTGCGCGCCGACCAGATCGCCAAGGTCGAGGGTGACACCTCGATCGAGAACTGGCTGGCCCCGATCGTCGCTGACGGTGAGGCCGGCTTCGGCGGTGCACTGAACGTCTACGAGCTGCAGAAGGCCATGATCGCCGCCGGTGTGGCCGGGTCGCACTGGGAGGATCAGTTGGCCTCGGAGAAGAAGTGCGGCCACCTCGGTGGCAAGGTGCTGATCCCCACTCAGCAGCACATCCGCACCCTGACCTCTGCGCGTCTGGCTGCGGACGTCGCCGACGTCCCGACTCTGGTCATCGCCCGCACCGACGCCGAGGCCGCCACCCTGCTCACCTCCGACGTCGACGACCGCGATCAGCCATTCATCACCGGTGAGCGGACCAAGGAAGGCTTCTACCACGTCACCAACGGTGTCGAGCCCTGCATAGCGCGCGCGAAGGCCTACGCCCCGTACTCCGATCTGATCTGGATGGAGACCGGCACCCCGGACCTCCAGCTGGCCAAGAAGTTCGCCGAGGCCGTCAAGAGCGAGTTCCCCGACCAGATGCTGGCCTACAACTGCTCGCCGTCCTTCAACTGGAAGCAGCACCTGGACGACGCGACCATCGCGAAGTTCCAGAACGAGCTGGGCGCGATGGGCTTCAAGTTCCAGTTCATCACGCTGGCCGGCTTCCACGCCCTCAACTACTCGATGTTCGATCTGGCCCACGGCTACGCCCGCAACCAGATGAGCGCCTACGTCGAGCTGCAGGAGCGCGAGTTCGCCGCGGAGGAGCGCGGTTACACCGCCACGAAGCACCAGCGTGAGGTCGGCGCCGGTTACTTCGACCGGATCGCCACCACCGTGGACCCGACCTCGTCGACCACCGCGCTGGCGGGTTCGACCGAAGAGGGTCAGTTTCACTGAGCGAAGCGAAAGTGACACCGAGGGCCAGTTTCACTGAGCGAAGCGAAGTGACACCGAGGGCCTGAGCCACTAGGTCTTCATGTTTGTGAGTTGATAGCGTCAGGCCTCGTCCGTGCATGCGGGCGGGGCCTGAGGCCGTTACGAGGAGAGCCAGTTGAGCGCCGTAGTCGAGGGAATTGAGCGGGTGGGTGTCATCGGCGCCGGTCAGATGGGCGGCGGTATCGCCGAGGTGTGCGCGAAGGCCGGTGCGCACGTGCTGGTGTTCGAGCCGACCGACGATCTGATCACCGCGGGCAGCAAGCGCATCACCGCTTCTCTGGACCGGGCTGCGACCAAGGGCAAGCTCAGCGAGGCCGACCGCGACGCGGCGCTGGCACGGCTGACGTTCACCACGAGCCTCGCCGATATGGCCGACCGTCAGCTCACATCGGCGGTCGGATGGTCGAGGCAGGCTTTGCCACCGTGGAGGACGTCGACAAGGCCATCGTGGGTGGACTGTCCCACCCGATGGGGCCATTGCGGCTGTCGGATCTGGTCGGGCTCGACACTCTGAAGCTGATCGCCGACAAGATGTACGAGGAGTTCAAGGAGCCGTTGTACGGGCCGCCGCCGCTGCTGCTGCGCATGGTCGAGGCCGGTCAGTTGGGTAAGAAATCGTGTCAGGGCTTCTACTCGTACTGAACTCGTTTAAAATTGGCTGGACCACCAGGCGGTGAAGTCATCGTTCGCGGTGTGGGGGCTCCCAAATGTGGGTACTCGACCGCAGCAAAAATTGCAGAAGCCAAGAATTGCAGAAACACGGAGGGTTGCTTTCCGTATGTCAAAAGTTGAGTCCGAGCTGGAGCCCTACTACGAGGAGTCGCAGTCGATCTACGATATCTCGAATGACTTCTTTGCGCTGTTCCTCGGGCCCACGATGGGCTACACGTGTGGATACTACGAGCGCGAGGACATGACTCTCGAAGAGTCGCAGAACGCCAAGTTCGATCTGGCGCTCGGCAAGCTCGGCCTGGAGTCGGGTATGACGCTGCTCGACATCGGCTGCGGCTGGGGTGGCGCGCTGGAGCGGGCGGTCGAGAAGTTCGATGTCAACGTCATCGGCATCACGCTGAGCAAGGCGCAGTCTGACTTCGCCCGGGAGCGGCTGGCCAAGCTCGAGACCGAGCGGACGATCGACATCCGGCTGCAGGGCTGGGAGGAGTTCGACGAGCCCGTCGACCGGATCGTGTCGATCGGGGCGTTCGAGGCGTTCAAGGTCGAGCGGTACCCGCTGTTCTTCGAGCGTGCCTACAGCATCCTGCCCGAGGGCGGCACGATGCTGCTGCACACGATCCTGGCGCACACCCAGGAATTCTTCCGCGAGAACAACATCAAGCTGACGATCAGCGATCTGAAGTTCATGAAGTTCGTCGGCGAAGAGATCTTCCCGGGCGGCCGGCTGCCGGCGGTCGAGAATATCGAGAAGCTGGCCGACGACTCGGGTTTCGTTCTCCAGCGCACGCACTTGCTGCGGCCGCACTATGCCCGCACGCTCGATATGTGGGCCGCGAACCTGGAGGCCGCCAAGGATGAGGCCATCGCGATGCAGGGCCAGGAGGTCTACGACCGGTACATGAAGTACCTGACCGGCTGCGCAGCCTTCTTCCGCCGCGGCATCACCAACATCGGGCAGTTCACCCTCGTCAAGTAGCGCGGCTCACGGTAGAACAGGGGCCGGATGGGGCTGTGAGTTGAACTTCTCCAGCGACCCGCCGACCTCGACGATGCCGCACAGCGAACTCCACGACAGCATCGACAGGTAATCGATGAGGTTGTCGGTGGTCATCCGCGGATTGGACATCCAGGAGTGGGTGGCCAGCTGCACGCCGCCGACGATCATGGATGCCCAGGGCTCCGCGCCGGAGGTCTCCATCCCGTTCGCATTCATGCGGCGGCGCAGCATGACCGCGAGCATGCGCGCGATGATCTGCTCGGAGTCGTTGATCGCCTTGGTGCGGCTCGACGAGTTGTTGGACATGACGAAGCGGTACGGCTCGGGCTCGGACGCCACGGTGTCGACGTAGACCCTGATGATCTCGCGTACCAGCGTGTAGCCGTCCAGGTTCGACGACAGCGCGGCGGCCATGTTGGGGATCAGGGTGACTTGGGCGAACCGCATCATCACGGCCGTGGTGAGATCGTTCTTGTCGACGAAGTAGCGGTAGAGGACGGTCTTGGAGACGCCGATCTCGGCAGCGATCTCGTCCATGCTGACATTCGCGCCACGCTGCCGGATAGCCTCCAGCGTGCCGTCTACCAGCTCATTGCGTCGTTCGACTTTGTGCTGGCGCCAGCGTCGCTTCCGGCCATCGGTTTTCACCGCCGCCGCGCTCTGCTGTGCCACAGTCGTGAGAGTCCATTCACTAGGTCACCTTGATACTACGGTGGACGGGCCGTCGGCGCGGTAGCGGATGATGGGGGAGTGGTACACACAAGTTTCGCCCAGTCGCCGGCCGGTGCCTACTCCGAGGCCGATAGGGAACGCCAGCGCGGGTTGCGGCGGATGAAACTCGTCGCGCTGGGTTTCCTGCTCGGTGCGACGGTGATCTTTTTGGTGTGCACCTGGCTCCAATCCCGTGGCGCCGCACCATGGGTCGGCTATGCGCGGGCCGCGGCCGAGGCCGGGATGATCGGCGCGCTGGCCGACTGGTTTGCGGTGACCGCACTCTTCAAGCACCCGCTCGGTATCCCGATTCCGCACACCGCGATCATCAAACGAAAGAAGGATCAGCTCGGCGAGGGCCTGGGTGCCTTCGTGCGGGAGAACTTCATGTCGGCCGAGGTGGTCGAGACCAAGCTGCGCGATGCCGAGGTGGCCGGCCGGGTCGGCAAGTGGCTGTCGGACAAGCAGCACGCCGAACGGGTCGCCGCCGAGGTGTCCGCGGTGCTGCGCGGGCTCATCGAGATGCTGCGCGACGAGGATGTGCAGCAGGTGCTGGACCGGATGATCGTCAAACGCATCGCCGAACCGCAGTGGGGGCCGCCGATCGGGCGGGTGCTGTCCAGCCTGCTCGAAGAGGGCCGTCAGGAGGCGCTGATCCAGCTGTTGGCGGACCGCGCCTTCCAGTGGTCGCTGAATTCCGGCGAGGTGATCGAGCGGGTCATCGAACGCGATTCGCCGACCTGGTCGCCGCGCTGGGTCGATCACCTGGTCGGTGATCGCATCCACCGCGAGCTGATGGATTTCACCGACAAGGTGCGACGCGACCCGAACCACGAGCTGCGCCGCTCGGCCACCAAGTTCCTGTTCGAGTTTGCCGACGACCTGCAGAACGACGCCGCCACGATCCAGCGCGCCGAGAACGTCAAGGAACAGATCATGGCCCGCGACGAGGTCGCGCGGGCGGCCGAGACGGCATGGGCCACCGCCAAGCGCATCGTGCTGGAATCCGTCGACGACCCGGCCTCCACACTGCGGACCCGGGTGGCAGACGCCGTGGCGCGCCTCGGTGAGTCGCTGTGTGAGGACTCCGAGATGCGCGACAAGGTGGACAACTGGATGGTGCGGGCCGCCCAGCACCTCGTGTCTCAGTATGGGACGGAGATCACAGCCATCATCACCGAGACGATCGAGCGCTGGGACGCCGATGAGGCCAGCCGTCGTATCGAGCTTCATGTCGGCCGTGACCTGCAGTTCATCCGGATCAACGGCACGGTGGTCGGTTCGTTGGCCGGTCTGGTGATTTACACGGTGGCGCAGCTACTTTTCTAGTAGCCGAGTGCTTGCAATTGTTAGCACTCCGGTCGTACCGTTGTCTCCGTCAGCCAATAACCGACGTTTCGAGGGTTCACCATGACGCAGGACGAAAATCTTGCCGCCATGGTGAGCAACGCCGCGCATGACATCGGCGGCTATATCCGGGCTCAACGTGAGGCGGCGCAGGTATCGGTGCGCCAACTCGCCGAGAAGGCCGGGGTGAGCAATCCCTACCTCAGCCAGATCGAGCGCGGGCTGCGTAAACCGTCGGCTGATGTGCTCAGCCAGATCGCCAAGGCATTGCGTGTCTCCGCCCAGGTGCTCTACGTCCAGGCTGGGATGCTCGAACCCAGTGAAGGCAGCAAGGTGCGCGACGCGATTGTCATCGACACCGCGATCACCGAGCGGCAGAAGCAGGTGCTGCTCGATGTCTATACGTCGTTCTGTGAGGAGAACGAAGCAGCAGAAGCCATCGAAGCGGAAGTAACCACCAAAGAACCCGCTGCACAACCGTCCACCATCTGAGAGGAAACCACCATGAGCGACAAATCCCAGCCCAGCGTCGAAGACCTCAAGGCCCCGTTGCTGGCGGCTGTCGGCGCTGCCGAGCTGGCCCTGACCAAGGTCAACGAGATCGTCGAGGCCCTGCGTGACCGTGCCGACGAAGCCCGCGCCGACGGAAAGACCCGCGTCGAGGAGGGCCGTGCCCGGCTGACCAAGCTGCAGGAGGATCTGCCCACCCAGTTCGACGAGCTGCGTGACAAGCTCACCCCCGAAGAGCTGCGCAAGATCACCGAGAAGTTCGCCGATGAGGCGCAGAGCCAGTACAACAAGCTCGTCGAGCGTGGCGAGGCCGCTCTGGAGCGCCTGCGCAACCAGCCGGCGCTCGAAGAGGCCGCCGCACGCGTCGAAGAGGTCACCGAACAGGCCGTCGAGCTGACTCAGGATGCGCTGGGCACGGTCGCCAGTCAGACCCGCGCCGTCGGCGAGCGCGCGGCCAAGCTGGTCGGCGTTGAGCTGCCGAAGAAGGTCGAGGAGGCCGCTCCGGCCCCCGCGGCCCCCGCCGCCCCCGCGGCCCCCGCCGCCAAGGAGACCGCTCCGGCCAAGAAGGCGGCCCCGGCCAAGAAGGTCACCCAGGAGTAGGTTCGCGAACGGGATGACACCCGCATAGGCTGCAGGCGTGATGCTTGAAAACCTGGCGGGTGCCATTCTGCTTGTGCTGGTTGGGGTCGTGGTTCTGGCCGGGCTGTACTCATTCGTGCACGCCGCGATGCAACGGCCCGATGCCTACACCGCCACCGGCAAGCTCACCAAGCCGGTCTGGCTGTTGATCCTGGGTGCCGGCGTGCTGCTGGCGCTGCTGTTGCGCGACGCGTTCGGCGCGGCGATCTGTGCCTGTGCGACGGGCGTCTACCTGGTCGATGTGCGGCCGAAGATCTTGGAAATTCAGGGAAAGTCACGCTGACCCGATGCGCGTCATCAGTGCCGCGCTGTGTGCGGCAGGTCTGCTACTGACTGCACCGGTGGCTCACGCCGAGCCCGCCGGCGCCTATATCGACCACACCGAATGGGTGCAGTGGGGTGATCTGAAGAGCCTGCGCGTCTATCCGACCGCCGTCGGCCGCGCCGAGGCCGGAACTCCGGGCACTCTGCTGCAGCAGAACCAGGCCTGGGCAGAGGTCCTGACCATTTCGCCGGAAGCCGACATCCCCGGTATGCAAGCGCAATTCAACTGCCACTGGCAGTTCGCGGAGTTCGCTCACCCCGGCAAGACCAGCTGGAATCTGGAGCCGTGGCGGCCTGAGGTCACCGATGCCGAGCTGGTGGCCGCGGGCTGCAACCCCGGCGGCACCGAAGAGCCCACCTAGAGTCCGGCGAAGCAGGGGTCCGAGTTCCGCCCGGTGCTGGGCGGCATCGTCGCGTTGCGGGTGAAGAACGTGGCGATCACGCCGGAATCGGTGACCTCGACGCTGCCGGCCTTGATGCCCAGCGGGTAGTTCTCCGTCATCTGCTTCAGGAACGCGTCCAGGGCAGGCTGCACGGTCTCCCGCGGCAGCACGAAGCCCAGGCCCGTCAGGGCCTCCACCGTCAGCGTCAGCTCGTTGTCACGCACCTCCGGCTTGGTGACGATGCTGCCCAGCATGCCCTGCAGCTCGATCGTCCCGTCGCTGGGATTGGTCGTCACGCCGTTGACGAAGCTGCCGATCAGCGGGACTGTGTTCTGGATGGTCCGCTTGATGCCGTCGGCCGACCAGGTGATCTTGGCGTCCAGCGCGCCGACGGTGCCGGGTGCGGCCGGATTGTTGGTGACCTGGACGTCGTCGATGACGATCTCGGCCTTCATGCCCTCGGCTTCGCGCACGCGCTCACCGCCCGTGGTCACGGTGATGTTGTTGTAATTGTCGGTCAGGTACTGCAGCACGATCGGGCGCGGACCGAAGGACACGTCGACGTTGTCCTGCACCACACACGATGTGATGCGGCTGACCGTCGAATCGGCGATACGCCGGGCGACCAGTTCGGTGCCGATGACGCCGGCGACAACCAGCGCCACGACGATGACCACCACGAGCACGATCGACAGCGGGTCCCGGACCAGCCGCTTGAACTTGCTCTGGGTTTGCGGCTGAGCCTCGGGCTGCGCGGATGGCGGCGGCACGGGCGGGGGCGGCGCCACATCATCGCCCACGCGGGCCCAGGGATCGGTCACGAAGTCGATTGTGCCTTAGTGAAGTGAGCGCGGTTTCGCAGCACCGCGATCGTCTCGCGGGCCTTCGCCGCACCGGCAAGGTCGATATCGGTCACCACAAGCTGTTCGTCGGCCCCGGCGGAAGCGATGACCTCGCCGGTTGCCGAGGCGACGACGCTGCCACCGACGCCGGTGGGGCCGAGCGCGGCAATGTCATCACCGGGGTAGGCCTGACCGACGGCGGCGATGATGCCGGTGGTGTCGATGGCACGGGCCCGGGCCAGCAACGTCCACTGGTCGAGCTTGCCGGGACCGGTTCCCCAGGATGCGTGCACGGTGATGAGTTGCGCTCCGCGAGTGGCCAATTCGGTGTACAGCTCGGGGAAACGGATGTCGTAGCAGAGGGTCAGGCCGACCTGCACGCCGCTGACGTCGATCACGGTCGGTTCATGTCCGGGCGCGACGGTCCTGGATTCGGCGAAACCGAATGCGTCATAGAGATGGATTTTGTCGTAGTGCGCATCGACACCGTCGCCGGCTGCGATCAACGTATTGGTGACCCGGCCATCTCCGGACGGGCGGAACATCCCGGCGACCACGGTGACGCCGGCGCGCTGCGCCGCCGCCCGCACGCCGTCGGCCCATGAGCCGTCGAGTGGCTGCGCCACCGGACCCAGCGGCACCCCGAACCGGCACATGGTGGCCTCCGGGAACAGCACCAGCGAGGCGCCTGCGTCGGCGGCTTCGTGGCTGTACTTCTCGACGAGTGACAGATTGGCGTCCGGATCGGTGCCGGACTGGATCTGGGCCAGGGCAATCCGCATGCTCCGAGCTTAGGTCGAGCGTTGGGCGCCTGGTGACACCGCTGCCCAGGGCACCGTCAGCACGCCGTCGCGTAACCGCCGCCGCGGCGGCTCGACGGGAAATCCGCCGAAATCTGGGTCGCGCAACAGATCCAGCATCGCCCGCCAACGCACGCGTGGACCGAACACGCCGTGCCCGGCCGCGGCGGCCCAGGCCCGGTCCGCCGCCTGCAGCAGCGTGTGGATCGGCTGGCCCTCGACGTTGTGGTGGATCAGCACCTTCGGTAGCCGTTCGGCCAGATCCGAGGGGCGTTCGATGGCGAACGGATCGCAGGCCAGCGTCAGGCTCACCGGACCGTCGGCGTCCAGCAGCACCCAGCAGCAGCGCCGGCCCAGCTCGTCACAGGTCCCGTCGACGAGCAGCCCGCCGGGGGACAACCGGGCACACACCTGGGCCCACGCGGCGTCCACCTCGGTGACCGGATACTGGCGCAGCACGTTGAACGCCCGCACCAGCACCGGGCGCAACCCGGCCAACTCGAATCCGCCGAGGGCGAACTCGACACCGTCGGCGGTGCGCTGCTGGGCGAGCCGGACTCGGTCGGGGTGAATCTCCAGGCCGATCACCCGAACATCGGGGCGCACCGTCTGCAGCCGCGACGCCAGTTCCAGGGTGGTGACCGGCAGCGCGCCGTAACCCAGGTCGATCACCAGTGGATCGGTGGCGGCCAGCAGCGCCGCGCGCACCCGCGGCGAGTGCACCAGCCAGCGGTCGCTGCGGCGTAGCCGGTTGTAACCGGTGGTGCCGCGTGTCGGCTGACCGAGGGGTTTCTTCAGACGTGCTCGGTGATCCATTGCGAGGTGAACTGTTCTTCCAGCCGGACCATCTCCGCAAGTTGGCCGCCGATGAAGCCCTCGACCTTGCCTCCCAGCAGCGGGATCCGCACCTCGACGGTGGCGTGCACATCCACCCGGGCGCCGTCACCGGTGCTGCTCATCGTGGCGGTGCCGCCGACACTGACCGGTGCGCCGGGCACGGTGCCCTTGATGGTGCCGGTGGCCAGGCCGTCCCGGACCGGACTCCAGATTTCCTCGCGGACCAGGGTGAGGTCGCCGGCGTGCAGTTGGCTGACGAATCCGGGCAGCCGGTTGAAGCGGACCGTCTGGGTGGTGGCGATCAGGAGGCCGCCGTCGTCTCCGATGGTCAGCGCGTCCAGGGTGGCGACATCGCAGCCGGACTTCTTCAGCCGCTCCAGCCAGTACGTCTCGTCGGCGAACGCGCCGTGCACCTGCGTCACGCTGCACCGGTACTCCGCTGCCATGTCATAGGAATGCGGCATGCCGGCCACGCTACCGTTAGCGCCCGTGACCGGTTCGAATTTCGCAGGCGCGGCGGTGACACCGAATGTGTCCGTCGCCGAGCGGACGACGTTGCGGATCGGGCCGGTCGCGCAGCGCCTGATCACCTGCGACACCACCGACAAACTCGTCGACGTGCTGTCGGCGTTGCCGGTGCGCGATGACGTCGTGGTGCTGGCCGGCGGATCCAATGTGGTGCTGGCCGACGACCTGACGGGGCTGACCGTGGTCGCGGTCGCCAACACCGGGATCACCGTCGACGGTGCCGTGCTGCGCGCCGAGGCGGGTGCGGTGTGGGATGACGTGGTCCTCGCCTCGCTGGCGCACGGCCTCGGCGGGCTGGAATGCCTGTCGGGTATCCCCGGCTCGGCCGGGGCCACCCCGATCCAGAACGTCGGCGCGTACGGAGCCGAGGTCGCCGACACGATCTCGCGGGTTCGGCTGCTGGACCGCAACACCGGCGTGCAGGAATGGGTGGGTCCGGACCGGCTGGGGTTCGGCTATCGGCACAGCGTGCTCAAACACCAGTCCGCGCTGATCGTGCTCGAGGTCGAGTTCACCCTGGATGCCGGTGGGCGCAGCGCACCGCTGCGCTACGGCGAACTCGCGACCGCGCTGGGTGCGCAGCCGGGCCAGACCGCCGACCCGGTGCGGTTGCGCGAATCGGTGCTGGCGCTGCGCGGCGCCAAGGGCATGGTGCTCGACGGCCCGGATCACGACACCTGGAGCGTCGGGTCGTTCTTCACCAACCCAGTGGTGGCGCCGGAGGTCTTCGCGCGACTGCAGGACGCTACCGAGGGCTGGGTGCCGCACTATCCCGCGCCGGACGGGGTGAAGCTGGCCGCTGGCTGGCTGGTCGAACGGTCCGGTTTCGGCAAGGGCTATCCCGGTGGCGACGCTCCCGCCCGGTTGTCCACCAAGCACGCACTGGCGCTGACCAATCGCGGCACCGCCACGGTCGCGGACATCATCGCTCTGGCCAGGGCGGTGCGCGACGGTGTCCACGGCCGTTTCGGGATCGAACTCACACCGGAGCCGGTGCTGATCGGGTGCTCGCTCTAGGTACGCTGGGTCCACGTGAGCCCTACCGGTGGATGTGATGGCGCGCAGCTGAGTCGGCGTCGTGCGCTTACCGTCCTCGGACTCGGCGGCGCCGGCTTCCTCGCCGCCTGCACCGCCACCTCCAATACGGGCACCGGCGCGCCAGAGGGTGACGAAGAGGCGGCTGGGCCTTCTGCGCCGACCATCACCCTGAGCCCCGACGACGCGGCCACCGGCGTGGTACCGACCGAGGCGGCCGGTGTCCGGGTCAGCGACGGCTGGTTCCAGCGCATCTCGCTGACCAACGCCAGCGGAGTCGTGGTCGCGGGCAAGCTCAATCGCGACCGCACCGAATTCACCGTCACCGAGCCGCTGGGCTACGGCATGGATTACACCTGGGCGGGTTCGGTGGTGGGCCGCGACGGTAGGGCGGTGCGGGTCACCGGTGGTTTCAGCACCGTCAACCCGCTGACCACCGTGAACGCCGTGTTCCAGCTGGCCGACCATCAGACCGTCGGGGTGGCCGTGCCGATCATTCTGCAGTTCGACGCCGCGATCGACAAGGGTGACCGCGCGACCGTCGAAGAAGCGCTGAAGGTGACCACCACTCCCGAGGTCGAGGGCAGTTGGGCCTGGCTGCCCGACGAGGCCGGCGGCTCGCGGGTGCACTGGCGGTCCAAGGAGTACTACCCGGCCGGCGCGACCGTGCACGTCGACGCGAACCTCTACGGGGTGTCCTTCGGCGCGGATGCCTACGGTGCGGCCGATTCCACCCTGGACTTCACCATCGGCCGGTTCCAGTTGGTCAAGGCGGAGGCCTCGTCGCATCAGATCGAAGTGATCACTGACGCGGGCGTCATCATGACCCTGCCCTGCAGTTACGGAGAGGGCGATCTGGATCGCAACGTCACCCGCAGTGGCGTGCACGTGGTTACCGAGAAGTACGAGGACTTCTACATGACCAACCCTGCGGCCGGCTATGCCAATGTGCACGAGCGGTTCGCGGTGCGGATCTCCAACAACGGGGAGTTCATCCACGCCAACCCGGTCAGCTCGGGTGCGCAGGGCAACAGCAATGTCACCAACGGCTGTGTCAACCTGTCGACCGAGGATGCCGAGCGGTATTTCAACACCGCGATGTACGGCGACCCGGTGGAGGTCACCGGCACTCGGATCCAGCTGTCCTATGCGGACGGGGACATCTGGGACTGGGCCGTCCCGTGGGACGAGTGGACATCCATGTCGGCGTTGAGCAAGGCCGAGCCGCCGGCCGGCATCCCGGATACGGCGCCGGTCACCCCCAGCGGTGCGCCGACGCTGTCGGGTACGCCGACCACGACGCCTTCCGGGGCGCCCAGCCCTACGTCTTCCGGGGCGCCCAGCCCTACGCCTGGCGGTTGAACCGTGACCCGCTCGCGCCGCTGACCTGATCGCGAGGCCGGACCACGATGAGGTCCAGGTCGACGTGCGCCGGCCGGCTCGCGACGAATCCGATCACGTCGGCGATGTCCTGGGCGACCAGCGGGGTGACTCCGGCATACACCTTCTCGGCGCGCTCGGCGTCACCGTCGAACCGGTTCAGCGAGAAGTCCGTCTTGACCATGCCCGGCGCAACTTCGGTGAGCCGCAACGGTTTTCCGAGTAGCTCGCTGCGCAGCGTGCGATGCAGGACGCCCTGGGCATGCTTGGCCGAGGTGTATCCGCCCCCGTTGTCGTAGATCTCGACTGCGGCGATCGAGGTGACGGTGATGATGAGCCCGTCGCCGGAGTCGATCAGCTTGGGCAGCAGGGCCTTGGTGACATGCAGCGTCCCCAGCACGTTGGATTCCCACATCCACCGCCAGTTCTCGACGTCGGCATCGGCGATGGACTCCAGGCCGCGTGCGCCACCGGCGTTGTTGACGAGCACGTCGACCCGGTCCAGGCGCTCGGCAAGAGCCGCCACAGCAGCGGTGTCGGTGACGTCCGCCATAATCGCGGTGCCGTCGATCTCGGCGGCGAGTGCCTCGATGGGGCCGGCCCGACGGGCCACACAGATCACGTGAAAACCCTGTGCGGCAAGAGTTTTCGCGGTCGCTTCGCCGATTCCGGCACTGGCTCCGGTGACTACCGCGACGCGGCGGTGGTCCGTTGAGGTCATCATGCGGACAAGACTAGGCCCGAGTATCCGACCTTCGCGTGAGCCCTGATAGTCGTGCTAAGTTGGCGAGGTGTTCTTGATCAGTCAGGCGAGCGGTCTCGCCGCGCGGTGTGCGTGTTGTTGCTGCGCACCCGCCGCGCCCTGCTGACCTGAGGACCATTCAGTCCTGCTGAGTCGCCGGTGTGGCAGAAGCCCACCCCACATACCGACTCGGCCCAGAGGACCACATCGTGAGCACCGCCACCACCGCCGTTCGTCAGACGCCCGCCTCGCACGCCAAACGTGCCCTGTTGGCCAGGCACCACATCGTCGCTCCCTCGCTGAAGGTGGCCGATGCCGCGGCCGCATCGGTTTTCGGTGCCGCCCGCCAGCGCGGTCCGATCGCCCGCGACGCCATCGCGCGCGTCACGGGACTGAGCATCGCCACGGTGAACCGCCAGGTCACCGCACTATTGGACGCCGGGGTGCTGCGTGAGCGCGCCGACCTCGCGGTGCCCGGCGCCGTCGGGCGCCCCCGGGTTCCGGTCGAAGTCAACCACGAGCCGTTCCTGACCCTCGGCCTGCACATCGGCGCCAAGACCACCAGCATCGTGGCCACTGACCTGTTCGGCCGCACCCTCGACGTCGTCGAAACCCCCACCCCCCGCGGCCCGCAGAACGCCGCGCTGGCCTCGCTGGCCGGCAGTGCCCGGCGCTACCTGAGCCGCTGGCACCGTCGCCGCCCGCTGTGGGTGGGCGTCGCCGCCGGTGGCGTGGTCGACAGCACCTCCGGGTATCTCGACCATGCGCGACTGGGTTGGTCGGAGGCCCCGGTCGGCCCGGTTCTCGCCGAGACGCTGGGACTGCCGGTCTCGGTGGCCTCCCACGTCGACGCGATGGCCGGCGCCGAACTGCTGCTCGGGGTGCGCCGTCCCAGTGCACAGGCCGGCACCAGCCTTTACGTCTACGCACGTGAGACAGTCGGCTACGCGTTGTCCATCGGTGGTCGGGTGCACTCGCCATCCAGCGGCCCCGGCACCATCGCCGCGTTGCCGGTGAACTCCGAATTACTCGGGGGCACAGGCAAGTTGGAGTCCACGGTCAGTGACGAAGCGGTGCTGACGGCGGCCAGGGCGCAGCGTATCGTGCCTTCGGAAGGTCCGGCGTCGACGCTGCCCGGGGTACTGCGCGCCGCCAGTGGCGGCCATCAGGGCGCCCGCACGCTGTTGGCCGAGCGTGCTCGGGTGCTCGGCGAGGCGGTGGCGCTGCTGCGCGACATGCTCAACCCCGACGACCTGGTGGTCGGCGGCCAGGCGTTCACCGAGTACCCCGAGGGTATGGAACTGGTGGAGCGGGCCTTCGCCGCCCGGACGGTGCTGGGAGCCCGTGACATCCGGGTGACGGCCTTCGGCAACCGCGTGCAGGAGGCCGGTGCGGGCGTGGTGTCCCTCGGCGGGCTGTACGCCGATCCGATTGCCGCCATGCGCCGCGCCCAGCTGCGCCGCGGCGAAGCCGGTGCGCTCGACGCTTCGTGACCGTCGTCGGTGTAGACATTCCGCCGCGGGTGTAGACATGACACGTGCGTGCCGTCCCCGAACCGTCCGCCCTGTTGGAGACCGTCCGTCGCGTTGCGGTGCTCTCGGTGCACACCTCGCCACTGGCGCAACCGGGTACCGGTGATGCCGGCGGGATGAACGTCTACGTGCTGCAGACCGCGATGGAACTCGCCCGGCGCGGCGTCGAGGTCGAGATCTTCACCAGGGCGACATCATCGGCGGATGCACCCCTGGTACAGGCCGCCCCCGGCGTGCTGGTGCGCAATGTGGTCGCCGGACCCTTTGAGGGGCTGGACAAGAACGATCTGCCCACCCAGCTGTGCGCCTTCACCGCGGGCGTGCTGCGGGCCGAGGCCACCCACGAGCCCGGCTACTACGACATCGTCCATTCGCACTACTGGCTGTCGGGACAGGTCGGCTGGCTGGCGGCCGACCGCTGGGCGGTGCCGCTGGTGCACACCGCGCACACTCTGGCCGCAGTGAAGAACGCCGCGCTCGCCGAAGGGGACTTCCCGGAGCCGGGGCTGCGCTCGGTCGGTGAGCAGCAGGTCGTCGACGAAGCCGACAGGCTGATTGTCAACACCGAAATCGAAGCGCAGCAACTGGTTTCGTTGCATGACGCGGACCGGCGAAATATCGACGTGGTGCATCCCGGGGTCGACCTGCAGGTGTTCACCCCGGGGGACAAGCGGGCCGCGCGGGCCGCGCTCGGCATCGACCCCCGGGAGAAGGTGGTGGCCTTCATCGGCCGGATCCAACCACTGAAGGCGCCCGATGTGCTGCTGCGTGCGGTCGCCAAGTTGCCCACGGCGGGCAGGAGCGCAGCGACCGGGGAATCAGCACCGGTCCGAGTGGTGATCGCCGGCGGGCCGTCGGGTAGCGGACTGGCCGCGCCGGACTCCCTGGTCCGGATGGCCGACGAACTGGGCATCAGCTCGCGGGTGACCTTCTTGCCGCCCCAGTCCCGCGAAGCGCTGGTGAGCGTCTACCGCGCGGCCGATATCGTCGCCGTGCCCAGCTATTCGGAATCCTTCGGTCTGGTCGCGGTCGAGGCGCAGGCCTGCGGCACCCCGGTGGTGGCGGCGTCGGTAGGCGGTCTGCCGGTCGCCGTGCGCGACGGGGTGAGCGGCACATTGGTCGACGGACACGATACCGGGGACTGGTCGCATGCGATCGGCGCACTGTTCGAGCGCGATCCGGAGACCATGCGGGCCGCCGCGGTGGCGCACGCCGCGACGTTCTCATGGGCGCACACCGTCGACGGTCTGCTCGACAGTTATGCCTACGCCATCACCGACTACCGCGCCCGGCATCCGCGCCGCGAGTCGGTAGGACGGCGTAACGGTCGGCGGTTCGCTCTGCGCAGGGGTGTGCGGGCATGACCATCCAGGATGTGATCGAGGAGACGCTGCAGGCCAACGAGCTGGAGTACGCCCATCACAAGGGCGCCGGCGGGGGGCTGCCCGGGCTGGTGGTGACGCTGCCGGGTGAGCGCAGGCTCAAGACCAACACCATTCTGAGCATCGGTGAGCATTCGGTGCGGGTGGAGGCCTTCGTCTGCCGCAGGCCCGACGAGAACTTCGAGGCCGTCTACAAGTTCTTGCTCAAGCGCAACCGCAGGCTCTACGGGGTGGCCTACACGCTGGACAACCTCGGCGATATCTACTTGGTGGGCTGGATGGCCAACAATTCGGTGGACGCCGACGAGATCGACCGGGTGCTCGGGCAGGTTCTCGAAGCCGTCGATTCGGACTTCAACACGTTGCTGGAGTTGGGATTTCGGTCCTCGATCCAGAAAGAGTGGGAGTGGCGGGTCGCCCGCGGCGAGTCGCTCAAGAATCTGCAGGCTTTTGCGCATCTGATCGATCAGGACGACCGCGCGGGCTCGTGAGAGGATCTCCTCTATGGCGAATCTGATCCTGCTGCGTCACGGCGAGAGCCAGTGGAACGAGAAGAATCTGTTCACCGGTTGGGTCGATGTCGACCTCACCGACAAGGGCAGAGAACAGGCGATACGCGGCGGCGAACTGCTCGCCGAGCAGGGTGTGCTGCCCGATGTGCTCTACACATCGCTGCTGCGCCGGGCCATCGTGACGGCCAACCTCGCACTGGAGTCCGCCGACCGGCTGTGGATCCCGGTGCATCGGGACTGGCGGCTCAACGAGCGTCACTACGGTGCACTGCAGGGCCTGGACAAGGCCGCGACCAAGGAGAAGTACGGCGAGGAACAGTTCATGGCGTGGCGCCGCAGCTATGACACACCGCCGCCGCCCATCGAGAGGGGCAGCGAGTTCAGCCAGGACACCGACCCGCGTTACGCCGATATCGGCGGCGGCCCGCTGACCGAATGCCTGGCCGATGTGGTGGCCCGGTTCGTGCCCTACTTCGAGCAGGAGATCGTGCCCGATCTCAAGGCCGGCAAGACGGTGCTCATCGCCGCGCACGGCAACTCGCTGCGCGCCCTGGTGAAATACCTGGACGGAATGTCGGACGCCGACGTCGTCAGCCTGAACATCCCCACCGGCATTCCGCTGCTCTACGAGCTGGACGAGAACCTCAAGCCGGTGGTGGCCGGTGGAAGGTACCTGGACCCGGAGGCCGCCGCCGCCGGTGCTGCCGCCGTCGCCGCGCAGGGCGCCAAATAAGCCGGCGGCGCTTCTCGCCAACCACACTAACGGTGGGTGAACGCAAGTAAACAGCGACCGAACACCTGTCTTTGACCGTGTGACTTTTCCCGAATTGGCCGCACGCTGCTGGGATGACGTTCACCCGATGCGTACGCTTTTCGCGTGAATGTCGGTTCCGCGCTGCTGTTGGCGGCAGCGTTGGCACTGCTCGCGCTGGGGATCGGCGTGGCAGCGGGGACGGCATTGGCCTCCCGGCTTGCCGAACGAAAAGCACGCCGGCTGGCTGAAGAGGGCCGCGGTATCACCATCTCGCAGATGCTCAGTCGCATCGCGGCGATGTCGCCCATGGGAATCGTGGTGGTCGATGCATTCCGTGACGTCGTGTACATGAACGACCAGGCCAGTGAGCTGGGACTGGTGCGTGACCGGCTGCTCGACGACCGCGCCTGGCAGGCGGTGCAGCGCTGCCTGTCCACCGGCGCCGATGTGGATATCGACCTGTCGCCGCGCAAGCGGCAGAAGTCGGGCCGCTCCGGCCTCTCGGTGCGCGGCCATGTCCGGCTGCTGGTCGAGGAGGACCACCAGTTCGCGGTGGTGTTCGTCGGCGACCAATCCGAGCAGGCGCGGATGGAAGCGACGAGGCGGGATTTCGTGGCTAATGTCAGCCACGAACTGAAGACCCCGGTCGGTGCGATGGGTGTGCTCGCCGAGGCGCTGCTCGCCTCCGTCGATGACCCCGAAAACGTCCGCCGGTTCGGCGAGAAGATTGTGGTTGAATCCCACCGGCTGGCCAGCATGGTCGGTGAGCTGATCGAGCTGTCCCGATTGCAGGGCGCCGAACCCCTTCCCCAGCTGGACAGCGTCGACGTCGACACCGTGATCGCCGAGGCCCTGTCGCGCTACAAGGTGGCCGCCGACAACGCCGATATCGCCATCACCACCGATGCCTCGACCGGTTACCGGGTGCTGGGCGACGAGCGGCTGCTGGCGACCGCCGTCGCCAACCTGGTGTCCAACGCCATCGCCTACTCGCCGGACGGGACGGCGGTGTCGATCAGCAGGCGCCGGCGCGGCAACGATATCGAAATCGCCGTCACCGACCGCGGTATCGGGATCGCCCGGGCCGACCAGGAGCGCGTCTTCGAACGTTTCTTCCGGGTCGACAAGGCCCGCTCGCGTTCCACCGGCGGCACCGGGCTCGGTCTGGCAATCGTCAAGCACGTCGCCGCCAATCACAACGGATCCATCCGGTTGTGGAGTCAGCCGGGTACCGGCTCGACCTTCACGCTGTCCATACCGGCCATTCACGACGAACCCGAAGATCGATCGGTTGAAGATTGAAAGGTAGCCCCATGACGAGTGTGTTGATCGTGGAGGACATCCGGGACTCCGGAACGAAAGGCACGGCAGCCAAATGACGAGTGTATTGATCGTGGAGGACGAAGAGTCCCTGGCCGATCCGTTGGCGTTCCTGTTGCGCAAGGAGGGGTTCGAGGCCACCGTGGTCACCGATGGCCCCTCCGCACTGGCGGAGTTCGACCGGTCCGGTGCCGATATCGTCCTGCTGGACCTGATGCTGCCGGGTATGAGCGGTACCGATGTCTGCAAGCAGTTGCGGTCCCGGTCCAGTGTCCCGGTCATCATGGTCACCGCCCGCGACAGCGAGATCGACAAGGTGGTCGGTCTGGAACTCGGCGCCGACGATTACGTCACCAAGCCCTATTCGGCGCGTGAGCTTATCGCTCGGATCCGGGCCGTACTGCGGCGCGGCGTCGACAACGACGATGTCGGCATCGCTGATGGTGTGCTGGAGGCCGGTCCGGTGCGGATGGATGTGGAGCGCCACGTCGTCAGCGTCAACGGCGAGCCGATCACTCTGCCGCTGAAGGAGTTCGACCTGCTGGAATACCTGATGCGCAACAGCGGCCGGGTGCTCACCCGGGGGCAGTTGATCGACCGGGTGTGGGGCGCGGACTACGTCGGCGACACCAAGACTCTCGATGTGCACGTCAAGCGGTTACGGTCGAAGATCGAAGCCGATCCGGCCAGCCCGGTGCACCTGGTTACCGTTCGCGGACTGGGCTACAAGCTGGAGGGTTGAGGACTCGCTGGCTGGTTAAAATGGCTCAATGGGAGTGGTTTGCTACTCGGCGGCGCGGGTGGCGGGATGCACCGCGATCAAACCGAGTTGGCCGCGGCGTTTGCACATCGCCGCCAACTCGGCATACGCCTTCTCGCCGAGAAGTTCGCTGAGCTCGGGCCGATAGGACTGCCACACCGGCTTTGCTCCGACGTGGGCGGCGGGGTCTCCGGTGCAGTACCAGTGCAGGTCGGCGCCGCCCTCGCCCCAGCCGCGCCGGTCGTATTCGGTGATGACCGTCTTGAGCACGTCGGATCCGTCCGGGCGGGTCACCCAGTCCTGGGTGCGCCGGATCGGCAGCTGCCAGCAGACCTCGGGTTTCATGGTCAGCGGCTCGACGCCGAGCTTGAGCGCCTTGGAGTGCAGCGCGCACCCGATGCCGCCGGCGAACCCGGGCCGGTTCAGAAAGATGCAGGCGCCCTTGTATTTACGGGTACGCAGATTGGGCTTGCCGTCGTACTCGTCCTGCTCCAGATAGCCCTTGCGGCCCAGCCCCTTCTCCCTGAACTGCCAGTCCTGGTCGGTCAGCGTCTTGACCGCGTCGTCGAGGCAGGCCCGATCATCGTCATCCGACAGGAACGCGCCGTGCGAACAGCAGCCGTCGTCGGGGCGGCCGACCACGGTGCCCTGGCACGCCGGGGTGCCGAAAACGCACGTCCATCGCGACAAGAGCCACGTCATATCGGCCTTGATCAGATGGTTGGGGTTCTCGGGGTCGTAGAATTCGACCCACTCCCGGGCGAAGTCCAGTTCGACTTCGCCCCCGACGCCCCCGACGTGTGATGCCGTCACAGTGCTCAACGGTAAACCCACTAACGTGGGTCGCGTGCGATTGGGCGTGCTGGATGTGGGCAGCAATACGGTGCATTTGTTGGTTGTCGACGCCCGCCGCGGCGGGCACCCGACACCGATGAGTTCCACCAAGGCCGCGCTGCGCCTGGCCGAGGCCATCGACTCGACCGGCAAGCTGACCCGCAAGGGCGCCGATGCGCTGGTCGAGACCGTCGACGAGTTCGCCAAGATCGCTACCAGTTCGGGCTGTGCGGAGATGATGGCCTTCGCGACCTCCGCGGTGCGCGACGCCAAGAACTCCGAGGCGGTGCTGGCCCAAGTGAAGGCCGAGACCGGTGTCTCGCTGCGGGTCCTCAGCGGTGTCGACGAATCCCGGCTCACCTTCCTCGCGGTCCGCCGGTGGTACGGCTGGAGCGCGGGCCGCATCATCAACATCGATATCGGTGGCGGGTCACTGGAGCTTTCCAGCGGTATCGATGAGGAGCCCGAGGTCGCGATGTCGCTGCCGCTCGGCGCGGGCCGGATGACCCGAGAGTGGCTCTCTGAGGATCCGCCGGGCCGCCGGCGGGTGGCGATGCTGCGGGACTGGCTGTCCACCGAGCTGTCCGAGTCCGGTGCGGTGATGCAGGCGGCGGGCACGCCGGATCTGGCGGTCGCGACCTCGAAGACGTTCCGTTCGCTGGCCAGGCTCACCGGGGCGGCCCCTTCGGGCGAGGGACCCCGGGTGAAGCGGACGCTGACCGCAACCGGTCTCCGACAGCTGATTGCGTTCATCTCTAGGATGACAACGGCCGACAGAGCAGAGTTGGAAGGGGTGAGTGCCGAACGGGCGCCACAGATCGTGGCGGGCGCATTGGTAGCTGAGGCGAGCATGCGGGCGTTAGGTGTCGAGACGGTACAGATTTGTCCCTGGGCGTTGCGGGAAGGCCTGATTCTGCGGAAACTCGACAGTGAAGCGGACGGAACCGCCCTGGTCGAGACCACCCCTGCCACTCTCAAGGGCAACATACGATGACAGAACCGAACGAGAACACCGCAATCCGGCCGATATCCGTGGCGGAGCTGCTCGCCAGGAACGGATCGATCGGGTCCCCCGCGCCGAGCGGCCGCCGTCGACGGCGCCGCGGCAATGCCGATGCGGTGACCGTCGCCGAGCTGACCGGCGAGATGCCGATCATCACTCTGGACGAGCCCCCGGTGGT